>Ga0070729_10001024_pt1 | contig 47598 bp, 35 predicted proteins | sample tdDd472_FD_66725 | JGI IMG/M metagenome (GOLD analysis project Ga0070729, IMG submission 66725) | Marine sediment microbial communities from the Atlantic coast under amendment with organic carbon and nitrate - tdDd47.2 | ecosystem: Environmental > Aquatic > Marine > Coastal > Sediment | place... | reverse complement strand
AACTTCTCTACCTCGTTCATATCGAGATGGCGAGCAACTCCCTGGTAGGCAATGGTAGAATCAGTGAATCGATCACAAAGTACTATCTGATTTTTTTTGAGCGCAGGGGCAATGACTTCTTCGACATGTTGCGCACGGTTTGCCAAGAAGAGTAAAAGCTCAGCCTTATTGCTCAATGATTCCATTTCCAAGAGGAGTTTTCTGATGTTAATGCCGAGTTCACAGCCACCTGGCTCTCTCGTCTGAATTACCTGAAAACCCTCTTGAGTCAAGTAGTCATTGAGCTTTGTCAAAATGGTACTTTTACCAACCCCTTCACCACCTTCAAAGGTAATAAAGAGGCCTCGTTGATGCGCTTTATTCACTCGCCTCTTCGGTGGTTTCTTCAATCTGCTCAATTTTTTGAAGTCCTACAAGGTGGTCATCAAGACGAAGATTTACTACCCGAACACCTTGTGTTGAACGACCCATCACTCGGATGTCATTCATTCTCATTCGAACAGTTTGTCCCGATTGTGACATCATGATAACGCTATCTTCATCACCGACAGCAAGAGCACCTACAACAGCACCGTTTCGTTTGTTAACGATGATAGAGCGAACTCCTACACCACCACGGTTGGTCTGTCTAAATTGCTCTACGCTTGAGCGTTTTCCGTATCCATTTTCGCTGACGATAAGAAGTGTTTCGTTTCCACTTACAACAGCAGATGAAACTACCATATCGTCGGAGTCTTTAAGTTTCACACCACGAACTCCTCGAGCAACACGGCCGATTGGTCGAACGATCGACTCATCAAATCGTACAGCCATACCACCACGAGTAAAGAGCATAATTTGCTCCCCTTCGTGTACAAGGTGGGCATCCATCACTGCATCACCGTCATCGATATTAATCGCATATACACCTTTTCTACGTGGTGAACTAAATGCATTGAGCAGTGTCTTTTTGATGATACCTTTTTTGGTCGTAAGAAGAATAGATGCCTCATCTTCAAAGTCTTTAACTCGAAGCACCGCTGCAATCTGTTCTTCTGGCTGGATTCCTTCAAGGAGAGTAACGAGTGGTTTACCTTTCGAACGTCTACCTGTTTCAGGAATTTGCCATGCTTTTAACCAGTAGCACCGCCCAAAACTAGTAAAGATAATAAGGTTATCATGTGTCGTCGCAGCATAAACATCTTTCAGCGCATCGCCTTCTTTTTTCATATCCATACCGATAACGCCGGTACCACCACGCTTCTGCTCGCGGAATGTAGTCGCTGGCATACGCTTGATGTAGTCATCAGTTGAAATCGTAATGACGATCGGCTCATCTGCAATAAGGTCTTCCATCTGGAATTCACCTTCTGCAGCAACGATTTGCGTTTTTCTATCAGACTTGCTTGATGAAAGAACATCTTGAAGCTCATCTTTAATGATATCACGAACCATTTTCTCAGAAGCGAGGATTGCGCGGAAATGAGCGATTTTTTCTTGAAGGTCTTTGTATTCATCTTCAATTTTTGTACGTTCAAGACCTGTAAGTTGGTAGAGGCGTAGTTCAAGAACTGCCGTCGCTTGTCGTTCAGTGAAGTCGTATCGAGAGATCAACTCTTTCTTCGCTTCATCTCTGTTATCACTTCCGCGGATAAGCTTCACAATCTCGTCAAGGTGATCAAGTGCTTTCAGGTATCCCTCTAAGAGGTGGGCTCTCGCTTCAGCTTTCTTGAGTTCATACCGAGTTCTCGCTCTGACAACTTCAATTCTATGGTCAACCCATGACGACATAAGTTGTTTGATGTTCATTACACGTGGCAATCCCTTGTCAAGAGCCAGCATGTTACATCCGAAAGTGATCTGGAGGTCAGTAAACTTGTAAAGTTGATTGATGGTTACATCAGGTATTTCACCACGCTTAAGATCAATCACAACCCGCATTCCATCTTTATCAGATTCATCTCTGATATCAGAAACGCCAGTCATTGTCTTTTCGTTAACGAGCATCGCTACTTTTTCAACAAGTCGCGCTTTGTTCACGTTGTATGGGATTTCATCGATAACGAGTCGTTGACGATCGCCTGGTCCCGGCATATCTTCAACACGGATCACACCACGTAGCGTAATTTTTCCTCGACCGGTATGATACGCTTCTTTTACCCCTCTGTATCCACAAATCATTCCACCTGTTGGGAAGTCAGGTGCAGGCATTATTTCCATGATCTGTTCGATAGTAATCGAAGGATCATCGATGAGCTGAAGCATAGCAGTCGTTAATTCACCCAAGTTATGAGGAGGAATGTTCGTCGCCATACCAACTGCGATACCTGAGGATCCATTACAGAGAAGATTTGGAAACTTTGCAGGGAAAACAGTAGGTTCTTTTTTCGTTTCATCGTAGTTCTGGACGTACTCAACAGTTTCTTTGTCGAGGTCTTCCATCAATGCCATCGAAGCTTTCGTCAGACGAGCTTCTGTATAACGCATCGCAGCTGGAGGGTCACCGTCAACAGAACCGAAGTTTCCTTGACCGTTTATAAGTGAATATCTCATAACCCAGTTTTGAGCCATACGTACGAGCGTTGGGTAAATTACCGATTCACCATGAGGGTGATAGTCCCCTGAAGTATCACCACAAATTTTCGCACATTTTCTATGCTTTCCACCAGGAGAGAGGTTAAGTTGTCTCATCGCAAAAAGCACTCGACGTTGTGAGGGTTTTAGACCATCACGAGCATCTGGGAGTGCTCGAGAAATAATCACAGACATTGAGTAGCGGAGATAGCTCTCCTTCATCTCATCTTCAACATTACGTGGGAGTACGATTTCACCTTCAGTATACGACATGGAACACCTTAAATATCTAAGTTCTTAACAGAGAGGGCATGGGTTTCTATAAATGCACGTCGGGGAGCAACCTCTTCACCCATCAGCATTGTAAACATGTGATCAGCTGCAACCACATCAGGTAGCGTAACCTGAATAAGTGTGCGTTTTTCAGGATCCATAGTTGTCTCCCATAGCTGGTCTGCATTCATTTCACCGAGACCCTTGTATCTCTGGACCTCAACGCCTTTGCGGCCATTTTCTCGTAAGAACTCAACGAGCTCTTTGAGGAGGAATACAGGATTCGCCTGCTCGTTTTCTTCAACGATATCAAGCAGTTTCCCATCAGCAACAGTATATTGCTCTAAAGAGAAGTTAAATTGTGCAAGTTTCTCTTTGATTCCGAGAAGCTTTCCTGGCTCATAAAGCTCTAGGAAAGAAAGTTTTTTTGGAGTGAATTGCTTCATCTCTTCAGTAAGCTCAGCCTCAGGAATTGAAGCGATCGTTTCTTCAAATCGCTTTTTCTGTTCAGCTTCAAATTCATGTTGAAGATCAGCAAGTTGCTCAGGAGTATGAGCGAAACGTGTTGAATCACCAATTCGAACGAGATAGCTTGGAAACTCCCCATCCTCATTTTTTGAGGTAAGGAATTCACGATAAGGAACCCCTTTTCGCTCAATTGAGTTAATAAGTAGTTCTACTTCTAGGATTGCATATACGAGCGTTTTAAATTCGTCAGTTTCAAGTGCTTCATTGTGGGAAGCTAGTCTGATATCTACATCACTCATACCCAAACTAAGAAGATATTCATCCATTTCCCTTTCCGAGTGGATATACCGGCTCACTTTTTTACGTGAAACTCGATAGAGTGGTGGCTGTGCGATGTACACATAGTTGTTCTCGATAAGCTCGAGCATATGCCTATAGAAGAACGTCAGAAGAAGCGTTCTAATATGGGATCCGTCAACGTCGGCATCCGTCATGATGATAATTTTATGATAGCGAAGCTTCGTAACATCGAAGTTGTTTTTCCCAATTCCGCAACCAAATGCAGAAATCATTGTTCCAACTTCTTCGTTTTTGAGTACTTTCTCAAGTCGTGCTTTCTCAACGTTTAAGATTTTACCTCGAATCGGCAAAATCGCCTGGTAGCGTCTATCTCTACCCAGCTTTGCTGAACCACCCGCAGAGTCACCCTCAACAATGTAGATTTCACATTTCTCAGGATCTCTTTCCTGACAGTCGGCTAGTTTTCCTGGAAGACGCCCGCTATCAAGTACTGTCTTCCTTAATGTTAGCTCTCTCGCCTTTCGAGCAGCTTCTCGTGCTTGTGCTGCAAGGATAGCTTTATCAACTATCGTTTTCGATATAGATGGATTCTCTTCGAGGTATGTCGAAAGATGCTCACCAACAATTTGCTGCACAACAGAGGCAACTTCACTGTTTCCGAGCCGTTGCTTCGTCTGCCCCTCAAACTGAGGATTAGCAATCTTAATCGAAAGAACTGCAACAAGACCCTCTCTCATATCATCTCCAGTCACTGAGACCTTCGAGTTCTTCAAGAGGTTGTTTCCCTTGATGTATCCGTTAAGAGAACGGGTAAGTGCGGCAGAAAACCCTGTTACGTGCGTTCCACCCTGTCTCGTAGCAATGTTGTTCACGAAACTATGGATTGTCTCAGTATAGGTATCATTCCACTGGAGTGCTACCTCAAACTCTACTGGACCATCGTGTAACTCTTTCTCTCCAGAAATGAAGATCGGTTTATCGAAAAGAGAGTTCTTGTTCTCATTGAGGTAGGATACGAATGATGAAATTCCACCCTCGTAGTTAAATACTACAGGCTCTTTTGAAGGATCTCTTTCATCCTTAAATTTGATGAAAATGCCTCGGTTAAGAAATGCTAGTTCTCGTAGCCTTTTTGCTAGAATATCGTAGTCAAATTCGAGAACACTAAATATCTGTTCATCAGGCCAGAAAGTAACTTTTGTTCCACGTTCTTTTGTCTCGCCAACAACCTTCAGAGGGCTTGAAACTTTTCCTCGAGCAAAATCGATTTCATACTGCGTTCCGTTTTGATGGATTTGAACTTGCAGTTTTTTAGACACTGCGTTCACACAAGATACACCCACACCGTGTAGACCACCGGAAACTTTGTATGTGTTTTTGTCGAATTTACCACCAGCGTGAAGAATAGTCATTACAACTTCAACAGCAGAAACTTCTCTCCCTTGTTTTTTCGACTCTTTTTCATGTCGACCAACCGGAATACCACGACCGTTATCAACGATTGTTGCAGAACCGTCTTCGTGAAGAATAACATTAATTTCCGTACAATGTCCTGCCATCGCTTCATCGATACAGTTATCAACAACTTCGTAGATCAACTGATGAAGACCGTTGGTTGAAGTATCGCCAATATACATACCAGGACGTTCTCGAACAGCTTGAAGCCCTTCTAAGACCGTGATTGAACTGGCATCGTATTCCTGTGATTTTGTCATTGCGTTATCCTTTTACCCTATGAAGAATTGTATGTTTTTTATCCCAGCTGAGGGAAATTTTTCTCGAAGCTTGAAAAGCAGCTTTGTTTTTTCTGGTCCCGATAGAAGACTCAAAAGTGTAGAGTTAGTGACCTTAATTTTCAGTGTCCCTTGAGAGAATCCCTCAACGGCTGTCATCTTTGCAAGCTTTACTCCAATAAGCTCCGGCCAAGCATCAATCAAATATTTAACCTTGGCAGCATGCATAGTTTCATACCCTTTTAGAACATTTGGAAGCAACTCTTTAATGTGCCTTCCGGTGGGCTTTGAGCCTTGATAGTTCTTTGGGATTCTAGCCATAAGCATACACTATTTTCGATTGAATAACGACCGTTTTTTTGTAAAAAAATATCATCTGGATCAATGTGGGTCAATATAACTTTCTTCAATCAAAATAGCAAGCTTTTCATTGAGATTTAGGAAAGATTTTACGCATTAACACGCAACTGATTCTATATAGTTTTTTAGTGCAAGTGCCTCATGCACAGTGAATGTGGAAATTTCAGTACCCGTCGGGGAAAGCCTTTTCATTAACTCACCTTCTTCGACTTTGAAATACGGACTTACCTCTCGGATAACTTGTTCAGGAATTCTCAACTCCGCCTCTTCAATGATATCTCCCTTAAGTTCGTATGCTTTTCTAAGAGGTCGGGGAGAGGTAGAGAACGTCGAAAGAGCACCTCGAACATGCCGCAATTCGATCCCTTTCACAGGGATAGAGTCGTCTACAATCACTCCATCTTTTGTAATGACAAATGCTGATGGGTGAGCGACATCAAGAGTACGGTCCGTAAGTTCAACTTCTGCACGAGCTAACACCGCCCTTAATACCTTCTCTTTATTCGAAACTGAAACCGTAAGTAACTCATCTTTGGAGTTACCACCTATGATAGTTACCGACAGCACTCCCGAAGGAAACTCAGCTAGAAAAGCACCAACACTCTCTTCTTCAGTACGGACATCTACGTGGGCAAGCCCTATCATGCCGCTTTCTGGGTGATAAATAGCAATTGCAATACATTCACCAATACTCGAAGTTCCCAAGTCGAGTCCTGTACAAATGGCGTATTCATTCTGTTCAACGAGATATGCGCTGGAATACTCCTTCCCTTGAAGTTTGTCATACCGAAGAATCCCGTATTCTCGAGCCTGAGGAAAATCCCCTTTTCCCATGCAAATTTTTGCCATTTCTTCGAGGGCACGAGTAGTTAAGGCTGGAATTGGGCTCAGTCTCGCGGATTCGAGTGCTCTAATAGCTCGGTCGGCTCTTCCAGCCCTTGCAAAAAGAACACCCTTGGAAAAGGCTTTTTCACCTTCCATATCAACAGCTGACTCTAAAGCAATTACGCTTTCTTCTGCATCAGTTGATCCGGAGCCTGATGCAGCCCCACCTAGAGCGAAAAACCCATGAATACTTGCCATAACATACTACTCCTCTTACTCAGAGAGTATTATAACAAAAATTTTAATTTTAATCCAGCGGAAGAGCAGAAGTTATTTCATTGAAATATAAGGGGTTATGATTTTAAGAACCCAAGTTAAAGAACAAACTGGATTGTTATGGTCAAAATAAGCTATGATACCTCGAAAAATAAGGACCGATATGTACAAACCAGAACAAATACGAAATATTGCGATTATCGCACACATTGACCATGGGAAAACCACCCTCTTGGACAGTATGCTCCATCAGGCCCAAACCTTCCGCTCAAACGAAGCAATTCCGGAACGTGTAATGGACAGCTACGACCTCGAGAAAGAGCGCGGTATCACCATTTTCGCAAAACATACCTCGATCGTGTACAAAGATTGTAAAATTAACATCATCGACACTCCTGGACACGCCGATTTTTCTGGTGAAGTAGAGCGAATTCTTGGAATGGTGAATTGTGTACTTTTACTCGTTGATGCACAAGAAGGCCCAATGCCTCAGACTCGATTTGTTTTATCTCAAGCGCTTAAATCAGGCTTAAAACCAATCGTTGTTTTAAACAAGATTGACAGACCTCACGCTGACCCAGACAGAGTCCTCGACGAAACGTTCGATCTTTTCGTTGAACTTGGTGCTGATGACGAGCAGCTCGACTTCCCATATATCTATGTATCAGGTCTCGAAGGCTTCGCTAAACATACTGTTGACGAAGAGTCTGATAATATGCAGCCTCTTTTCGACATGATTTTGGACAAGGTACCAGCCCCTATCGGAAACACAGAACTCCCCTTCTTGATGCAATGTAGTACTGTCTCATACGATGACTTCGTTGGAAGACAGGCAACAGGAAGAATCCTCGAGGGAACTATCAAGAAAAACGATTCGTTCACACTTGTTAATGCCCAAGGCGAACATACGCAACACAAAACGGTGAAAGTTGAGGGGTACCTTGGACTAAAGAAAGTCGAAATGGACCAGGCATCGGTTGGTGATATTGTAAGTATTTCGGGCGCTCCTGAAGTTACGATTGGTGACACGTTGTGCGCTCCGAATGAAGTGAAGCAACTTCCACCTATTACACTTGGTGAGCCAACACTCTCGATTGAGTTCATGGTAAACAATGGCCCATTCGTCGGTAAAGATGGAAAGCATGTCACGATGAATAAAATCCGTGACCGTCTGCAGAAAGAACGAAGAGCAAACATCTCTCTGAGAGTTGATGAAATTCAAGGAAGAGAAGATGCGATTCGAGTAAGTGGACGAGGAGAGCTTCACCTTGCAGTACTTATCGAGGCTATGAGACGAGAAGGGTATGAATTCCTCGTTTCAAAACCTAAGGTACTTTTCAAGGAAGAAGGCGGACAAAAACTCGAGCCAATCGAAACGGCACACATTGAAGTTCCAGAAGAGTTTTCTGGTACAATCATTGAAGAGCTAAGCAGAAGAAAGGGTGAATTGAGAAACCTCCAGACAAATGAGCACGGGATTACCTCACTTGAGTTCCTTATCCCTACTCGTGGTCTCATCGGTTATCGAAACGAGTTTATGACTGCTACAAAGGGTATGGGTATCCTTACTTCTCTATTTGACAGTTTCGCACCTCATAAAGGCGAAATTCCATCGCGGAAGAACGGAGCTCTTATCTCGATGAATGCGGGAAAAACGACCGGATATGCTGCATTTGACCTTCAGAGCAGAGGCGTTCTTTTCGTCTCTCCAGGTAATGAAGTGTATGAAGGAATGATTGTTGGTGAAAACTCTCGTGATAACGACCTCGTGGTAAATATCACACGTGAGAAAAAACTAACGAACGTACGTGCATCAGGAACAGATGAAAACGTTCAGTTGACCCCTCCACGCGTACTTGAGCTAGAAACTGCGATCGATTTCATTCAAAACGATGAGTTCGTAGAAGTAACGCCGAACTTCATTCGAATCAGAAAAAAATACCTCACAGAAAACGAAAGAAAACGAAACAAAGAGTAGTTTCTTATAGGATTTTTTTTTGCAAGTGTGCTACAAAATGTCGCATGAGTAGCACACTTGAAAAAACATCAATCCCATTAACGTTCAATAAAATCTCAAAACGATACGACCTCGTCAACCGAATCCTTTCGTTTGGCATTGATCTATACTGGAGAAAGAAGGTCCATCGCTACCTTCCTATTCATCCTTCAATCCGACTACTTGATCTTGCCACAGGTACTGCTGACCAAATCATTTCAATCATGAATGCAACGAGAAATGTGAAATCGGTAATTGGAATTGACTTAGCCGCTGACATGCTTTCTATCGGCAAGAGAAAAATCCAACATAAACCGTACAGCCACCAAATTTCACTCCTCGAAGCTGATGCTTGCTCTCTTCCACTCAATGAAGACACCGTCGATTGCGTTACTATGTCTTTTGGAATTAGAAATGTTCCCGATGTACAGAAATGTATGCGTGAAATGCACCGCGTCCTTGCACATAGAGGCCGCGCACTCATTCTTGAATTTTCAATGCCAAAAAATAACCTCGTACGTTTTTTTCACCTTTTTTACCTGCGAAAAATCCTCCCCGTCATAGGTGGTCTTCTTTCAAGGAATAAAGACGCCTATACTTATCTGAATAAAACTATAGAAGCGTTCCCCAGTGGGAAAACGTTTTGTGCTCTACTCGAAGAAGCAGGATTCACTAATGTACAGGCTGTTCCTCTAACATTTGGTATTGCCACACTCTATATTGCTGAAAAACGAGTTCATGGCTCTTAAATCTAGTTACGTTCTTCCTGTTACTGTAGATAACGTATCGACACATGTTTCTCGCAAAAACTTGCAGAATCGACAGTCATCTGTACTCGAATGGCTTGAAAGCGTCGATGTGTTTCCCAAATGGTATTTCAAAACTGGCATTGGCAATGAGTATGGAGCCTGCGGCGCGCTTTTATCATTTCCTCACCTCCCTGAGCTTTCATGCACAAGCGACATCCCTAACCCTCCACGGATTATTGGAGGTCAGGATTTTTTCCAAGCTCCAAGAAAAGGTGATCTCTGGGAAAAATTCCCCACCTCACTCTACTCTCTCCCAATGTTCGAAACCTACACCGACGGTTCTGTCATCTCTAATAGCCTTACGCCAACTCATCCAAAGATCTCATATGAACGCTCTCGAATAACTCCTCCCCCCCTTTGCCTTAACCGCTATGACATCCCTTCTAAAGAGACATGGTGTGAATCTCTTACACAGTGCATCCGTGATATGAAACGGGACGAATATGACAAAATTGTTCTCGCAAGAGCCGCGCGATTCCAATTTTCTTCCCCAATTTCCCCTACAGCGATCATCGAACACCTTACGAAAAAGTCAGTCAATTCAGTCGTCTTCATGATTGCGCTTTCTGAAAACCTTGCTTTTGTAGGCGCCACGCCCGAGTTTCTATTTCAGAAGAAAGATAGCCAGGTACAAACCCACGCCATTGCAGGAACAAGACAAAGAGGATCAACTGTTGAACAAGACCTCGAACTCGAAAAAGAGCTCCTTGCAAGTTGTAAAGAACAGTCTGAATTTTCGTATGTCCATCAAGATATTCAGCATGTCCTCTCCCAGTTATGTGGGAACCTGGAATTCTCTCCTTCCTCTGATGTTATTAAAACAGCTGCGGTCCAACACCTTATCCGCTCGTTCCAAGGCACATTACATGCTGACGTCTCTCCGCAAATGCTGCTCAATGCATTACACCCAACCCCTGCGGTAGGAGGAGCTCCTCGAGATAGCGTTCTTAAAAAAATTTATGCTCTAGAATCATTTGACCGAGGTTGGTATGCTGCACCGTTCGGATATGTAACAAATGGGGAGAGCAAAGTTGTCGTTGCTATTCGCTCAGCTTTAGTCTCTCAAACAAACCTCGTTGCATTTGCCGGCACAGGAATAGTGGATTCTTCAGATCCACATTTGGAATGGGAAGAATTAAACAATAAGATTTCGCAGTTTACGCAATGGATCGGCTAATTAATAAAAGTGCAGATGCTCTTGTTTCGCAACTCGTCAAGTCTGGTGTGCGTCAGTTTTTTATTGCCCCTGGATCACGATCAACTCCCCTGGTGGCAGCAGCTGATGAACACCCTCTTGCTGAAACGTTTGTCCATTTTGATGAACGAGGACTTGGTTTCTATGCTCTTGGGTATGCAAAAGCAACGAAAAATCCGACAGCTATCATTGTCACTTCCGGCTCTGCATTGGGACACCTCTATCCAGCTGTAATGGAAGCCTATTCATCTGAAATCCCACTACTCATACTGACAGCCGACAGACCGCCAGAGCTCTTGGATTGTGGTGAAAACCAAACAGCAAACCAAATGAATTTCTTCGGAACCTACGTTCAATGGTGTACAACAATCCCCCCCATAGACGAAGAAACGCCTGCATCCATGATCCCATCGATTGCGGCGTATGCAGTCTCAAAAGCAAAAGGGCCTGAACCCGGACCTGTGCAGATAAACTGTATGTTTCGCGAGCCCTTTTTCACACCTACGAAAGGGCACATTACCCCCCCTCTCAAGTCACACCTGTCAGGAAAGAGCACCCTATCCACCTCAGACATTGAGTCAATTGCTATGCGCCTTTCTCAACACAAGCGGGGCATAATTCTTGCAGGCAATTACCAGTCGGCCAGATGTAATGAAGTGATTTCTACTCTCTCGAGAAGAATGAACTGGCCAGTTGTTTCTTGCATTACCTCTCCATACCGATCTGGAAAAGACTCTCGCTATCACGTACATTATTCAGACTTGCTTCTCGAAAAGCTCCCGATTGCCGAAGTAGACTGCGTTTTGCAAATTGGTGACCGATTCGTTTCAAAACACCTTGGAAACATGTTGCAACAGACCGATCTAAACGAATGGATCGTTCTGAGTGAAACTGGAAAACGACTCGATAGAGGGCTCGCAGTAACCACGCAAATTTCAGCAGCCCCCCTTCCCGTTCTCAATGAATTAGTTAAAAGCGCTTATACCGATGCGACTCCGAGTTGGCCACAATCATGGGTTGCACTGAACAAGAAAACAGTAGCTGCACTCCATTACTATTTCGATAAAGACAATACCTTTTCTGAATACCACGTATTCCACGAACTCTCATCACTGATTCATTTTAAAGGGGCGTTTTTCTTCGGCAATAGCCTCACCATTCGAAACGCTGATGCACTTTTTTACCCCCATTTTGAAACAACGACCTTCTCATCGCGCGGAATTTCTGGAATCGATGGACATATCGCAACGACTGCAGGCCTAGCACAAGGAAAGAAAGCACCTATAATCAGCATTATGGGTGACCAAACGTTTTTACATGACATGAACTCTCTCCCACTCCTTGCTGAAACAAAGAGCCCGGTTCTTCTTTTTGTTATCAATAACGGCGGAGGAAAAATCTTCTCGTTTTTACCAATAAAAGAGAGAAAGGACCTCCACACCCCTTACTTCTATAATCCTCACAAACTTGAGCTTTCGAAACTCCCCTCTTTTTTCAACATAGATACAATGAAAATACATACCATTGCTGAATTTCAGCAAATACTCGATAGCTTTCTAGCACATCCTAGAACCCTTATTGTAGAAGTCGAAATCAAATCGAGATGTATTACAGAAGAGAAAGAAGCGCTTAACGCCTTTTTAGCAAAAAAAAATGAGTACTCAAAAACCTGAGCTACATTTTTTCCATGGTTTTCTTGGAGATCCATGCGACTGGGACCCACTGCGCTCTCACCTCACCGGATACCACAGCTTCTCACACGATATTCTGGAAATTCCAGCGCTCAAAAAACCAAGCATCTTGATTGGATACTCTATGGGTGGAAGAGCCATCCTACAAACCTATAGAGCAAACATTCAGCATGTCAAAGGAATGGTCTTCCTCTCATCAAACCTTGGAACTAGTTCTCTAAAAGACAAAAAAACTCGAAAACATGAGGAAGGACTATGGATCGAAAAAAGTCAGCAGGAAGGGATCGATTCCTTTATCAAATGGTGGTATGAAAAACCACTTTTCGCACCATTTAAAGCATCACCGTTCTACCACCAAGTGGAAGCGCGACGAAGGAAGAATACGCATAGTACAATCGTAAACCAACTCAATCGATTTAGTTTAGCTAGGACTGAAAACTGGTGGGAAAAAATTTCTGAAATAACGATTCCTCTCTACTTTTTATTTGGTGAACATGATACAAAGTACGATCGCATTTACAAAAAATGCTGTAGCCTGCCTAAAGCATGCATACCGAAAAGTGGACACGTTCTCCACCTTGAAGCTCCAGCAGAATGCGCACATAACATCAAGCAATTTGTCGAGGTAAATTATGATTGAGTGGAAACAGGTACGTTCTTACACAGATATTCTATACTCTAAATGGAATGGAATAGCGAAAATTTCTATCAACCGTCCTGAAGTCCATAACGCCTTTCGCCCTCAGACAGTAGAAGAAATGATCGAAGCGCTGGGCGATGCGAGAAAAGACCAGTCAATTGGGGTAATAATCCTCTCAGGAGAAGGCGGAAAAGCTTTTTGTTCTGGTGGTGATCAAAAAATCCGCGGAGAATCTGGGTACACCGATGCAGACGGCATTGACCATCTCAATGTGCTAGAATTTCAAAAACAGATGCGTAGCTGCCCTAAACCAATAGTTGCTATGGTTTCTGGCTATGCAATTGGTGGCGGTCATGTTCTTCATGTTCTTTGTGACCTAACCATTGCCGCAGAACACTCCCTTTTTGGACAAACAGGTCCAAAAGTAGGCTCTTTTGATGGCGGTTTTGGTGCAAGCTACCTCGCACGAATCATCGGACAAAAAAAAGCGAGAGAAATTTGGTATCTGTGCAGACAGTACACAGCACAAGAAGCACTTGATATGGGCCTTGTGAATACCGTTGTTCCCTACGAAGATTTAGAGGATACAACTGTCGCCTGGTGCTTGAAAATTTTGGAACACTCACCAATTGCGATTCGGTGCTTAAAGTCTGCATTTAATGCAGATTGTGACGGACAGTCTGGCCTGCAAGAGCTCGCAGGAAATGCCACTATGCTCTACTACATGTCAGAAGAAGCGCAAGAAGGTCGCAATGCATTTGTCGAAAAGAGACAGCCTGATTTTGGAGGCTTTCCATGGCGTTCGTAGTTTGGCTTGAAGGAGCCCGTCCAAAAACGCTCATTGCAGGTGTTTCACCTGTAATTATCGGTTCCGTTGTCGCCTCTGGAAAAGGCCAATTTTCAATCCTACCATTTTTGCTTGTGCTCCTTTTTTCTATTTGTACACAGATCGGCACAAATTACTCGAATGACTACTACGACTTTATCAAAGGAGCAGACACGTCTGATCGAAAAGGCCCAAGAAGGCTTGCTCAAGCGCAGCTCGTCGCTCCTCACAAAATTTTGTTCGCCTCATTTGTAATGTTTGCAATGAGTATGCTCTGCAGTATCTTTCTGATTCCAGTTGTTGGGTTCGTCAGCCTTCTCATTGGGATTAGCTCTGTATTCTTCGGGGTTTTTTATACCGCCGGGCGGTATTCACTTTCCTACATGGGTCTAGGAGAAGTCTTTGTGCTCCTGTTCTTTGGTATTGTTGCAACCTGTGGAAGTGAATATGTTCTGAGCGGTTCTATTTCTCTTGTTGGATTTGTAGCTTCATTTGGCCCCGGCCTTCTCTCGACCGCAATTATAGTCGTAAATAACCTTAGAGACATGCATGAAGATGAAAAAGTGAAGAAAAAAACACTGGCTGTACGCTTTGGCTCACTTTTTGCAAAAAATGAGTACCTCTTTTGTATTCTGATTGCATCACTTGTCCCAGTTATCTGTTATGTACTTTCCCCTTCTCGATATGGAGTAGTACTCGCTTCTCTCATTTGCGTACCCGCAATTCCTCTAGTGAAACGAGTGTTTTTAAGCAAGAATGCTGAAGCTCTGAATGGGGTATTGGGACAAACCGGGTTGCTCCTTCTTATCTATACACTTCTTTTCTCAGTAGGTTGGATGTTGTGATAGAAGCTAAACTCTATGAGTACACAGCTCCATTGAAAAATGGAATTCTTAGAAAAGGATTATACCTGTGTGCCACAGATACTATTGTAGAAATAGCTCCCCTCCCCGGGTACAGTAAAGAGACCTTCGAAACGGTAAAACAAGAGTGTAAAAGCCTTTTTACCCACGAAAAAAACAACCCTTTTTCACCCTCTGTTGCGTTCGCACTTTCCTGTCTTTTTCAAAAGAAAGGCTCACTGAGAGGGATCGAGCAGTGCGCGCTGCTCAGGTCGACTCATGAACTCGACCATAAAAAAGGCTACAAAAGGTATAAACTTAAAGTAAAAAACCTTTCTCTCTCTGAAGCGATTTCATTTACCTCGAAGGTATATGAGCAGACAGGCACTCCCCTCCGAATCGATTGCAACCAAAGCTGGAACGCAGAAAAAACGACTTCCTTTCTTACCTACTTCTCAAACGATATCATTGAATATATAGAAGAACCCACCCCATCCCTTGACGATAACCTTCTACTAACAAAAACAACTTCCCACAACGTTGCGCTCGATGAATCCCTGATCACGCTTCCTTTTGAACAACTCCAAGACGTTGCTTCCTCCTTTGTTTTCATTCTAAAACCAACGCTCATAGGACCACTTGATCGATTCCTCACACTCGATGCGCAAAAATTTGTCCTGAGCTCTGCATTTGAAACAGGAGCGGGAACCCGTCATTTGTTAAACCAAATACACCAGAGTGACCGTATCGATCCTTATGTAGGTTGGGACACCTACAGCGACATACTATCAGACCCAATTGACCCACCATGCTCCGGAGAAATCTCATGGAATGTCCAGTTGAAAAATGGGCTCACGCTGCTGCTGCAAGGCCCGCTCTTACTTGGCAAGGCAGAACCTACACCTACCACTCCCTTCACATCCTCATAGAAAAAAAAGCAGCACAGTTTTCCTCAAGGGTATTTTACCCGGTTGAAGACGTTGACTGCATAACCCTACTTGCTATCATTCGCTCTGGCGCTTGTATTCTTCCAATTAACTCGCGCCTTCCCCCTACTGAAAAAGAAGCAATACAAAAAGAATACGGAGGGAAAGCGAGCCCGAATAATTGCGCAACAGCGCTTATGACCTCTGGTACAACAAGTGCCCCCAAGTTAGCATGTCATAGCAATCAAAACTTGCTAACTTCAGCAGCATCTTCATTTAAAGCGTTGAAAATGTCTATGAACTCGAGAACTCTATTGACGCTGCCCCTCTTTCATATTGCTGGTATCGCTTCTCTCTTTAGAACCTTTTCTTGTGGCGGGCACCTGATTATCCCCAGCTCAAAAAACCTCCAGCAAGAAATTGAAGCAGCATCGATAACCCACCTTTCCCTTGTACCAACCCAGTTACTAAATATAGGTACATGTACAACCCCAGTAACCATTCTGCTAGGAGGAGCTCCCTGCCCCCCCCATCTTCTCAAACATGCACAAGAGCAGACAGTATTTCATTCCTATGGGATGACTGAGACAACTGCCATGATTCTTTGCAATGGACAACCGCTCGAAGGCGTCGAAACAAAGATAACAAGTGATAACCGCCTCCTTGTCAAATCAAACACGCTGTTTCAGGGGTACTATAGAGATGGAGCACTAGAAAAGCCACATCTGCAGGATGGATACTTTGACACACATGATCTAGCTACCGCTGAGAATGATGGAACAATAACAATACTTGGCAGGGCAGACAGGATGTTCATTAGCGGAGGGGAAAACATACAACCAGGCGAAATCGAGCGCGCAATAGAATCATATCCTGGCATAGACAAAGCCGTCGTAAAACCTACTGAGGATGCAAAGTACGGGCAAATCCCAATTGCCTTCATTACCCCGTTACTTCCTGAAGAACAACTGAAAAATTTTCTTATAAAAACGCTGCCGAAATACAAGATTCCGAAGCAATTTCATCCAATTTCTGACCTTGGCGGAAAGTATGGAATAAATTTTTTATAAAGAGTTTGTGCTCTAACTTCTTGCTTGTAAGAACTTAGAAAAAAAACTCCTATCCACCCCCCTGTTTGAAAGGTTTTTTTGTGATAAGTTCGATTGTCGAAAATAGGCCGCTTACCTATAATCCAGCAGTCAAATACTAACCTCTAGTAAGAGCATAATCTATATGAAGAATACCCCTTCTTTTGACGATATTTCAAAAGCAAACTTGCAACAGAAACTCTCTGGTTTCTCTCAAGAATTTGCTATGAATCACCTCGATGGAATAGACAGGAACTCCTCTATGGAGCTCGCCCTCGACTTGCAAAAGAAAGGTGAAATGTATCTGCTGAATGGGGACGTTTCCGGCACACAGTTTTTTGAAATGGTGACCGAATTACAGCCTGACAATAGTGAGCTGTTTTTCGCACAGGGACTTGCTCTTTTTGAATTTGGAGTATCCAATCACTCGCCTAAAGACCTACGGCTTGCAATAAAGAAATTCCAGGTTGCTGCCAAGCAAGCAGCACCAACAATGTCGCTCTACCATGCGTGGGGAAATACGCTCTATTGTCTCGCTGTTGAAACTGGGAATAGATCACACTACTCTACCGCTCGGAATAAGTATAAAAAAGCGCTTTCGCTGACTGAGAATCAATCAAATGACGTGGTTTCTGACCTTCATTGGGACTATGCAAACTCTTGGACGAAAATTGCTGAAGAATCAGGTGAAGCAATTGACCTGAACATTGCACTCCAGTCATACGACAAGGCTGTTACTCTCCAAGAAGATATGCCACCTGAATTCTGGCAAAACTATGGATGCTGTGCATTAAAACTGGGCAAGCAAACAAACGATTTACGACTCTTTATCAAAGCAATCGACTGCTACAAGAACTCTATCTCTCTTTCAATTTCCTCTTATGAAGGCTGGTTTGAACTTGCAAAGGCACTCGTAGAACTCTACAATTATACGCAGGATGAAGACCACTTTGCACAAGCAAACGAATGCTTCTCAACTGCAGCAAAATTCCAGGCAAATCACGCAGAAATCTGGACCGCATGGGCTACACTCCTCAAAGATTCTGGCTACATTCTTCGCGATACAAAAAAACTGTTCTCTGCCATTGATAAATGCCAGCGCGCTTCACTCTGTGATCCAACGTCTTCAACTGTTATCTACATCTGGGCCGAAGCCCTCTGCCATCTCGGAGTTTTCACCGATTCTCTCGAGTATATCAATGATGCAGAAAATAAGATTGCGTCTATCAAATCGACAACGATTACCCCAGAGCACCACTATGCTGAGGGACACACTCTACTTGCGCAAGCTGAATACTTTTCGGATTTAGACCTCTACTACCAAGCTATCGAAAAATTCCAAATGAGTTTAAGCATCAATCGTTCACAGCACAAACTCTGGTACGCACTTGGCTATACATACATGCAATGCCATGCGCTTGAAGATGACTCGAAGTTACTTGAGCTCTCTATTAAATTTTTCGGCAAAGCATTAAATTTACACGTCTCAAGCCGCTACCACTACTACTTTGCACTTGCACACTATAAATTAGGCGATTTACTGAGAGAGCCTCAGCATATCGAGACCTCTGTGTTACATTTTGAACATGCATTTTCACTTCAAAACAATGCGATTTACCTGCACCCAGAATGGACATTCAACTATGCATGCGCACTTGACCTCCTTGGTGACTACACTGATATCGATGCCCATTACGTAAAATCACTTGAAATTTTGAATCATGTGCTCATGGTTGATCCAGATTTTTCTGGAATCCATTACCAGATAGCACTTGTGTATGCACATTTTGCAGACCTTATTTCTGACAAAGATCTTTTCTTCCGAGCACTTCACCACTACCGAATTGCTCACAATAAAGATCAGGAAAATGACCAAGTAATCCTCGACTGGGGACTTACCATCATTAATCTCGCTCTTCTCACTGCTATTCCAGGTGAGATGCAAACACTCTTCCAGGAAGCAGAATGCAAGCTCATAAAGGCTGCAAAGCTTGGAAATGAGCAAGCCTACTACTACCTTGGTTGCCTCTATGCAATTTTGCATAACGAGGAAAAGGCATTGCAGTTCCTTATGAAATCTTATGAAGTATCTGCCCTTCCTCCTTTACAAGACGTTCTCCAGGATGATTGGTTAGATAACCTCAAAACATCGGAAGAGTTTAGAGAGTTTGTTTATCGAATTGAGCATTCAACTCAACAGTCGAACGAAAACAACTAATTCTTTCCTGCTATCAATTGATGCTTTTACAGTGACGCCTAAGACGTTGAGTTTTATTGAAAACTCTTGTATGATTCCCCTAACTCAATTTCACTTAGGAAATCCATGGACAGGCGAAGTATCTTCACTGTGATACTCCTCACAGTTTGCTTTTTTGGTATTAACTACTACTTTGACATGAGACGTGTTGAAAACACGAAAGAGCAGCAGCAAAGCGAAAAACAACGATTATCAGCTGCACATACCTTGAGCAATGCCGAAATCATGAAGCGAACAGCTCCTCTGAGCGCTCTCAACATTGTAGAGCTCTATAAAGAAGGACAAAATCGTGACCTGATTGGATATGGATACCAACAAGGCGATGTGACACTTACCCTCAAGTCGACTAAAGAGAGTGCCGAAGAAATTCTCGCTGGAAATGGATCTAACACATCAAAGCTCATCACAAAAAAAGGCGCTGTAGGAATGCCTATCATTTACAGCAGCTCTAATGAAACTAACCTTACAACCACGGAACTCCCTCAAATAGGACTGACAGATGTTCAGGTTGTTACCTTAGACCCAAAACCTACTGTCTTTTTAGGACTCTATGAGAGTGGAATTATCACCTTCCCAGGGAATATCCCATCCATAAACGGCATTGTATTTTCAAAAGCCGAGGGAAGTTATTTCGCAGTTGGGTACTACAATGCAACGAACCAAAATTTTGTCGCACTCAGTGAGATTGAAAACCTTGCGGCGAACCTACGGTACGTTCAGGAAGTGGATACAGGGATCGCTCGAACTGAAGACTTTTACGTCCTCGAAAATGAATACTTCCAACTCGTCGTTTCTTCTATCGGCGGCTCCCTCTCGGAAATCAACCTTCCCCTTCGAGGAAAAGAAAATCCTGATTCGATCGTACGCCCTATCCAATTTGATAAGACAATCGATAGTAAATACCCTAAAAATTCCTATTTCCCTGAAAAACCCTACTTTGTCGCTTCTGGATCTGGTTCAGAAAAAAAACAACCGGTTCAAGGTGGCTACTACCCTCTTCTTCGACGAGGAATATATGGGAAGAAACCAAGTGAAAACATAGACGCGCCAGTGCGATATAACGGACTAAACCTTGTGTCTGATGACCCAAGACTGTCCACTATCCGCTACACCGTTTCTCAATTCACCAATGAGGAACTCGTACTTCAAGGGAAATACCAAGGCCGTACGATTGTTAAACGGTTCGCGCTGCCAAAAGATGGTTCAGTAAGCCCGTACATCTTTGATTACTCCCTCACTATTCAAGGCAATCCAACGGGAATGTGGCTCACAACTGGTGTTCCAGAAGTCGAACTTATTTCTGGAAGTTTTATGCCTGCTCTAAAATATGCGCAGCTCAAAAATGGGAAGCTTTCTGTTGATCAAATAAAGCAACCAAAGCCTACTACCAATGTTGAAGACACGACAACTGAATGGGTAAGCAACGGAAATGGTTTTTTTGGAATTATCTTAGACTCCTTATCCTTTGCTCCTGCAACAATTCAAGCTGGACAAGTGGCTGGAGAGGCTGATCCGAGCCGTATTACTGTAATTGACTCTCGGTACAACCTCTATCCTCCAAAAGACTATCCAGGGTACGAGCTCTTAATCCCACTTGAAAACATCGGTGGGAAAGCTGAATTCAGAGTATTCGCAGGACCTTTTGATGCGTCCGTATTGAAGACAATTGATAAAACATACACAGATCCAACAACAGGTGTTGGCCCTCGGTATATCGAAACCCAGTCATTTCATGGATGGTTTTCATTTATCTCTGAACCGTTTGCAAAATTCCTGCTCATCTTGATGAACTTCTTCCATTTCATTACTGGATCATGGGGAATTTCAATTATTCTTCTTACAGTTGCTCTTCGAGTCATGTTGTATCCATTGAATAACTGGTCCATCAAATCGATGGCAAAGATGCAAGAAGTGGGTCCAAAAATTGAACGGATCCGAGAAAAATACAAAAAAGACCAACGAAGAATGCAACAAGAAGTAATGAAGGTATACAAAGAAGAAGGTGGAAATCCTTTTTCTGGATGCCTACCTCTCTTGATTCAGATGCCATTCCTTATTGGTATGTTTGACCTCTTGAAGTCTTCATTTGAACTTCGTGGGGCCACCTTTATCCCTGGCTGGATTACTAACTTGGCCGCACCTGATGTGCTTTTTTCGTGGGGATACCCAATTCCGTTTATTGGATCTTCATTCCACCTCCTTCCTATTTTGCTCGGTGGTGTAATGTACATCCAACAAAGAGCCTCTCAGAAACGCTCAAAGAGAAAGCATGCTACGATGACAGACCAGCAAAAGCAGCAACAGCAAATGGGTAAGATAATGACGCTCGTATTTACTGTGCTCTTTTATAAGTCTCCATCAGGATTGAACCTTTACTGGATTTCCTCAATGGGACTTTCTGCAATACAGCAGTGGTATACGGTAAAACGAATGGAAAAAAAGTAGTAATAGAGTTGTAACAATCACCTTTTGGATTGTCACCTCAACTATAATTATACTTTTTTATTCCAAGAAGAATTATTAGGTTGTGTTTGAAATACAATTCATCTAACATACACCTCGTAATTCTTCAGGAATATTTTCTTAAATACCTGTTGAGTGATTATTAGTAACTAAAAGGCTGATTGTTCCTCATGCAACAGTGGAATGATTTTCTACGAGAAACCGAACGAGATTTTGGAAAAGCGACAACTGATACTTGGCTCCGTTCGCTTTCAATTCTCACATCTGATCAAAACAGTATCACGCTTGAGGCGGCAGACCAGTTTCAAGCGCTATGGTTTGAAGAACACATACGTCCCCGACTAAAGAAACGCCCCCTCCTTAATGAGGGGAAAAAAGTTAAAGTCACACTTTCGATTCGAAACGAAGAAAAGAAAGGACGAAACACATCTGAGAACAAAGATGAGAATCAAATCTCATTCGCTCCTGATTCAATTGAATCGCATTGTCATTTCTCTCAATTTGTTCCAGGAGAAAAAAACGAACTCCCCTACCGAGTTATCTGTGAACTGGCGGGATATAATCCAGAAACCAACGCCTTTGAGAAAACTCCTCGCCTTGCGACAGGTGAGCTAAACCCCATCTACCTCTATGGCAGCCACGGTCTTGGAAAAACACATTTGATAATGTCACTCGCCAATGCGCTCAAAAATCGAGGCCTCAACGTTTTCTATGTAAAAGCTGAAACCTTTACTGACCACGTTATTGCAGCATATAGAAGTTCACTGATCCAAGAGTTTCGAGAATCGTACAGAGCTGCTGATATTCTGATAGTTGATGATGTACATATTCTTTCGAAAAAAAGCACAACCCAAGAAGAGCTCTTCCACACCTTCAACTTCCTACATACGAGAAGAAAACAGGTTATCTTCACCTCGAACTGTTCACCTCGCTCCCTTGTAGATGTTGAAGAACGATTAGTAAGCAGATTCGAATGGGGCATTACTCTTGCGCTAGAACGGCTTTCAAGAGAGGAAAAAAAGACCTTCTTACAAACAAAGCTCGAATCGCTTGACTTCCCGCTTCAACATGCCGCCAGCACGTTTCTGCTCGAAATGTTCCACTCAAATTCATCTCTCGTCCGAGCAGCTGAAGCACTTGTCCTACGAACTCACGTAGACACAAAAATAAACAAGCAATCAGACCAGCTCTCGGAAGAAGACATCAACTACCTCCTGAGAGATTTAATCGAAAAAGAACATAAAAAGCTTCTCACACCGGAAAAGCTCCTCTCTATCGTTGCGAAGACCTACAAGGTAACTCCAGAAGACATCCTCGGAAAGTCTAAAACAAAAGAATGTGTTATTCCAAGGCAAGTTGCCATGTATCTTTGTCGAAAAGAGCTTAACCTTCCCTACCTCAGAATTGGCTCGATATTTTCGAGAGACCACTCCACAGTAATGTCTAGCGTTCGCCTTGTTTCAAAGGCTATTGAAAAGCAAGACAAGCGAATAGTTGACCCCCTTGGAAATGTTCAGAAACAGGTTCTTTCTGCCTGATTAGACAGACGAAAGACCTTTCAAATAATTGAAGCAGTTGTGACAGTTGTGAATATTTTTGGACAAAAAAAAAGCCACTCGAGGTGGCTTCTCATTAAATCTTGATGAATCGATCACCAGGTTGTGGCTGGTCTCCGCTACCACCGCTACCTTTGTTATCTCGTTCAGGCTCTCGACCTTCAATAACGTCTTTAGCCTGCTTTCTCCATCTCTCAACACACTCAACAAAGAGTGGCGCGAATCGTCGAAGTGATGCAGCATCAGCATTAGCCATCTCAAGAACGCAATGCATCAGGATAAGCTCTTCTTTTACAGCAACACCGATACCACCGCCAGCCATTTGGCCGCCAAGCATCGAGCCTTCAAGAAGGTACTCATAAAGTTTTAGCTTAGTTTTGTCGTCTTTCGGAAGACCGTCCAAAATCGGAGAGTATAAGTAGAGCCTATCTGAATTTGGCTCATAGGTTAGGTGAAGCGAAAAAGTGTTATCAATCCCAAGGATACAGGTGTGGTTTTCGTCAAACTCCAGACCTTCAAGATTAAGTTCCTTGCCAAATTCTTTGAGGTTCGCCTTGGCATTTTCAAGTGACATGTAGGGTCCTCCTTAAAAGGGTTAGTATCCCATTTCTACAAATAGGTTATCTCTTATTTAGCCCCACACTATACATCGTAGCTTCTTACCGAGCAAGTTCAATTTTCTAAAAAGTTAATTTTTTAATGGAATCAACCTCTCCCTAGCAAATAATGAAATAATTTTGTACAAGGTCAGTCATGCAAACATCAAATGGACATCCACTTCCCTTAGGACCATCGAGAACTAAATACGGGCACAATTTCTCTCTTTTTTCAGCGAACGCAAGCGGCGTTGAGATTCATTTTTATAAACCAGGAACAGAGACAAGCTTTGCCAAATTCCCCTTAAACCAAACGGAAAGTACATGGCATATTGAGGTCTCTGAACTCCCCGAAACATTTGAGTATACATTTTCTGTAGAAGGCCCCCATGACGGGAAACATTTGTTTGATGCTTCAAAGCGCCTACTCGACCCAAGAGCTCCAATGACAAATTCACCACATACATGGGGTGAAACACCGCGACCTCTACGTGGCAAAATCGAAGAAACCCAATTTGATTGGGAAGGCGATGCACCGCTAAACCTCCCTCTACATGAAACGATAATCTATGAAATGCATGTCCGAGCATTTACAGCCGATCCTTCGAGTGGAATTAGCAATGGAGGAACCTATGAAGATATCATTGATAAAATCCCCCATTTACAAAAGCTAGGCGTTACAGCTGTCGAATTGATGCCCATCTATGAGTTTAATGAACGAAGTCACCGTTTTTTTGATTCCAACGATCCTCTATACAATTTTTGGGGATATTCAACAGTGAGCTTTTTTGCCCCGATGAATCGATTTGCGAGAAAAGATGCATCCACAGAGTTGAAAAATCTCATTAAGTCTATGCATAAGGCAGGAATCGAAGTTCTTCTCGACGTCGTCTACAACCACACGAATGAGGGTGATTCCACCCACTACTACGAATCGTTTCGCGGCGTTGATAATGCGAGCTACTATATGTTAACAGACGATGGACACTATTATAACTATTCAGGATGCGGCAATACAGTAAACTGCAACCACCCAGCTGTAACCGACTTTATCGTTGATTCATTAATCCACTGGGTAACTGAATACCACATCGATGGTTTTCGCTTTGATCTCGCTTCTATACTAACGCGAGGAGAAGATGGAACGCCCCTCAATGATCCCCCTCTCATTAAAGCTCTATGTGAACACCCAAAGTTGAGCAGCGTAAAGTTAATTGCTGAGGCATGGGATTGCGGCGGCCTCTATCAAGTGGGTTCTTTTCCCTGCGGATCGCGATTCTCTGAATGGAACGGCGTGTACAGAGATACCGTTCGCAGATACATTAAAGGGAATTCAAGTGAATATGATGCATTCAAAGACTCTTTTTTAGGATCACCGAAGATCTACCCTGAAAGAGGGCCTCTTGCATCGATTAACTTCATCACCGCACATGACGGTTTCACAATGTACGATCTCACAGCGTACAATGAAAAACACAATGAAATGAATCGAGAAGAGAATTGCGATGGACATGGCGATAACGAAAGTTGGAACTGTGGTGTTGAAGGCGAAACGACAGACAAGACAATTACCTCTCTCCGAGAAAAGCAGGTACAAAACTTCCTTGCTACGCTTTTCCTATCACGAGGCGTACCAATGATGCTTATGGGTGACGAATACGCTCATACTCGATATGGAAATAACAATGCATGGTGTCACGACAATTTCTTGAATTACTTCAACTGGGACAAAGCGCAAAATCGAAGTGAGCTTATTGAACTCGTTGGAACCCTTACCTCTCTCAGAAAGCAGTACTGCAAGAAAAATAGCGCATACGATGTCCTAGCGACAAACGATCCATCAATTTTTTGCTGTATCATTGATAATGCACTCTTCTTTGCCATAAATATTTCAGATACGAAAAAAGAGATAGCAATACCAAATGGCTATGAAATCATCATTGGGACCAAAAATTTTCAAGAAGGACTGCTCCCTCACGCATCTCTTATTGCGGTAAAGAATAGGATTTGATAACGTAATTTTCTAGGTTACTGTAAGGAGATTTTCATGCGCTCGATCTTAGCACTAGCTGCATGCGCCGGATTATTAACAGGTTGTTCATATAACTCTAGCGAATCAGAGAATATTACCAGGTTTCATGATGATGGACGCGCAAAACCGCTCGTTGCCATACTCCCTGTTCTTGATCACAGCGGCGAGGACTTCCCTTGGAATCTTTCTGAAGAACTTTCCTATGCAGTCTATAATCGAGTAGCTAGGCGAGGCAATTTTTGGATTGATAGCTTCGTACAAAATGTCAAAGCTGCACGACAGATCCCAAAGAAAGTTGATTTTTTTGGTAAGGATATTGCATGGGCAAAAAATCGATTCCCAGATCACGAGTTTGTCGTTGTGCTTGAGCTGATCGAACATGATATTCATATGAAAAGCTCTAAAAACACCATTTTAGATAAGTTAACACCTTCTTGCGAGCTAGATATGGCTCTTCGAGTACGCGTACTTGATGTAAGAGGCGATTCACCATCTGTTATTCTCCAAGAGGTAATAACTCAAACGAATATGATCCCTAAGCAGAACGGTCTGGCTGAAAAAGGCAGTGACCGATGGAAGCAAAGAACATATTCTGTGTCTCCACTTGGGTTTTCACACCTTCAACTTTCGAAAGAAATTGTTCGAAGAGTTGAAGAATATGTAATGCTTGCAAAAAGTAAGTAAGGTGCACACTGGGCTTAGAATCGTTACTCCTTCTTGGATTACTCTCTCTTGCCATTAACTATGTTCTGTATGCGAAGCAGTTTTTCTATTTAGGAAAAGAAAGCCCACGCGTAAGAGAACTCTCTTTTTGGGCTGTACTTATTTTCTTTATCTATTGGTTATTCCTTCAAAATGTACTTGTTCCCCTCTTTCTTCATTTCATTACACCGATGATTTCGAAGATTGCAACCATTCGAGGAACAAGACTTGCATTATTGACGGCTAGCCAGTGGTGTTATGCGGCGGCAGGTGTACTCGGCTTTCTACTGATGCACTTCAGGTTCTCACCCGAAACTCGAAAAAATATTCTACTCCGCCATGGTGTTGTTAACCGAATTCCATACGATATTGGTTTTGGCCTTCTCATTTTACTCATTGCTTTACCCACAGTGAGTTTTCTCGATGGCGCCTTTGAGTATGTTTTATCTACGCTCCTTGTACTTGAGCTTCCGAACCAAGTTGCTGTGCAGTACCTCCTTGATTCTCGATCTGAACTCTTTTCATACTATACGATGATTTTCGTTGCGATCGTCATTGCCCCTCTGATTGAAGAGTATTTATTCCGTGGACTTTTCCAGACATACATGCGAAGCTTTTTAGGCCCAAGAGGTGGAATATTAATCACCTCCCTCTTGTTTTCCTTGTTTCATTTTTCCATGCATCAAAAAATTGCTAACTTCCCCTTGCTCGTATCACTTTTTATTTTTGCGTTGTATCTTGGGTTTTGTTATGAAAAAAGGGAGTCGCTTGTTTCGCCTGTGGCGCTGCATATGGCGTTCAACGCAACAAGTGTCCTTCGTATGCATTTCTTTGAAGGGTAAATTATGAACCTATTTCGTTTTATCACACTATTTTTTCTGTGCGCTGCCCCATGTTTTGGTGCTTTAAAAAAGTTTCCAAAAGATTTAGCGAATGCCTCCAATACCTTTGGAATGGAACTTTTTTATATGCTAAATCAGCCTGGGAAAAACGTTGTTATTTCTCCTTTCTCAATTAATTCAATCTTGTATATGTGCTATCTTGGCTCAAGTGGAAATACTCAAAGGAATATGCAGCAAGTTATGGGGATTAAAACTTCCCCACAATCACTTTCAAAACATTTTGGAGACTACCTTTCGTCACTACATTCAGGTGAAAGTCTATCAAACGGGTATTCACTCGGTTTAAATAATGGAATGTGGATTCAGAAAAACCTCACGGTGCTTCAGGATTATCGAACTACCGTTAAGGATGGCTTTGACGGCTACATCAGCGATGTCGACTTTGCTAAACCAGCTCAGGTGGTCTATGCTGTAAATAATGAAATCACAAAAGCCTCAAAAGGGCGCATCAACGACTTCCTTGATGCTGGAGATATAGACTCTGGAATGCGAATGCTCCTAACTAATGTCTACTACTTTAAGGGAGAGTGGAAGTTTCCGTTTTCATCTGCGAGAACAAGACAAGCTGTTTTTCACCCCTATGCAGAGAATAAACCTGTCATGACAAGAACTATGTTTGGTGAGCTCATGCTTCCTTATTACGAGGATAAGTACGTCCAAGCAATTGCGCTTCCAATAAAGAGCAAAAGCACTCAGCCAGATATGGAGATGGTTATCATCCTCCCTCGAAAGGAATCATTAACCCCCCCGTTCAATTACCTCTACAATGGAAAAAGCATTCAGCAAATTTCACTAGCGATGCGAACTGAACGTGTGAAAGTTGCTTTGCCAAAATTCACGTTTGTCGTTCGAGTCCCATTGATTGGATCCCTTTCTACCCTGGGTATGACCTCTCCGTTTTCCCCTGAAGCTAATTTTTCAGTAATTACTGGGAAACGAAACCTGTTTATCTCAGAGCTCCTGACACAATCCTATTTTTCCGTAAGTGAAGGAGGAATTGTAGCTTCTGCCGGTTCGACTGCTGGGTTTCAGATAAAATCTTCAGTCATCAGCAAAAAAGCAAAAGTGTTTGAGGCCAATCACCCCTTTGTCTACATCTTGAGAGATTCGTATTCAGACCTTATTCATTTTATTGGTGAATATGACGCACCCAATACTGAGAAATTTTCTGTTCCTAAAGTAACACTTGAACCACAAGCGCCAGAGCACCAACAGCAAGGGCCAACTAACGTTAACCCACTGGATGAGGAAGACTCGTCTAACCCATCGGGTGTTGAAGGAAATCCAAGTGAGGGTCCGTAACAAATGAAGGTACCTCCACTCGAAAGCTACGGATCCAGCGATATTGGCCTTGTCCGTACCAACAATGAGGATATATGGGAAAGGGCTCCCGAATACGGTTTTTTTGCTTTAGCAGACGGTATGGGAGGACATAAAGCGGGCGAAGTTGCATCAAAGCAGGCAATTCAATTTTTGACCTATTCAATAGAGGAGTTGTTGCTTGCTCGAGAAAAAACATGGGATCAAGACGATATGTCTGGTTTCATGAAGCTACTCTATGAAAATACAAATTCCTGGGTATACAACTACTCTCGAAAAAAAGAGCAGTTGCGGGGCATGGGAACAACCCTTTGTAGTATTCTTTTTTTTGACGATGCTGTGATCGTTGGTAACGTCGGAGACAGTAGGGTTTACCTAAAACGTGATGACGCCTTGTCACAGCTAACCATAGATCACTCTATGGAAAATGTTTTACTCTCTGAAGGCAAACCTGAAGAAGTAGCCGTAATGTCAAAAAATATTTTAACTATGACGGTTGGCACTTCAATCGAAGTTGAGCCACAGATAGAGGTTGTCACACCCCTGCCTGGTGATGTATACTTGCTCTGTTCCGATGGTCTTTCAGACTACGTGGCTGATAGTCAGATTTTACAGTGTATGGAAGAGAGTGAATCCCTTTCCGAGTCTGGTAAAAATCTTATTGAAAAAGCCAAGGCAAGTGGAAGCTCGGATAATATCACCGTTGTACTAGTTAGGCTACTTAATGAGAGAGAAAAAAAAGCGGATTTATTTAGACAATAACGCTACAACCAGAATTTCACCTGAAGTCCTGGACGCTCTCGTTGCTACCTATGAAATGGGTCCTCTCAACGCTTCATCTCAACACGCGTTCGGCCATTCTGCAAAGAAACTACTCCTCTCTTCGCGCGAAGCAATTGCAAACGTCTTTGCCGTTCCTTCTGATTCGATACTATTCTTTGGGAGTGCAACAGAAGCAATTAACCAACTCTTTCATACCTTTAGTTCTGGCCACATTATTTCGACCGAGGTCGACCATGCCGCACTCTATGAGCTCACGAAAAAGCACACAAACACCACATTTATCGATGTCGATCAGAACGGAACAATTGATTTAGACCAGCTTGAAAATGCTATTACCGAAGAGACAAGTGCACTCTTTTTTTCCTATGCGAATAGTGAAACTGGCTCACTATTTCCAATCGATGAAATCGCAGAAATAGCAAAGCGACGTACTATCCCCTTGATTGTCGATGGAGTTGCAGCGCTTGGCAAAACTGAAATTACGCTCCATGATGGGGTCACTGCAATGGTTTTCTCGGGGCATAAAATCCACGGGCCTTCTGGCTGCGGATTTATCTATCTGAAACAAGGCGCCAAGCTCACCCCACTTGTCGTAGGCGGTGGACAAGAACGAGGAATTCGCAGTGGAACGGAAGCAATTCCTCTGATCGTGGGTACAGCATATGCCGTTTCGATGATTTCTACACATGTGATTGGTTCCATCTCTTTACTGCGCCAATACTTCGAGACAAGATTACTCGAATTGATTCCCGATATCCGTTTTTTAGGTGGTGAAAAACGGGTTGCAAATGTGAGCAGTGTTTCCTTCGAAGGTGTCGATGCAGAATCGCTACTGATTCGTCTTGATATGGATGGTGTCTCTGCCTCACATGGTTCAGCATGCTCTGCCGGAGCTATGGAACCTTCACGAGTGCTTATTAAGATGGGGTATCCCATTTCTCTCGTCAAATCAGCGTTACGCTTTTCTCTTTCAAGGTATACCACAAAAGATGAGTTGGACATCGCACTTGATCACATTAAGAACGCCGTAGAACAGCAGCGAGCGTACGCATAGAACCCTTTCTAGAATCGTGTCGTGAGCGAGATAAGTTTGCCACTGATGAGTGAACTTTCAAGAAGGCGTAGTTCATATTGCCCAATATGAACCATTTGGCCAGGCTCTGGAGAATGTCCCAGGATCTCTTCCATAACCTGCTCAAGCGTTTTATCACCATCGACCGGTATTGCTAAATTATAGGTCTCGTTAATAAAACGAACGAGCGTTTCTCCAGAAAATGACCGATCAAGAAACACTTGATGGCGTGTTGGAAGGTACTCAGGAATTGAAACCCAATGATCTTCCTGCCCGAAAATTTCATCGACTACGGAATCAAGCGTCAGGACACCACAAGCAATCCCCACTTTGTTGAGTACTATTGCGACACTCTGGTTATTCCTTTTGAATTGCTTCAGCATTTGTAAAGCGGTTGTTGATTCAGTGATGAACCACGCATGGCGCAAGTGATCTTTTACTTTTGCCGTGGAGGAGAAGCGGAGCAGGTCACGTGGATAAATGATCCCAACAATGTTTTTCTTCTGGTTTCGATACACCGGAAGGAATGGGAGAAAGTCTTTTTCTAAAACATTGCGCACATGTGATATCGCGCACTCATCAGAAATCATGTAGATTGATTCAATAGGCTCCATGATCTCTTTTGCAGTTTTGTTTTTAAGCGAAAAGATATTTTGCAGAATAGGGTCAATTGAATTTTGCTCTTCTCTTCCTTCAATTGCTTTTTGCAATTCGTCACGTGTGAGGTAGCTTTCCTTAGCCCCCTCTATTCCGAAGATGAAGTTAAACCCTCGAACGATCATATTCAATGCCCAAATAAACGGCCTTAATACCTTCGATGCAAAATAGAGAATTGGTATCCCTATCATCGAAACATGTTCAGCATATCGTCTTGCTGCAAACATCGGTGATAATTCAGCAAAGATCAAAACGACAAATACCTGGGTAATGGGAGCCCAATCAGGGCTCAGTCCCAATGCACTATAGAATCGTCGTGAGTACTCAGAACCAAATTGCATTGCCGCATTCACACCGATGAGCGTTGTTCCAAACAGTCGTGATGGTTTATTCAGTAGGTTACTCAACCATATAGCGCGTCTATTTTTCTTACTCACATAGTACTGCAATCGAACCTTGTTAAATGATACGGTTGCCATTTCCATCATAGAAAAAAAGGCCTGAATAAAAAGGCAAATCATTGTCAGGGAGAGGAAAAATATCCAGTCATCTCGGTTCATGTCCTCTTATGTACCTCTCGGTGTACTTTTGGATGGAGTCGTCGGATATAGACTCGATGAACTCGGCTTGGTTCAGCTGATAAAATATGAAAGAGAAAATCTTCATGCACTATTTTATTTCCCGTCTGCGGGATATCCCCTTTCTGCTCTGTAAGCCATCCTCCAATTGTGACCATATTGTTATGGCTTGATAGCTTGATATCGAAAATTTCTTCAAGTTCTGCCAGTTCCATTTTACCCGACGCAATAATGACGTCCTTACCAACTTCGGTATATGGCTTTTCTTCATCCCTTCTATCTTCAATTTGCCCAATGATTACTTCGACAAGGTCCTCGAGCGTAACAAGACCACAAATCGATCCATATTCGTCTACAACAAGCATCAAACCTTGCTTATGTTCATAAAATGTTCGAAGCGCATCTCGCGATGGCATTGTTTCAGGAATAAAAACTGGTTTTGAAAGGTACTGCTTTACCTCTTCTGAGGCATGGATAGTATTCCTATGAAGGAAGAAGTCTTTACTGGTAATAACCCCTAAGATATTTTCCAGCGAACCATCACACACTGGAATTCTACTACATTCCTTTTCAGTGAAGAGATGAACGAGGTGAGCTAGTGGCTCGGAGACATCGTAGGTAATGATTTCCTGGCGTGGGCACATCACTTCTTTTGCTACGAAGTCTTCTAAGTTCAGGAACCCTCTGATGAGGTTAGCCTCATCTGCTTCTAATACACCATAGGACTTTGATGTTCGAAGGGCATGCTTGAGTTCTTCAAGGGAAATCTCTTTTTCTTTATGGAGGAAAAAAAAGAAAAACCGGGAAATTGGATTGGTAACTTTTACAATCGCATCCCGAATATACCGGAGGATTCGCTCTGCAAAGCTAAGAAAAGGCGCCGCCTTGTATGCTATTTTGTCATTGTTAACAATAGCAACTGTTTTAGGAATTACCTCTCCGAAAATCAAAACGAGCAAGAGAGGCAATATTACAGTGAGTACCCATCCGGACAAAGTGCCAAAAATACTCGAAACAACGTTTTGAACCAAAATATTCACAAGAACATTCAACATCAATATCGTAACAAGCAATTTCCGAGGCTTTGAGACCAATGTCTCTACGCTTCGGAGTCTTGGATCCTTCGATGTTTTGTATGAACGAACTTTCATCGGAGAAAGTGAGAAAAATGCGGTTTCAGAAGCTGAAAGCGCACCTGATGTAAGAACCAGCACGATAAGGAGAATGATCATGACTGTGTAGAAAATCGTACTCAATGCAAATGCTCACTGAAATGAAACTTTAACCTGGCCTTCGGATACAAGCCCCAAATTTTTCATTAATAATAGTTTAATGTATTCCGGATCTTCTCTACTTGCTCTATGCGCAAGCAATTCCTCATTATGCTCTTGTTCTTGTATTTTTTTGTCTTCAAGCTCGACAAGAATGCCTTTAAGCATAGCGAGTTCTTTTTGCTTTTCGCTCATGCTCTTCGAATATGCGCAGTAGACAACAACGATGAATAATACTACCCACCAGTATCGAGAAAACAAACGCCAATGTAGTGCCGATTGTGACGGCACAAAATATTCACTGTTCTTGCTTTTTACAGCCACAATGACCATCTAGCAGCCTGTTATACACAGACCACCCCTTTTTTTCGACCATATGGACGCGTCCATACAATCTATTATTCCCCTCTTTTTTCTTAATATCAAAAGAAGGGATTATTATTAAATCAATTATAAACACTTATTATGTTCTTACATTGTAGGAACAGTAATACCAACTTGTTTCATGTATTTTCCATTTCTATCTGCGTAGGATGTTCGACACACCCGATCAGACTTGAGGAAAACAACCTGCGCAATGCCTTCATTCGCATAGATCTTTGCTGGAAGTGGCGTTGTATTAGAAATCTCTAACGTCACATACCCCTCCCATTCAGGTTCAAATGGCGTGACATTAACGATAATTCCGCAACGAGCATAGGTCGACTTGCCGATACAGAGTGTAAGGACATCACGTGGGATCTTGAAGTATTCAACACTCACAGCCAATGCAAAAGAGTTCGGAGGAATAACACACTCATCTGCTTCGACATGAACAAATGAATCGTCTGTGAATGACTTCGGATCAACCATCGAGTTGTGTACATTGGTAAAAATCTTAAACTGATTTGCAACACGAATATCATACCCATAGCTCGACAGACCATAACTAATGATTCGTTTTTCATCTATTCTTCTTACAAGCTCTGGTTGGAACGGAGTAATCATTCCATGGTCTTCCGCCATTTCTTGTATCCATTCATCTGGTTGCAAACTCATATATCTTCCTCACAATATGTAAATTTCTTAATAGATATAGCTTTTGAATTCCTTTTCTTGCTACTCTTTTATGCATGTGGTAAAAGAGAAAACATGTCTTCTGATTATATTGAATCATCTCTTTCTATAGCGGACACGGTATTCGAACGAAAAATACGTCCCGATCGTCTCAATGATTTCGTTGGACAAACAGCGATACTCGATCGACTGTCTGTTACAATTGGTGCTGCAAAAAAAAGAACAGAGCCTGTTTCACATACACTTTTTTATGGTCCTCCCGGTCTTGGTAAAACAACCCTCGCCGCAATTTTAGCCCAGGAAATGGGATCCAATATTACTACTCTTTCCGCACCTTCGATTGATAAGCCTGGTGACCTGGCAGGTATCCTCACATCTCTGGAAGAAGGTGATGTTCTCTTCATCGATGAAATTCATAGACTTCAACGTAGCGTTGAGGAGTATCTTTACTCGGCAATGGAAGATTTTGCACTCGACATCATGCTTGACTCAGGCTCCTCAGCCCGAAGTGTAAGCGTGCAACTTAAACCATTTACCTTAGTTGGTGCGACCACTCGTCTAGGATTATTAACAAGCCCTCTGCGATCCCGTTTTAGCAATCACTTTCGCCTCGATTATTACGACACAATAGCTCTTGCACAAATTGTACAACGATCAGCCCCTATTCTTGGAGTGACTATCGACGAGAGTGCTGCAGAAGAAATCGCAATCCGAGCTCGTGGTACACCCCGAATTGCAAATAATTTACTTCGATGGATTCGTGACTATGCACAAATTCATCACAACAATTCCGTCACGGTAGATGCATGTATAAATGCGCTCAAAATGGTAAATATTGACCACTTGGGGCTAGATGAGATGGACAAAAAATTCCTATCTACTATTATTGAGGACCATGAGGGTGGTCCTGTAGGGATTGGAACTCTTGCAGCCGCACTCGGTGAGGATGCAGATACATTAGCTGAGGTACATGAGCCCTACCTCATAATGAAAGGGCTACTGAAGAGGACCCTTCGGGGGAGAGAAGTAACCCGGAAGGCGTATGAACACCTAAGGAAAGAGGTCCCAGAAGAAAAATGGTAAAGTCGTTGATCAACAAAACTCCACGCCCTGGCAGCAAAAGTTTATTTAGTGTTTTGGTGGCAATATTTGTTAGCTCAAATTTATTTGGCTTTCGGGCAGAGTACAACAATAACCAGTCGCAATCCAGTAAGCCTGCGACGATTAAAGTATTGCTAGAAAAAAACCTGGATGGATGTTTACTCGATGTTAAAGGTGGTTTTAAAGTTATAGACCCATCAACTGGTAAACGACTCAGCTCAGGATCCAGAGGGAAACGATACTTTGTGTTTCCGATGGATGATGGGATAAAATGGGGCGAAGAATACGTTGGAACGTATCAGATTTCGGTTATTCCGACGTCTTCAGACACAACATTTCTTCTCGATGGAACGCAGTATCGAGGAGCGGTACATATTTATCACATCGATGATAAACTAGCCGTTGTTAATGAAACAGATGTCGAGCACTTCCTCAAAGTTTCCCTATCTGAATCACTCCCCTCTAAGGTACATTCAGCCGTCCGTGATGCCGTAGCAATTATTGCGAGAACAAACGCCTATTATACCGCACTGGCAAATCACGATTCGTATTGGCATATCCAAAAGCAAGCAGCTAACTATCAGGGATACTATAAAGCGTTTTCGGATATTGAAATGAACCGAAGCATAGAAAACACCCGCTATCTCGTTATGACCTACGATGCGCAGCCATTTGCCGCAACATGGACAAAGAATTCTGCAGGTCATACTGCGAGTTACTCAACGATTTACCGGAAAAACATCCCTTCCCCAAAGGGTGTAGATTCAAAATTTGCGCAGAAAGATCGAGGCGATTATCAGTGGAAATACTCTCTCACCTCTTCCGAACTTGCACGACTCCTTCAAATTAACCGAATTTCGGAACTCGATTTGTTCGTTGACCAACGATCGAGCAAAGTCTATGGAATGCGTGTTAAAGACGGCTCACATGTGAAAGATGTTGGCGTTGTAAACCTTCAAAAACTACTTGGAGAAAAGAACCTTCGCAGCACTGATTTTTCTGTCGAGTTAAAAGCTGGAAAGGTTTCCTTCAGAGGGTATGGGGAAGGACTCGGCGTAGGCCTTTGCCTCTATAGCGCCGGTCAAATGGCGGAGAATGGTGAGCTTGCTCCTCGGATCCTTGCTGATTTTTTCCCCTTTACACACCTTGAAAAAATGAGATCTTATCCTGAAATGATCATTAACCCATCTAGTGCGTATTTTATATCGCCGAAAAAAAAGCGAACGCCTGAGTTCGACGAAAAGGATAAACATGATTCATCAGTTCGTCTCTAAGCATAGAGCACACGCTCTTTCAATGGCCCTCTTTTTTGTAGGCCTTGCTATCATCTCCTTTACCGATACCTGGTGGCCTGGAATCCTCTTGGGGGTTGGCCTCCCACTGGCTATACGTCAGCTACTTTTGGGGCGCCTGTATGATTGCTTTGTTACGCTGATTATCTTTGCTGGAATTTTTTCTGCATTCTCGTTTTCCATACGAAAAGACCTCCTGCTTCCGATTATTTTTTTGGTCAGTGCTCTTTTCATCGTTGTGCGTGAGTTTTCAGAAAGCTACCAGCATATTGAGGCTGAGGACGAAGAAGACCTCAATCATGAAATTGAAGAAGAACAATAATTTTCGATGCACATTCTGATTGAATTCACTCCTGTTTTTCGTGTATACCTATTGGGAAAATAGAGGAAAAAAATGACAGACAGAATTTTAACAGGCGACAGACCAACTGGACCTCTCCATCTGGGGCATTACGTGGGCTCATTACAATCACGAATCGATTACCAATCAAAGGTAGAGCAGTTCGTAATGATTGCTGATGCACAAGCGCTCACAGACAATTATAAGACTCCTGAAAAGGTCAGAGAGAGTGTTTTAGAAGTAGCCTGCGATTACCTTGCTGTCGGCATTGACCCTTCGCAAACAACTATTTTCATTCAGTCAAAAATCCCTGCGCTCTTTGAGCTAACGGTGTATTACTTGAATTTAGTCACAATGAATAGACTAAAGCATAATCCTACGGTTAAACTCGAAATCACCCAGAAAAATTTTGGCGATGGTATTCCTGCTGGTTTCATGTGTTATCCAGTATCCCAGGCTGCCGATATCACAGCATTCAGAGCAAACCTAGTTCCAGTCGGTGAGGACCAAAAGCCGATGATTGAGCAGACCAACGAGATCGTCCGGAACTTTAACAGAATCTATGACACCGATGTACTCGTACCTTGTGAGGCTGTTATTCCTAAAGTCGCACGTCTTCCAGGTATCGACGGACAAGCAAAAATGAGCAAATCTCTTGGAAACGGTATCTATCTGTGTGAAGAAAGCGATTCGCTCGTAAAGAAAGTCAAAAAAATGTACACCGACCCAGATCATGTTCGAATTGAAGACCCAGGTAAAATCGAAGGAAACACCGTTTTTGCATACCTTGATGTTTTTGGCAAAGATACAGCTAAAATCAATGAACTGAAAGAACACTACCAACGTGGTGGACTTGGCGATATGACAGTCAAAAAGTATCTCATGGAAGTTCTTGAGGAGTTTTTATCACCAATTCGGGAACGTAGAAAGGTGTTTCGAAATGACCCTGCACAAGTATTCCACATGCTTGAAGAAGGTACAGAACGAGCGAACGCATTTGCACAGGAAACGCTTTCTATGGTGAAAGAAGTGATGCAGATTAACTATACAGTATCAATGTACACATAGGCGTCTTTACTCTCTGTGAACCGGCTCAACACCAAATAGCCTTCGAAAGACACCTTGAAACCAGTCATAGATAGCTACAAAGAAACCTGCTATAGCGTCACCAATTCCAGCGGGCCTCCGAGCGGGCTCTCTTTCCCTTACCGGTTCTCTTCTTTCTACTGCCCTACCCTCTTCTACTGCCCTTGCTTCACGCGCCTCTAAAACCGAACTCTCATCTTCAGGTGCAATGGCACCATGAACTACTCTCCGAACGCTTCCTACAGGACTTTCAGGTTCTTCTCGTGATACTCCTAACCCAGCTAACAGAGGTTCACTGAGATCAGGATCAGCTTCCTCTTCCTCATCAACTCGGCTCTGCCCTCCTCCAGAATCGCTTGCTGAAACCGCATGCGGCCTGACAACGGCGACTCCCCCCACAGGTTCAGCGGCTACTACTGCTCCCTCAAGTGGGCCAGGAGATCCAAGTTGAAGGTCTGGGGGCAGAAGTACATCGTCATCATTTTCACCAGGCAACACAGGAATCGCTCGTCTCATTTCTGATAGACCAGTAGGAGCTTCAACACGAGCGGGCACCTCTAGCCTAATATCCTCTAGGCCAAAATCGAGGTTAGCCTCTTGTGGGAAACCATATGTAATTCTATTTCCACGAAGTTTATATAACAGTGCTTGGAACGGTGAGATCTGAAAGAAGCCACCTCTTGCCTCCGCTGCATAGCGTGAAACTGACGACCTATTAATTATTTTGAGCGCTGCCAGATTAATATATCCCTCTGGCGTCGTAAAATCTTCTTTTGCCCTATCTGAAACAAAACCTGGACGGGCTGCACTAAATCGCTCAAAAAATAGCTCGGCATTTACAGTCCCATCTTCCTTGACATAGGAAAGTTCTTCATGCTGTACCGCCGATTTAAAAATAGAAGCTATTAGATAGAGCCTCTTGGAGTCGTCTTCCGTCTCGATCAAAACGACCGGAGCCTCAGTTGTAGTGAGCTCTTCCCCAGTTATGAAATCCGTGGGGGCTCGAAAACCTGGGCCAAATGGGTCTGTTCTTCCTGCAGCAGCCATACCTATTCCTTCTTTAAGCGCAACGAGAGTAAGAAAAACGGTTTTTTTTTCAAAGATAAGATTTCCTTGCTTTGCCTGTTTTGAGCAGTTAAGATACAGGGGAGAAGCGAAAAGCAGATGCGATGGAAGAAAAACACCTAGGAAAATACACACTCGTCGAGAAATTAGCAGAAGGGGGAATGGGAGAAATTTATCTCGCTCGTGACCCTGAATGCGAACGAATCGTTGCTCTCAAAAAAATAAAACCCTCCTTACTCAGCCACGAACGGGTTCGTACTCGATTTATTCGGGAAGCAAAGCTTGCATCAAAACTATCTCATCCCTCAATTGTCCCCATCTATGCGATTCACAACGATGAGGAATGTTACTATACAATGCCTTATGTTCGTGGTGAAACGCTCAAGAAAATCATTCGCCAAACGTTAGAGGCAGACACCAAAGGGGAATCTCCTCACAGCCTTGGTATTTCAATTCCGCAACTCATCCGCACGTTTTTAAGTATCTGCCAAGCGACTGACTATGCACATTCGAATGGCATTCTCCATCGAGACATTAAATCAGAAAACATCCTTGTTGGTACCTTTGGTGAAGTGTTAATTATAGATTGGGGTCTTGCATGCCATATGAAGGAGCAGGAAGACGACTCAGAAATTTTACAAGCTCCCATTGATCCCGAGCTAACATTACCCGGCAAAGTTGTGGGCACCATCGCGTATATGGCGCCAGAAAGAGCATTTGGTCATAAGGCAACAGTTGCAACAGAAATCTATGCACTTGGAGTGATCCTCTATCAATTGCTAACGCTCCACCTCCCCTTCCAAAGGAAAACACTCAAAGAGTTTCGAAAAAAAGCAAAGTTTGAAAAGCTTATCGATCCATCAGAACTTGCCCCTCACAGAGACATCCCAGCGCAGCTCGTAAAGTGCGTTTACAAATGCCTCGCCTTTCGACCGGAAGATCGTTATGAGTCTGTCCATTCATTGATTATTGATATCGAGCGGTACATCGAGGGAAGTCCTGAGTGGAGTTTTTCCAGATCGCTACAGAGAGAACGACCCGACGACTGGGAATTTCAGGAAAACATCCTCCTCGCGAAACACATCGCAATTACAAGGGTAACCGATGTGATGGAATGGATGATGCTCATGATATCAAAGGAATCATTCACAGGAAATGCAAGATTCGAGTTTGAATACACCCCCCATACAGGTCATTCTGGCCTTGGATTTCTTTGTAACATCCCCAAACCCCATGAGCGTAAATCTCTCGAGGATGGGTATCTGGTTTGGCTTGGTAATAAAGATGGTAGAGGGGTTTCTCTTTTTCGAACGAATGTTGAGGTATTCACCACAAGCGAACTTTGCTTTGAGAAAAATACAACCTATCACATTTGCGTTGAGAAAATCGACAATTTGATTCGTGTTTCGGTAGACGGTGAGCTCAAACTTAATTACCTCTCACATATTCCTATGGTTGGTGGTCACCTAGGTTTACTCTACAAAGACGCGCTTTTTAGCATGAGTAAGATTTCGATATTCACCGGTAGCCATAGCGTAATGGTAAACTGCCTTTCTGTCCCTGACGCCTTTCTGAATAGCCACGATTATGACACTGCTCTTGAGGAATACCAAAAAATATCCCGTTCATTTCGTGGTAGAATGGAAGGAAGAGAGGCTATTTTTCGGGCTGGACTCACTCTTCTAGAAATGGGAAAAGCCGAGACAAACGCCAACACCCGTTCTCACTTTTTCTCTTCTGCACTTGATGAATTTAACCAGCTTCATAATACCCCTGGAGCTCCGCTTGAATACCTTGGTAAATCGCTTGTGTACAAAGCTGAAAAAGATCTTGAGGAGGAAATTAAATGCCTCGAGCTTGGAATTAGGCGGTTTAAAACGCATCCCCTTCTCTACATGCTCGAAGAGCACGTCCTCTTTCGCCTATTAGAATCTTCTCAATCGCACAGAAAGACTGCATACTATTTTGCTTTACTCTCTCTTCAACACCTCCCACGAGTGTTAGAACACACTGAGGTACAAAATTTCTTTCACTCCCTTGCACGACACATAGAAATCCCGTATTTCATTGAAAAGCCCGCATCTTTTTCAAATAACGAAGAGAAAAACATCTTTTTTTCGATTCTACTTGCTTTCTGGCTTGCAAAACCAATTACGCTGTATGAAATCCTCAATACACTCCCCGCAAATGTCCCAAATAGGCCTTTGCTCTTGGCAAATGCACTCTACGCTTTAAACGAGCTAGAATGCAGCCATTTGACTTCAAAAATCCTTACCGAATTTGAGCATGAACCTGAATTTTACGAATATCGGAAATGGCTTACCATCAATTCGCTCGCAGAAGCATTTTCGTGTCTTTCAAAAGAGCCTCGGGTAAATGAAGTCCGTCGTATCGTGTTTTTGTTTCGCAAGCACCTCTTTCCCGAGAAAGCCCAAGAAATCCTCCATTTTTTTGAAGGACTCAAAAATTTCACCATTTCGACCGATTGCGCAATCTGGCTGAAACATTCCTACATATGGGCACTACTCCTCTCTGGAAAATATGAAAAAGCCGGAGAGATGTTGAGACCTTATATCCGCGGTGCAATAAAAGACTACACATCACCCTTTTTCTCGCTTTACGGTGCATACCTACTTGTAACGGAAGGAATGGATATCGCTATGGTTCATTTCCAGGGTGTTTTTGAAACTAAATACCCACCAACGCAGGCATTGCTTGGACACTTTTTACTTGATCATATCGAGTATCAAAAAGAATCAGATCCTTGGATGAAAGGTGCTTTTTTGTGGGAGAAGCTTGAATTTTTCAGGTACCTCATTCTCCATTTCTCGTGCCTCAAGAAAAAAAGAAAAGCACTAGCAACACTCAAAATTTTTCAAAGCACACTGACAAGAGCCCAAATCCCTCTTGATTTTCTCTAATTAGATGTGTTATTTTTTTCTCAAATTTTTAAATGAGAATACGACTTACCAAGCCATTAAGAGGTGTTTTTTTCAAAAAAATCATACCTTTTTAAGGGCTTCTTTCCGATAGGCCTTATGACTGAATTAGAGAAAACATACGATCCAAAAAGCGTTGAAGAAAAATGGTACACCTTTTGGGAGGCTGGTCATTTTTTTGAAGCAAATCCCTCTTCGGGCAAAGAGCCCTTCTGCGTAATGATCCCTCCTCCTAATGTGACGGGAGTACTTCATATGGGACATGGCCTGGTTGACACTCTTATTGATACCATATCTAGATATAAGCGAATGAAGGGATTTGAAGTCCTTTGGCAACCTGGAACTGACCACGCCGGGATTTCGACACAAACTGTTGTTGAAAAGCACCTAATTGCGACTGAAGGAAAGCGGCGTAAAGAGTACAATCGTGATGTTTTCCTCTCTCATGTTTGGAAATGGAAAGAGCAAAGCGAAACTCGAATTATCACGCAGCTAAAAAAACTTGGTTGCAGCGCTGACTGGAGCCGACTCAAGTTTACTATGGACCCTGATCTCAATGCGGCGGTTCGAAAAGTTTTCAAAAAAATGTATACATCAGGACTCATTTATCGAGGCGACTATCTCGTCAATTGGGATCCAATTACACAAACTGCCCTCGCTGATGATGAAGTCGAATATGAGGAACACGCATCTCACCTTTGGCATTTTTCCTACCCTGTTAAAGGGGGGGAAACCATCACAATCGCAACCACTCGACCTGAAACTATGCTTGGTGATACAGCGGTTGCAGTAGCGCCAAAGGATGAACGATACAGCCATCTGATCGGGAAAGAAATAACACTCCCTCTTGTTGGTAGAAAAATCCCTATTATCGAAGACCACTACGTTGATAAGTCCTTTGGATCCGGAGCGGTTAAGATCACACCTGCGCATGATCCAAATGACTATGAAATAGGAATGCGCCACTCTCTTCCTATGGTTAACATAATGACACCAGACGGGAAAATTAATGAAAATGGCGGCTCTTTTGCCGGTCTCTCGATGAGTGAAGCCCGCGATGCGATTGTCGAAGCTATGAAAAAGGCCGGACACCTTGTCAAAATTGAGCCGCACACCCATCGAGTAGGAGTTTCGTATCGATCTAAAGCAGTGATTGAGCCATACCTCTCAAAACAGTGGTTTGTAAAACTCTCCTCGTTTAAAGACCAACTTATCAATGCTATCGACGAAAAGAAGGTTGAACTCGTTCCAGACTACTGGGAAGCAACGTATAAGCATTGGATAACGAACCTACGCGATTGGTGTATCTCAAGACAGCTCTGGTGGGGACATCAAATCCCTATTTGGTACCACAAGAATGATCCCAACACAATCATCTGCTACGACGGTGAAGGGGCGCCACCTGAAGTTGAGCGAAACCCTTCTGATTGGTATCAAGACCAAGACGTTCTCGATACCTGGTTCTCTTCTGCACTCTGGCCATTTAGTACTCTTGGTTGGCCTGAAAAAACACCAGCGCTTGAAACTTTCTATCCAAATGCAACACTTTTTACTGGGCACGATATTCTTTTCTTCTGGGTTGCTCGAATGATTTTTATGGGTGAGTATGTGATGGGTGAAGTTCCGTTTAAAAAGGCATTCCTACACGGACTCATTTACGGAAAGTCGTACTGGAGAATGGACAAGGAAAAAGGGGTTCAATACGTTTCTCAAGAAGAAAAGAAAAAATACGACTTAGGCGAGCCGATACCCAAAGACGTTCAGTCTAAGTGGGAGAAAATGTCAAAATCAAAAGGGAACGTAATCGATCCTCTTGAAGTAATTGACACCTACGGCACCGATGCCATGAGAATGGCTCTTATTTCCTCGGCAACACACGCGCGACAAATCGATCTCGACGGACGACGTTTTGAAGAGTTTAAAAACTTCGCAAATAAGGTGTGGAACGGTGCACGTTTCGTATTTATGAACCTCACTCTTTCTCCTGACGAACTCCTTGAAGGAATTGACCCTGCGCTTCTCACTCTTGATGACCAATGGATCCTTTCAAAGATGGGCAGAACCATCGAAGCTATTTCCTCAAGTATTGAGGCCTACAAATTTGACTATGCAGCGACCGCTTCCTACGAATTTTATTGGAACGATTTCTGCGCAAACTATGTTGAAAGTACGAAGCCATACCTTTTTGGAAAAGTTGGAAATGAGGCAATAACCAAGAACAAAAAGCGAATTCTTGCAGTTGTTTTAGGATGCGCACTGCGCCTTATGCACCCGATGGCCCCATTTATCACTGAAGAGCTGTTTCAGAAGCTAAAGACTCATTTTGCGTTGAAAAACACCAACTCAAATGACCCATATGTTAAGGAACTTGCTGAAGCCCTCACAAAGGCCGCATGTATCGTCGCTCCGTATCCAGAAGTCTGCAAGCAGGATGATATCTCTGAAGATATCGAACAAGAATATACCCTCCTGACTTCATACATATATGCGCTGAGAAACATTCGTGCAGAAATGGGCGTTCCACCATCCGAGAAGAGCACTTTATATTTCAATGGCTCCAAAGAAAGTCTGGCATTTATTCAAAAGCACGAAGCAACGCTTTTTGCTCTCGTCCAGATTGAATCAGTACACTATGAACAACCATGCCCTACCCAGCTAGCATCACATGCTCGAGTGAGCGATGTTGAAATAATAATTCCTCTCTCTGAATCTCTACTTGAGAAAGAGCAAAAGCGTCTCGAAAAACAAAAAGAGAAGCTTGAGAAAAATACTCAAATACTCTCTTCAAAGCTGAGTAATAAAAGCTTTGTTGAACGGGCTCCTGCTGAACTTGTAGCGAAAACGAAGAGCGAGCTCGAGGACGCAACAGCGCAGCTTAAGCAGATTGAAAGTAAGCTTCAGGCTATAAATCCCAATCGGTAGAAATAGGGTTTCCTGCCGATTCGTCACCAGGTAGAATCGGCGCTATCAACACCTCCTCTCCTTCATCATGACACTTAGGAGGTGCAGCCTTTACAACCCTTTCAGGTACTCCTCTTTCTAGCTTTGCAAGTGTAAACCTAAAAAGTGGTGCTACATCAGCAGTTGATAAATGACGTATCGCATGTTTCAATTCAGGCGGAACAACCTCTTCAAGCTGAGCGTCTGTATACGACGCGAGTTTATTCCAGTAGGTCGTTGCATCATTGAGCGAGAAGAAAATTCGTTCTGACTGGAAACATGCAAAAATAAGTAACTCAAAACATTTATCGCGGAGAGTATACCTACCCGAACGATGAGGAACGACCTCTTCAATTTTTGGATGCTCTAAAATTAAATTCTCAGCTTGTTCAAGCAACTTTGATGCTGATAGATTTCTCCCACCACTAGTTGAGCCCATAAAAACAGGACTGCATCCATAAAGCGTTTTTGTTAGCTGGTGCCCCATCATCCATAGGATAGTTGACTCGCCCAACTGGTGAGAACGGCCAGCACCACTTGCGGGTCGTATTCTCGGATAGAGCTCTTCATGAGATGGAATTAATGCATGAGGAACACTGCTATCAACCATATATTCACTGAAAGCCACCCACAGTAAACGACCATCTGTAAAGACAGCTCTATGGTCGACAACCGAAAGGAAGACCCCATGCTCCTTTTGAAGTCTTTTAACAAGAGCAAACAATAATGAAAGTACATTATGTTTCGCATCACTCCCCCTGTCTTTTAAAAACGATGAAAGGGGCTGGCCTGGTAGTTCGTGGGGAAATTCAAAATAGGCTATATCTCTATCTCTACTATGTACCCATGCGGTGGGAAGAATGATTTGTTCATGTCCCTGCAAAGTACCCATCATTCGTCTGAGCAATCTAAAACGTCGTTCATCACACGCCACAATTCCAGGTTTAGCTTTTCGACGTGACGTAAGCCCTTCAAAGGACGCATCTTCAACATCTGCCACTGCTGGCAATTTCTTTGAGGGACCAACACCTATACGAGTAACGAAACGATCTCTTTCATTTTCCAAGCAAATAAGTGATCTCTTCCTTCCAATTTCAATAGTAACTCTAAATCCATCCCCAATGAAACGCTTTAAAGGAGTAGTTGGCACATTACCGGTAAGAAGTAACTGCAAAAGCGTATGAGCATCCCTTGTCCCGAATGAGCTCCGAATGCTTTCTTCTAACGTATGAATCTCGGTATCGTCCACTTTGAGGTTAATAATAATCCGTGATAGTTTTTCAACTTGTGTTCTTGTACACACATCATTTGAAATCCGATATAACTGAGTGAGCGACTGAGCTACTGTAAGTCTCGGCATAACAATAGCAAGATATTCTAATGCAAGGATAAAAGTTCTATTTTCTTTCTGTTCAGGTGTTAAATGAGGTAAAAATTCAGCTAAGAGGTGGTCTCTTTGGTAGTGCTCTACCTGGGTGGTTATATCTTTTCCTAAATAAGATGTGACATCATCGACAATTCCGAGACGTGCAAAGACATCAGAGGCAACTTTCGTAACAACCTCCCCTTCTTCACCTGCACCTTTGATGACAACCACAGCCTCATCGAGAGTGCCTCCACTTGCGAGCATCTGCTTTTCTCGTTCAGTAAGAAGGCTACCCGGGACATTTTTACATGTATCTCGAGTTGTCCAAACAGTTAATTCTCCATTTCCATACCCAACAGGCTGCCAATTGGTTCCATATAGGCTCATAAAAAAACCCCTTCATAACTTTACTGTTAAGATTTTGTTAAGTTACTTTAAGGAGAATATTGTTTCAAGAGTTTTTTATACGTTCGTGCTTAACAATTGTATCAAACGCTGTAGTTTCTCGGGCAATTACCCCCGATAACAAGAAGAGTCCTATGAGGTTAGGTAAAGCCATCAGCCCATTCATCATGTTGGCAAAACCCCATACAATATCAAGACTAAGCATTGCACCAGGAATCACGACCAGGGTAAAAATGATCCGATACGGCTTAACCATTTTCACGCCAAATAGATATTCAACACACTTTTCACCATAGTACGCCCAACCAAGGATAGTCGAATACGCAAATGGGATAAGCGCTATAGTTACAATCAGGCCACCTGCCGGAAGGACAGCATCAAACGCGTGCAAAGCCAATGCCGATCCATCGAGAACCTGTCCCGCTGCATTTGTATCTCCCAATACACCTGTGATCGCGATAACCAATCCGGTAATCGTACACACAATACCAGTTGTAATGAACACACTCGACATCGAAACGAGCGCCTGTCGACCTGGAGTGTCCGTACGAGCAGCCGCGGCCGCAATAGGAGAACTTCCAAGACCTGCTTCAGAAGAAAAGATACTTCGAGAAACACCGAGCTGTACAGCCTGCATTACAGTAGCCCCTAAAAAACCACCAACTGCTGCCTGACCCGAAAATGCCGACTTAACAATCAACCAAAAGGCATCAGGGACATATTGAATTTTCAGAAAAATAATCAACAGGCCACCACCGATATAGAAAATAGCCATCGCTGGCACGAGAACACCCGCAATTTTTCCGATACTCTTAATTCCACCTAGCAGTGCACCACCAGTAAATATCATTAAGACAATTCCAGACCAAAGAGGATCAATCCCAAAGAGGTCCTGCACCGCAGATGAGACTGAGTTTGCCTGAACCATGTTTCCAGTTCCAATAGCGGTAATTGCCGCGAGAATAGCAAAGAGAACTGCAAGTGCCTTGCTTTTGAGCCCTCGCTCAAGATAATACAT
>Ga0070729_10001017_pt1 | contig 47864 bp, 33 predicted proteins | sample tdDd472_FD_66725 | JGI IMG/M metagenome (GOLD analysis project Ga0070729, IMG submission 66725) | Marine sediment microbial communities from the Atlantic coast under amendment with organic carbon and nitrate - tdDd47.2 | ecosystem: Environmental > Aquatic > Marine > Coastal > Sediment | place... | reverse complement strand
AGGGCTGCACAACCTCTCCCTGAATCCCAATCAGGCAGTGATCTGCACAGTGGAGGCAGGGCCATGCCCTGCCGGACGGTTCACACAGCCGGCAGGGCATGGCCCTGCCTCTTCTGTGGGCATTGGGGGGACCAGCACCGGCAGGGCATGGCCCTGCCTCTTCTGTGGGGGTTGGGGGGACCAGCACACCCGGGTGCAGAGGTTGCATCACGCTTGTTCGAAAACCGAGCATCTGACAGCATCGCATCGTTTGCCCTCGTGCCCGACGCCGCGCGACCCGCGCGCCACCCCACGACGCCGATGCTTCACCGCTTCGTCGCGCCGCTTCTTGCGTGCGCCCTGCTCGCCCCTGCGTGCTCGGACCTGCCCGACGGGCTCGGTCCGACGTCGAAGTCTGCTGGTCCGCAGGTCGTGTTCGACGTGTTCGCGCGACCACTGCCCGACATCCCGTTGCCCAACGACTTCGCAACGCGCTTCGACCCCACGTCGCCGACCGGACGTCGCCTCAACGTGTCGTTCGAGGCCCGCACGTCGTTCGAGCGCACGATCCGCGCGGGCATCAACGAGCTCGACGGGTTCGGCACATACGCGCCGATCACCGTGTCGTTCGACGCACCGATCGACATCGGCGCACTGCTCGAGCGGCACGGGACCGACGTCGACCCGTCGGATGACGCGCTCTATGTCGTCGCGCTCGACCCGGACTCGCCGGACTACGGCGAACCCGTCGCCCTCGACATCGGGCGTGGCATGTTCCCGGCCACGCTGCCCGAGGGCACGGTGTACCACCCGGGTGACCCGCGGCAGGGAGCGTTCGCGCTGATGTTCGAGTCCGTCGACGAGGACACGAACGGCAACGGGCGCCTCGACCCGGGTGAAGACACCGACCAGGACGGGCAGCTCGACGTGCCCAACGTCCACCCCCGCGGCGCGACCCCTGCGGACGGGCTGATGACGTTCTATGAACGCGAGACGAACACCCTCGTGCTGCGCCCGCTCGTGCCCCTGCGGGAGCGTACCGAGTACGCGGTGGTGCTCACGAATCGCCTCGTCGGCGAGGACGGCGAGCCGGTGCGCTCGCCCTTCGCCACCGTGAATCACACCGCACAGACCCGCAGCCTGGAGCGTCTCGACGACATCTTCGCGATGTGGGACGCCCGGGGCTTCGGCGTCGGTCGCGGCGACGTCGCGTTCGCGTGGACGTTCACGACGCAGACCGTCACCGCCGACCTCATTGCCGTGCGCGAGGGCCTGTACGGCATCGGCCCGCTGGCGTGGCTGGCCGACGCGATCCCGGTGGACGTCGAGCCGGCGGCGGCGACCACCGATCCCCTCGCCACATCGGCCCTCGTGTTGCCCGGTGCGACCCTCACCAGCCTCGTGAGCCTCGCGTTCGCCGACCTCTTCGACCTGACGCAGGACCAGGTGAACGGCCTGGCGTCGGACATGGGCAACATCGACTACGTGGTGCAGGGCTGGTTCACGTCACCGGACTTCCTGACGTCCGATGCGCCCGTCTTCGAGCAGCGCTGGGACGTCGACCTTGCAGCCGGCGAGGCGCGCGTGACGCCAGCGCGGCTGCCCTTCCTCGCGGTGATTCCGAAAGAGACTCCGTGGGCGCGCCCGCCGTTCCGCGTCGCCATCTACAGTCACGGGTTCGGGCAGGCCCGCGTCGAGCCGCTGGCGTTCGCGCCGGCCCTCGCGACGTACGGCATCGCGACGATCGCAATCGACACGTGGGGCCACGGCATCAACCTGTCGGACGCCGACGCGGATGCGCTGCTCGGGCAGGCCGATCTGCTGCAGCTGCGCCCGTTCTTCGAGACCCTGCTCGAGGGCCGCGCGACCGACGTCGACGGCACCGGGCGGGTCAATGCCGGCGCCGACATGTTCAGCGCGTACGCCTTTCACACCCGCGACACGATGCGGCAGTCGACCGTCGATCACCTGCAGCTCGTGCGGGCGATGCGCGCGTTCGACGGCGAGCGCGCCTGGGCCTTCGACGTCGATGGAGACGGCACCGACGACCTCGCCGGGGACTTCGACGGCGACGGGCTCGTCGACCTCGGCGGGCCGAACCAGCCGTACTACGTGTGGGGCTCGTCGATGGGCGGGCTGCTGTCCGGCGTGATCGGGCCGCTCGAGCCGTCGATCGTCGGCGCCGCCCCGGTCGCCGGCGGTGCCGGACTGTCGATGTTCGGACGCCGATCGCGGCAGGACTCGGTGCGCAACAGCACCGTGATGAACGTGATCGGACCGATCATCACGGGCGCGCCCGGGGATTCTGGCGAGACGGTCGTCGACTACCACTGGTCCTTCGCCAACGAGCTGCGTGAGAACCGCGTCGGCACGATCGACGCCGCGCCGGGCGACCGGCTGCGTCTCGAGAACCGCACCGCCGGCACGCACGTCGACGGCGAGGTGCTCGCCGACGGCACCTTCGCCCTTCGCATCCAGGTCGACCGCGGGGACGCGCTCACGCTCACCGTCGAACGGTCCGGTGGCGCGGTGGACGTGCTCGACACGTGGTCCGAAGACGTCTTCGTCCGCTTCGACGAGCCCGCGGATTCGGCTGCGGGCGCCGCGTGGCGCACGCCGAACGAAGGCTGGGGGTACCACCGCGGCTCACCCGACCTGCGGCGTCTCGTCGGGCTCGCGCAGATGGTTCTCGAGCCGGGAGACCCCATCAACTACGCCCGGCACTTCGTGGACGAGCCCCTCGATATTCGCCCCGAGGGCCCCACGCCGACCAACCTGCTCGTCATCTCGACCCTCGGCGACCCGATGAACCCATCGGATGTGCACGTGGCGGCGGCGCGCGGCGCCGGGCTCTTCGACCTTGAACGTGATGACCCGCGGTACGGCATGCCTGCAATCGACTGGCTCGTGGCGAACCACGTCCTCGAGGGCGTGTGCGGCTACGACCGGTTCGCGCCCAACGACGACGGCGACGAGGTGATCTTCGACCCGGACGCCCTCGACCGGCTCGCCGGTCGCGGCGACGACGCCAACGAGTTCGGCGCGCCAAAGCCCGAGCCCGGCGACGAGCTGCGCCTGACCCTCGAGACCGGCACCGGCCAGTCCGGCGTCCGCTTCGGCCACATGCTGCCCTGCGGCAAGCACAGCTTCTTCCTCACGGACCCGACCAACGCCTTCAACATCGACGAGTACCTGAACAGCCTCGCCGGGTTCTGGTTCGCCACCGACACCGCCATCATCCTCGACGACGGATGCCACGAGACGACGTCCTGCGTCGTGCCGTCGGCGCCGTAGCGGGCCCCCGGACGGTTCACACAGCCGGCAGGGCATGGCCCTGCCTCTTCTGTGGGGGTTGGGGGGACCAGCACACCCGGTGCAGAGCATGGGCCTGCACAACCTCTCCCTGAACCCCAATCAGGCAGTGGTCTGCACAGTGGAGGCAGGGCCATGCCCTGCCGGATGGTTCACACAGCCGGCCGGGCATGGCCCTGCCTCTTCTCTGGGGGTTGGGGGGACCAGCACACCCGGTGCAGAGCATGGGCCTGTCCAACCTCTCCCTGAACCCCAATCAGGCAGTGATCTGCACAGTGGAGGCAGGGCCATGCCCTGCCGGACGGTTCACACAGCCGGCAGGGCATGGCCCTGCCTCTGCTGTGGGGGTTGGGGGGACCAGCACACCCGGTGCAGAGCATGGGCCTGTCCAACCTCTCCCTGAACCCCAATCAGGCAGTGATCTGCACAGTGGAGGCAGGGCCATGCCCTGCCGGATGGTTCACACAGCCGGCAGGGCATGGCCCTGCCTCTTCTGTGGGGGTTGGGGGATCCAGCACACCTTGTGCAGAGCATGGGCACCTGCCCTCTGCACAACCTCTCCCTGAACCCCAATCACGCAGTGGTCTGCACAGTGGAGGCAGGGCCATGCCCTGCCTCATTGATCCACAGTATGGGCCAATGTGATGGAGATCTCGGTCAGGGACCGGCCGGACTCGTCCATCCACTGGTTGAAGGCCGCCTGGGTCTCGCGCTGGCCCTTCTTGCTGGTGGGGGACGCGGTGAGCGCGCCCATCTCGCGCAGCGCCTTCTCGACGTCGCCGGTCACGATGAACGCGTCGGCGCCGGCGCGGCGCAGGGTGCGCGGGCCCGAGCTGCCGCCGAGCCGGGACCCACGCTTCTTCATGACGGCCAGCAGCTCCGTCACCCGGTGCGGGCCGTAGCTCGCGACCCACGCGCCGAAGCCGCCGTGCTCGTTCGACACGTCGCGCACGAACTTCGCGTTCTCGATCGTCGCCCCGATCTTCTGCGGGTTGCGCACGATGCGCGTGTCGTGGCGCAACCCCTCGAGCATGCCCGGGTCGAAGTCGGCGACCGCTTCAGGCTCGAAGCCGATGAAGGCGTCCTCGAACCCGTCCCACTTCGCCGCGATTACGCTCCACCGAAAGCCAGCCGAGAACACGCTGAACGTCATCGCCGACAACCACCGATCGTCGGGGATCGTGACGACGTCGTCGGGCGGCAGCGGCTCGCGCCAGTAGTGGCCGAACGGCTCGAAGTCGGGGTGCCGCGCCAGCGCGCGCGCACGAATCTCGGCGAAGGTCAGCATCGTCGTCTCGGTGGGGGGGTGCGGTGAGGTGTGGATGCGCAGCGAGGGGGCGCGGATTCGTGCGTACCGAAGGCCAGGGGCTCACTCGCCCTGGGGCAGCGTGACGAAACCGTACACCGGCGGGACGCGCTCGGCGCGGTACGAACCCCACGCCGGTCGGGTGTAGCTCATGCGCCACACTTCTTCGCCGGCTGCGTCGGCCTCGATCACGTACGTCGTCTCGGCCTTACGTCCGAAGGTCACGAGGGTCGTGCCGCCGGGCAGCCGATCCGCATCGCCCCAGATCTCGGCATGGATCGGCGGCTCGGGCACGAACTCCCACACGACCGCGGCGGTGCCCGCGTCGGCGTCCCATGCGATCTCGATCGCTCGGCTGCTCTCGCGCCGCCAGTCCCCCTCGGTCTCGTCCGGGCACGCCGTGCACGACCCGTTGTCGAAGAGCACGATGTGGCCGTCGTCGAGGATCTGCGGGGCGTGCTGTTCGAGAAAGCGATCCTCTTCGGCCATCGCGAAGTCGCCGGCGAACCCGTCGTCGGGTCGCCCACCGAACCCCATCGTCCACAGCAGCTCGCCGGACGCGGTGTCGACCGCATAGAGCGCGTTCTGGTGCCGCGCCGACAGCACCCACCACGACTCGTCCGGCGCGAACGCGATCCCGTTGTTGTGGTCCCAGTCCTGGAAGGGCGTGGGCGGCGCGACGTGGTCGCAGAGCATCCAGCGCCAGAGCACGTCCTGCGACGCGTAGTCGCGCATCACCACCGGCGCGACCGCGGGGATGCCGTCGGGGCACGGCTGCCGGGGCTCGAGGTGCACGAAGCGCTCGCCGTCGGGCATCCGAAACCCCTCGTGGTGGCTGTCGAACGTCGCTCGCCAGGTCTCTCGTCCCTCCCAGGTGACGAAGCGCGCCGGCGAGTTGCGCATGCCCCCGGTGAGGACGCCTTCCGGGTGCGCGGCGACCTGATTGCCGCGGGCAACCGGGATCCCGTCGAGCCGATGGACCCAGCGGATCCGCCCGGCTGCGTCGATCATCGCGACCGCCGGGCGCTCTCGAAGGCGCGCGTCGCTGAGGTCGACCAGCGTCCACCCCGGCTCCATCGCCTCTGGCCGCGTCGCGACGACCTCGACGCCGGGCACCTCGAACCCGGCGCCCTCGACCTCGAGCCCGATGGACGCCCGGCCCATGGCGCCGTCGGCCGCGATCCCGATGGCCGTCAGGGTGCACTGCGCGCCCGCCCAGAACCCGCTCGCGAACACCTCGTGATCCGTTCCGAGCACGTCGCCGTGGATCGTCCACGCCTCGTCGCCGCAGTCGACCTCGAGCGTCGTGTCCGCGGGCACCGACGTCGTCCACGCGACGTACCAGGACAGCCCGTTTGTCGGGTTCCGCACCGCATAGAGGCCACGCACGTCGAACCCGTCCGTGGCGGTGTCTTCGATCGCGCCGTCATCGACCGCGTCCGTCGCGACCGATCCGTCCGACGACACGTCCAACGTGCCCGAATCGTCCGTGCCCGAATCGTCCGTGCCCGAATCGTCCGCGCCCGAGTCAGCATCTGACCCGACGGCGTCCGCATCCGTGCGGGGTCCATCGTCGCCGCACCCGGCGGCGAGCCACACGAGCGCACCGAGGATGTGCAGCCCCCATCGTCGTCTCTGAAACCGCACTGTCATGGCCCCATAACCGGTGGTTCGTCCACGCGCAGCGTCGAGAGTCACCCCGTCGGCGTCAAGGCAGCGGTGGGCGATTGCGTTCTGTCGTCAACGGACTGTTTACCCGCGACGCATTGTGAACCCCGACGACCCGACTGAATCTAACGACGGCGTGTACGGAGAATCTCATGACTGACTCCCCCGTGCTCGAGGTGTTCGACCTCGGGTTCCCCTGGCGTACGTTCGACCCCTTCCTCTTCTGCGTGCATCACCTGGACGAGTTCCCGGTGGGCAACGAGCAGATGGGGCCCGACCCGTCGCTGCTGCGCGGGCGCCGCATGGGCATGGACTTCGAGATCCGTGACGGGTGGCGGATGTACCACGGCGAGGTGGTGCCCGGGTTCCCGGCGCATCCGCACCGGGGCTTCGAGACGATCACCGTCGCGCGTCAGGGCTTCATCGACCACAGCGACTCGCTGGGCGCGAAGGCCCGGTTCGGTCGCGGCGACGTCCAGTGGATGACCGCCGGTCGCGGCGTCGTGCACAGCGAGATGTTCCCGCTGCTGTCCAAGGACGAGCCGAACACCGGCGAGCTGTTCCAGATCTGGTTGAACCTGCCGAAAGAACGGAAGATGGCGCGCCCGCACTTCGCCATGTTCTGGTCCGAGGACATCCCGGTCGTCGTGAACGACGGCGTCGAGGTCACCGTGATCGCCGGCGGCTACGGCGGCGCCTCGCCGCTGGCACCGCCGCCGAACTCGTGGGCGTCCCGTGAGCATGCCGACGTGGCCGTGTGGTCCGCGCGCATCGCTCCCGGCGTGACGTGGACGCTGCCCACGACCCGCGAAACAACGGTGCGGGCGGTGTACCTCGTGGACGGCGACGGCGTCCGGGTCGGCGACGTCGAGGTGACGCCCGGGCGAGGCGCGCGCGTCCGCGCCGACGTGGCGCTCGACGTGACCGCGGGGCCGTCGGGCGCCGACGTGCTCGTGCTCCAGGGCCAGCCGATCGACGAGCCGATCGCCCAGCACGGGCCGTTCGTCATGAACCACCCGGGCGAGATTCGCCAGGCGATGATCGACTACCAGCAGACGCGGTTCGGCGGCTGGCCCTGGGACCGCCCCGATCCGGTGCACCCTCGGGACGCCGGCCGCTTCGCCGTCCACGTCGACGGCCGCCACGAGACGCCTCCGGCGAAGTAGCGCCGCGGCGTTCCGCGAAGCCTGCCGCTCAATCCGGCGCGTCGATTCGACCGGACGGCACGATCGCGAGCAGCAGCCACCCGGCGGCTGCGACCGCCGTCGCGCCCAGCAGGATGGTGACCAGCGGGTCCGCTGTGCCCCGCGACACCGTCGACAGCGCGACGAGCGTCACCGCGAATCCGAGCCGCCCGAGCAGGCTCTGCAGCGAGTACCAGGTCGCGCGCAGATGCGCGCCGACCCGCGGCGAGATCGCCGCCCGCGTCGGCGCATCCTGCAGACCCCGGGGCACGGACCGCGCCGCAATGACGAGCGCGATCAGTGGGTGGAAGGTCAGCGCCATGCTCGCCACGATGGCAAGCTGCACCCCGTGCGCCACCAGCAGATGGGTACGCAGGCCCAGACGGCGGGCGAGGCCGACGCTCGCGCCTGCGATCGGGGCGGCGATGAGCTGCACGAGGGCGAGGTGCAGCCCCGCCGCGAGGGGCAGGCTGCGGTCGAGCCACGCGCCGGCCTCCGCCCGCTCGAGCCACGGCTGATAGAACTCGTACGGCAGGTGGTTCGCGACGGTGGCGACGACGCTCGACAGCAGCAGCCAGCGCAGCACCCGCCCCCGCGCGAGGCGACCGCACGCGCGCAACGCACCGACGAAGCCGCCCGGTGCTACCTCGTCGGACGCCCGTGCCGTCGGCTCGACCATGCGCAGGGCAAGCCCGAGGCCGACCACCGCGGCCACCGCAGACACGACGTACGCGAGGCGAAGGTCGACGAGCGCCGCGGCGCCGCCAGCGATCGCGGCCGCGGCGCTCGTGGCGAACGCCAACCTCCCGTTCGAGGCTTCGCGGTCGCCGTACTCGTCGTCGCGCCCGAGCGCCGCGAGGCTGTCGTAGTGCAGGCTGGTGTCGGTGCCGGACGCGAACGCGAGCCCGGCCGCCAGCAGCACCTGCCCGAGGGCGAGGCCGACGACCCCGGTCGAGAGCGCGAACGTCACGTAGCTCGCCAACAGCGCCGTCGACGCGACGATCAGCGTCGGCCGCCGCCCCACCCGGTCCGAGAAGTACCCCGACGGCACCTCGAGCACGACGACGGTCGCGTAGTACACCGCCTCGAGCAGCAGCACCGTCGCGACCGACACGTGCGACGCGAAGTACAAAAAGAACACCGGCATCCACGCGTGCATCGCCGTCACGGCGATCCACCAGCGGATCAGGGGCACGTTGCGCGCCTCGCTCGACGTCGACCTCATGCGACCCACCCCACGATCCCGCCGACGTGAGGGCTCACCCGTCGCGCTCGACCGCGTCGATGAAGGGGCTCACCGTGAGGCGGCGGTCGGCGTCGACGAAGCGGCCACGCAGCCACGCGGCAAAGGCGTCGACATCCTCGACCACGGCGAGGGCCTCGTCCGTGACGACGTCCGACGCCCACCACATCGTCGCGTCCATCGACCGCGCGATACCGTCCGGCTCGCCCCACCCGGGCCGGTCGAAGCCGTACCGCCCGAAGTGCACCTCGAGGTCGAGCCCCTCGGCCTGCGCCCGGTCGCGCAGGGCACGCAGCATCGCCCGACTGCCCCGGGGCCGAGGCTCCAGATGATGCCACATCGGCTCGAGCCCCCGTTCGTGGGCAAACCGCCACGCCGACTCTCGCCGCGCCCGGCTGATGCGATGACCTTCGGGGAAGATCGCCACGCACACGCCGTCGAGCGGCACGGTCTGCAGCGCGTCGGTGATCGCGTCGACCGCGGCGTCGCCGGTCGCCCGATCGATCGGCAGGATGATCCCCAGCGCGTGGGTCGGGACGCGGATCAGCGCCATCAGCTCGCGCTTCACCGGCGCGAACCAGCGACGCTGCGCGACCCGCCAGAACGTGTCGCCCACCAGCATCATGCCCTGCGCCGCCGGCGGGTGGGCGAGCAGCAGCAACCGCACGGTGCGCGGCGGCGTGGGGCCCGGTGCCTGCGACACGTCGAACTGGATGCCGAGGGTCAGGCGCAGCCACTTCGGCCACAGCCACGACCACCCGTGCACGAACCACAGCGCCGGGTTCGACCAGTGCTGCGCGGCCACATCGCGGCGCAGCACCCGCATCCCGAGGTGCCAGAGCGGCGAGACCACGAGGATGCCGATCGCGGTCGCGACGGTCATCACGGCGAACCCGAGGACGGCCACGGCGAGCGCCATCCGGTATCGCACGGCACGCCCCGCCGACAGCGGCGAAGCCGACGGCCGGGGCGGGTGCATGGATCCTGCGGCGGGGCTGGACATCGAACGACTCGTGAGTGTCCGATGATCCTGCCACAGGGTCCCGCGACGAACCAGGCTGATGCGCGTGCACCGGTCAGTCGCCGGCGCCGAGGGCGTCGACGAAGGGCGCCGTCGTCTTCGCGCGGACCTCGTCGAGGGTCGCACCGGGCATCAGCTCGCGCAGGCGCAGCTGGCCATCGGCGAAGTCGAACACGGCGAGATCGGTGATCACGAGGTCGACGGCGCCGTGGGCGGTCAGCGGCAGCGTGCACTCGGGCACGATCTTCGCGTCGCCGCGGCGGCTCGCGTGGGTCATCGTGATCACGAGGCGCTTCGCCCCGCGGGCGAGGTCCATCGCGCCACCGACGCCGAGCAGGGGCTTGCCGGGCACGGCCCAGTTGGCGAGGTTGCCGTGGGCGTCCACCTGCAGGCCGCCCATGATCGCCACGTCGACGTGCCCGCCGCGGATCATCGCGAACGAGTCGGCGCTGTCGAAGTAGGTGCTGCCGGGCAGCGCCGTCACGGGCACCTTGCCGGCGTTGACGGGGTAGTCGAGCGCGCCGCCGTCGTCGGGCGACGGGCCCACGCCGATCATGCCGTTCTCGGACTGCAGCTGGATGCCGTGCTCGGGGGTGATCAGGTCGGCGACGAGGGTCGGAATGCCGACGCCGAGGTTCACGACGTCGCCGGGTGAGAGCTCGGCGAGCGCGCGCCGCGCCATCGCCATGCGCGCGTCGTCCGCCTTGCGGGCGCTGCCCTTCACCGACGCAGACGATCCGAGGTCCTCGAGGGTGGTGTGGGCCTGCACGAGGTAGTCGACGTAGAGCCCGGGGGTGTGGATCTCGTTCGGGTCGAGGGTGCCGACCGGCACGATCTCTTCGACCTCGGCGACCACGACACGGGCGGCGGTCGCCATGGCCCGGTTGAAGTTCTGCTCGGTCATTCGATAGACGAGGTTGCCCGCCTCGTCGGCCCGCCACGCGCGAACGAACGCGACATCGGCCCGCAGCGCGGGGACGAAGACCTGCGGCACGCCGTCGATCTCGCGCACATCGGCGCCCTCGGCGATCTTCGTTCCGTAGGCCGTCGGCGTGTAGAACCCGCCGATGCCCGCGCCGCCGGCCCGGATGGCCTCGGCGAGGGTGCCCTGCGGGATCAGCGTGACGTCGAGGGAGCCGTCCTGCGCCGCCGCCACTGCCTCCGGGTTGCTCGTGAAGAACGAGCCGATCGCGGCCTCGAGCTGCCCGTTGCGCAGCAGTCGACCGCCGCCCAGGCCCGGCTCGCCGACGTTGTTGCCGACGTAGGTCAGCCGATCCGTCTTCGTCTCGGCGAGTGCGTGCAGCAGGTGCACCGGGTTGCCCGTCATGCCGAACCCACCGGCCATCAGGGTGTCGCCGGGCTTCACGAGCGCGGCGGCGTCTTCGAGGGTGATCTGTGGCGTGGTGCGCATGCGAGGCTCCGGTCCGGGGGCACGTCGAGGCAGGTTCGACCGGCGTATTCGATCCGGATCGCGCCGTCCACCGGACACGATGCCCTCTTGCGCATCGGCGATCGGTGGCGTTTTCTCTTTGCAGGACAACGAAGGTCCACGGGGGACCCGAACACACGACCACGGACTCACGACCACGGAGCTCGCCATGCGTCTGACCGCTGCCCTGATCGTTTCTGCTGCGCTCGCCTTCTCTGCGACCGCTCACGCCGACGAACTCTATGCCGTGCAGGGCGACACGCTCTATGCCGCGTCGCCGTCGGACGGCACATGGCGCGCGCTGAGCTCGACGTGGCTCGGCACGGAGCTGCTCACCACCCATGGCGGCTCGATCTACGCGATCCAGGGCGACAACCTGTACCGCGCGAGCCCGACCGACGGCTCGTGGGACGCGCTCACCGCGACCTGGATGGGCGCGACCGGCCTCACCGCGAGCGACTCGAGCCTGTACGGCTTCCAGAACGGCTCGCTCTACGCGATGAACCCGGCGGACGGCACGTGGACGTCGGTCGCGGGCAGCTACGTCGGCACGCAGCACATCGCCTGGGCCGGCGGCGCGCTGATGGTCATCCAGAACAACGTGCTCTACCGCGTCGATCCGGCGACGGGCGAGTACGAGACCCTGCCGTCGTCGTACGCCGGTACGACCGCCGTGGCGGGCTCGCCGGACGCGTTCTTCGCCGTGCAGGGCGACATCCTCTACCGCGTCGACCCGGCGACCGGCGCGTTCGAGTCCCTCGGCACGGGCTACGTCGGGACCACCGAGATGACCTTCTGCGACGGCTACATCTTCGTCGTCTGGCAGGGCGGCCTGTGGCGCGTGAACCCGACCGATGGTTCGTACGAGGCGCACACGAGCGACTGGACGGGCACGACCGCGCTGACCTGCGGCTGACCCCCGGGGGGCCGGCCGGTTGCGGCTCCACGGGTCCGGGGTGGCGGTGAGATCGACGTAGGCCAACCACCGACCGAAGCGTCGGTTTTTGCAGGCACGATCATGCTGGCCGAATCGCCGCGATTCGTTTAGACACCGGGGCGCCTGCGCTGGTTCGCAGGCACGGGACGCGCCCTCGCACACCCTGCGATGCAGCGTCGCCACTCGGCGGCGTCGGGCTCGTTCATACCCGCAACGTACCCTCTCGCCACCGTGATCGACCCATGACGCGCCTCGCTTCGCAGCACAACGAGACCGGCCGCACCCACGGCCTGACCCTGATCTTCTGGCTCATCGAAAAGGGCATCCCGGCCGCGTCGGCGATCCCGATGGCCAGCGCCCTGCTCGGTGCCGGGCTCGCGAAGAAGAACAAGGGCCTGTGGGGCCTCGCCGCGGGCGTCGGCCTGCCGCTGCTCGCCGCCGGCCTGCCGATCAAGGCGCTGATCGACGGCTCGCGCCGGACGGACAACGACGCCGCCGACTGGTCGGGTCACGTCGAGTGGAAGAACCCGTCGGACGCCGCGCAGTGGCACGGCCGCAAGATCCCGATGGAGGTCCTGTACGAGGCGTACATGGCCCAGAAGCTCGAGTTCACCGGCGACGTGTACGACACGCTCCTGAAGCGCAACCAGCTCTTCAGCATGTCGTTCACCCCCGGCGACGTCGAGTTCTATCTCAAGACCTTCATCGCCCAGAACCTGGGTCACTCCATGGAGCACGACGAGAGCGAGATCGCTCACGTCTACGACCGTGGTAATGACTTCTACAACTGGTTCCTCGGCGAGACGATGATCTACACGTCGGGGATCTTCCGGGACCGCGACGAGACCCTCGAGGAAGGCCAGCGCCGCAAGCTCGACACCGTCTGCAAGTACGTGCAGATGAAGCCGGGCGACGAGCACCTCGACATCGGCTGTGGCTGGGGCACGCTCATCAACCACGCCGCCAAGCACTACGGCACCAACTCCACCGGCATCACGCTCGCGAAGGAGCAGGCCGAGTGGGCGTGGGGCGTCGCCGACGAGATGGGCACCCGCGACAACATCCAGATCTTCGTCGACGACTACCGGAACCTCCCGGCCAAGCGCTACGACAAGATCACCTGCCTGGAGATGGCCGAGCACGTCGGCATCAAGAACTTCCAGAAGTTCCTCCTCCAGGTGAAGGGGATGCTGAAGGACGACGGCATCTTCTACCTGCAGATCGCCGGCCTGCGTCGCCCGTGGCAGTACGAGGACCTCGTCTGGGGCCTCTTCATGGGCAAGTACATCTTCCCGGCCGCCGACGCGTCCTGCCCGCTGGGCTTCGTCGTCGACCAGGTCGAGCGCGCCGGCTTCGAGGTGCACCGCGTCGAGAACTGCGGCGTGCACTACTCGCTGACGATCAAGAAGTGGTACGACAACTGGGTCGCCAACAAGGAGGCGGTCCTCGAGAAGTACGGCGAGCGCTGGTTCCGCATGTGGATGATCTTCCTCGCGTGGTCCGCGATCATCGCCGCCCAGGGCTCGTCGACGGTCTTCATGATTACGCTCACGAAGAACCACAAGAACGACAAGGACTCGGTCTCGCCCGAGGAGCGCGAGCACGTGCCCTTCAGCCGTATGGACGCCTGGGTCGGTGAGGACCCGGTCGCCACGCAGCAGTAATCCTGCCGAGCGCCCGCCACGCGGGCGCGTCCGAGACCCCGAGGACATCATGCGCCACCTGCTGATCCTCCTCGCTCTCGCCATCGCCGCCGCCGGGTGTTCCCGCGGCGGCGATGCCGCTTCGAGCGAGGCCGAAACCCCCGAAGTCGACACCGAGCGCGAAGCCGCCGAGGCCCTCGCTGCGACGATCTCCGACGAGCTCGCCGTCGTGTGGGCCCACGCCTGGGCGATGCGTCCCGGCAGCGATGAAGATGCGCCACTCGACCTCGACGACCTCAACATGCCCGACGAGGACGAGCGCCGCGCGCTCTTCGGCGACCTGTTGGACGTCGAGACCGTCTTCCAGGCGAAGGTGCGGATCGACCCCGCCGCCGAGGGCGAGTACCCGGCGTTCGCGTTCATGCGCGACGCCAACTCGCGCAGCGGCTCGAACCGGGACTGGGACACGACCCTCGGCGACCTCGAGGTCGAGCTCGTCATCGAGGGGCTCACGAACCTCGACACCGAGGAGCGGGTCCGCGCCCTGCGTGTCATCGTCGAAGACGAAGACGAAGCCGGCAACGTCGTGCAGGTCGAGGCGGTCCTGCTCTTCCCCGAAGACGAGACCGACGAAGCGAGCGAGTGACGTGACGCACGAGTCCCGCACCGTATCGCCGGCCTTCCCGTACGGCACCGTGCGCTTCGAGGACGGCACGAAGGTTGAAGTCCCCGAGGACTGGGCCCTGCTCGAGCCCGGCGACGCCACGCTCACCCGCCGGGTGAAGGCCGCCGGGCCCACCTGGACCATGAAGAAGAAGATGGGCCGCCGGGTGATCTCGGTCGGCGTGTGGGCGCCCGAGGTGAACATCGAGCGCGTCCGCGCCGAGCTCGCCGCCGAGCGCGAGACGCCGGAGTACCAGCGCAAGCTCGAGGCCGGGCGTGCGCGTCGGGCCCGCGAACAGGACGCGTACGTCGAGGACTTTCGCGGCGCCGTGCTCGCGTTCCTCGGGTTCCACGAGCGTCACGCGGCGATGGCCGAGGCGCTCGCCGACGCCGTCACCGCGCACGCGACTCCGGTCGGCAGCGGCACCGTGGCCCGCACGAAGCGCATCCCCGTCGAGCAGCGCGCCGAGTCCGCCGTCATCGCCTGGATGCGGCACCAGACGACGGCGTACGACGACATGACGATCGCGCGGGTGAAGGGGCGGCGCCGCGAGGTGCGGCGCGACCTCGCGAAACGGTCGCGGACCCTGCTGAACCGCTACCGCCGCGGCGACGACGCACCGGCGGGATGCCCCCTCACGCGCGCACTGGCCGCGACGAAGCACGAATCCTGACGGCACGCGCGGCATTCGAGGTCCAACCCTCGGCCCGGATGCCTGCATGTTCGTTCGCTCTGCACTGCGCACCGCTCTCGCGGTCGTGTCCCTCGTCGCGTGGTCCGCCTGCGCCGACGAGGATCCCGGCCCGACGGGCGTGGTGACCGATGACGGCGGCGGCGGCGACGGCGGATTCGACGCGGCGGACGCGGCGGTCGACGACACGGGTGGCGCTTCGGATGCGGCCCCTGACACGGGCGGTGGCGACACCGGGGTCGATGCGCCGGACCCGATGGACACGACCGACCGCGACACCGCCGGGCCGGATGGGTCCGACGACGCCGCGGGCGAGCCGGACGCTGACGACACAGGCGTCATGGACGCAGGCGCCGACGCAGCCACCGACACCGGTGACGACGTGATGGACGACTCCGGCACCGACGCGACCGCCGACGCATCCCCGGACGCCACCGAAGACACCGCCCCCGACGTGCCGCCGTCGCTGTGCCCGCCGACAGGCCCGTTCGGCACAGGCGTTGGCGACACCGTGGCCGACGTTTCGCTGATGGACTGCGACGGTGGCATCCACCGCGTCGCTGATCTCTGCGAGGCCGACGCGGCGTGGATCTTCCTGTACGCCGGCTGGTGCCCACCGTGCCAGCGCCGAGCGGCGTCCGCGGCGGCGTTCTATGCATCAATCGCCGGCAGCGGCGACGTCGAGGCCTGGTTCGTCGTGTCCGAGACCGCGTCCTACGCCGCGCCGGGCCCTGCAGACTGCGCGGCCGCCCGGGACCGCTTCGGCCTGACGATGACCGTGCTCTACGACCCCGACCAGGCCCTGCCCGAGGCCCTCGGCACCGAGTACTGGTCCGTGGACGCCGTGCTCGGCCCGGGCAACACGCTGGTCTTCACGGACCAGTACGGTTCGGACGACGACGTCGCCGATGCCATAGCACCGCTGCTCGCCCGATAGGGGCCGCCCTGCTCGCCCGATCGAACGGGGCGAAGAGGCCGGGTCAGGCCATATCGTGAAAGACGCTCTGCACGTCGTCGTCGCCCTCGAGGCGCGCGACGAGCTCGAGCACCTCGTCCGCCTGTTCGTCGGTGACCTCGGTCGTCGACGTCGGGATGTACTCGGCGCCGGACCCGAACACGGTGAGCCCCCGGGCCTCGATCGCGTTCTGCATCGTGCCGAAATCGTTGAACGGGCAGCGGATGACGAGCTGATCCTCGCCCTTCTCGCCGGTGCCCTCGCCCATCTCTTCGAGGCCGTGGTCGATCAACTCGAGCTCGAGCTCTTCGACGTCGACGCCCTCGGGGTCGACGCGAAACACGCCCATCTTCTCGAATTTCCACGCGACGGTGCCGCTCGTGCCGAGGCTGCCGTTGCCCTTGTTGAAGTGCACGCGGATGTTGGCGATCGTCCGCGTCGGGTTGTCGGTGGCGGCGCAGACCATGAGCGCGACGCCGTGCGGCGCATAGCCCTCGTAGTTGATCTCGCTGTAGTCCGCCGTGTCCGGACCGAGGGCGCGCTTGATCGCGTTCTCGATCTTGTCCTTCGGCATGTTCTCGGACCGCGCGTTCTGGATCGCGCGGCGGAGCTGCGGGTTCGTGTCCACGTCCGGGCCGCCGGCCTTCACGGCGATGACGATCTCCTTGCCGAGGCGGGTGAACGCCTTGGCCATCCGATCGTAGCGCGCGAACATCGTCGCCTTTCGCGTTTCGAAGATGCGGCCCATGAGGATCTCCGGATTCCGAGTCGGGTCAGCAGCACCGTGTCGTATCGAATCCGCTGGCGGTCGACAACCCGCCGATGGGATGGCACGCCCGAGGTTCGGCACGGGGATCCTCGACGAGGGTCCGATCCGTCTGGTCCGACATCGATGTAGGACCGGCACCCATTGCCTACATTTTTGTAGGAAACCCGTGTTTTCGGTCACCTGGAGGGCCGCCGAGGGCGTTGACGCGTGGCGTCAGCGCGGGCAACGTCTGCCGTCGAGTTCACGACGGTGGGTCGCCGCAGACCGCGGTGATGCACCGACACGACCCGAAACGGAGACCACGATGAGCGTGTACAAGGCCGAATACATCTGGCTCGACGGCACCGAGCCCACGCCGCTGATGCGGTCCAAGACGAAGATCATCGAGACCGGCAAGGAGCCGCCGATCTGGGGCTTCGACGGCTCGTCGACGAATCAGGCCGCCGGCGAAGCGTCGGACTGCGTGCTCAAGCCGGTGTACACCTGCCCGGACCCGATCCGCGGCGGCAACCACATCCTCGTCCTGTGCGAGGTGTACAACACCGACATGACCCCGCACGAGACGAACACCCGCGCGCCCCTGCGCGAGGTCGCCGAGAAGTACGCGAGCTTCGAGTCGTGGTTCGGCCTCGAGCAGGAGTACACCTTCATGAAGCCGGACGGGAACCCGCTCGGCTTCCCGGACAACGGCTTCCCCGCTCCGCAGGGCCCGTACTACTGCGGTGTCGGCGGCTCGCAGATCTACGGCCGCGAGATCGTCGAGGACCACCTCGACCTCTGCATCAAGGCCGGTCTCGGCGTGTCCGGCATCAACGCCGAGGTCATGCCCGGCCAGTGGGAGTTCCAGGTCGGCCCTCTCGGCCCGCTGGACGTCGCGGACCAGCTCATCATCGCGCGCTGGCTGCTGTGCCGCGTGTCCGAGAACTACGGCTGCGACGCGACGTTCGACGCGAAGCCCGCGCGCGGCGACTGGAACGGCGCCGGCTGCCACACGAACTTCTCGACGAAGCAGATGCGCGAGTCGTGGGACGCGATCATCGCGGCGTGCGAGGCCCTCGGTGAGAAGGCCGAGCTGCACGTGAAGAACTACGGGTACGGCATCGAGGACCGCCTCACCGGCCAGCACGAGACCCAGCGCTGGGACACGTTCTCGTACGGCACGTCCGACCGCGGCGCCTCGATCCGCATCCCGTGGCAGGTCGCCCAGGACAAGATGGGCTACATCGAGGATCGTCGCCCGAACGCGAACTGCGACCCCTACGTCGTCGCTCGCCTCATGGTCGACACGATCTGCGGCGCCGCGAGCTGATCGCGACGCGCGCCGCGACTGCGGTACGCACCAACGGACGACGCCCGAGCCTGCTGGCTCGGGCGTCTTTCGTTTCGTGACCGCAAGGCGCGGCTCGCGATCGCCGTCTCGGCGTGTCGGACCGTACGGCGTCGGGATGCTGTCGGGACGGCGCACACTCTGTCACCGTCGGCTGGGGCTCCCCCGATCAGGGCCGCACGATCTCGGTGCACGTGGTGCTGTTGTTGCATCGGGTGCCGGGCTCGCAGTCCGCCGCCTCGACGCACCCCTCGTCGGCTTCGCAGTCGCCGCAGACCTCGCCACCGCAGTCGACATCGGTCTCCCACGTGCCCTGGACACCGTCGTCGCACCGCTCCTCGCAGAAGCCGCCGACGGTGTTGGCCGGGCACATCGAGAAGTCCACGAACCCGATCGACGTGAGGCCGTCGGAGTAGGTCGCGACGATGCGGGAGCCGGTGACCGCCACGGCGCCGGTGTACTGTTCGCTGCCGCCGCGAATCGCCGTCGCCGGGATCTGCGCAGCAGGCAGCCATTCGGACGCGTCGGTGTCCAGGCCCCAGACATAGAGCGCCGAACTGTCGGCACCCGCCTCGACCCGGGACGACACGATCCGGCCGGCGACCGTCGCGACGTGCGTCCCGAGCGACACCTCGGGGTCGGCGGCGAACTCACCGGGCCAGGAGAGGATCGTCGGCGCTTCGCCCCACGAACCGCCGAGGTTGCGCTGGATGATGCCGACCGTGCTGCGCCCGGGGATGCCGAACACCACGCGGCCCATCGGGTCGACCGCCACCGATGTGCCCGACGCGTCGTTCGGCACGGCATCCGCGGGTCGCTGGCCGGCGGTGGGCAGCACATCGTCCGCCGGGATGAAGCGGTCGCTGACCTCGGTATAGACCATGACGGCGCCGCGACCGTCGTCGGCCCCGGGGGCTCCGACCGCCAGCACGTTGCCCCGCAGGCTGAGCGCCGCCCCGAAGGTGCCTGCGTCGTCGAACTCGGGCGAGATCGTCTGCACGCGGGAGACCTCGATCCCGCCGGGCCCCCGCTCGATCGAGTACACGAAGACCCGACCGGACGTGCCGCCCGGATCGGTGGCCCCGATCACCACGAAGTTGTCCGATGCGGCGACGGCCGCGCCGAACCGCTCGGTCGCGGTCGGCGACGGCGAGGTGAGCTCGTCGACCTTCGACCAGCCGCCGGACATCGGCGCACGAACCCAGACTTCGACCTGCCCCGCGGATTCGCGCATGACGCCAGCGGCGTCCCACCCGTCCGCCGCGACCACGGCCACCTCGGTCGTCGTCGCCACCGCCGAGCCCAGCATGGTCAGGCCGGACGTGGTGAGGTCCTCGGTCTCGAAGTACATGCCGCCGGCGTCCGCGTAGAGCATCGCGCGGGCGTCCGCGCCGACGGCGGGGGCCCCGACGACGAGGTAGTTGCGGAACGCCCCGAGGGTCATGCGCGCCGCCGCCGTCGCCGACGTCCCGTACGTGTCCACGTCCGTGTCACGCACCGCCGGGCCCGAACAGGACAGCGTGACGGAGTCGCAGACATAGGGCTCGACGCAGTCGTCCTCGCTGCCGCACCCCTCGGCGAACCCGCAGCCGTCGCAGCGCCCGCCGCAGTCGACGTCGGTCTCGTCGCCGTTCTGTTCGCCATCGTCACAGGTTCCGTCGATCACATCCGCGTCCGGCGCGACGTCGGGATCCGCGTCCGGATCCGCATCGGGCGCGACGTCCGCGTCGGTCGACACGTCCGCGTCGGCGGTGACGTCCTCGTTGGCGTCCGGCGTGGTATCGGGCGCCACGTCACCGCCGGCATCGACGATGTCCTCGCCGGTGTCCGCCGCGTCCGGGCCGACGTCCGTGTCCGCGGCGCCGGTGTCGCCGACGTCCCCGCCGATGTCGCCCGCGTCTGCGTCGATGGACACGTCCCCGTCGAGGCAGTCCGGCGCGAGGGCGCACACGGCGTACCGCTCGCAGGCGCCCCGCTCGTCGCAGGGGCTCGCGTCGAGGCGATCGCGGCAACCGGCGAGCACGGTGACGCCGAGCGCAACGAACGCGAGCAGCACCAGGGCGCGTGAATCGTTCGTTCGATGCATCACCACGTCACCCCCACGCGCACTCCCGTTCGCGTCCCGTCGACCATCGGCGCGACCTCGACGCCACCGCGCTGGATCGCGAGGATGCCGGTGACGACCGCGCCGACGCCGGTCGCGACGCCGATGCCCGTCATCGCGCGGCTCGCGCGCAGCTGGCGATTCGCCGTCCGCGCCGTGCGGTCGATGTCGTCGAGATCATCGAGGGTGTCGCCTTCGGTGCTCGGCGTCCGCGTCAGCTGCTGGGCGTAGCGGGTGCGCGTCGCCTCGTACTCGACCCGCAGCAGCGCGGCGGTCGCGAAGCTCGTGAACGACACGGCGCCCAGCCCGATGGCCGTGTTGCGGATGCCGCGGTTCGCCGGTGGCGGCGGCTCGAGCATCGGGACACTCGGGTCGGGACGAAGCCGCAGGCGCAGCGGGCGCACCTCATCGAGCCGCAGGGTCACCGACGCGGTCGCCGGCAGGTACCCGGCTGCCTCGACGCGAATGTCGGCGGATCCGGGCGGGACGACGACCTCGGCCTCCCCATCGATGACGTCGCGCTGTACCTCGTCGACAAAGACGCGGGCGTCGGGCGGGTCGACGATGAGCAGCAGCGTCGCCGGATGCGCGTCCATGATGCGAGCGAGCTCGGCCTCGGCCCGCACGACGAGCTCCTCGTCGGCATGGACCGTAACCAGCCGCAGCTCGTCCATCGCCTCCTGCACGGCGCCCACCTCGACGAGGCAGCTCGCCAGGCTGAACCGCACCGGATCGGCGTCCAGCACGGCGAGCGCTTCGCGGTACTGGGCAACCGCCTCGCCGCACCGGCCATCCTCACGCGCTCCATCCGCCGCGCGGATCAACGTCGTGACGCGCTGGATCTCCGCATCGGTGAGGTCGTCGATGTCGCGGACCTGTGCCGACAACGGCTGGGCCGCGACGACGAGCGCCACGAGCACCGCGAGACAGGTTGTGCGCATGAACGGACCAGAGGGCGGGGGCGCGAGCACGGCAAATGGTGCCTGGCAATGCCACCTGACGCAAGGTGCAGGACTCGACATGCGCACGACGACGTGCCTGAGTGGTATGCTGCGTTCGTTCACTGCTTCTTTCGGCAGCGAACCGGGCGCACGATGCCGCCCGAACTCGAACCGCGTCCGCACATCCCCGGCCGCACGTGACCGACTCGCTCCCATCGCGCGTCTGCCTCCAGTGCGGCGCGGACGCCAGCGACTCCGACGACGCCGCCTGCGCGTCGTGCGGCGGACCGGTGACGGCGGTTCGTACGCGGCGCAACGACCTCGTCGGCACCTCGCTCGACGGCCGGTACATCCTGCTGGAGCGGCTTGGGGAAGGCGGGTTCGGGTCGGTGTACCGGGCGCGGCACAGCACGGTCGACCAGATCGTCGCGGTGAAGATCCTGCGTGCGGACGTCGAGGGCCACCCGAACATCCTGCAGCGGTTCTATGCCGAAGCCCGCACCACCGCGAAGCTGAAGCACCCGAACAACGTGCGGCTCTTCGACTTCGGACACACCGACGACGGCCTCGTGTACATCGCGATGGAGCTCGTCGACGGCGTGCCGCTCCACGAGGTCCGATCGATGCCGCCCGAACGGGCCGTGCGGATCCTCGACCAGGTCGCCGCCGCGCTGAACGAAGCCCACGAACTCGGGATCGTTCACCGGGACCTGAAGCCGGCGAACCTGATGGTCAGCCGCATCGACGGCGACGACTTCGTCCGCGTCCTCGACTACGGCATCGCGAAGCTCGAGAACTCGGCGACCGGGCTCACCCACTCCGGCGGCTTCATCGGTACGCCGGCGTACGCGTCGCCGGAGCACGTCGTCGGGCGCACGCTCGATCGGCGGTCCGACATCTACGCGTTCGGCGTGATCGCCTTCGAGCTCTTCGCCGGTCGCCGCCCGTTCACGCACACCGACGCGCTCTCTCTCGCCATCTCGCACCGCGACGACCCGCCGCCGCCGCTCTCGGACTTCGCGACGGTGTCCGATGAGCTGTACCGCCTCGTCATGCGATGCCTCGCGAAGGACCCCGCCGATCGTCCGCAGACGATGCAGGACGTCCGCGACGCGATCCAGCGCACCGACGAGCGCATGCGCCCCGTGCCGGTGTCGGATCTGGCGCCGCCGCCGACCCTCGCGCACGACGGGCACTCGGACGATCACCTGCCTCGTCGATCGAGCGGCACCCTCGATACCCACAAGGGGGGTGAGACGGCCTGGGCCGAGACGATCGACAGCCAGGACCCGGTGTCCGGCACGCGCATCGTGGGGCTCGACTCCGGCGATGCGTCCTTCGACACGGGGTCCGACCTCGACGATGCTGGCGACGAGATGCCACAGCGGCGCGGACCGTCGCCGCTCGCGTTCGCCGGCCTCGCCATCGCGGGCCTCGTCATCGGCGTCCTCGCCGTCTGGCAGCTCCGTGGCGGGGACCCGCCCCCGCCGACCGAGCCCGAGGTCACCGAGGGCAGCGTCGACGAAGCGCCGGCGCCCGTGGCCGACCTGGCCGACGAGGGTTCGGCCGAACCGGTCGCGCCCCCCGCGCGGCCGGACAACGCCGACGCGTCGCGCGCCAGCACCGCGGCGGTGACCGTCGCGACCGGCGTGGCACGCGAGACCCTCGCCACGACCGACGCCGTCGCGATGTTGCGCGATGCCGCCCTCGAGGCCGAAGAGGCCGAAGCGCGCGAAGCCGAGGCCCGCGAGGCCGAAGCCCGCGCCGCGGCCGAACGTCGTGCGGCCGCAGCTGCAGCGGCCAACACCACGCCGGACCCACCGTCGGAGCCTGCGGACGACGAGGCCGACGACGAAGGGGACGACGGCCGCACGGACCTCGAGGCGCTGATCAACGGGCGCGCCGACGACGAAGGTGCGGACGAGCCCCCGAGCCCCGACGTCGATGACGCCGAGGCCCTGCGCGAGCTGCTGCGCAACCGCTAGGCGGGTGTGCGCGCAGCGCGCTCGAGAAGCCGCCCCGCGACAGTCCGCCGCGTGAGGCGCCGCTCCCGAGCAACGACGACCCGCATCAGGCCGTCGGGTCCGCGACGTCCGACGACTCGGCGGGCAGTCGACCGTTGTCGATCCGCTCGAGCACCGAGATGGCCGACGCGATACCGGCGGCGAGCAGCAGCATGCCGGGCCACTGCGAGGCGTCGACAGCGGCGGTGATGCCGATCAAGACGGCGGCGATGGGGACAAAGCGACGAAGCCACGCGTTCATGGGACCTCCACGTTCGGGTACGGACACAAGCTGGGATCCCCTCGACCGCGAATCCAATGCATTCGGGCGTGGCAACGCATAGGTTTCGCCACTGTGAGCACCACTGCGATCGGCACGGTGTGCGGCGAGCTGGAACATCCTCACGAGTGCCTGCGTTGCGTGACGTGAGCAGGGCCGCAGCGGCCCGGATCACCACACACCGGAGTGTCCCATGACGTTCGTCGACCGTCTGGCACGCACCGGGGGGCTGATCGCCCTCGGTGCCCTCGGCGCCATTGGCGCCACGCACTTCACCGCCCCCGACGGCGGCCCCCCGGGGGCCGGGCCGGCCATGGCGTGGGCGACCGTCGAGCAGAGCGAGCACCTCGCCGACGTGTCCGAGCGCGCGCTGCGGAGCGTGGTGTACATCACGACGACGCGACCGCCCGAGATCGTCCGCACCCCGTTCGGGTTCGGCCCGATGGACGCCCGACCGTCGATCGGTCAGGGCTCGGGCGTGATCGTCGGCGACGGCACGACCGTCCTGACGAACCACCACGTCGTGGCCGGCGCGTCGGAGGTCACGGTACGGCTGTCGGATGGCACGGAGCTCGAGGCGGAGCTCGTCGGCTCGGATCCGGCGACAGACCTCGCTGCGCTGCGTCTTGATCCGGCGGGCCTCGATCTGACGCCGATCGAATTCGGCGACGCGGACCAGCTGCGCCCGGGCGAGCTGGTGCTCGCGATCGGCAGCCCGTTCGGCCTCAGCGGGTCCGTGAGCATGGGCATCGTGTCCGCGACCGGGCGGCACCACATGGGCATCACCGACTACGAGGACTTCATTCAGACGGACGCCGCGATCAACCCGGGCAACTCGGGCGGCGCGCTCGTCGACATGCACGGCCGGCTGGTCGGCATCAACACGGCCATCCACAGCCGCAGCGGGGGCAACAACGGCATCGGATTCGCGATCCCGGCGACGATGGTCGAGACGGTCCTGCCCGCCCTGCTCGCCGAAGGGCGCGTGTCCCGCGGCTGGCTCGGCGTCGGCATCGATGACGTGAGCGGGCTCGGCGACAAGCTCGACATCGACCGCGCGGTGCGCGTGCGGCAGGTGCTGCCGGACGGTCCTGCGGCACGCAGCGGACTCCGCGTCGGCGACCTCATCGCGACGTGGGACGGCGAGCCGCTCGTCGACGCCGACGACCTTCGGAATCGTGTGGCCGCCGCCGGCGCCGACGTCGACGTGCGGCTCGGCGTGCTGCGTGGCGGCGACCCGCTCGATCTCGAAGTGTCGTTGGGCGAACGTCCGGATCCGCCCACGCGGTAGGGGCGCTCGACAGTATCGTTGCGCGCGCGTGACGCGCGAGGCGCCGAGGATCCCGTGCTGGTCGGGATTCTCGGCGATCTCGTGTTGACAGGTGCCGGCGATGTAGATAGCTGACCATTAATTGCTGCGGCATTTATCGGCGTGCCATTCACTGTATAGACGTGATCAATGCATGGATGTGGCCCCACGCCGAACGACAGAGCCGCACTCGGCGCATGGCCACTGCGCCCAGGCCTCACCCGGAGCACGACGTGTTCGAGGGACCGTGGAAGATTTTGAAGTTTGGAGGGACCAGCGTCGGCGACGCTGCGAACTGGCCGCGCATTGCGGCGGAGTTGCGCACGTGCATCGACGAGGGCGTACGGCCCGTCGTGGTGCATTCGGCGTTCTCGAAGGTGACCGACGCCCTGGAGGGGGTGCTCGACGCCCGCGCAGCCGGCGCCAGCGCCCGTGAGGCGCTGACCGTCGTCGAAGCGCGCCAGCACGAGTTGATCACCGCGCTCGGCATCGAGCGCCCTGCCCTCGTCGACGACGAGCTCGCGATGCTTCGCGACGTCGCGGACGCGAGCCCGAGCGCAATCACGTGCGCCGTCCGGGCCCGCGTGCTCGCGAGCGGCGAACGCATGGCCACCGCCATCTCGGCCGCGTGGCTGCAAGCCGAGGGGCTATCGACCCGGTGGCTCGACGCCCGCGACCTGCTGACGTCGAACGCGGACTCGAGCGCAGCCCCCGACACCGTGAAGTACCTCGCGGCCTCGTGCGATGGCGACCGCGACGAGACGCTCGACGCGCGACTTCGCGCGATCGACGCCGACGTGCTCGTCACCCAGGGCTTCGTCGTTCGCGATCCGGACGGCGCCACCGTCGTGCTCGGTCGCGGCGGGTCGGACACGTCCGCCGCCCTTCTCGCCGCGCGCCTCGGTGCGCGCCGGCTCGAGATCTGGACGGACGTCCCGGGCACGTTCACGACGAACCCGCGCGAGGTCGAGACGGCGCGTCTCATCCAGCGCGTCTCGATCGACGAGGTCGCCACGATGGCGTCCCTCGGTGCGAAGGTCCTGCACCCGCGCAGCCTCGAGCCCGTGCGCGAGCACGGCATCCCGATGGACATCCGGTGGACCCGGCACCCCGAGCTGGGCGCCGGCACGCGGATCCTGCCGGATGCGTCCGCCGTGCCGCCGGGCATCAAGGCGATCGGCGTGCGTGCGCACGTCGTCGTGCTGACGATGCACCGCCCGCCGGAGTGGCAGCCGGTCGGCTTCATGGCCGACATCGCCCAGCGCTTCGCCGAACACGGCGTCTCGATGGACCTGCTGTCCAGCTCGCCGTCGACGATCAAGGCCACGATCGACGTCCAGGCGTTCCCCGCCGGCAATGGCGAGCTCGACGCCCTCGTCGAGGACCTCGCGTCCGTCTGTGAGGTCGAGGTCGACCACGACGCCGAGTGCGTCAGCTTCGTCGGACGCGAAGCGAGCCGCGACGTGGCCCGCCTCGCCAACGGCTCGTCGACCCTGCGCCCCGACGACATCCACTTCATCGCGCACGCCGCCGACGACAGCCACGTGACGTGGGTCGTGCGCGCCGGTCGCGGTGCGTGGCTGCTGCGCATCGCCCACCGTACGCTCTTTGCGGAGCCCCGCGTCGACGACGTGTTCGGCCCGATGTGGACGGCGTTCACCCGCCCGGCCGCCCCGACCCGCTCGACGGTCGAGGCCCAGCCGACGGTGCGGGTGTGACCGACGGCACGATCACCCTTCGCCGCCCGACGGTCGCGGACGGCACGCCGGTCTGGCGTCTCGTCGAGGCGTGTGGCGCCCTCGAGCGCAACACGGCGTACGCGTACCTGCTGCTCTGCTCGCACTTCGCGGGCACGTCGGTGGTCGCGGAGCGCGACGACGGCGCCCTCGTCGGGTTTGTCGCGGCGTACCGCCCCCCCACTGATCCGGACGCGCTCTTCGTCTGGCAGGTCGGCGTGCACCCGGACGGACGCGGCCAGGGTCTCGCGAAGCGCATGCTCGCGCACCTGATCGAGCGCACGTGGCCCGAGGGCGTCCGGTACCTCTCGGCGACGGTGACCCCCGACAACGGGCCGTCCAACGCTCTCTTCACCGGGTTCGCGCGGCGCTACCACGCCGAATGCGCGCTTCTTCCCGGCTTCGAATCCGAACACTTCCCCGACGGGCACGACCCCGAGCGGCTGTATCGCATCGGCCCGCTCGTCCCGAGCCCGCCCGAGACCCCCACGGAGGTTTCATGACCATTTTCGAACAGCGCGAATCCGAAGTTCGCGGCTACTCCCGGTCGTTCCCGACGACGTTCGCCACCGCGAGCGGCGCGACGCTGACCGACATCGAGGGCCGCACCTTCATCGACTTCTTCGGCGGCGCCGGCGCCCTGAACTACGGCCACAACGAGCCGCACCTCACCGCCGCGCTCACCGACTACATCGCGACCGGCGGCATCACCCACGCCCTCGACATGCAGACCGAGGCGAAGGCGAAGTTCCTCGAGACCTTCGAGCGCATCGTCCTTCAGCCGCGTGGCATGGACTTCAAGGTGATGTTCCCCGGCCCGACCGGCACGAACGCCGTCGAGGCGGCGCTGAAGCTGGCCCGCAAGGTCACCGGGCGGCCGAACGTCGTGAGCTTCACGAACGGCTTTCACGGCATGACCCTCGGCTCGCTCGCCGTGACCGGCAACGCCGGCAAGCGCGCCGGCGCCGGCGTGCCGCTGCACCACGTGATCCGCATGCCCTTCGAGGGCTACCACGGTGACGGGCGCTGCGCGTCCTGCCCGCGGTCCGGCGGATCCGGCTGCTGCACCCTCGTCGAGTTCGAGCGCCTGCTCACCGACGGCTCGAGCGGCATCGAGATGCCCGCCGCGGTGATCGTCGAGACCGTGCAGGCCGAGGGCGGCGTCCGCCCGGCGAGCTACACGTGGCTTCGCGGCCTGCGCGAGCTCACCCGCCGACACGGCATCCTGCTGATCGTCGACGACATCCAGGTCGGCTGCGGCCGCACCGGGCCGTTCTTCAGCTTCGACCCGATCGGCATCGAGCCCGACATCGTCTGCCTTTCCAAGTCGCTCAGCGGCCTCGGGCTGCCGTTCGCGCTGACGCTCTTCCGTCGCGACCTCGACGTGTGGGCGCCCGGCGAGCACAACGGCACGTTCCGCGGCTTCAACTGGGCGATGGTCACCGCCACAACCGCGCTCGAGCGGTACTGGGACGGCGACCACTTCCGCCGCGAGGTCGAGCACAAGGCGGCGGTCGCTGCCGAGATGTTCGACGACATGGCGCACCACTTCGGGCTCCGTCATCGGGGCCGCGGCATGATCCGCGGGCTCGTCTTCGACGACGCCGAGTGGGCAGACGCCGCGACGACCGCGGCCTTCGAACGCGGGCTGCTCGTCGAGACCGCCGGCGCCCGCGGCGAGGTGGTCAAGCTGCTCTCGCCGCTCGTCATCACCGAAGAGCAGCTCGCCGACGGCATGAGCCGCCTGCGCGACGCCATCGAGGCGACGCGCCCCGCGGCGATGAACCACCTCGACGTCACCGCGCCGCACGCGGTCGTGACCGAGTCGTCCGAGTCGAACGGCACCCCCGTCGAGGAGGCCCGCCTGTGATCGTCCGAAAGCTGTCCCGCATCATCGGCACCGACCGTGAACAGTCTGCGAAGACGTGGACCAGCCGCCGCCTGCTGCTCGCAGACGACCGGATGGGCTTCTCGATGCACGACACGGTGATTCACGCCGGTACCGAGACCCACATCTGGTACCAGAACCACCTCGAGGCCGTGTACTGCGTGCAGGGCAAGGGGTCGATCGAGCTCGTGAAGACGGGCGAGATCTTCCCGATCGAGGACGGCACGCTCTACGCGCTCGACGGCAACGAGGAGCACTTCCTCCGCGCCGAGACCGAGATGCGCATGGTGTGCGTGTTCAACCCGCCCCTCGTCGGGCCCGAGACCCACGACGAGAACGGCGTGTACCCGCTCATGACCCTCGACGACGACGCATCGTGATGCGCCGGTCCCACAGGCCATGGGCGATCGACGACCGGGGTGACGCATGAGCATCCCGGTCGTCGTCGTCACGTTCCTCGTCTTTCTCGCCGCGTTCACCGGCGTCGGCGTGCTGTCCGCGCGGGTCAAGGAAGACACCACCGACGACTACCTCGTCGCGAGCCGCACGATCCCCGGGTGGATGACGGGGTTGTCGGCGGTGTCCACGAACCACAGCGGCTTCATGTTCATCGGCCTGATCGGCTTCACGTGGCGCTTCGGCGTCGAAGCCGTCTGGCTGATGGCCGGCTGGTTTCTCGGCGACCTGCTCTGCTGGTGGTGGGTGCACCACCGGGTCCGCGAGCGATCCGAAGCGATCGAGGCCGCGTCGTTCCCCGCGCTGCTCGGCACCCGTGCCGACGGGTCGCGCGACGTGTGGGTCACCCGCGCCGCGGGCCTGCTGACGTTCTTCTTCCTCGGCGGGTACGCCGCGGCGCAGATCAACGCCGGTGGGGTCACGCTGCACGCGCTCTTCGGGTGGCCCATGGCGGCCGGCGCGATCATCGGGACGGTCATCGTCGTCCTCTACTGCTTCTCGGGCGGGCTGCGCGCGTCGATCTGGACGGACTCGGCGCAGGCCATCGTCATGGTCGGCGCCATGGCCGCCCTGCTCGCCTCGTGCATGATGCGCGCGGGCGGGTTCGAGGCTCTCGGCGATCAGCTCCGCGCGATCGATCCGAGCCTGCTGCAGTGGGTCCCGGACGACCTCGCGTTCGGTTTCGTGATGTACCTCGTGGGCTTCACGGCCGCCGGCGTCGGCGTGATCGGGCAGCCGCACATCATGGTGCGCTTCATGGCGATCCGCGACACGAAGTCCATCCGCACGGCGGGCACCGTGTACTTCGTGTGGTACGCGCTCTTCACGTTCGCGGCGATCCTCGTCGGGCTCTACGGGCGCGTGCTGCTGCCGGACCTCGCCGCCGGCGTGCCGGACGACCAGGTGGCCGCGGCCACCGAGCTGGCGATGCCGACGCTCGCGATGGCGGTGCTGCCCGACGTGCTCGTCGGGCTGACGTTGGCGGGCCTGTTCTCGGCGACGATGTCGACGGCGGACAGCCAGATCCTGTCGTGCTCCGCCGCGATCACCCAGGACGTCGCCCCGCGCTTTCGCCACGACTACCGCGCGTCCAAGATCAGCACGCTCGCCGTCGCGGCCCTCGCGCTGGGCATCGCCCTCGCCGCGAACGACGGCGTGTTCGCCCTCGTCGTCGGTGCGTGGTCCGCGCTCGGCGCTGCCTTCGGTCCGATCCTGCTCGTCCGGCTCGCCCGGGCGCCGCTGCCGTCGTGGCTCGCCGGCGCGATGATGGTCGCCGGCCCGGCGACGGTCTTCGCGTGGGGCGCCACGCCGTGGTCCGCGTCGCTCTTTCGCCTGCTCCCCGGCCTGCTCGTGCCCCTCGCCCTGTATGGGACGTGGTCGGCGCTCGGCCGCCCGGGGACTCCCCGCGAGGGCTGAGGTATGGCAGGGTCTCGGGGTTCACTGGCAGCCTTCGAGGTGCGCGCCATGTCCGAGCCCACGATCGCCCACGAGGTGCTGCGTTCGATCCGCCAGATCGTGCGCCGCATCTCCGAGCACTCCCGGTATCTCTCGCGAGAGGTCGGCCTGACCATCCCGCAGCTGATGTGCCTCAAGGCGATCGGTGAGCTCGACGGCGAAGACCCCGACGGGCTGACCGTCGCTCGGGTCGCAGACGCCGTGCAGCTCTCGGCGGCGACCGTGTCGCGCATCGTCGATCGGCTCGTGAAAGCCGGGCTCGTGCAGCGAGAACGCAGCGAGCGCGATCGCCGCCGGGTGTGCCTCGCCCTCACCGACGTCGGGCTCGAGCGCTTTCAGGCCCTGCCGACGCCGATGCAGGAGCGGTTCGTCGACAGCCTGATGGCGCTCGGCGAAGACGAGCGCGCGACGCTGCTCTCGGCGCTTCGGCGCATCGGCGCGATGATGGACGCGACCGACGTCGACGCCGCGCCGATGCTGACGCCCGAGTACACGATGCAGGACGCGACCGGCGAAGCGACCGACGACTGACAGTCCGCCGAGTGCGTGCCCGCGTGCGCGTGCGGGCGCGTCAGTCGGCCGTGGGAGTGAAGAGCGTGCGACCGATAGCGGCCGCTGCGACCTCGTCGGGGGCGTACGCCATCGGCAGGGCCTCGTTGCCGAGCCAGAGCGCTGCCTGATCGTCGAAGTTCGGGTCGCTCGGCAGCCCCGACTGCCCGCCGGGCAGCACGTTGTAGCCGCGCGGGCCGTCCGGGGTGAGGTGCCACACCATCCGCATGACCGGCCCGAAGCCATAGAAGTAGTGGTCGACGCCGTACCGCGGATCCGCCGCGTCGACCGTGTAGCCGTCACCGGGTCGGGGGAACCAGTCGAGCGCCGCGCGCGGGTCGTTCGGGCCCATGCCCGCCGCCAGCGGCAGCCGGCTCGTGTTGATCGCGAACGGCTCGCCGATCACCTCGATCAGCGGGTCGTTGCCGCCGAACACGACGAGAATCGACTGAAAGCGCACCTGGTGCCGCAGCCCCCACAGCCATTCGGACATGTCGGCCGTCCCGAATCCGCCGATCGCCGTGCGGCGCGGCGGCGCCGTGAGCGCGTCGAGGACGTCGACCAGCACGGTGACCATCAGCTCGTCGCTGCGCTCGATCACATCGGTGTCCAGCACGTCGAAGTACGCGGACTCGCCGGTCTCGGCGACGTGGGACGAGAGCGCGAGCGGGTTGTCGGCCCCGCGTCCGAAGAGCAGCCGGTCCATCACGCCCTGGGGTCGGCGGAAGGTCGCGTGCGCGTACACCCACTCGACGGCCTCGTCGGCCATGACGGCCCGCTGGTACCGGCGCAGCCACTCGTTGAAGATCATGGTCGCGACGGCGTCCGCGCGCTCGTCGTCCGTATGGGACGCATAGAACGTATCGACGCCGCTGTGGGCGACGGCGCCGCGCTCGAGCCAGGTGGCGAGCCGATCGGCGGCTTCGTCGATGCGCGCGCGGTCCGCGTCGTACGCGGCGGCGAGGCGCTCCTCCCACGGCTCCGATTCGCCGCGGGTGCCGATCTCGCGGGCAAGGTCGATCGCGTCGAGCAGCAGCGGTGCGTACCGCTGCCCGGTGCGCGACTCGTGGTTCGCCTGCACCGCCTGCATGTCCTCGGCGGTCACGTCGCCGCGTTCGACGAGCGCCGTGAGCTCGCGGGCGATGGTCGACGCGCGAAAGCCGAGCGCGAAGTCCGTGCCCAGATAGAACTCGGCGTCCCACGGCGCGTTGCCGAGCGTGACGCCGGCGAAGTCCTGATTGGCGGTGACGAGGAAGCCCCGGTCCGGGTCCTCGACCTGCGGCCACCGGTCGAACGGGATCGCGCAGCGGTACGGGTCCGCGTCGCCCTCGGCGACCCGCCCCTGCGCGTCGAGCGGGATCGTGAAGCCGCCGTACCGCGTGCCGTCGAGCAGCACGCGGGGGTCGGCGCCCTCGACCCACCGCCCGTCGTCGTCGCGGTCGAGGTACTGCCGGCACGGCGTGCCGTTGAAGCTGGTGTACGCGATGCCGCCGTCGCGGTCGGCCACGACGAGGTTCTGCGCGTAGGCGATCAGCCCGCGGGTCGCCTCGCGAAACTCCGCGACCGTCGTCGCGCGGCCCATGCCCTCGACGGTGGCGAGGGTGTCGCCGACGTCGAATCCGGTGAAGTCGAGGGTGACGCCCTCCACCACGCCGTCCTCGTCCAGGTCCTCGGGCACAATCCAGCGATCTTCGAGGCGGACGGCGCGATCGCCGCCGTCTTCGGCGTCGGGCCCGTCGACCTCGCGCCCCTCGACCTCGACGAGCAGCCGCCCGTCGAACGTCCACCACACCGGGATCGTCTCGACGCTCGGCTCGCCCCCGCCGAGCGCGGCGATCTCGAGGGTCTCGTCGTCGACGTCGAACGCGCGGGTCTCGCCCTCGAACACGGTGCCGATGAGCTGCCCGTCGTCGTCGAGCACGAGCTGCTCGCGGTACCAGTCGGTGATGTCGCCGTTGAGGTACGTCTGGGTCCACGCGATGTCGCCGTTCGTGCCGACGGCCATCGGCGGCACCCCGGGGAAGAACAGCCCCAGCTGCGCCCGATTGTCGGACCCGTCGCCGTACACCGTCGTGTCGAGCCCCATCTGGTAGAAGAGCGACGGCACGGTGAGCTGCAGGTGCCCGTCGCCGGCGAGCACGGCGCCGCCGCCCTGCATGTGGTCCCCGGACACCACCCAGCCGTTCGAGCCGAACGGCGCGTTCGGCACGCGGCCCATCTGACGCGTCCACCGACGGGTGCGTTCGACGAGGCGATCGGCGACCGACGTGGGCAGGCCCAGCCCGGGGTACGCGGGCGCCGGGCGCACCGGCGGGTTCGCCTTCTCGTCGCCGCCCGCGCCGGTGCTCAACCCGAAGCCCGGTGCGATCGGCTCGGCGACGATCGGGGCCGACCGCCCGAAGAGGTCATCGGCGAGACCCGCGTTGCGCGCGTCGGCGAAGGCCACGTCTGCGGCGAAGTGCCCGTCGAGCTGCTCTGCCGCGACCTCGCGGACGATGTCGTCGGACTCGAACCCGAGCTCGTAGACGATGTACGCGGCGAACCACATGAGGTCCTCGCCGGTCACCGGCTGCATCATGTCGGCCGGGTTCTGAAACCCGAGCAGCGGGCCGGCGAAGTCGAGCTCGGCGGGCACAGGGTGCACCCCGGCCTGCACGTCGGCGATGTAGGCGTTCAGCCCGATCGCGAAGGCATCGTAGCGGGCGCGGGTCTCGTCGCTGGCGCTCTCGATGAGCTGCCGACCGACGCGGCGCGACCCCCGCGACAGGGACCCGAGGTCGATCGACGTGCCCGCCGCGCCGAGCAGCGCGGCGGCGGTCGCAGACGCGGCGCGCCGGCCCACCTCGAGCTCGACGTAGCGGTCGCGTCCGGTGACATAGCCCTGCACGATCGACAGGTCGCGCAGGTTCGCCGCGTAGATGTGCGGCACGTTCGCTTCGGTGAACACGACGTGCGCCGGAGCGGACAGCGCCGGGATCGAAACGCGCGCGGTCTCGTCGACGCCTTCGATCAGCACCTGCGGGTCCTCGACGATGGCGTCGGCGGCGTCCCCACCACCATCGCCCGTCGTGTCGTGCGCGGCGTCGACCTCGCCGGTGTCGGCGGTACCGTCGTCGGGGCCGTCGCCGGAGCAGGCGACGGACGCAGCGGCGAGAGCGAGGGCAAACGAGAGGCGGTGCACGGCGCGATGCATGCCGGATCCGGGGGCTGAGGTGCACCGGCACTGTGCCCGTCCCCCGCGCGCGGGGCAATCCGCCGCTGTGACGCGGTGCGCGGTCCGTCGGCGCCGCGAACGTCGCGAGCGCACGCCGTGACCCTGCCCTCACCCCGGTGCGACCCCGAACGCCCGCGCCGCGATCGTGGCGAGCAGCGGCAGAGTGACCAGGCAGAGCAGCGTCGACACCACGAGCACGCTCGTGATCCGCTCGACCCCGGTCTCTGCATCCCGCGCGAGAATCAGGGTCGTCACCGCCGCGGGCATGCCGGCGAGGGTCACGGCGACGGCGGCGTGCATCGGCTCGAGCTGCCCCATGCCCACGAGCGGCCACGCGACGGCGACGGCGAGCACCGGACCGATCGCCAGCCGGCCGGCGACGTGCAACCACACGCCGACCTCGCCGAGCCCACGCACCCCGCGGTTCACGAAGAGCTGGATGCCGAGCAGAAAGAGCGCGACCGGCGCGGCGGCGGCGGCGAGGGGCTGCAGGATCGTGAGCGAGAGCCCCTGTGCCGAATCGGGCGCCAGCCGCAGCAGTCCACCGACGACCGGTGCCCAGAGCAGCGGCTGGCGCAGCACGCGGCCCCAGGGCACGGCGCCGTCGACGCTGCCGGCGTACTTCGCCAGCAGGACAGGGCCGAGGCTCACGCCGAGGGCGACGTGGATCGACACGAGCAGGGACGCGATGCCGCGGACGGATTCGCCGAAGATGGCGACCACGAGCGGCAAGCCGAGGTAGGCGACGTTGGCGAAGAGCGCGACGAGCCCGAGGGTGCCGCGCTCGTCGCGGGTGCCGGTGAGGCGCGCGGCGACGAAGAGCGTCGCGACGAGCAGGGCCTGGTGCACCGGCACGAGCGCCCAGAAACCGGGGGTCGACGGCACGCGAAAGTCGCCGTCGACGAGGCCCACGACCACCAGCGAAGGGAACCCGACGTAGAGCGCGAAGGCGTTGAGGCCGCCCATCGCATCTGCGGGCCGACGGATGACGCCGGACCGGGTGAGCAGCGCGCCGAGGACGGCCGGGACGGCGAGGAGCGCGACGCGGCTGGCGTTGAGCAGGAGTTCGGACATCGGCGGCTCCGAGGCGGGATGCCGGGCTCGCACGACGGCCCCGCCGGGTCAATCGCGCCGCGCCGCACGACCTGGCGACGCCCCTGCTCGCCGCTCCGCCGGGATTCGCGCTTCCACTGCGCGCTCGGGTCGGTCATGATGGGGGGACACGGCAGACTCCCACCGAACGGGGCAGATCGAATGCGTTGGATGGTATCCGCGGCTACGGCCGCGCTGTGTTGTATTGCGTCCCCTGCGATGGCGGCGGACATCCTCTTTGTGGCCGACCACGACAACGACACGACGATCGCCGATGTCCTCGAAGCCGATGGCCACTCGGTCACGCGCATCGTGAACAACTTCTCCGCGGGCGGTACACCGGCCCTGCAGGCCGACCTCAGCGCCTACGACGCGGTGTACTGGGTCGCCAACGGCGCAGGATTCGGTTCGACGCACAATGCGGCCACGACCGACGCGGTCGACGCCTATGCCCTCGCTGGCGGCTATGTGTTCGTCACCGGGTACGACAGCATCGCGTCGCCGGACGACCCGAACCTCTGGGCGCTCATCGGCGCAGCGGAATCGCGCGACGTGCCGGGTGCGCCGGCCGCGATCATCGACGCGTACAACGTGCTGACCGCCGGCGTCACCGACCTGCGCGGCGTCGTGCCCACCGGCGCGAATGGCGACCGTGACGCGGCGCAGGACCTGCTGCCCGGCACGATCCCGGTGTCCGGAACCATGGACGAAGCCCAGTGGACCCTGCGCCCGGTGGGGTCCGGCTACGTCGCGTACGTGAGCGCGGGACGCAACGGGTCGGGCAGTGACCCGGCGTGGTCTGCGGCCAGCGGCGCCTACAATGGCGCGATCCGCAACTTCGCGTTCAACGCGACGCCCGGCCCGAGCAACGTGCTCTTCGTGTCGGACTCGGGAGTCGACCCCGGTATCGTCGGTGTCCTCGAAGCCGACGGACACACGGTCACGGCCGAGCTCGACGTGTTCGACGGGGGCGTGACCGCCCCGCTCGAGGGCGACCTCAGCGGCTACGGCGTCATCATCTGGAGCGCGAGCGGCGGCGGTTTCGGGAGCACGCACAACGCCTCGACGACCGAAGCTGTGGCCGCGTGGGTCGGTGCCGGTGGTCACCTCTTCATCACCGGCTACGACAGCATGGATTCGCCGGACGACCCCAACCTGCGCGCCCTCGCCGGTTGCTCCTCCGGGCGCGACGTGCCGGCCGCTGTCGGCGTCATCACCGATACGGAGACCTCGCTCAACACCGGCCTCTTCGACCTGCGCGGCGTCACGCCGACCGGCCTGTCCAGCGATCGCGACGCGTTGTCGTCGTGCGGCCCCGAGGTCGTGCCTGTGGCGGCGACAGGGACGTCCGCGACGGAGTTCCAGTGGACCGTTCGCTCGCTGGGCATGGGCGAGGTCGCCTACCTTGCGAATGGCGACAGCGGGACCTCGGGGACCCATCCGAGCTGGACCACCGCGTCGAACGCCGCCCATCGCGCCGTGCGCAACTTCGCCTTCAACGGCCGACGCATCGGCGTCACGTACAACACCGACTCCGACGGCGACGGATTCAACGACGACGAGGACTGCGCGCCCGACAATCCGGACATCAACCCGGACGCGCTCGAGGTCTGCGACGGCGAAGACAACGACTGCGACCCGATGACCGTGGACGGCTTCGACGAGGCGACGTTCGGCGAGGCGTGCGACGGCGACGACACCGACCTCTGCCTCGAGGGCACGATCGCCTGCGCTGCAGGCGTGCTCGCGTGCTCCGACGAGACCAGCAACGACGTCGACGTATGCGACGGTGCGGACAACGACTGCAACCCGGCGACGATGGACGGGTCCGGGGACCCCGACGTCGGCGGTGCTTGCGACGGGCCGGACGCCGACCTGTGCGCCGAGGGCATCCTGTCGTGCTCGGGCGGCATGCTGTCGTGCTCGGACGTCAGCGATGACAACGTCGAGCTGTGCGACGGCGAGGACAACGACTGCAACGGGATGACCGCCGACGGCGCCGACGAGGCCACCCTCGGTGATCTGTGCGACGGCGAAGACAGCGACCTCTGCGCCGAAGGCGCGATCGCATGTACCGGCGGCGCGCTCGCCTGCAGCGACGTCACGGACGACACCCTCGACGTGTGCGACGGCGAGGACAACGACTGCAACCCGGGCACCGCGGACGGCGCCGACGAGCCCACGCTCGGCGACGACTGCGACGGCGACGACAGCGACCTGTGCGAAGAAGGCGCGGTGGTCTGCGACGCCGGCGCCCTCGGCTGCGACGACGAGACCGGCGACGACGTCGAGGTCTGCGACGGCGCGGACAACGACTGCGATGGGCTGACCGACGACGACGATGACGACATCGCCGGGTCGGACCCGAGCGGCACCGGCGCGACCGTGTGGTACCTCGACGACGACGAAGACCTGTGCGGCGACGCGGCGAGCCCGCTGTACGTCTGCGCCGACGGCATGCCCGAGGGCTACGTCGCGAACGCCCTCGACCTCGACGACGGCGACGGCTTCTGCTGCGGCAACGGCTACGTCGACGGCGACGAGGTCTGCGATGGCGACGACCTCGGCGACCTGCCCGCGACGTGCGGCGAGTACGACGGCGGATACGTCGACGGCACGATCGCCTGCGCCGCGACCTGCGACATGCCCGACGAGAGCGCGTGCGTCGACAACGTCTGCGGCGACGGCGTGACCGCCGGCGACGAGGCATGCGACGACGGCAACACCGACGCCGACGACGGCTGCGACGCCACCTGCGCGATCGAGCCGGGCTGGTCGTGCGACGGCCTGGCCGGCGCGACGAGCGACTGCGCCGAGACCTGTGGCGACGGTGTGGTCGACCCGTACGAGCTCTGCGACGACGCCAACATCGACGCCGGCGACGGCTGCTCGCCGTCGTGCCTCGTCGAGGACGGCTGGACCTGCGAGGTCGAAGACGACGTGACCGCCTGCACCCCCGAGTGCGGCGACGGGCGCACCCTCGGCGACGAGCGCTGCGACGACGGCAACACCGACGCCGACGACGGCTGCGGGCCGACCTGCGAGCCCGAGCCCGGCTTCGTCTGCATCGTCACCGATGAGGTGTCGGTGTGCGCCGAGACCTGCGGCGACGGCGTCGTCGACACCGGCGAGGCCTGCGACGACGGCAACCTCGACGCGGACGACGGCTGCGACGCCACCTGCCGCCTCGAGACGGGCTGGTTCTGCGGCGACGCCGACTGCGAGCCGGTCTGTGGCGACGGGCTGCTGCGCGGCACCGAGCTCGACGAGGGCGGGTGTGACGACGGCAACCGCGACGGCGGCGACGGCTGCGACGCCGTGTGCATGGTCGAAGAAAACTACCTCTGCACCGGCGAGCCGAGCACCTGCTCGCTGCAGGCCTTCTGCGGCGACGGCACGGTCGACGACGGCGAAGCCTGCGACGACGGCAACAGCGACGACGGCGACGGCTGCAGCGCGATGTGCGCGACCGAGGACGGCTGGATCTGCGACGACGACGCGCCCACGGTCTGCCTGCCCGACACCGACGGCGACGGCATCGACGACGACGCCGACAACTGCCCCGACGACGCCAACGATGACCAGGCGGACCTCGACAGCGACGACATCGGCGACGCCTGCGACGATGACCGCGACGGCGACGGCGTGGCGAACGACGACGACGCGTGCCCGGACGAGTTCGGCGAAGGCGATGACGGCTGTGCGCCGACCGGTGGCGACACCGGCGCCGACGCCGGTACCGACGCCGGCACGGACGCTGGCGGCACCGACACGGGCGGCATGGACGCCGGCATGGACGCCACGGCGGACGGCTCCGGCATCGACAGCGGCGAGGGCGGAGGCGGCACGTCGAGCGGCAGCGGCAGCGGCGGCTGCGCGGCGGCCCCGACCTCGGGCGGCGGCGCCGCAGGCCTCGGCCTGCTCGCCCTGCTCGGCCTCGTCGTGACCCGGCGCCGCCGGCGCTGACCGACACGCGAGGATCCTTCGGGCCGGCCGCGTCGATGCGTCGACGCGGCCGGTGCCCGTTCGTGGGTCATCGCCGGGTGCGCGGCGATCCGACGGCGCGAGGCGCCCCGCACCTGACCCACCGTACAGGCTCGAGCGGTCACCGTTGAATCGATTGGCGTGGTCACCGACGGTGTCCGCCCCAGCGGCCGTCGTGCCCCGACGCCGCATCCGAGCCCCACCCACGCGGGTCCCGAGTCATGCACCGCATCCTCGCCGCAGCCGCAGTGCTGTGCTTCGCGAGCCCGGCCTGGGCCGCGAACATTCTCTTCGTGTCCGACTCCAGCGCCGAGACGGCCATCGCGGACGTCCTCGAGGCCGACGGGCACACCGTGACCCGGGTGCTCGACGACTACGTCGGGTTCTCGACTCCGACGCTGCAGGGCGACCTGAGCCCGTACGACGCCGTGTTCTGGGCGGCGAACGGTACCGGCGGCGGCGGTGAGCACGACGACGCGACGGTCGACGCGGTCGAGGCGTACGCCCGTGCCGGCGGCATGGTGTTCATCACCGGCAACGACACCCTCGCCTCGCCGATCGACCTCGACATGTACCGGCTGATCGGCACCCGGACGGCGCGCGACGTGCCCGGCGACCCGGCGCCGCTCATCGACGTCGAGACCCCCCTCACGACCGGCGTCGTCGACCTGCGCGGCGTGACCCCGACCGGTGCCGCCCGCGACCGGGACGCAGCGACGAACCTGCAGACGGGAACGCTGCCGGTCTCGGGCACCCGCAGCGACGCCCAGTGGACCCTGCGCCCGGTCGGCGGCGGGATCATCGCGTACGTGTCCGCCGGCGTGAACTCGACCACCGGCAGCGACCGCGCATGGACGGTCGAGGGCGGCGCATACAACGGCGCCATCCGCAACTTCGCCCACGCCGCCGACGAGCGGACGGGACCGAGCCGCGTGCTCTACGTGTCGGACAGCGGCGCGGACGCAGGCCTCGTCGGCGTCCTCGAAGCCGACGGTCACGCCGTGACCGCGTCGATCGACGAGTGGGTCGCTCGAACGAGCCCGGCGCTCGAGGCGGACCTGTCCACGTTCGACGCCATCGTGTGGACGGCCAACGGCGGCAGCGCCGGGGGCCTGCACGACGCGACGACGACCGACGCCGCTGGCGCGTACGTCGCAGCGGGCGGACGTCTGCTCGTCACCGGCTACGACGCGGTCTCGTCACCGACAGACACGAATCTCATCGCGCTGCTGGGGTGCACCGGTGAAGCCGACGTCCCCGAGGACCCCGGCCCGATCGCCGACGTCGCGACCTCGCTGACCATCGGGCTGTTCGACCTGCGTGGGGTCACGCCGACCGGGCTGGATCCGGACCGCGACAGCCTGCTCGGATGTGGCGACGACGTTACCGTGGTCGCCACCTCGTCGGACACCGCCGACGAGGTGCAGTGGTCGGTGCGCACCCTCGGCGCCGGTGAGGTCGCGTGGCTGTCGAACGGCCAGAACTCGTCGCGGGCGACCCACGCGAGCTGGACGGACGAAACGAACGCGGCGCACCGGGCGGTGCGCAACTTCGCGTTCAACGCCCCCGCGTCGCTGGACTTCGACTTCGACGGCGACGGCGCGATCGAAGGCGACTGCGACCCCCTCGACCCGGCGCTGTATCCGGGGGCGATCGAGCTGTGCGACGGCATCAACAACGACTGCGTCGGCGCGACGCCGGACGGCGCGGGCGAAGACGGCATCGACGCCCCCTGCGACGGCGACGACACCGACCTCTGCACCGAGGGCACGCGGGTGTGCACGGGCGGCACGATGGTGTGCACCGACGACACCGGCGACGACCTCGAGGTGTGCGACGGCGAGGACAACGACTGCGACCCCGACACCGCCGATGGCCACGATGACGCCCGGCTCGGCCTCGCCTGCGACGGCGAGGACGCGGACCGCTGTGACGAGGGCACGATCGTCTGCGCCGAAGGCTCGCTGACGTGCGAGGACCCGACCGGCGACGACCTCGAGGTGTGCGACGGCGAAGACAACGACTGCGACGGGGTGACCGACGACGCGGACGACGACATCGCGCGGCTCGACCCCGCGATCACCGGCGCCCGCGCCTGGTACCGCGACGCCGACGCCGACGGCTGCGGCGACCCCGAAGACGTCGTTCGGATCTGCGCCGACGGCCCGCTCGAGGGCCGCGTCGACAACGCGCGGGACGCCGACGACTCCGACGAGGTCTGCTGCGGCAACGGCGCCCTCGAGCCCGGCGAGATCTGCGACGGCGCCGACGCCCTCGGCGACCTGCCGGTGCGCTGCGAAGACCTCGACGACGGGTACGTGTCCGGCACGATCTCGTGCGCCGCGACCTGCGACGGCCCGGACGTGAGCGCATGCGTCGCGAACGCCTGCGGCGACGGCGTCACCGCTGGCGACGAAACCTGCGACGACGGCGGCACCGACGACGGCGACGGCTGTGACGCCACGTGCCGCGTCGAGGCCGGGTGGGCGTGCGACGGCATCGACCGCGCCACCAGCGAGTGCGACGACACCTGCGGCGACGGTGTCGTCGACGCGTTCGAGGCGTGCGACGACGGCAACACCGACGCCGACGACGGCTGCGATCCGACCTGCGCCGTCGAGCTCGGCTGGGCCTGCGACACCGACGACGACGGCACGACCTGCGCCCCCGAGTGCGGCGACGGGCGCACCCTCGGCGACGAGCGCTGCGACGACGGCAACACCGACGCCGACGACGGCTGCGGCCCGACCTGCGCCCCCGAACCCGGCTTCGTCTGCCTCGTCATCGACACCGTGTCGACGTGCGAAGCGACCTGCGGCGACGGCGCCCTCGACGCGGGCGAGCGCTGCGACGACGGCAACCTCGACGCCGAGGATGGCTGCGACCCGACGTGTCGGATCGAGACCGGCTGGCTGTGCGGCGACACCGGCTGCGAGCCCGCGTGCGGCGACGGGCTCGTGCGCGGCGCCGAGGCCGACACGGGCGGCTGCGACGACGGCAACCGCGACGGCGGCGACGGCTGCGACGCCGTGTGCCTCGTCGAAGAGAACTACCTCTGCACCGGCGAGCCGAGCACGTGTTCGCTGCAGGCGTTCTGCGGCGACGGCGCGATCGACGACGGCGAAGCCTGCGATGACGGCAACGACGACGACGGCGACGGGTGCAGCGCCCGCTGCGCCACCGAGAGCGGCTGGCTCTGCGACGAGGCGGCGCCGACTGCGTGTGTGCCCGATGCGGATGACGACGGGGTCGCGGACGCCGACGACAACTGCCCGGACGACGCCAACGGCGATCAGGCCGACCTCGACGACGACGGCGCGGGCGACTCGTGCGACGACGATCGGGACGGAGATGGCGTCGCGAACGACGACGACGCCTGCCCCGATGCGTTCGGCGAAGGCGACGACGGCTGCGACCCGACCGGCGGTGATGTCGGGCCGGACGCGGGCGGCGAGGACGCGGGCTCGGACGCGGGCGGCGGTGACGCCGGTGGCCTGGACGCGGGCGGCACCGACGCGGACGGAGCCGACTCCGCCCGGCCGGACGCCGCGGGCTCCGACGCGGGCGGCACCGACGGCGGCGGCACGGATGCAGGCGCAGGCGGGCCCGGCGCGAGCGACGGCGGTGGCGGTGGCTGCGCGGCGGCCCCGACCTCGAGCGGCGGCGCCGCGGGCCTCGGTCTGCTCGCCCTGCTCGGCCTCGTCGCGACCCGGCGGCGCCGGCGCTGACCGACACGCGAGGATCCTGCGGGCCGGCCGCGTCGATGCGTCGACGCGGCCGGCGCCCGCAGCACACGCTGGACGCCCCCCATGCCACGGCGTCATCGGCGTCTCGGGCTTGCATCGCCCCGGGCTCGCTGCGACGGTGCTTCGGCCCCGAACCCTGATGTGCTCATGCGCCTCGCCCGCCTCGCTCTGCTCGTGGTCCCCGCCCTCGCCGTCGCCTGTGGCGACGACACCGACGTGATGGGCACCGACGCCGGCGGCAACGACACCGGCGCGGTCGATGGCGGGCTGGACGCGGGGGCCGGCGACGCGGGCCATGGCGACGGCGGCGACGTCGATCCCGGACCGGTCTGCGCGTCCGGCATCGACGAGGACGGCGACGGCGTCTGCGACCGCGAGCGCGCCGACTTCTCGGCCGACGCCCGCCTGCCGGCGTCCGGCGATCGCCGCGACATCTACGGGCTCGGCGACGCCATGAACGAGGTCGCCCGCCGCGGCATCGCCCACACCCTGTGGTGGCCGGTCGACGTGTCCGGGGTGCTGCTACCGTGGCGCCCGATGGTGACGCTCTTCGAGCCCGGCACCGAAGACCCGGCCACCGAGTCCGCGCAGGCGCTCGCCCGTCAGGCGCTCGGTTTCGGCGACCTCGACGAGATGTACGCGTGGCTCGGGCTGGCCCGCGCGTCCGGCCCCGAAGCGTGGCCCGGCGTGGCGTGGCCCGACGGCGTCGAGACCGGCGATCCCCTCGGTGTCGGCCGCGTCGAGACCGAGCTCGGTGCCGCGATGTCGTTCTCGTGCGCGACCTGCCACACCGCCGATCTCTTCGGCCGCACCGTCGTCGGCATGACGAACCGGGACGCCCGCGCCAACGAGTTCTTTCACCTCGCGGCCGAATTCTTCCCCGCATTGACCCCTGAGGTCTTCGCCGGGATCACCGGCGCCGAGGACGACGAGATCGCGCTCTTCGAGCGGACCCAGCGCAACCTCGAGGCGATCGGCTCGGTCGTCCCGCAGGTCCGCGGGCTCGACACGTCCCTCGCCCAGGTCGCCCTCAGCCTCGCGCGGCGCGGGCTCGACCCGTACGCCGAGCACGACGAGGATCTGCAGCGCAACCCCCGCGAGAACGCGCTGGCCACCGACGTCGCCGACAGCAAGCCGGCGGTGTGGTGGACGATGCGGTACAAGACCCGCTGGCTGTCCGACGGCTCGATCGTCTCGGGCAATCCGGTGTTCACGAACTTCCTGTGGAACGAGCTCGGCCGCGGCACCGACCTGTACGAGCTCGAGGCATGGCTGGCCGAGAACCGCCACGTCGTCGACGAGCTGACCGTGCTCGTGTTCGCGACCGAGGCCCCGCGGTGGGTCGACTGGTTCGGCGTCGAGACGGTCGACGAGGCGGCGGCGCAGCGCGGTCAGGCCCTCTTCGACACGACCTGCGCGACGTGCCACGGCACGTACACCATGGGCTGGGACGACGACCCCGAGGGGCCGCTCGAGGCGCGCATTCAGCGGGTGTCGCTCGCGTACCACGAGCAGACGCCGGTGCTCGACGTCGGCACGGATCCGTGGCGTGCGGCGGGCATGGCGGCGTTCGCCGACCGCCTCAACGAGCTGGCGATCTCGCAGTGGATGCAGACGACGGTCGAGGTGCAGAGCGGCTACGTGCCCCCGCCGCTCGACGGCATCTGGGCGCGGTACCCGTACCTGCACAACCAGAGCGTGCCGACGCTGTGCGACATGCTGCGGCCGGCGAGCGAGCGGACCCCGGTGTTCTGGATGGGGCCGTCCGCGGACGCCGAGACCGACTTCGACGCGGACTGCGTCGGCTACCCGGTTGGCGACGCGGTGCCGGCGGCGTGGCAGGACGATCCGTCGGCCGAGTACGACACGTCCCGGCCGGGGCTGTCGAACGGGGGCCACGACGAGTGGCTCGTCAACGAGGACGGATCGGCGCGATTCAGCGACGCCGAGATCGCCGACCTCGTCGCGTTCTTGAAGCTGCTTTGACGCAAATTGGGTCGATTCCACCAAAAAACCGTACTTGATTTCGCGTCGAGGTTGCGTCCGAGGCACTCGGCATGTACCTGTACCGGCGCGTGGGGCGCCTTCGTGCGCCGCTCGCGATTCTTTTACGGCCCCGAGCTTCGGGGTCGATACGGTTCTTGCAGCACAGTGGCTGCACGCGCGTCCTGCCACGGCCGGACACTCGAGACGGCGTCAGGACGGCGCCACGGGAGAAGTGAGAGATGAGCAACAAGCTGTTTGTTGGCGGCCTTGCCTGGGCCACGAGCGACGATGGCCTCCGCGAGGCTTTCGAGGCCTTTGGTGAAGTCACTGACGCGAAGGTGATCACCGATCGCGAGACCGGTCGTAGCCGTGGCTTCGGCTTCGTGACCTTCGCCAACGGCGACGACGCCAAGCAGGCCATGGAGGCCATGGACGGCTCCGAGCTGGACGGCCGTCGTCTGAACGTGAACGAGGCGCGTGAGCGCTCGCGTGGCGGCGGCGGCGGCGGCGGCGGCGGTGGCCGTGGCGGCTACGGCGGCGGCGGCGGCGGTGGCCGTGGCGGCTACGGTGGCGGCGGCGGCGGTGGCCGTGGCGGCTACGGCGGCGGCGGCGGTGGCGGTCGCTGGTAATCCAGCCCCCACCCCACACGCACGAGGCGCCCGATTCGGGCGCCTCGTCGCGTTTTTGGGTCGGTCAACGCGATCGGTCCGCCGGACCGGTCAGCGCCACCGCGCGGCGCGCTTCTCGAGCCGGTCGTCCGTGTCGATCGAGAACGCCTTCGCGTGCCCGAGCGCCTCGAACACCGCGGTCGCGTGCGCCCGCCCGGCGTCGAGACCGGCGGTGTCGTCGGTGAGCACGTGGGTCTCGATCGCCTGCTTCTCGGGCGACCAGGCCCATACGCCGACCACCCGACCATCGAGGCTGAGCGTGCGATCCAGCGGCTGGTTCGCCGTCGCGAACGTCCGCGCCTTGCCCATGCCGAAGAGCGCCATCTCGACGTCGTGCAGTCGCGCGTCGGCGACCACCGCGCCCGACGACCGAAAGGCGAAGTGGTTGTCCATCGCCGGCAGCCACGCGTAGGCCGACGCGGGCGCCCCGACCGGCGGAGCGTCCGGGTGCACCCAGGCGTCGCCGATGCCTTCGACCTCGACCGCGTCGAGCCCCGCTTCGGCGATCGCGGCCTTCGCGTCGCGCTTGCCGAGCCCCGTCCACGCCGCGAATTCGTCGATCGTCGCCGGGCCGGCCCAGCGCACGAAGAGCGCGGCGAGCTCGGCGTTGTCGGCCGCGGCGTCCCCCTCGGTGTCGATCGGCGTGGCGGCGACGCGCCACGAGTACTTCTCGTGATCGACCCGCCCATCGACGGGCGTACGAACGATCTGCCCGGCGAACTCGAGCTGCCGCAGGGTCGGCGGCAGGGTCGACGTGATGCCGACCTTCTTGCCCGCGGGTCCGGTCGATCGGATCGCCCCGTCCGGCAGCGCGCTGCGCACGCCCGCGGTCGTCAGCGGCCCACCGGCGAGCGCGTCGAGCACGGCGGCGCCGAGATCGTCGAGCTCCCCCGGGTCGACGCCGGCCTTCTCGAGGTCCCGGGCGTTGCGGCGCTCGCTCAACCGGCGGGCGATCCGTAGGGCGAGGGGCACGTGGGCGGCGGGCACGAGGTAGATGCACCCGCGGACGGACGGCACGATCTGCACGTCGCCGTCGCGGACCGCAGCTTCGATCGTCGCGACGTCGTGACCGCCGCGCAGGCCGAGGGCGAGGTAGGGCTCGCAGCCGCCAATGCTGCGGGACCATCCGGTCGCCGCGAGTACGTCAGCCGGCGACCCCGTGAGTGGGGCATGGTGATGCTGCGCGGCGGCCTGGCGGGCGCGCGCCTCGTCGAGGGCGATCATGGGTGTCCGTGGGCTCGATGGACGGTTGGCCGAACGGCGGCCGCCTTCAACTTTACACCGGGCGACCTGCACGGCACCATCGCGCCATGTCCGAGCCCGCTGCCAGCAAACCGCAGAGCCCTCTGCGCCGCGCCATCCTCGTCCTCGTCGTCGCCGTGACCGTGTTCACGCTCGGTGCGATCGGGTTCATGATCTCGGTGGTGTCCAGCTTCGGCCCGGCCGACGCCGTGCTCGCCTGCACGACCGACTCGTACCGCGTGTCGCGGGCGCTCTCGTGCTGGTGGGCGAAGGGCCCGGCGGACATCGATCCGAACGCGCCCGTGTTCGACGACGAGATGACCGTCTTCATGTTCACGCTGAACGGCTACGGGCTCGAGAGCGGGCTCGACCTCGCCGACCACAACGCGCGTGTGCTCGACCTGCTCGGCCACTGGTCTGACGACGTCGACTGGTCGCTGACCGATCAGCTCGGCCTCACCCCGCTGCACGCGGCGGTGCTGCACAACGACCCGGACCTCGTCGCGGCGCTGCTCGAGATGGGCGCCCCCGAGGACCTGACCGCGGGCGACGCGATGGACACCTTTGCCGGGCTCACCCCGGCCGAGATGGTCGAAGCACTGCACACGCACACGCGCGGCAGCGAGACGATGGACACCCCCGAGCAGAACGCCCGGCGGCAGGCCATCGCCGATCACCTGGGTGCGACGCTGCCCGAGTGAGCCCTACGCCCGACGGCGCCCGAACGCGCGCCTCGGATCGAGCACATGCTCCAGCCAGCGGGACCGCTTCGCCGGCACGAGCGCGCCATCGACGTGGGCCGCGACGTGGTCGTCGGACGCGAACGCCGGATCGGACGTCGCGCGGCTCGTGGTCGACACGTGCACCCGCTCTCGCGTGCCCATCAGCAGCGCGTAGTACGGCAGGGTGAGCTCGCGAGGCCAGCACCCGAGGACGACCGGGACGCCGTCGACCGAGGGCTCCAGCTCGCCGACCGGCAGGTTGCTGACGAGCACGTCGATCTGCCGGCGGTAGTAGTTCACGACGCGCAGGTACGCGCGGTCCGGCAGCTGCGAGAGCGCCCAGGTCTGCGCCGATGACGTG
>Ga0070729_10001016_pt1 | contig 47968 bp, 44 predicted proteins | sample tdDd472_FD_66725 | JGI IMG/M metagenome (GOLD analysis project Ga0070729, IMG submission 66725) | Marine sediment microbial communities from the Atlantic coast under amendment with organic carbon and nitrate - tdDd47.2 | ecosystem: Environmental > Aquatic > Marine > Coastal > Sediment | place... | reverse complement strand
TATGGGCAAGGAAAAGACCCAGAAGGTCTAATTGAGAATTCAAGGCGGCTGAAGCCGCTTGCCTTATAAGGAATATAACGTGAGTAACTTAACACAAGATACGAGTCAGCAAAGCGCCATGAGCTTCTTCCTGACGGCTGGGTGCGATAGTTTGCCCCATGCCCTGAAGAAGTCTTTTCTTGCGGCGATCTGGTTCGTTTTTCTGACCTTCCCGATCATGGTCATCCGGGTCGACACCATTGATAAAACCGTGGTGTGGCGCTGGGAGAACATGGCATATATTGCATTATCCATCTTCTTCGGTTCTTTTGTCTGGCGCTGGCTTCTGGCCCGTAAGGAACTGGAAAAGGATGAGACCAAGGGTGAGACCAAGATCGAAGCCCTGCTGACCGTCATTCAGACCACCCCGACCATCAAATTCTCTCTGCTTTGCCTCATTGCCGTTATCGCTGTTGTGGCTCCGCTTAAGTTCACTTTCCTGGGTTCAAAGCTGCAATTTTTTGACCTGTACCAGACCAACATCATGGTCTCCTGTCTGGTCTACGTGGTGCTCGGGCTTGGCCTGAACATCGTCGTCGGTCTCGCCGGTCTGCTTGATCTCGGATACGTGGCCTTCTATGCGGTGGGTGCATACGCCTATGCACTGAGCAACATGCACTGGGGGCTTGGCTTCTGGTTCGCATTGCCTCTGGGCGCGGTGCTCGGCACTCTCCTCGGTGTGCTTCTCGGTTTCCCGGTCTTGCGATTACGCGGTGACTATCTGGCCATCGTTACGCTTGGTTTCGGTGAGATCATCAGATTGGTGCTGGAGAACTGGGGAGAGGTCACCATGGGGCCGTCCGGTATCTCCAAGATCGCACGTCCCGGTTTCTTCGGCATGAAGATGTCCATCATCGATTCCACCATTTACATGTATTACATCATGATCGGTCTGGTGATTTTTACCATCTTCTGCGTCAATCGATTGCAGAATTCACGCATCGGGCGAGCCTGGCTGGCCTTGCGTGAGGATGAGATCGCCTGTCAGGCCATGGGTATCGACAAGATGAAGACCAAGCTGATGGCATTCGCACTGGGCGCGACCTGGGCCGGAATGGCCGGCGTGGTCTTTGCCGCCAAGACGACCTTCATCAACCCGGCGTCGTTCACCTTCTGGGAATCGGCCATTATCCTGTCCATTGTCGTCATCGGCGGCATGGGCTCGATCCGAGGCGTTATCGTCGGTGCCATAATCCTGATCCTCGTGCCGGAATACCTGCGCGACTTCGCCGAATTCAGGATGCTTCTGTTCGGGGCCATCATGGTCCTGGTCATGGTCTTCCGACCACAGGGACTGATCAGTGCCAAGCGCAAGATCTACAAATACAAAGCTTCCAACACTGCGAGTGCAGGTAATGAATAATCCAGTCTTAAACGTCAAAGCCGTAAGCAAAGACTTCGGGGGCATTCGTGCTCTGGACGAAGCCGAGCTCGTGGTCAATGACAAGGAAATCGTGGCCCTGATTGGGCCCAACGGTGCAGGAAAGACAACGTTCTTCAACTGCATCACCGGCATATACACACCCACCAGTGGTGATGTGCTTATCGACCCGACTGCGCATGGCAATTCCATCCGCATCAACGGCAGGAAGCCAAATGTCGTTACCGAACTGGGCATGGCACGTACCTTCCAGAATATTCGGCTGTTCCCGTCCATGACCGCTCTTGAGAACGTCATGATCGGTACTCACTGTCGTACCAAATCGTCGGTATGGGGAGCAATCTCCCGTAACAAGGCAACCCGCGATGAAGAGCAGGCTGTCATTCAGCGCAGTTATGAGCTTCTGGAACTCGTCGGATTGGGTAAGTTTGTCAACGAGTTGGCCTCCAATATTCCGTATGGCAAGCAGCGCAGGCTCGAAATCGCCCGTGCCCTGGCCACCGACCCGTTCCTCCTTCTGTTGGATGAACCTGCTGCGGGCATGAATCCTCAGGAGACGTTGGAGCTTGAAAGCCTGATCTGCCAGATTCGTGATCAGTTCGATATCTCCATCATGCTCATCGAGCACGATATGAAGATGGTCATGTCCATGTCCGATCGCATCTATGTCCTCGATTACGGGCGTATGATCGCCACCGGCACGCCGCAGGAAATTGCTGACAATCCGGCTGTTATCAAGGCCTACCTCGGGGAGGACGACGATGACTAGAATGCTGGAACTCAAGAACGTCAATAGCTTTTACGGTAATATCCAGGCTCTGTACGACGTCAGTCTGCATATCGACCAGGGCGAGATCATTACCCTGATCGGTGCGAATGGTGCGGGTAAATCGACCACACTCATGACTGTGTGCGGTATGGTTCAGGCTCGCGATGGCGAAGTCACGTATCTGGATGAGCCCATCACCAAGATGCCACCGAACAAGATCGTGGCACAGGGTATTTGTCAGGTGCCGGAAGGGCGGCTGATTTTCCCCGAACTGACCGTTCAGGAGAACTTGGACATGGGCGCATTCATGCGTTCAGACAAGGCCGGCATCAAACGGGACATAGATTATAGTTATGACCTGTTCCCGATTCTGGCCGAGAGGCGCAAACAGCAGGGCGGCACACTGTCCGGTGGAGAGCAGCAGATGCTTGCCATCGCCCGGGCACTGATGGCCAAGCCGAGGCTCCTGCTCCTGGATGAACCATCCATGGGACTGGCCCCCTTGATCGTCAAGCAGATTTTTGAGATCATCAAGAAGGTCAATGCAGAGCACAACACAACCATCTTCCTAGTTGAACAAAACGCAAACCTGGCGCTCAAGATAGGAGACCGGGGATACGTCATGGAAAACGGGCGAATCGTGCTCACAGATACCTGCGACAAGCTCCTTGCGGACGAGCAGGTGAAAAAGGCCTATCTGGGTCTATAATTGATTAATACTGAGGCCGGGCGTTAAGCTCGGCTTCTTGCATATTGGCAGATTGTTGAAAAAGCAGCGATTGCACTTTTTTGAACAGCACTTGGAAATTTAGTTTTTAGAATATAATTTTTTGATAATTCGCTCTGGAGGAATGACATGAGCAAAATACTTGAAAAAGCCCTGACTTTTGATGACGTCCTGCTGTTGCCGGGGTACTCCGACGTACTGCCTAATGACGTGGACGTTTCCACGCAACTGACTCCGGAAATCAAGCTGAACATTCCCCTGATTTCAGCAGCTATGGATACCGTCACTGAATCGCGCATGGCCATTTCCATGGCTCGTCACGGCGGTGCCGGTGTCATCCACAAGAACATGTCAGTTCGGGAACAGGCACGCGAGATTGATCGCGTCAAGAAGTCCGAGTCCGGTATGATCTCCGATCCGATCATCGTCCATCCTGACGACGACCTGGGCAAGGTCAAGTCGATCATGTCCGAATACAGAATTTCCGGTCTGCCTGTTGTTAAAGGTGATCACCTTGCCGGTATCATCACCAACCGCGATATCCGCTTCGTCAAGGACGACAACGTCCTCGTTTCCGAGCTGATGACCAGCCGCGATCTGGTGACCGTTCCCGAAGGCATCGAGAACGACGAGGCCAAGCGCAAGTTGCATCAGCACCGCATCGAGAAGCTGTTGGTTGTCGACGAAGACAACCGCCTCAAGGGTCTGATCACCATCAAGGATATCAACAAGCACAAGAAATACCCCGATGCAGTCAAGGATCACAAGGGCCGCCTGCTCGTCGGTGCTGCCATCGGCGTTGGCCGCGACTGCCTGAGCCGTTCCGAAGCTCTGCTCCGTGCCGGAGCCGATTTCCTGGTGCTTGATTCCGCACACGGTCACTCTGAAAATATTCTCGTATCCGCTCGCGAACTTCGTGCAGCGTTCCCCGATGTTCAGCTCATCGGCGGCAACATCGCCACCTATGATGGAGCCAAGGCGCTCATCGACGCCGGCGTGGATACCGTCAAGGTCGGCATCGGCCCCGGTTCCATCTGCACCACCCGCATCGTTGCCGGTGTCGGTGTTCCGCAGATTACAGCGGTCATGGAAGCCAGCCGCGCTGCTCGTGAAGAAGGCAAATGCATCATCGCGGATGGCGGCATCAAGTATTCCGGCGACGTGGTCAAGGCCCTGGCTGTTGGCGCACACGCCTGCATGATGGGTTCTGTCCTGGCCGGTACCGATGAAAGCCCGGGTGAAACGATCCTGTATCAAGGCCGTACCTACAAGCAGTATCGCGGCATGGGTTCCATTGACGCCATGAAGAAGGGCAGCTCTGATCGCTACTTCCAGGAGAAATCTAAGAAACTGGTCCCCGAAGGTGTCGTCGGACGTGTCCCGTACCGTGGCAAGGTTGGCGAATCTCTGTATCAGTTCATAGGCGGTCTGCGGTCCGGAATGGGCTACACCGGTTCCCAGTCTCTTGATGTGTTGTTTGAGAAGTCCGAGCTGGTGCAGATATCCGGCGCGGGTCTCAAGGAATCCCACGTCCATGATGTGACTATCACCAAGCAGTCCCCCAACTACCGTGGTGACGGTTAGATCTTGGTGTAAAACATTGGTTCATGGATTAAATCTTTTCATTTGTTCGGTTGTGAATTAGAGAGAACGACATGCATAACGATAGAGTACTTATATTGGATTTCGGTAGTCAGTTTACCCAGCTTATCGCACGCCGCGTGCGAGAGGCCGGTATCTATTCCGAGATTCATCCCTGTAATGTGGACCCGGAGCGGGTCAAGGCCTTCAAGCCGTCTGCTCTGATTCTGTCTGGCGGCCCCTCCAGCGTGCTGGAAGGCGGATGCCCCGACCTGAACAAGGAATACCTCGAAATGGGCATTCCGGTTCTCGGCATCTGCTATGGCATGCAGCTTCTGGCCCATAATATGGGCGGCAAGGTTGTGGCCTCCACAGACCGCGAATATGGGCGCGCCCAGTTCACGGCCCAGAACGATTGCATCCTGTTCGACGGTGTGGAGCAGAAAGACGACCTGACAGTCTGGATGTCCCACGGCGACCGCGTCGAGGCGCTGCCTGACGGGTTCGTCCCTATGGGCAAGACCGACTCCATCGAGTTCGGCGCCATGGGCAACGTGGACAAGAAAGTCTACGCCCTGCAGTTCCATCCCGAGGTGGCTCACACCACGGACGGCGCGCTGATCATCCAGAACTTCCTGTTCAAGGTGGCCGGTCTGACAGCTACATGGTCCATGTCCAGCTTTGTGGATACCACCATCGAAGACCTGAAGAAGCAGGTCGGCGACAGCAAAGTCGTGCTCGGCCTGTCCGGCGGCATCGACTCCACTGTGGCCGCTGTTATGCTGCATAAGGCCATCGGTAAGAACCTGCACTGCATCTTCGTGGATAACGGTCTCCTGCGCATGGGTGAGAAAGAAGAAGTCGTCGGCTTCCTGGCCGAGCATTTCGATCTCAATGTAAAATTTGTGGACGCCACTCGCGAGTTCCTGGACAAGCTTGATGGCGTCAAGGATCCCGAGCAGAAACGCAAGATAATCGGTTATACTTTTATTGATGTCTTCGACCGTGAGGCAAAGGCCCTTGAGGGCGTTAAGTTCCTCGGTCAGGGCACTCTGTATCCGGATGTCATCGAGTCCGAGTCCTTCAAGGGACCCTCGGCTGTCATCAAGAGCCATCACAATGTCGGCGGACTGCCCGAGAAGATGAATCTCAAGCTGGTCGAGCCGTTGCGTGAATTGTTCAAGGATGAAGTCCGGCGCGCCGCTTACGAGCTGGGGCTGCCCGAGCACATCATCTGGCGTCAGCCTTTTCCCGGTCCGGGACTGTCCATCCGCATCATTGGTGAAATCACCGACGAACGTCTGGAAATCCTGCGCTTGGCAGACAGCATCGTCCAGAATGAGATGATCGCATCCGGCTGGTACCGCAAGGTATGGCAGGGATTTGCAGTGCTGCTGCCGCTCAAGACCGTCGGTGTCATGGGCGATGACCGTACTTACGAGAATGTAATCGCCCTGCGTGTTGTTGATTCTCTCGATGCCATGACCGCTGACTGGTCCCGTCTGCCATCTGAGCTGCTGGCTCGGATGTCCAACCGGATCATCAACGAGGTCAAGGGCGTCAATCGTGTGGTTCTGGACATTTCGTCCAAGCCTCCGAGCACCATTGAGTGGGAATAGTTCAAATTAACTTCCTTCAGATAGGGTAGAAATATGTTTGGAATTGGTGGACCTGAGCTTCTGATCATCTGCGTGGTGGCGCTTGTCGTCATCGGCCCCAAGAAATTGCCTGAAATGCTGCGTTCCCTGGGTAAGGGAATGGCGGAATTCAAGCGTGTGAGCAACGACGTCAAGGGTACCCTCGACGACGAAGTCAACAAGGCCGAGGCCGAGTCGCGCAAGCGCGATGTGGACGAGGAACTTACCCGTCGCAAGGCAGAGAAGGCCAAGGTTGAAGCCGAGACCGCCAAGTCCGAGGCTGAAACCGCCAAGGCCCAAGCTGAGACCGCCAAGGCTGATCTCGAGAAAACCCAGGCCGAGAGCAGCAACGACGAGGCCAAGGAGTCCGCATGACCCCCGGCGATGAAGAAAAAAAAGATAAGAAAGACGAAATAGAAGCCACCGAGTCGGAAGAATCGGTGGCTGATTCTCAGGAAGGCTACGTAGACGATCCTTCTCTTGAAGATGCGGGTATGCCCGTGGCTTCCGAAGAGAACATTGCCGAGGCCGAAAAGAAATTGGCCGAAGCCGGTTCCGGTGACGGTGGCTCCGATATTCCTACCGATTCTGACACTACCGAAAAATCCGACGATCCGGAGTCTTCTGATGAAGACGGTTCTGATAGTGAGAATGACGAGGGAGACGAGGGTGACGAGGACGGTGACGGTTCACAGATGGGGCTTTTGGAACATCTGGGTGAGCTTCGTGTCCGTCTGACTCGTGCATTCATCGCCATCGCTGTCGGTATGGTCGCCTGTTACGGTTTTGCCGAGCAGATGTTCGACATCCTCATGGAGCCGATGGTCAAGGTTTTTCAGCAGCAAGCTGCTGAAAAAACTCTTCTGCCCGCTGATTTTTATGAGAGCTTTCGCACGATATTGACCGAGATGATGGGTGAGCGTGGGTTTAAGAACACCGAGCAGATTGATCTCTTTGTCAATACGTTGCAGCAGTCACTGATGCAGCTTGGTCAGGAAGGGCACTTCCAGTACACCTACCCGGCGGAAGCATTTTTCTCGCACATCAAGATCGCCATTGTAGCTGGCCTGTTCCTGGTCAGCCCGTATGTTTTTGCCCAGATTTGGGGGTTCATCGCACCCGGACTGTACTCCAGCGAGCGCAAGTGGATGATACCCATGGCCATCGTTTCGGCCATGTTCTTCACTTCAGGTGCACTGTTCGGTTATTTTGTTGTTTTCCCGTTCGGTTTCGAGTTCTTTGCTGGCTTCTCTACCGAGGGCATTCAGTTTACACCCAAGCTGAACGAATATTTGAGTTTCTGTTTAAAACTACTATTTGCATTCGGTTTTGTTTTCGAACTGCCGTTGTTCATATTCTTCCTTGCCCGCATGGGTATGGTTTCATCTGCGGGACTACGCAAGAAGCGCAAGTACGCCATTCTCATCGGCTTTGTGATGGCTGCCGTCTTGACACCGCCCGACCCGTTTACCCAGTGCCTGATGGCTGGGCCGCTCATTATCCTTTATGAGCTTGGCATATGGGTGGCCTACTTCTTCGGCAAGAAGGAAAAACGTCATCTCAAGAAACAGGCCGAGGCTGAAGCCGCCGAGCAGGCCGAGATGGATGCTGCTGCGGAAGACTCTGAAGAGCAGACTGAGAAAGCATAAAAACAAGTACCGGGTAGGGTTGCCGAAAATGGCGAGACCTACCCGGTTTTCTTTTCTAGAGTTTTCCTATACAGTCTCGGGCGAAGCTATTTATTTCACAGTCGAAAGAGGAGAACTCGATGGGCAAGCGCCAAGCCACGGTGGTTCGGACCACCAATGAAACTGACATCAAGCTGACGCTGACACTGGAAGGCGAGGGCAAAGTGAACGTCGATACCGGTATCGGTTTCGCGGATCACATGCTGACGCTTTGCGCGTTCTGGGCCGGGTTCGATCTGGACCTGACCTGCAAGGGCGACCTTGAAATCGATATGCACCACAGCCTGGAAGATATCGGACTCTGTCTGGGGCAGGCTTTGACCGAAGCCCTGGGTGACAAGATTGGCATTGTCCGGGTGGCATCCGCCAAGGTCCCCATGGACGAGGCTCTGGCCGAAGTCGTCATTGATATTTCCGGCAGGCCCTATATTATTTACGACGATGCTCTCTTGCCCGACATCATCGCGGGTGACGAGAAGGACGTCTGGCGTGAGTTTCTCAAGTCCTTTGCCTTCAAGGCCGGGATGAACCTGCACGTCAAATATGAGTATGGCCAGAATGGCCATCACCTTTTGGAAGCTGCTTTCAAGGCCATGGGCATTGCTCTCGCCAAGGCCGTGCAGATCGGACGAAAGGGCGTATCCAGCACCAAAGGGAGTCTCGACTAATGAAACGTATTTTCCTTACTTTCGGATTGATCGTTTTGTGCCTGTCTCTGCTCATGGTTGCCGGTTGCGGAACCAAACGAACGGCCGCCGTGCCGCGTCCTGAGGGCAAACTAGCTGTGGCCGGGTTTACCAATCCGACTTTAAATTGGGAAATTCTGGCCGGTTATCTTGATGAAGAAGGGCATCCCGCACCTGATGGTACGACGGAAGCTCTTGATATAGTCCTGCTTGATGCCTTGGAGAAACATCAGGTCTTTGATTACATCACCCCGGCTGCCGTTGAGCAGTGCGAGGAAGTGGTTGTTTTTGAGGAATCCGGTTTGCCCAAGGTTTCTGCATGGAAATACTGGTTAGGTGTTGGCAAGTGCATTCAGGCCGACCTTCTACTCGTCCCGCAAATCACTAACTGGCGCGAACGTGTCGGTAGTACTGCTGGTGTGGAAAGTCCTGCTTCGGTTGCACTGGATTTTTATCTTATTGATGTAAAAAATGAACGCATGATTCGCTCCCGCTATGAGGAAACTCAGGAAGCGCTCATCGACAACCTGCTCACCGCGAAGAAGTTTGCGGATCGTGGCGGGAAGTGGGTGACCGCAACCCGGTTGGCCTCTGACGGTATCGAAGAAAAACTTATGGAACTCGGATTATGATTCTCTTTCCCGCTGTTGATATAAAGAATGGTGAATGTGTCCGTCTTGCCCAGGGCAAGGAAGACCAGGTCACCGTATTTGGTTCAGATCCTGTAGCCCAGGCTCGCAATTGGGCTGCCCTTGGTGCCCGTTATCTGCATGTCGTCGACCTCGATGGTGCATTTTCCGGCCTGCCAAAGAATTTCGACTTGATCAAAGCCATCTGTTCCGAGATCGATATCCCGGTCCAGCTTGGTGGCGGTATCCGCGACATCGCGACTGCCAAAAAATACATCGAAGCCGGTGTTCATCGCCTGATTATAGGCACCATGGCCTTGGAAGACCCAAAATTGTTTTCCGATCTGTGCAAGGCTCTGCCCGGCAAGATAGGTGTGTCCCTTGACGCCGTGGACGGCAAGCTCAAGACCAAGGGCTGGGTTGAAGATGCCGGACTGACCATCGATGACGTATTGCCGCGCCTGGAAGAGGACGGCATCCGCTTCATCGTCTATACCGACATTTCCCGCGACGGCATGCAGACCGGCGTCAACTACGAGGCCCTCGAAGCCCTGTGCGCCAAGACCAGCATCCCGGTCATCGCGGCTGGCGGCGTCCATACATTGGACGACATCAAGAATCTCTATCCAGTTTCCAAGAAAGGACTGGAAGGAGCCATTTCCGGTCGCGCCATTTATGTCGGAACACTGGATGTCAAAGAGGCCAACGCCTGGATTGATGCTCAGTAATCTTCTCTATGAATAAAGAAAAAGCCCCTTTCGCAAGAGAGGGGCTTTTTTTTGTTCATGTGATGGATGAGCCTAACTGACCAGAACGGGCCACAAGATGTAAGCCCAGACAATACATGCCCAGGCGATGCATAAGAAGACCGCAGCGGATCCAAGGTCTTTTGCCGCCCCGGAGAGTGGGTGCTGTTCCGTGCTGATTCTGTCGATCACGACCTCGATGGCGGTGTTGAATACTTCGGCGAGTATGACTAAAAATAGAGAGCCGAGAAGCATGAGCCTTTCGATGGTCGTAACATCAACGTAGATGGCAATAGGGGCGAGAACTGCGCAGGCGATAAGTTCATCTTGAATGGGGCGTTGTTTCAGGGCAAATTTGAAACCCTGCATGGAAAACGTGACGGCCTTGAGGATACGTGCGATTCTGGTTTTGATGAAGTCACTCATATATTTTCCAGGATATCTAGGTTGAAAAGAGGAACGCCCCGAAAGTGATATTTCGGGGCGTTGTAATTTCTAATTGTCTTTCTTGTACAGATGTACGTCGGTCTGCGGATACGGAATCGAGATGCCTTCCTGGTCGAAGATGAGCTTCACCTTTTCTGTCAGGCCGAAGTATACCGCCCAGTAGTCTTCGCGCTTGACCCAGGGGCGCACCACGAAGTTGACGCTTGAGTCGGCCAACTCGGAGACTGCGATTGTCGGAGCCGGTTCGGCGAGTACGCGCTCGTCTTCATTGACGATCTTTTCGAGCAATTGTTTGGCCTTGAGCAGGTCGTCGTCGTAGCCGATGCCCATGACGAGATCGACGCGGCGAGTGTCGTTGGCCGTGACGTTGACGATGGTTCCGGCCAGGACCGATGAGTTGGGTACGATGACCCTCTTGTTGTCGGGCGTGGTCAGGACAGTGTTGAAAATGTTGATGGCAGACACTGTGCCGGATTCGCCGGCAGCGGTGATGTAGTCGCCCTTTTCAAAGAACTTGAGCAGGATGAGCATGACGCCTGCCGCGAAGTTGGACAGCGAGTCCTTGAGCGCGAGACCTATGGCGAGGCCAGCGGCACCGAGTACAGCCAGGAATGATGTGACGTTGAGCCCGGCCTGTCCGAGGGCCGCAATGATCACGGCGGCCAGCAGGGCATAGTAGACGATATTACGCAGGAATGTACGCAGGGTCTCCTCAACGCCTGTCTTGCCCATGACGGTACGGGTCAGTTCGGCAAGTCTGCGGGCGATCATCCGTCCGAAGAAGAATATCAGTATCGCGATGACAATATTCATCCCGTGGATGGACACGAGCGTGATGCCTTCCTCAATAAGTTCCTGGACGATTGCCGGATCGAGATTAGTCATGGTCTCTCCTGAAAAATTAATGTCGATGTGTTGTGGGAATCAGTATCACAAAGCTGAGAGGGGAGGAATAGGGTGATTTTGAAATGACGCAGGACAAACTAGCTCATTGTTTTTTTATGGCAGTTTTAATGTGTCTCTCAATGATCTCGATATGGCCGAGAGAAATCCAGTAGCCAAAAGCTGCCAATGATATGAGCGTAGTAATTCCAACAAGAGAGAAGATCCAAGAGGATTTAGCGATAGCCGATGCTGTCATCCCAATCGTAACAATCAGAAGAAAAATGGCAACAGCTCTATGAATTGAGTAATAGCCCTGTATTACCGCCAATCCATTTTCCTCTGATAATTTTCCGTAAAAGGTTGGCTGAAAAGAATTTTTGTACCAGATCTTATCCATAGTTGATTTGTAGATGCCTAATCTTTGATTGTTGATCGTGCCACGCAATGGAGCTGAAGAGTTAGGGTTCATCAAATACCAAACCAACGGGTGTATCTTTTTGACTGTATCTTTTACGGAGTAGTCGCTGTAGTAGCTGACCTTTTTATAACCAAACATATATGTCTACTCCCCGCCCCATTTCTCCGTCTCTTCCACTCTGATGTACTTCTGGAAGGTGTAATAGAACCCGGCCATGGCGTTGTAGAATCCGGCCTTGCCGTCGAGGAAACCGAGCTTGAGGAGATAGAGCTTGATGAAGCGCATCTTGGCGTGGAGCAGGGCGATGAGCAGGCCGCCCTTTCTGCCTTTTTCGCGCAGGGACTTTGCGCCTTCTTCTGCGTAATAGTTGATCTTCTCCATGTGCTGCTCGAAGGAATCGTAAGGGTAGTGGAGAATGTCGCCGGTCAGCTTCAACGTCTCGCCGCGCGGCTTGAAATGGTAGTGTGCGCCAGAGGCCGTGACTTCCATCTTCTCGGTACGGAAAACGCGGAAAAGATAGTCCGGATACCAGCCCGAGTGCTTCATGAACCGGTTGAAATAGAAGGAGCTTCGCGGCACGTAATAACCTGCCACCTGCTCTTTTTTCGTGAGTTTATTCTCGATACTGTCACGCAGTTCGTCGGTGAGAAATTCGTCCTGATCCAGTGAAACGACCCAGGTGGTCTTTACTTCGGAGAGGGCGAGCTTGAACTGATCCACCGGGCCGGGCCAAGGGTTGACGATGACGCGCGCACCGCACTTCTCGGCGATCTCGCAGGTGCGGTCCGAGGACTCGGAATCCACAACCAGCAACTCGTCGCAGAAGTCGAGCGACTTGAGGCATTTTTCGAGCAGTCGCTCGCCATTAAGTGTCAGAACCAGTCCGGTTACGGTCTCACGCATGCGTTTCTCCTTGCAAAGCTGGGGCATCGTATCCATTTCCAGCTTTTCGGTCTATTGAAAGATGGACTTGTGATGGCTTGAAATAATAATTGATATTTGAGACCGCAAGAGTATGTATACCGTATGAGCATTGTTAATAGAATATTCCGCTTTGGCCTGGCTTTTTGCCTTGTCTCTTGGCTTGTTCTGCCCTCCATAAGAGCGCAGGCTCAAGATATAGCCATTGCCACTGTTGATACCGGGCAATTGGCAGGCATTCCGGAGAAGGTGCTGACCGAGGCATACGGAAGACTTGGGCTGTCTGTTTCATTTACGGAGTTCTCTCTCAACAAATCTTTGGAAGTAGCTAATGCCGGTGACTATGATGGTGAAACCGGTAGGGTTGCAGGGGTTGAGTCCAAATACCCTAATCTGCTCATGGTCCCGGTTTCGTTTTATTCTTTGGATGCCGTGGCATTGGCAACAAGAAAAGATATACAGGTCGACGGTTGGGAATCTCTGGCCGGGTACAGGGTTGGATATATCGCCGGAGGTCAGCTTGTAGAAAGGGAGACAAAGGGTTGGGAGAGAGTCACAACCGTTCAGGGCATGTCTCAGGGCCTGAAGCTTCTCCTGAAAGGGAAATTTGATGTGTTCATAGATGAGCGTCGTCATGCATCTCGTGAGATTGCGTTCTTCGGAGTTGATTCGGTAAAAATCCTGGAACCGCCCATCGTGGAGATTCCGTTATATCATTACGTACATAAGAAGAATGCCAAGCTTATACCTCGACTGACTAAGGTTTTACAGGACATGGAAGCTGAGGGAGTCATCGATAAAATTGCGGCTGGTAAAGCTGAGTAGGCTCTGCATTATGCCAGTAAAAAGCCCCTCTTCGTGCGAAGAGGGGCTTTTTTATTGTTAGTTCGTTTGTTGTCTACAGGTCGCTGAACTCGCTTGTTCCATCGGTGTCAGTGCATTCCTTGCAAGGAAGTATCATGTTCAGGACGACACCCATGATGGCTCCAAGGCCGATGCCCTTGAGTTCGGTTATGCCTACGTCGAGGACCATGCCGCCCAAACCAGTGACCAGAATGATGGCCACGATGATCATGTTGCGGGGAAGCATGAGGTCAACCTGGGAGCGAACCAGAGTGGACAGGCCGATGACCGTGATTGCGCCGAAGAGCAGCAGCATGATGCCGCCCATGACCGGTGTCGGGATGGAACCCAACAGGCCGCCGAGCTTGCCTACGAAGGCTAGTACGATGGCGGTTATGGCAGCCCAGGTCATGATGGCCGGGTTGAATGCACGGGTTAAGGCCACAGCCCCGGAAACCTCCGAGTATGTGGTGTTGGGGGGGCCGCCGATCATGGCAGCGAAGGAGGTGGCTACGCCATCTCCCAGCAGCGTGTTCTGAATGCCGGGGTCCTTGACGTAGTCCTTATCTGCAATGGAGCCGATAGCCAGAATGTCGCCGAAGTGCTCGATGGCCGGGGCGATGGCGATAGGCAATACGAACAGGATGGCGTCGAGATCCCAGGTAGGCAGGGAGAAGTTGGGGATTGCGAACCAGGGGGCGGACTCCAGGGAGCCAAAGCCGATCAGCGCGGTGTCCATCCATGGGGCCGGGGCTACACCCTGGATCATTCCACCCTTGGCTGTGGCCATGAAGGTGGCGTGCATGGAGGCCGTGACACCGGTCCAGTCGAGGATCAGTGCGCACAGGTAACCAGCGCCGATGCCGCACAGAATGGGGATGAGTTTAAACCAGTTCCTGCCAAGCAGCGAAACCAGAACGGTGGTCAGAAGTGCTACGCCAGCAATGATCATGGAAGGCCCTTGAGGCTCAAGCCAGATTGATCCGTCGCCTGCGCGGCCCATTGCCATGTGTACGGCAACCGGGGCCAGGACCAGGCCGATGAGCATGATGACCGGACCTGTAACGATGGGAGGCAGGAGCTTGTGCAGGAAGTCTGCACCAAAGATGCGGATGGCTACGCTGATGATCATGTACAGAACACCAGCTGCGACCAAGCCGCACATGATGGCCGGATAGGAGAATTGTCCTTGCTGGGCCGCAAACAGCGGCGGCAGGAAGGCGAAAGACGAAGCCAGAAAGACCGGCACCTTACCCTTGGTGATCAACTGGAAAATCAATGTACCCACGCCAGCCGTGAACAGGGCCACGTTGGAGTCGATACCTGTCAGGATTGGCACCAGGACCAGTGCTCCGAAAGCGACGAAAAGCATTTGCGCGCCCAGCAGCGCGTCTTTAGGCTTAAAGCTGTACTCAGTTGAATGGATGTCACTCACTCCACTATCCTCCTCGATTAAAGGTTGCCCCCCGAAAAAAGGCACGCTTTCGCGTGCCTGGTATCTACTTGGTGCCGAATATCTTGTCTCCCGCGTCTCCGAGACCCGGGATAATGTAGCCGATGTCGTTTAGTTTCTCGTCCACGGATGCGACGTAAATGTCCACGTCCGGGTGAGCCTTCAGGATGCGGTCAATGCCCTCGGGGGCTGCGCACAGGAACAGGCCGCGAATGGACTTGCAGCCGGATTCCTTCAGAAGGTCGATGGTTGCGTCCAGTGTGCCGCCGGTTGCCAGCATGGGATCGATGATCATGGCTGTGCGTTCTTCGATCTTGTTGGCGAGCTTGACGTAATACTGGACCGGCTGGAGGGTATCTTCGTCGCGGTAGAAACCGACGACAGAGGCCTTGGCTCCGGGGATCATGTCGAAGACGCCGTCCATCATACCGAGACCGGCACGCAGGATGGGTACAACAGTGACCTTCTTGCCCTTGATGGACTCGATCTCTACGTCACCGGCCCAACCCTGGATGGTTTTCTGTTCGGTTTCGAAGTCCTTGGTGGCTTCGTAGGTCAGCAGTCTGGTGATCTCGTTAGCCAACTGACGAAAGTGGGCGGTGCTGATGTCGTGTTTTCTCAAAAGGCCGACTTTGTGCCGGACGAGTGGGTGGTCAACCAAGTGTAATGCCACAGGTTACCTCTCCTTGAATAAAAGTTAACAGAATATCTTAATTGAATGCTCAATTTCGCAAAACTTCCTATTTCTATTCCGAAGGCAGAGCAGGGTCAAGACTCAATTTACCATTCGGCGGTTTCTCAAATTCAATTTGAATTTACTTTCCAATGATTCCCGGTATATCCTCCACTTCATGAACGACGAGAAAAAAAATAGTTATTGGCAGCGGACTGCGGAAGCTTCGGATCTTAGAGTCCGTCTGGATAAATTCTGGGGGCGGGAACTCGCTGACGAGGGTGTGTCGCGAGGTCGCGTGAAAGCGTGGATCGAAAGCGGCATGGCCCTGGTTGACGGCAAACCCGTAACCAAGGGCAAGTACAGGCTCCTGGGGAGTGAAACTCTCTCCATCGGAGCGACGAAAAGCGAAGCCGGTCCCGATGCACCTCAGGCAATGCCGGGAGATCTCAATGCTCTCTTCGAAGATGAGCACATACTGGTGGTGGACAAGCCCGCCGGGCTGACTACCCATCCTGCGCCGAGCGAATCCGGACCTACGCTGGTCAATCACCTCCTGCATCAGTGGCCTGATATTGCCGGAGATGCATCAGGTATGGATGAGCAGCGGCCTGGTATCGTGCACCGTCTGGATAAGGATACTTCCGGGCTTATCGCGGTGGCCCGTACCGAGGGCGACCGGCTCAAGCTGGCTTCCGATTTTGCTGAACGGCGGGTGAAGAAGGTCTATCTGGCAATCGTTCACGGCTGTCCTGTCTCGAAGACCGGGAAGATCGGAAAAATCGATGCGCCCATCGGCAGACATCCCACCATGAAGACGAAGATGGCCGTGGTCGAAAAGGGTGGACGCGAAGCCCGAAGTGAATTTCAGGTGCTCTGGACCGGTCCACGCGGATTGGCAAGCCTGGTGGCCGTACGTATCTTTACGGGGCGCACTCATCAGATACGTGTTCACATGGCGCACATAGGTCATCCTCTTTTGGGCGATGCTGCCTACGGACCTCGTGAAAACGCCGAATGGTCCAGACGAACAGATCGGTTGGGCAAGCTCGCACAGAGGCAGATGCTCCACGCTTTTTATCTTTCGTTTACCCATCCGGCGTCTGGCGAGCAGATCACTAAGTGGCGCAAACCGCCCGAAGATTTCCTTACGCTCCTGGCCGGACTGACGCCCAAATGTCTGCGCGTGGGTATCGTTGGCATGCCCGGATGCGGCAAGTCCTCACTGCTTGGTTTTCTGCAGGAAATGGGACTGCCGACTTTCAGTGCCGACGATAGCGTTGCCAGGCTCTATGGGCCTGGAGGTGATGGCGCTGCCATGATCCGCCAGCGTTTTGGGGGGCAGTATTCTCTTGATGATGGTGGTGTGGACAAGCCTGCAATGTTTGAAGCTATGAAGCAGTCCGAGAACTTGCGCCGCGAGATAATGGACATGATTCACCCTATGGTGCGACATGAGTGCGAAGAATTCTACAAGACAAATCGCGACGAGCCGGTGGCCTTTGCCGAGATTCCGCTATTGCTTGAAGGTGGCTGGCACAAGGATGGGCACGTGGATTACGTGGTTGGTGTCACGTGTCCCGAGGGCAAACGAACAGGTGAGTTGCGCGAAGCGCGTGGGCTTGATGCTGATATCCTGGCCGTATTTGATTCCTGGCAATGGCCGGAAGAAGAAAAGCTCAAGCAGTGTGATATCGTTCTGAACAACGCCAAGGATCTGGATACTTTCAGGTCCGAAGCCGAGACGTTGCAGAAAGAGGCACTGGATAATTCTCAGAAGCGCTACGGTGACTTTGCAAGCTGGGTCGATGGATTGTGGCCCGGTCTGGCAGAAGAATTCGGTAACCAGGGAGACGGCGATTGATTCCAATCAGGGACAATGTACCGCGTTTGACGCCGCCCATAAGTGTGGTGGGTATCATTCTGCTCAATGTCCTGGCTTTTATCTACATCAAGAGCCTCGATCCTCGTTCGCTGGTTCAACTGTTCCATACTTTCGGAGTGGTTCCCGTTCGGTTTTTCGAGCCGGAGTGGGCGGCATGGGCCGGGTATCCCCAGACTTTAGGCTGGCCGCTGATGACCTACATGTTCCTGCATGGCGGCTGGCTGCATATCATTTTCAATATGTGGATGCTGTGGATTTTCGGCGATAATATCGAGGACGTCACCGGGCATTTCGGGTTCGTCATCTTCTATTTGTTGTGCGGGCTGGCGGCAATCGGTCTGCACATGGTGTTCGAGCAGACTTCACCCACGCCCGTGATCGGCGCATCAGGTGCTGTGGCCGGAGTCATGGGCGCCTATATCGTTCTCTATCCGCACGGGCGGGTGCTGACGCTGATACCAATCATCGTCATCCCGTTGTTTCTGCGAGTACCGTCCTACCTGTTTCTCGGCATCTGGTTCCTGTCGCAAGTCACTTCCGGAATCCTGTCAAAGTCGATGCAAGCGGCCCATGAGGTCGCATGGTGGGCGCACGTGGGCGGATTTGTGGCGGGGATATTGCTGATCACCTGGTTTCGGAAGCGGGGGGCCTGCCGGTATTGCTATAATCCGGCGACCAAGGATTATGACCTTGAGGGTCAGTCAGACAACTTCTCAAATCGCTCCTGAAGTTTCCATTCGATAATTCTTTCAGCCACGGCTGGCGGTACCAGCGATTTCCAATCGTTGCCCTCGCGAATGGCTTTGCGGACCTGCTTCCCGGTGATGCCTTTCTCGCTGAGCGGTTTATCCCACATGACATGGGTTCTCAGGCCGAATGATTCAAGGCGTGCTTTCTTTTCACGTCCCCAATCGTCGTAGATCGTCAAATAATAGGCCGCATCGGGTGGTGTGAAGTTCTCCAGCAGGTCTGGCCGACTGATTGGGAAGGGGACGATGGAAAATGTCTCGGAGGTGATACCGGCTTCCATCAGTGCGAACCGGACCATGAGTCTGCGTTCGTCGAATGTCAGCGGGTTGTTTTTCAGGCTGGAGCGCGCCGGGTCAGCTTCTTCGTCGGCTGTCATATCCTGATTGGGATTGGTGATGCCAACAAAAAGATGGTCGCAGAGGGCCTTGCCAGCCAGCAGGTATACCAGGTGGTCGTTGTGAAGCACCTGAAATCGTCCATGTATAAATCCGACGGGATGAGACATCGATATCCTTGATATTCTTATTCGATCGTGAATGGTTCGTAGTCGCCGGGCCAGAATTCCTGGGCCATGGGTGAATCGTGGATGCCAGCCAGTCGGGCTCTGTCCAGATAATTAAGTATCATGTGCATGATCTCATCACCGCGCAAGGAACCGAGTGCTCCTCCTGCAACGCTGATTTCATCGAACTGCTTTACGTTGTCGCGGCGGACGCCGTTACCCACGAACATGATAGGTACGGGTTCGCCGGAATGGATCATGGTGCCGCAGCTCGGCGTGGAGTGGTCAGCCGTGACCGCCAGCAGCACGTCGTCGTTAGCGAGTAGTGGTTCGATGGATTCGGCTAATCCCCTGTCCAGGGATTCGATGGCCTTGATCTTGGCCTTGGGGTTTTTGGTATGTGCGGCCTGATCAGGGGCTTTGGTGTGGACGTGGATGTAATCATAATCGTCAATGGAATTGGCGGCATGTTCGATACGCTGTGCCAGGTCGTTGCCCGGATCGCGGGTGTCCTTGACCTTGTGAAAGCCCATTCCCACATATTGCGCCAGACCTTTGTACATGACGCCGCTGGCGATCAGGAGGCCGCTCAGGCCATAGCGATCGCGCATGAAAACTCGAGGTTTGAGTCGTCCCGCCCGCTGAGTGACGAGGCCGTTTATGGTCGGCAGCTTCTGCTTCTTGCGCAGCTTGTTCTGCGACTCGTTGCTCAATTGTTGATAGGCCCAGCGCAGGTATTCGGTCAGGGCTTCAGCCGTACGGATGGTTGCCGGGTCGTCCCTGTATGCGGCCAGTGGTCTGATCTCTGAAATGAATCGTCCGTCGACCATTGGGTTCGAGTCCGTGATGTGCGGTGAGACGTCGCCGCGCATGGTCAGGACGCTGAACATGCCACCGGTCTCGTGCAGTTCAATGGTAATGCCGTTTTTCTCAAAGCCTTCAAGTACGGAATACAGCCCGTCGATCTCCGCCGGGGTACCGCAGATGCGGTCGTATTTGAGGACTAGTTCGTCTTCCAGAGTCGGCAGGACGCTGGTGAAATGTGCGAGCATGGCCACGTCGTCGTTACCAAGGGGGACGTCTGCACCAAGGGCTTCCAGCGGCCCCCGTCCGGGAAATTCTTCTTTCGAGCTGCCGAACATGGCGAAGTGGGCGTTTTCGCTCGGTAGTGGCTGACCGAACTTGGCTGCGTGGTAGAGTCCTGTCCCGCCGAGGGTCGCCAGCCGATCCAGGCAAGGTGTGTTCGCGACCTGAAGCGGTGTCTGGTGGTCAAGCTCGGGATGGGAACGATCTCCCAACCCATCAAGTAGTACTAGTATGCAAGTCTTCGGCACTTCACTCTCCGTATATCACTGTGGCGTCTGCCTTGGGGGCTAGTGATAATTTCATATAGATAATCTCTATCGCTTGTATGGACTCTATCAATATAAACACTTTGCCTTGCCTGCCCCGGGAAGGCATTGTGTCTTCATGCTTATCGACCTTCACGTTCATTCAACCCAATCGTCCTGTAGCAACTTGTCTCCAAAGGATATCATATCCCAGGCTCGTTCCAAAGGGTTGGATGGGGTGTGCATTACCGATCACGATTCCACAGACGTCTTGTCACAAATCACGGAAGGATTCCAGTCCGACGGCCTGCTTGTTCTGGTTGGCATGGAATACGCCACGCCGCAAGGTGATTTCCTGGTATTCGGGAATGTTGAAGCGTTGTCTGTGGGGCTGGAAGCTCCTGAGCTGTTGGCAGCGGTAAAACAATTGGGTGGCGCGGCCATAGCGGCCCATCCATATCGGGGCTGGCGGCCGACCGATCCTGCTGTCTTTGAGGAGTCTCTGTGTTCGTTAGTCGAAGTGGAAAACGGGCGCAACAGCCAGATCGAAGACGAGTTGGCGGCAGCCCTTGCCTGCAGGCATGAACTGACCGCTGTGTCAGGCTCCGACGCTCATTCCCTGGCAGAACTCGGTAGTTATCCGACTCGTTTCACCGTGCCGATCACAAATCGTGAAGACCTCGTTCGCGCCTTGAATCAAGGCTGTTGCGAATCGCCTTCAGCCTCTCTTCAAGTCGCCTGATCGCCCCGTCTATTTGGGTGGGATCAGATACGATGTTACCTTTCGCACGCCTTCCACTTCCTTTGCTACCTTGATCGCAAGCTTGGCGTCCGCCTTGCTCCTGACCATTCCGATAAAGACGACCTCGCCGTTCATGACCTCGGTTTCCGTCTGCGTGGCACTCAGGTCGCCTTCGGCAATGAGTGCGGCCCGGACCTTTGCTGCGACTTCAAGATCATCGGCTGTGGTGTCAGTTTCCTTGACGAAATGTTTGGTCACCGTCTTTACATCCTTGGTGCCCTTGGATGTTTTTACGGCGAAGTTGCGGAACTTCACGTCGTCGATAGCACCGATCAGGTAGACGTGGCGCAGGAAGCAGTAGACATGAACCTGGAGGGCTTTCCCGCTGTCGCGGTCTGCCAGCGCGCTTTTGATGGACAGGGAAATCTGCTTGTCGATGGCCTGATCGCCAACGCTGCGCTCATCGCGTGCGCTTTCGTAGATGGCTCCCCAGGGAGTCCAGGCGACACTTATCATGGCAAAACAGATGACGATAAGGCAGAGTGTGATTCTGGTGGTGTATTTCATTGGTTTCTCCTGTTTGCTGAGATGGTGAAAAATGTCATTCCAATTATGGTCCTATGCTTGACACTAGCCGAATGTACATTACCTTACAGACTTGATTCAACAAATGATTTTTTGCCTGTTCAAAGGACTTAATTTCGCATGGAATACAAAGATTATTATAAGCTTCTCGGTGTTTCCCGAGCTGCCTCCAGAGATGAGATAGCCAAGGCTTTCAAGAAGTTGGCCCGCAAGTTTCATCCTGACCTCAATCCCAATAACAAGGGAGCCGAGGCCAAGTTCAAGGAAATTAACGAAGCGTACGAAGTCCTCAAGGACAAAAAGAAGCGCAAGCTCTACGACCAGTTTGGTTCCAACTGGGAGCACGGCCAGAACTTTCAGGCCCCGCCCGGCTATGAGAATATGAATTTTGGTGGTGGTGGCGGTGGAGGATTCTCCGACTTTTTCGAAACGGTCTTTGGTGGCGGTGGCCAGGGTGGTCCCGGAGGGGGCAACTTTCGTGGCGGCTTCCAGCAGGGTGGTTTTGGTGGCGGTGGTTTTGGCGGCGGCGGTGGATTCCAACAGCGTCCCCGGCGTGGTTCCGATTCAGAGGCCGCTTATGAGTTGACCCTTGATGAGGCTTTCCGCGGCGGCAAGAAATCCATCACTCTTCAGGAGCAGGTGTCTGGTCCGGATGGCATCCCGCGCATGACGACCAAGACCCTTGAGGTCAAGGTCCCTGCCGGTATCAAGGACGGCCAGAAGATTCGTCTGGCTGGTCAGGGTAATCCCGGCATGGCCGGTGGTGCCAAGGGCGACCTCTATCTCAAGATCAAGCTTATGCCGCACACACTTTTCAAGGTCAGTGATGCGGATGTCATTCTCGACCTGCCGTTGGCTCCGTGGGAGGCTGCTCTTGGCGCGTCCTTGCGTATCCCAACTCTGGATGGCGCGGTCGAGATGAAGATTCCTCCGGGCATGGGCTCTGGCAAGAAACTCCGCATCAAGGGCAAGGGCCTTGGCAGTGGAGCGAAACGCGGCGACCAGTTCGTGCGCATCATGATTCAGGCTCCTGACAGTCTTTCCCCGGAAGAGCTGGAGTTGTGGGAGCAGTTGCAGGAGAAGTCCGAATTCAAGCCGAGAGATTTTTAAGGTAGGTACGTATGACGACCAATCGACTCAAGGATATGATGATGCAAATGCCCGGCCTGAACCTGCCGGAGCGATCTGAAAACATGGCCTGGGCCCAGTTGGTGGAATTGACCAACATCCAGCCTGCCGAAGTTGCCGAACTGGTTGATCTGGGTTGGATCAGTCCGACCAAAACCAGTGCTGACGAATATCTTTTCCGCCTGCGCGACGTCTATCGCATTCACAAGCTGATGCGGCTGGTCAAAGACCTGGGCGTCTCGTTTAACAGCGGCAGCCTCATCGTTGATCTTTTGGAACGTGTAGAAGAGTTGGAAACCGAAATCGAAGAACTGAAAAGATTAGTCTAAAACTCGACCTCATATTCGCGTAAGGAGATTCTCATGGATCCTAATTCGTTCACACGCAAGACCCAGGACGCCATCTCCGAGGCTCAGAACCTCGCCATTCGTAACGGCCATCAACAAATAGATTGCGAACACCTCATGCACACCCTGGTCGCCCAGGAGCAGGGATTGGTTCCTCAAATTATCCGCAAGCTCGGCGTGGCTCCTGATGTCTATATGGGGGCGGTGGACGCGGAAATCAGCAAAATGCCCAGAGTCTCCGGCTCCGGCGCGCGCCCTGACCAGGTGGTGGTCACCCAGCGGCTGCAAAAGGTGCTGGTGGCGGCTGATGACATGAAAAAGAGCATGAAGGACGAGTTCGTCTCCGTGGAGCACGTTTTCCTCGCCCTCATGGATGAATCTCCATCCACGGGAGTGGGGCGGGTCAACAAGCAGTTCAATCTGGACAAGAACAAGGTGCTCGGTGCCTTGGAAGAGGTGCGCGGCAAACAGCGCGTGACCTCCGATAATCCTGAAGCTACCTATGATTCCCTCAAGAAATACGGTCGCGACCTCGTGGAAGAGGCCAAGTCAGGCAAGCTCGACCCGGTCATCGGGCGGGACAGCGAAATTCGCCGGGTTATTCGCATTCTCTCGCGTCGCACCAAGAACAACCCGGTTCTCATCGGCGAAGCAGGCGTCGGCAAGACGGCTATCGCCGAGGGGCTGGCCCAGCGTATCGTCAAGGAAGATGTCCCCGAAGGACTCAAGGACAAAGTTGTTTTCAGTCTGGACATGAGCGCACTCATCGCCGGGGCCAAGTATCGCGGCGAGTTCGAGGAGCGTCTCAAAGCGGTTCTCAAGGAAGTGGCGGAGTCTGCCGGTCAGATCATAATGTTCATTGACGAGCTGCACACCATCGTAGGTGCTGGCAAGACCGACGGCGCAATGGACGCTGGCAATATTTTGAAACCCATGCTGGCTCGCGGTGAATTACATTGCATCGGCGCGACCACCACGGATGAGTATCGCAAGTATATCGAGAAGGACCCGGCTCTGGAACGCCGTTTCCAGACTGTCATGGTTGATGAGCCTTCGGTGGAAGATACCATTTCCATTCTGCGCGGCTTGCGCGAACGGTTCGAGGTCCATCACGGTGTGAGAATTTCCGATGGTGCGGTGGTTGAGGCCACGGTGCTGGCCAATCGCTATATCACCGATCGCCAACTGCCTGACAAGGCCATCGATCTCATCGACGAGGCTGCTGCCCTGATCCGTACCGAAATTGACTCTCAGCCATATGAACTGGACAAGGCCAACCGTCAGATCATGCAGCTTGAGATTGAGCGCGAGGCTCTCAAGCGCGAGTCGGACAAGGCTTCCAAGGACCGGCTCAAGGAACTTGAAAAGAAACTGGCCGAACTCAAGGAGCAGCAGAGCGCTCTTCTGGCTCAGTGGGAGAACGAAAAGAGCGGCATCGAACGTCTGCGTTCATTAAAAGAAGATATTGAGACTGCTCGTCGTAATATCGACGAAGCCAAGCGTGTGCATGACTATAATCGTGCCGCAGAGCTTGAATACGGTACCCTTGCTACTCTTGAAAAGGAACTCAACGACCGCAACGAGGCCCTGGAGTCGGGCGATACCCCGCGCATGGTCAAGGAAGAGGTCGGCCCCGACGACGTGGCCCAGGTCATTGCCAAGTGGACCGGTATCCCGGTCACCAAGCTCATGGAAGGCGAGCGCGAGAAGCTGCTCAAGCTCGGTGACGAGCTGCACGAACGTGTCATCGGACAAGACGAAGCTGTTCAGGCCGTGGCCGACGCGGTTCTGCGTGCCAGAGCCGGGTTGAAAGATCCGTCGCGTCCCATTGGTTCATTTATCTTTCTCGGCCCCACAGGCGTGGGCAAGACCGAACTGTGCAAGACTTTGGCCTCGTCCCTGTTTGATTCCGAAGACAACATGGTTCGTATCGACATGTCGGAGTACATGGAAAAACACACCGTTGCCCGGCTCATCGGTGCTCCTCCCGGCTACATCGGTTATGATGAAGGCGGTCAGCTCACCGAGGCCGTGCGTCGCAAGCCTTACTCGGTTGTCCTGTTTGACGAGATCGAGAAAGCGCATCACGACGTGTTCAATGTGCTCCTGCAAATCCTAGATGACGGACGGCTGACTGATTCACATGGTCGAACCGTGGATTTCAAGAATACCATCATCATCATGACGTCCAACCTCGGCGCGGAATTCATGCTCGACGGTATAGATGCGGCAGGCGATTTCAAGGACGGTGTGGCCGATCAGGTCATGGACGTTCTGCATCATCATTTCCGTCCCGAGTTCCTCAACCGGGTGGACGAGACCGTGTTGTTCAGGCCGTTGCATCTCGATCAGCTCATTATGATCATTGATTTGCTGATAGCTGGTCTCAAGGGCCGCCTGGAAGACCGCAAGATCGAACTCACCCTGACCGACAAGGCCAAGGGATTCATTGCCGAGGCCGCCTACGACCCGCATTTCGGCGCGCGCCCGTTGCATCGCTATATCCAGTCCCATCTGGAAACCCCGTTGGCCAGACTGCTTGTCGGCGGTGAGTTGGCGGACGGTTCAAGCGTGACCGTGGATGAAAAGGACGGCGGCCTGGTTTTTATCTGATTCCAGAAAATAATCGGTATTGAAATAGGACGTCCGGTAATCTGCCTGACGTCCTATTTTTTGGCTGTGGCTATGAATTAACGCCATTATGATGTAAGGATACAGCTAGAATAGTCGGGGAGGACTCTGTGAGAAAGGTTGGATATTCTTTCATACTCTGCACTTTATGTGCCTTGGTTCTGGTCTGGGGAGAGGTGGCCTCTGGAAACACCAATCAGTGGGAAGACAGGCCGCTGATCGTTGTGCACTCCAATAACACCCCGCCATTGTCCTTCGTTGGTTTGAACAATGAGCCGAAAGGGTTCGTGGTCGATTACTGGCGCACCTGGTCGAATAAAAATGGCATCCCGATCAAGTTCGTGCAGACGGACTGGCCGGGGACATTGCGAATGATGCGGGACGGAGAGGCCGATATCCATGGCGGCCTGTACTTTAATGAAGAACGCGACGAATTTCTCGACTATGCAGATTCATATTTTGATCAGGAAGCGGCGTTGTTTGTGCGCAACTCCATCGGGATAAAAGACATCTCAGAACTTGGAGATCGTCCTGTTGCAGTGCTGGATCAGGGTTATTCCGAATTCTATCTGAAAGAGAAGTATCCCGAATTGATCCTGAAACCATACAAGACTTCCAAGCATATGGTAGCGGCGGCGATTGCAGGCGAGGTTGACGCCTTGCTGACGGAGTCTGCCACCCTGGTTTACCAGTTCGGAACCAACGCCAAGATCAATGAATTTTCTCCCATCGGCATCCTGTACGAGCGGCCTCTTCGCGCAGCTGTTGCCCAAGGGAATACGGACCTGCTGCGACTGGTTGAAAAGGGGATGGCCAATCTCTCCACCAGGGACCGCGAACATGTTTTTAATCGTTGGATAGTCGTTGAAGCCTATCCAGGGTGGTTGCTCCCTACCATAATCCTCGGTGGAGTGGTTGTGGCTGCCCTCCTCTGGCTTTTTATGTTCACCTCCAAGCCGGCATTGAAACAAGATTGAGTTCCTATCGCTGCACAGCATGATCATCAAATATGAAGTAGCAATTTAGCTACCCTGATCTTTTGCAAAAGACCGGATGCTACTCTCGTAGCGTCCGGTTTTTCTGCGGTACGCTTATATGGTCATCTTACATCATTATAAGTGATAATGATAATCATTTACAATTGAACTTAGAGACTTATTTCTTACCATAGCCCCCCGTGAACGGCAGGAATGTCTTGCTGTAAAAACGGGCATAGGGAGGGTAACTTCATGCTTAATAGTATAAAGATAAAGATACTATTATTGGCGGGTATCCCGCTGATAATATTTGCGATTACTGTAGGAAATACGCTGTATGATAACGCCGTGAAGTACGGCGAGTTCGAAAGGTTGCAAACCCTTTCTTCCATCTCCACCGATTTGAGCGGTGTCATTCATGAGATGCAAAAGGAACGAGGGATGTCGGCGATATTCGTCACATCCGAAGATGGAAACATTAATGCCAAGCTGGCAACTCAACGGAGTAATACAGATGGCAAGAGGGCTAGCCTTACGGAAGCCCTTGCAGAATTTGATATCAAGTCGTTGGACCAACAATACCAGAATGAACTTGGCACTGTGGTAACAAACCTGGCTGGCCTCGATAGCTACCGTAGCCAGGTGGATCGCCGTAGTGTCGGCGTGTCAGGTCTTGTCTCCCATTATTCTGGAATAATCGGTGGCATGATCGATGTCATCAACTACGCCTCCAAGCTAAGCACTGATAGGGAGTTAAGCAGCCTGTTGCTGTCATACGTGACTCTCATCAGGGCGAAGGAAGCGTCCGGCAAGGAGCGCGCTCTCATGAGCGGCGTAGTTTCCAGGGACGGCTTCCTTGGTGATGAATACCTTCGCTTCAACAACCTGGTATCCGAACAGGATACCTACGCGACGATATTCAATTCCAGTGCCACCCCTGAACATATCGAGGGGCTGGATGCAGTATTGGCTTCTCCCTCTGCTCTGGCTCGAAAGGAAATCAGGGCATTGGCTCTGAACAAGGGCGCTGCGAACAAGCAACAGCAGATTCTGGCTGAATTGAATGAAGGGTTCGGTTATGGAGGATTGATCCATACCTTCAAGAACTATGTCCTGCGTTTCGACGACAAGTATGCGGTCAAGGCCCGCGCCCAGGCTGAAGAGCTGTATGGACAGCTTGACCAGTATGCGGCCCTTGGAGATGTTACGGATGAAGAAAAGCTGCAGTTGGAAGCAGTACGCGGCGTCATCGACAAGTACGTTGCAGCAGTATCTCAGGTTGAAGGCTTGATAGCCTCCGGCCTTGGCGTCACTGAGATAGATGGAACAGTTAAGATCGACGACGGCCCTGCATTGACTGCCTTGAAGGCCCTGAATGATCTGCGGTCTTCCGGCAAGCTCAATATATCGGTTGATTCATGGTGGAGCGCGAGTTCAGATACTATTCAGAGTCTGAAGGGGCTCGAAGATAGCATCGCGAAGACCATCATAACCACCGCCGATTCCAAGATGGTCTCGGCGCGTACCAACCTTATTGTCCTTTCCATTGTCGCTGTTCTCATAGTCCTGTCTCTCTCAATATTCAGTCTCGCGCTTATCAAGGGGATAGTTACATCCATGCGTGAGGGTGTCTTCTTTGCGGAAACCATTTCCGAAGGAGATCTTACTGCAGATATGGAAGTGAAGCGGAAGGATGAGGTCGGCAAGCTGGCCATGGCCATGAAGGAAATGGTGCGCAGGCTGAAGCTTGTAGTCGGCGAGGTCAATACCGCCACTGAAGGCGTAACATTCGGCAGCAGCAACCTGTCACAGGCAGCGCAGACCCTTTCGGACGGCGCAGCCAACCAGGCGGCTTCCATTGAACAAGTCTCGTCATCCATGGAAGATATGGCCCAAAACATCCGGCGTAGTTCGGACAATGCCCAGGAGACTGAGAACATCTCGCGGCAGGCGGCTGAGAATGCCGAGGAAAGCGGGTCTGTTGTGGGTGATGCCGTAAATGCCATGAAGGAGATCGCCGAAAAGGTTTCCGTCATTGAGGAAATAGCACGCCAGACAAACCTTCTGGCACTTAATGCTGCCATTGAAGCGGCCCGGGCCGGAGATCACGGCAAGGGCTTTGCGGTCGTAGCGTCTGAAGTTCGCAAGCTGGCAGAGCGAAGCGGCACTGCCGCAGCCGAGATCAGCGATTTGTCGGTGTCTACTGTCGAGGCTGCGGACAAGGCCGGACATATGCTGAACAAGCTGGTTCCGGATATTAAGCGCACAGCCGATCTGGTGCAGGAAATAACAGCGGCAAGCAACGAGCAAAGTACTGGAGCCGAGGAAATAAATCGTGCATTGCAGCAGTTGGATGAGGTCATCCAGACCAATGCCGCTGCATCCGAAGAGATGGCGGCAACCGCCAACGACCTGGCTTCCCAGGCGGAAGAAATGCAGCAATCAATGTCCTTCTTCCGAGTAGAGGCTCAGGGTGACAATCAACGCAGGGTGACCGTCGTCACAAAGGCGTTGCCTGAGTCTTCCGAGTGGGACGATTCAAATAGTTATCCCTCCCATTAGTCCCTTCTAACCCGATGGAGGGGCGTCCCGTAATGGGGCGTCCCTCCTATTGTTTGTACTGCCTTTGAATTGTCATCTGCCTGCCGAAAATATTATAATCCCCTTGTTTTTTTCTCAAAGTAGGATTAGATACATGGCTGATTCGGAAAAGCACTTATTGAGGTAAGATGATACGTTTTTTTCACGTTGCAGCGTTTGTCTTGATGGTTTTGACCATCCCGTTTTCTTTGGCCGAGGCGGCACCGGGTGACGTTTTCGAGCCGTATCGCGAACGAGGCTTAATCGTTGCGCAGGAGTCTGCCATGCCTCCCATGGCCTTTCGGGAAGTCAATGGTGAACCCAAGGGCTATATCATTGATCTGTGGCGTAAGTGGTCGGCTGAAACCGGAGTGCCAGTAACTTTCAATCTTACCAACTGGGCCAACACCCTGACCATTGTCAAAGACGGCGAGGCCGATGTCCACGGCGGGTTGTTTTTCACTGCCGAGCGCGACAAGTATCTTGATTACACTCTTCCTTTTTTTCCCTCCAAGGGAGCACTATTCGTCAAGGTTGATTCAGACGTCACCAGCGCGGAGCAACTGCAGGGACGGCCTGTGGGTGTCATCGCCAAGAGTTTTTACAACAATCTGATTGGCAAACAGTTTCCTGAGATGAACCCGGTTCCGATTCCGAGTTCGGGAAAACTGGTTGAAGCTGCTGCTAACGGTGAAGTGGATGCGTTTCTGGCCGATTATCCGACTTTGATGTACCAGATCGGGTCCATGGGAAAGATCAAGGAATTCAAGGTTGTTGAATATGTTTCTCTTCAGGAGTTCCGGGCTGCCGTAGCAGAGGGCGATGCCAATTTGCTTGCGATGATCGAAGAAGGGCTGACTCTTATCGATCAAGATGAACGCGACAGCATTTATAATCGTTGGATCATTGGTGAAACTTCCCAACCCCGGGAGTGGCTGCTTCCTGCGGTCATATTCGGTTTTGTCGGCCTGCTTATAGCCGCACTGCTCCCAGTCATCCTGGGCATGCGAAAAGGTTAGCTTTTCTTCAGAAATTTCCTGACGCGATTTTCCGACCAATAGATATTGTCTTCTCCTCCGAGCACGAATCCTACGTGCCCGCCGTATTTTGGCATCTCCAGAAACAGGTTCGGATTGGCTTCGGCTTCTGACACCGGGTAGCACCGGGCTGGCAGAAAGGGGTCATCCTGTGCGTTGACCAATAGGGTGGGGATGCGGATTTCTGCCAAGTATTGTTTGCTGCTGGATCGGGTATAGTAGTCGTTTGCGTCGGCAAAGCCGTTTAGCGGCGCGGTGAATCGGTCGTCGAACTTGCGCAGGGAGTTGATGCCCTTCAATTTTGCTGTATTCACCAGGACCGGGAACTTCTTTGCTTTGGCATGCACCTTTTTGCGCAGCCCTCTCATGAAATATTCCAGATAGATGCGTCGAGATGGCTTGCTGATGACAAACTCGGTCGCCGCCAGGTCGCAGGGGACGGAAAAGGTCGCCGCCGTTTTTATCTCGCCCGGTACGTAGCCCGGGTTTTCTCCCAGGTATTTGAGAATCTGGTTGCCGCCAAGGCTGAATCCGATGAGTACTATCTCGTCATACTTTCCGGTCCCGAGACAGTGGGTAATGACAGTATGTATGTCTCCGGTCTCGCCGGAGTGATAGAAGCGCGGCAGTCGGTTCATCTCCGTGCTGCACCCGCGCTGCACCCAGCAGGCCGCGTCAAAACCGAGTCCGGTCACCATTCGGGCCATGCCCAGAATGTACTTTTTGTGCGAATGTCCTTCCAGACCATGGTTGATGATCGCCAGCTTCCGGGTCTCGCCGATTCGGCAATCGTGCCAGTCGATATCAAGGAAATCGTTATCCGGGGTTTCAATGCGCTCCATGCGGGGTGTTGCCTTTGGTGTGGTGCGGAAAACCGGCGGATAGAGCGTGGCCATGTTGCCGCTTCGAAACGGAAATGGCGGCAGGTAGTCAGGGGTAGGTAGAACAGGCATCTGCAAGGTGTACGGTCAAGGCCGGATTATGTCAAAATGTGCGGTGTTTATGTGAAATGAGTTGCTTGAAACCACCTTGATCATATATTATTTCAGGACGCCCTGAATTTTCGGTGCGTGAAACCAGAAGGAACTGCCTTGCCGCTTTTTGAATCCGTGGATCTTGAGAATTATGCAGACGTAATTTTTTGGGCTTTGAGTGAGACTCGCGAGAAAAAGTTCAGGAACAGGGACGTGGTACTCATTCGTTATGACATCCCTGGTCTAGCCCTGGCAGAGGCGGTGTTTTCACGACTTATAGACGCCCATCTGATGCCGATTCCCGTGGCCATGCCCACACCATACATGGAGATGGAGCGGTATCTAAATGCCAGTTACGGACAGCTCCTTTTTCAGCAGCCGGGTTTGTCAGAACTCTACGCCCAGGCCGCCGGAGTCATCAATATACTGGCCCCCGAAGATCTGACACATCTCCAGACCGTAGACCCGCGCACCATCGCCGAGGCCCGTAAGGCGGACAACACAAACCAGCGCATCCTGCAACGCCGTAAACAGGCCGGAACGCTAGGGTGGACCACCTGCATTTATCCCACCGAGGCTCTGGCTGCGGCCAGCGGCATGTCCATCGAGGATTATGCCTACGCCCTACAGCGTGCCTGCTGGCTGAATATGCCTGATCCACGCAAGGAATGGAGACGGCTCAAGCGCGAGGTTGGGGAGGTCTGTGATTGGTTGGACGCCCTCGATATAAGGAGCCTTCGTGTGGAGTCCGAGGATATCAACCTCAAGGTTCCGTTGGGCGAGAATCGGCGCTTCGTGGGCGTGGGCGGGGCCAATATCCCCGGTTATGAAATATATTTCGCACCCGATGCCCGCAATGTGAACGGCACCTATTATGCCGATCAGCCGACCCTTCGATACGGCCATCTTGTGATTGGTGCATCTCTTGATTTTTCCGACGGTATCGCTGCCCGCGTAGAGGCCGAGCGAGGTCAGGTCTTCCTGCAAAATCAGATGTACTCGGATTCCGGCGCACGCCGGGTGGGAGAGTTTTCGCTGACCGACAAGCGGTTTTCCCGTGTGGATAAATTCATGGCCCACACTCTGCTCGATGAAAATTTTGGTGGAGATAATGGAAATTGTCATATTGCTCTGGGTGGCTCGGTGTTGGAGAGTTTCACCGGACCAACTGAGATGCTCACCCCTGAACTTGAATATGAACTCGGCTTTAATTCGTCAGACATGCACTGGGATCTGGTCAACACCCAGCCCAAGCGGGTGACCGCGATGCTGAAAACCGGAGAACCGAAGCTCATTTATGAGAATGGCGAGTTCAGGATTTGATTGCCATCTGACTTGATTCTTCTGCATAATAATGTGCGCGGCGGGAAATTATCCTGTAGAATTTATTGAATCGGGATTTTCCCCTATTGATTTTGCCCTTCGTTATTGGGCATCTTGAATTGTCACTATCTATATGATGTTTAACTGATCAGCGAGTCCTCAATATATGCGAAAAAGAACAAGAAATAGTAAGAGCCTCTACGTCATAAAAACGTGTCAATCCGATCTTAAAGACCTGGAAGCGAAGAAAAAATCCGAGACCAAGAGTCTCTATGTAGTCAAGACCGATGATGAAGTCGCCAACAAGTATGCCGATGTCATTTATGATTATGTTGATGAACCCGGCGTTTTCGTCCTGATCAGCAGGGACAAGACGTTCTATCAGACATTCAAGTCCGCCATTTCTCATGAACTGGGTATTGAAAACGAATTTATTCAGCTTGTTCCGGATCTTGCTCGCGCAGCCGAGTTGATTCAGTTCTTCACGGAGAAAGAAGTCAAGCCGTTCATCTTCATGGAGAACGCTCTGGATTCTGAGCTGACCTTGTCCTTTTTGCGTTACGTCCGGTCAGCCCACAAGGACTTGAAAGTCGTTATTCTCACCCGTGTTCTGAGCAAGGAGCGTTTGTTTCAGTTTTACGAGGATGGTGCGGATTCGTTTTTGAAGAAACCGGCCAGCGTAAACTCGATCATTCAGAAAATCGCTTTTGTGGTCAAACCCCAGCGCGAGGCCGACCTTCTCGTTCAGCAGGGGCGTGAGCATATTAACAGCAATCGTTTCGATGAAGCTCTTGAAGTTGCGGATAAAATCCTGGCCAAGTGGCCAAAAAATGCCGCTGCCATGGTCGTGTACGGCGATGCGAAGAAAGGATTGGCACACCGGAGTGAGGCTTTGAGCGCGTACGCCAAAGCCGAACGCAACTCCCGTGATTACCTTGAGCCTCTCCAGAAAATTGTCATGATTCACGCCGAGGATGATAATAGGCCAGAGGCGTTGAAGTATCTGGTCAAGCTGGACAGGATGTCGCCGCTTAACTGTAACCGCAAGATCAAGATCGCCGAGATGCACTTTGATCAGGGTGATGCCCTGTCGGCGGAGAAGTATTTTGACAACGCCATATCTTCGGCCAAGGAAGAAGCCCTGGCCGTGGTCGGTGAGATGTCCCTCGATATTGCGGAGATGGCGGCCAGTCATGATCCGAAATTGGCCACCAAGTATTATCGTCAGAGTCTGGAGCTTGTGAAGAGCTCAAAGAGTCAGCTGGCAATGAGTATCTATAACCGTCTGGGCATTTCCCTTCGCAAGCAGGGCTTGTGGTATGAAGCCATAGAAGCATACAGTGAGGCTGCCAAATATTCGCCAAAAGATGAGAATATCCAATACAATATGGGTCTCGCTTATGGCGAAGGCGACCAGCATGTCGAGGGTGCGGCAAGGATGCAACAGGCATTATATATCAATCCTGAGATGTACATCGGCAAGCCCGACCTGGCCTATAACATCGGGGCGGCCTTCGTGAAGGCCAAGAAGTCTGGCGAGGCCGTGGAGTGCCTGAAGCATCTTCAGGAGATATCGCCGGGCTATAAGGACTGCGCTGAACTTCTCAAAAAGGTAATGTGATGACCGAACAGAGACTGTATCCTCGTGAAGAGCTGGTTGCGGCCATGATCTGCGCCCTTGAAACAGGAGCAGTCTCGACGTTTTGCATCGTTAAAAATGTGAGCCTGGACGGTGTGCTCCTGGAGTGCCCGCTGGCCGACGAGGGGGACCCGTTTGATGTCGGTGACAGCGCGGCATTTGGTGATATCCTGACAGGCCCAAAGGCATTGTTTGACGATAAGATCGGTGAAATAGTCTGGGTCTACAAACGCCATATCGGTCTGCATTTCGATCATCTGATCATGGAGTCACCTGAACAACTTCGCGACTGGCTTGCTGAACGAAATCTTGTCTGATCCACTAACCGAGTGGTAATTATTAAAGTCTCTGAAGTTGGTGGATAACGCCGAGACTTGCACTCTCAAAAAAACGCATGCTGGTGAGCAACAATTGTTCACCAGCATGCGTTTTTTTGGTTCGTATCGATGAAATAATAATACCCTAGTTCTCTCATCGTTTTATTATTGAACCAGAACTCACTAAAGGGATGAAGATGTGCAGCGCAGGGGCCGGGGGCCTCGCCGTTGTCTTCTCGAATCTGGCCCGGGTGTTTTCATTGTGTTGAGATTTTTGAACAATAGGCGGTGACAAATGTGTTCAAGACTCTTGTCCTTTATGATGATTCTTTTCCTGGTCGGTTGTGCAGGCATGAATCCTCCTGAGATGAATCTCGATGCAAAAGGGAGATATGGCGAGAACAGGCAATATCTTGAGGAGACAATCGGGGATAATGCGGATGCTCCGTTTCTATCCAGATACTTTTTGTGCAACGCCTATGTGAAGCTGAAATCCTTCGGGGAGGCATTCACTTGCATTGACGTGTTGGAACAGCGGGTCAAAGCAGACGATTACAAGATTTATTGGTTCGACTATTCATATGCCCCTAACTTGCTGAGGGCAGAAGCTTATGTATCCCTCGGTGATTACGATAATGCTATTAAAGAGGCGCGAAAAGCATATGACATCGCGTTGACTCACGATCTCTCCAATCCAGATTGCGACCTCAAGTCGTTGGCGTATCTCGGTTTGGCTCAGGCGTTATCCGGCCAAGTCGAGGAAGCGCGGAAAACCGCGGACATGCTCCGCGATGTCTACACGGGGTATCCCTATGGGCTGTTCGAAGATCTTAAGACCGCCGGACTTGCTAAAATCTACGTGGCCATCGGGGATTTTCAGAAAGCATATGATGTCGCCAAGAAGGGAACGTCTGATACCTTCACAAAGGGGATTGCTAATGCGCTGATGGGCGGGGAAAACTATTTCGTACCGCAGGAACTGGACCTCCTCTATATCCAGAACAAGAGCCTGCTGAAACTCGGCAGGTATGATGAGGCTCAGGTCGGTTATGAGTCACTCATGGAGCTGCCTGTTCTCAAGGAGACCGGAGAGATTTACTGGAATATTCTCTATGACGTCGGGGTGATTTATGAACATGAAGGCAGATTCGATGAGGCTTCGGCCAAGTTCATGGAAGCCGTTGATGTAATTGAGGCGCAGCGGTCGAGCATAGCATCGGAAGCCAATAAGATCGGATTTGTCGGCGACAAGCAGGCTGTGTATAATTCCCTGATATCATTGTTGCTTTTTGAAGGTCGCGACGTGGAAGCATTCGAATATGTGGAGCGGGCCAAGTCACGGTCGCTTGTCGATCTTCTTGCCAAGCGAAATGATTTTTCCAATAAATTGGAAGTCGATTTCGACTCTGCGCAGATGTTGCGCCAACTGAAAATTGCCGAGGCCCGGTATATACAGCTTGATGAAACACAGACCATGGCCCAGAGGGAAGACCAAAGGAGGGGGATCACTAATCTTCGGCAAAGCATCAGCGAAAAAACGCCGGAACTCGCTTCTCTGGTTTCAGTGACCACACTGACGGCCAAGGAAATCCAGGATCGTCTGGGCGATGACGAAGGCCTTCTCGAGTATTACCAGCAGGGCGATAGTCTGGTCGCTTTCTGGGTTACCAAGGATGGAGTGAAGGGAGGGAGACTGAATGCAGAAGGCCTGGAAGCAGATATAGGCGAGCTTCGAAGACTCCTGGCAGACCCAAATGACACCGGGTACATTGCTCAGGCACAAAAACTTCATGACAGGTTGATAAAGCCCCTGGGCGGTCTTCATGGAAAGAAAGAGCTTACGGTGGTAGCCCATGGCCCCATGCATTATCTGCCGTTCTCCGCCCTCTACGATGGCTCCAGGTATCTCGTGGACAAGGCCACTATCCGCATGCTTCCCAGTGCCAGTGTCATGCAGTTCCTGAAGGATACCGGGGAGACTGGGGAAATGCTGATTCTGGGTAATCCTGATTTGGGCGACCCCAGATTCGACCTTCCGGGTGCGGAGACAGAGGCCCGGATGATAAAGGATATTCACCCGGGTTCGACGGTGCTGCTTCGTGAGAGTGCCTCTGAGACTAACATGAAGAATGCCGGTACGCACTTCAGTGTCATTCATATCGCGGCCCACGGCGAGTTCAATCAGGAGAACCCCTTGCAGTCGAGATTGCTGTTGACACCTGACAAACAGAATGACGGCTATCTGTCGGCGGGCGAAATGTACGGCATCAGGATAGACGCCGACCTGGTCACGCTGTCCGCGTGCGACACAGGGCTCGGAAAGACAGCGGCAGGCGATGATGTCATCGGCCTTTCAAGAGGGTTCCTCTATGCTGGCGCGAATACGCTGGTTACGACCCTCTGGCCTGTTTCAGACGAAGAAACCGCTTTCCTCATGGTAGAGTTCTACAGAAACCTGAAAACCATGCCCAAGGCGGAAGCCCTTCGTCAGGCCCAGTTTGCGCTGAGGGACAGAAATCCGCATCCATATTATTGGGCGGCCTTTCAACTGACGGGAGCTGCGCAATAGTACTGGGCGCAATGTGTTGCAAAGTGCATATATGGTGAGCGCATTGTTCGTCGTATATGGCACACTATTTAAGGTGTTTTTTACTGGTTGAGTCCATTGACAACCCAACCCCCATGATTATTTGTGCAACAGGCCTCGCTTAGGCGGGGCTTTTTTACGATCAAATAAGCTAAGGAATTTTACAGATATGGCGAAGAAAAAGAATGATGAAGGCCCCATCAACGGGTTGTATGACGAAGCCGGTAACCTTTTTGGCAGCCCGGATGACGCGCTTGTAGATGTTGAGGTTGGTGACGACGAAGACGGCGAAGAAGAGGCCGAAGTTTCCCTGAGTCAGGATGAACTGGTCGCGCTGTGCCGCGAGTCGGTTTGCCCTGCGTGCGATGTACACAAGGAAGCTGAATCCATTCGTCTGCGCGCACTTGCCGACTCCGAGAACGTCAAGAAGCGGTTGTTGCGTGAAACCGAGGAAATGAAGAAGTACGCGGGCGAGTCCATCCTGTCCGACCTGCTCCCCATACTCGATAATCTCGATCTTGCTTTGGCTCACACCGATGGACTCGACGGTGCCTGCAAGAATTTTGTCATCGGTGTGGATATGACCCGCAAGCTGTTCCTCGACGCTGTCAAAAGCCACGGACTGGAAGCTGTCCAGGCCGAGCGCGGCAACGAGTTCAACCCGGAGATGCATGAAGCCGTCGGTACTGTCGAAGACAGTGATCTTGATGACAATCACATCACCCAGATGACTCAGCGCGGCTATATCCTTAAAGGGCGTCTCATTCGTCCTGCCAAGGTCATGGTCAGCAAGAGTTAGTGCAAATTTTTGCGGTTCCGGCTCTTTACATCCGGTAACGCATGATTATTGATGAAAGAACGAAAAACTGAACATTGTTAATACATTTCAAATAGAAGATTTTAGGAGGATTTACATATGGGTAAAATCATAGGGATCGACCTCGGAACCACCAACTCCTGCGTTTACGTAATGGAAGGCAAGGATCCGAAATGCATCACCAACCCCGAGGGTGGGCGTACAACGCCGTCCGTCGTGGCATTCACAGATAAAGAACGTTTGGTCGGTGATATCGCCAAGCGTCAGTCCGTCACCAACCCGGAGAAGACCGTCTTCGCCATCAAGCGCATGATGGGCCGCAAGGCCACCGCGCCTGAGGTCAAGAAGTGGCAGAAGCACTGCCCTTACGACATCGTGGCCGGTAACGGCAGCGACGCCTGGGTCGAGATCGACGGCAAGAAATACAGCCCGCCTGAAGTTTCCGCAATCATCCTTCAGAAGCTGAAGAAAGATGCTGAAATCTATCTGGGCGAAGATGTAACCGAAGCGGTCATCACCGTTCCGGCTTACTTCAATGACTCTCAGCGCCAGGCTACCAAGGACGCAGGCAAGATCGCCGGTCTTGAGGTCAAGCGCATCATCAACGAACCTACCGCCGCTTCCCTGGCCTACGGCTTCGATAAGAAAGCAAACGAAAAGATCGCGGTCTTCGACCTCGGTGGCGGTACCTTTGATATCTCCATCCTCGAAGTCGGCGACAACGTCGTTGAAGTTCGTGCCACCAATGGTGACACCTTCCTCGGCGGCGAAGATTTCGACCATCGTATCATCGAATACCTGGTGGACGAATTCAAGAAAGAAAACGGCATCGACCTGTCCACGGATCGCATGGCTCTGCAGCGTCTCAAGGAAGCTGCGGAAAAGGCAAAGCACGAGCTTTCCACTACCACGGAATCCGAGGTCAACCTGCCGTTCATCACCGCTGACCAGAACGGCCCCAAGCACATGATGGTCAAGATCAGCCGCGGCAAGCTCGAAAAGCTCGTCGATGACCTGGTCGACCGTACTGTCGAACCGTGCAAGAAGGCCCTCAAGGACGCCGGTCTGTCCGCTGCCGACATTGATGAGATCATTCTCGTTGGTGGTATGACCCGTATGCCTCTGGTTCAGGAAAAGGTGAAAGGCTTCTTTGGCAAGGAACCTAACCGTTCCGTTAACCCCGATGAAGTTGTCGCCATGGGCGCAGCCATTCAGGGCGGTATCCTGGCTGGTGACGTCAAGGACGTCCTGCTTCTCGACGTGACTCCGCTTTCCCTGGGCATTGAGACCATGGGTGGCGTGATGACACACCTGATCGAGCGCAACACGACCATCCCGACCAAGAAATCCCAGGTCTTCACCACTGCGGCTGACAACCAGCCGTCCGTGTCCATCCGGGTTTTCCAGGGCGAACGTCCCATGTCTGCTGATAATAAATTGCTCGGTAACTTCGAGCTGACCGGCCTGCCTCCGGCACCGCGCGGCGTACCGCAGATCGAGGTCGCTTTCGACATCGATGCCAACGGTATTGTCCACGTTCACGCCAAGGATATGGGTACTGGTCGCGAGCAGTCTATTCAGATCACCGCATCTTCCGGATTGTCCGATGACGAAATCGAACAGATGGTCAAGGATGCCGAGGCTCACGCCGATGAAGATAAGACCAAGCAGGAGCTGATCGAAGCCCGTAACCAGGCCGATACGCTCATCTACACCTCCGAGAAGTCCATGCGTGACCTCGGTGATAAAGTGGACAGTGAACTCAAGGCTGACATCGAAGCCAAGAGCGAGGCTCTGAAGAAAGCTCTTGAGACCGATGACATCGAGGAAATCAAGGCCAAGACCGAAGAGATGGCACAGGCCTCTCACAAGCTGGCCGAACAGCTCTACGCACAGCAGAACACCGAAGGCGGCGCTGAAGGTGCTGCTCCCGGAGCAGAAGAAGCAGAAGGCGCAGCAGCCCCCAAGGATGACGACGATGTGGTCGACGCAGACTACACCGAGGTCAAGTAATCAAACTTGCCTTCACAGGCCAAGCACAGTATAGCATTACCCGGTCCGCAACCTTGCGGACCGGGTTTTTTATTCGGCTGCGACATGCGGCTGCAACGGAACGTACCATGCATCGAATATACATGAATAATACTATACGACAGGCCCTTCGTATTTTTGTGCTCCTGATCCTTGTCGCACTGTTTGCCTGGGGATGTGCCCAGAAGCAGACCATCAAGAGTGTCGACATGCTCTCCACACCCAATCTGCTGGTTGAGGCCGACGCAGCCTGGCAGGCCAAGCGGTATGAGGCGAGCGAGCTCTATTACAACGCTATCCTTGAGCGTCCTGACCTCGTTCGGAGCGAGCTGCCGACTATCTATGCTCGGCTGGCCGAGTCCGCATACCAGAACGGTCATCATCATCAGGCCCGCATAGCCCTTGAGAATTGGGCCAACATAGATTCATCGGCCCTTGAGCTTGTCTCCTGGGAGCGCACTTATCTCAATACCATGGCCGCCCTGGGCAAGACCGAGCGGCTCCAGAACCACCTCAAGTGGGTGCTGGAGAATTACAAGTTGCCCTGGGGTACCCGCCTTGAAGTGGCCTTGTGGTATGGCTCCTATTTTCAGCAGAAGGGTGACTTTGAACGTGCCCTGGATGTGCTTGACGGTTTCTATAAACAGGCCCCGGACATGACTGCCCGTGCTGCCTTCGAGCATGAATTCCTTCAAAAAATACAGGCCTATGATGATGGTCTGATCAACGATCTTTCCAAGTCGGTGACAGCCGCCAACCAGTGGCGTTTCCCGTATGTTCTGGTCGGCTTTGAGCGTGGCGTACGTGATGCTTCCGACGAAGAAGCCTGGTCCATGATCTGGCGCACTATGCGCAATCTGGCGGTCAACGGTGAACTGGCCGACCTTATTCCCCTTGAGAACAAACTGGCCGAACTGGAAGCCAAATACGGCCTGCCACGCATCGGTCTGGCCCTGGCCCTGCCACTCACCGGCCCTTACGGGAAGGTGGGCAGCAAGATTCTGCGCGGAGCAGGGCTTGCACAGTGGCGTCTGGCTCAGGAAGGCGTGGATGTCGACCTTCGTGTCATCAATACCGAGGCTCCCGGTTGGGACAAGCGACTGGCCGAACTGCCCGGACATTATTCGGTGGTTGGTGGCCCCCTGCGAGTGGCGGCCTTCAAGCGACTGTACGAAGCCGGTTCTTCCGGTGAGGACATCTTGAAAAACCGCGCCGTCTTCACCTTCCTCGCCTCCATCGGTGACCTGGAAGAAGGGCGTGATGCCTGGCGGTTCTTTACCAGCCGTAATGACGAGGTCCGCAGCCTGGTTTCGCTGGCCGTGGACGATCTGGACATCAAGGACCTGGCGGTCTTTTACCCTGAAGAAAAATTTGGCCGGACAATGGCCCAGACGTTTTACAGGGAAGCAGCCCCTCTCGGCGGTCGGATCAAGGGCATGCAGTCCTATCCGTCTCGCGATCTCAAACAGTGGGGCAAGCGCGCAAGCAAGCTCTTGAAGGTGCCTGCCGATTTCAGCGATAACAAAGACGCTCCGCTTGAACTGCCAGATTTCGGTGCGGTCTTTATCCCGGACGGATGGAATCAGGCCCAGACTTTGCTTCCCAACTTCTTTTTCTATGAGGGAGACCAGCTCGTCTTTCTCGGCCCCGGACTGTGGAGCCGTGCTCTGGATTCCGCTAAGGACATAGACGAGCACTACTATCGTCTGGCGGTTTGCCCCGGCGCTTGGTGGGAAGGCTCCGAAGGTGGACGTGCCTTGCAGAATGTACTCACCGAGGAAGGGCTTGGACAGGCCGACTTTTGGGTTGCACTCGGGTTCGACTTCATTCGTTTTGCCGGAAAATTCGGAGCATTGCCTTCCAATTGGAACGCCGAAGAAGTCAACAAGCGTATCGTTGCAGCTCAGACAATCGATTTCAGTATGGCGCCTATGACCTGGGATGAACAGGGTGTGGGTAGTCAGGATCTTTATCTCTTCAGCCCGGTCAGAAACGGCAAGCAGTTGGTTGATGCAGAAAAGCTCACCGCTCGCATTGCTTACGCCAAGGCCCGCCGCGAAAGGCGTGTGGAAGCCTATGAAAAACGGATGGAAGAGGAAAAGGCTAAACAGGAAAACAGCATTTTTGCGCCGCAGCAATAGCGGTCCATAAGAGATCAAGGAGTCATTCGATATGAAAATCAGCCCCGAAGAGGTGGCCAAGGTCGCCATGCTTTCACGGCTTGATCTGCCCCAGGAAAAGCTTGAACTGTTCGCCGGACAGCTGGGTGATATCCTGGACTACATGGATAAGCTCGGTGAGCTTGATACCGACAATGTCGAACCCATGTACAGCCCGGTTACCCACACCACCGTACTGCGCAAGGACGAGATGAAAAAGGACTACTCCCGTGAGGAAGTCCTTTCCAATGCTCCCGAGCAGGATGGTCAGTTTTTCATTGTTCCCAGAATTGTTTAATTGCCCGCAAATATTCAGGATTTATAATGTCTGAACTATATATGAAGACGCTCACCGAAATGGCTGAGCTGCTGCAAAGCAAGGAAGTTACTGTCGCCGAGGCGGTCAAGGATTGTCTCGATCGCATTGAGGCTACCGAGCCTGAGGTCAAGGCGCTGATCACCGTCACTGGTGACGAGGCCATGAAACTGGCCGGGGTCATGGACGGTGAAGGCCCGGACGCAAGCAAACCGCTGTGGGGCGTGCCCATTGTCCTCAAGGACCTGCTCGCCACCAAGGGCATCAAGACCACTTGCGCTTCCAAGATTCTCGAAGATTTCGTTCCTTTTTATGATGGCACTGCCGTGAACAAGCTTCGCGAAGCCGGAGCCGTGATCATCGGTAAGGCCAACATGGATGAATTCGCTATGGGGTCTTCCACCGAGAACTCCGCGTTCTTCCAAACCCGCAATCCCTGGGATACCGAGCGTGTCCCCGGCGGGTCCTCTGGCGGTTCCGGTGCGACTGTGTCCGCTGGCCAGTGCTTTGCCGCACTGGGCACCGACACCGGTGGCTCCATCCGTACCCCTGCATCTTTCTGCGGTATTGTGGGGCTCAAGCCCACCTATGGCCGCGTTTCCCGCTTCGGTCTCATCGCCTACGGTTCCTCGCTGGATCAGATCGGTCCCATGACCCGAAGCGTCGAGGATTCCGCGCGTGTTCTTCAGGTCATCGCCGGACATGATCCCAAGGATTCCACTTCTGTCGATGTCGAAGTGCCGGACTACCTGGCCGGACTCGGCAAGGATTCCCTGGAAGGCAAGACTATCGGCCTGCCCGAGGAATACTGGGGTGAAGGACTTGATCCGGAAGTCGAGGCAGCCTGCAAGGCAGCCATCGCCAAGGCTGAGGAACTGGGTGCCAAGACCGTTCCCGTGTCCCTCAAGCTGACCGATTACGCCATCGCCACCTATTACATCATTGCCATGGCCGAGGCTTCTTCCAACCTGTCTCGTTTCGACGGCGTACGCTTCGGGCATCGCAACAAGGATGCCGAAGAGTTGATCGACATGTACACCTCCAGCCGCACCGAAGGGTTCGGCGATGAAGTGCAGCGTCGCATCATCATGGGAACATACGTTCTCTCTTCCGGTTATTATGATGCCTATTACAACAAGGCCGCCAAGGTTCGCCGCCTGCTGCGCGAGGATTTCGAGAAGGCTTTTGAAAAATGCGACCTCATCGCCGGTCCGGTTCTGCCGACCACGGCCTTCAAGGTCGGCGACAAGGTTGATCCCTTGCAGATGTACCTCATCGACATTTTCACCATTTCCGCCAACCTCGCAGGTTTGCCCGGCATGAGTTTGCCGGTCGGTCTGGGCAAGGACTCCGGCATGCCGGTAGGTCTCCAGCTCATGGGTCCGGCCTTCGGTGAAGCAGAAATGCTCTCGGTTGCCGATTGTCTGGAGAGAAATCTCGAGCCGATGCCGATGGCGAAGCTGTAAAGTTTCAGTAGATATAAAAAGTAAGGCCGGTTGCGAACGTGTGTTCGCAACCGGCCTTTTTTTATTGTTTGTTGATTGATTTGTTCATGATCAAAGCCGCCGGTGGCAAGGCCCTTTCCAGTTTCATCTCCATGAGTTTTGCACTGTCCCCTTATAAACCCTTTCCATTCAGTACCCTCTTCATTAAGATACCTTCAACCTGCGCGGGCTACCCGCGCTGACAAAAAGTTTTGGAGAGTCCAGAGAACCTTTTACAAAAGGTTCTCTGGCCGCCGGAGGCATTCATAATGACAATCGCCGTAGCCGTTAGTGGTGGAATGGACAGCCTGCTTTCGCTGGTCTTGCTCAAGGAGCAGGGCCATGACGTCATGGCTGTGCATGGCCATTTCCTGCCTCCGAGTCCTGATTGGGAGCGGGTGGCAGTCGGGCTGGCCAAAGCGTGCGAGATCCTCGGCGTTCCGTTTCATGCTCTCGATTTACATGAAGAATTCGACAAGCGCGTGGTATCGCTGTTTGTCGGGGATTACAAGACAGGGCTGACTCCCAACCCCTGTGCTGTGTGTAATCCACGCATGAAGTTCGGGGTGCTGTTCGAGGCTGCCAGAAAGCTTGGTGCAGACCAGATTGCCACCGGCCATTATGTCAGGCTTGAGGAACGCGAGGGCATGGGAAAGATGCTGGTGCGCGGGGCTGACGCCTCCAAGGATCAAAGCTATTTTCTTTCGTTGGTGCCGATTGAGACTTTACGGCTGGCCCATTTCCCGCTGGCTGAGACCTACAAGAAGGACGTACTGACCATTCTGTCAGATCATGGTCTTGAGCCGCCGATTGCGAGTGAAAGCCAGGAGATTTGTTTTGTTCCGGATGATGACTACCAGAAGTTTTTGACCAGCCGGGAAACCATGTCCGGCGGTGGTCAGGCAGTCTTGTCGGACGGCACGGTCGTCGGCAGGCACAAGGGACTTTGGCGACATACGCAGGGCCAGCGGCGTGGACTGGGCATTGCCTGGAAAGAGGCTCTCTACGTGTTGGACAAGGACGTTGCGCAGAACAGGCTTGTGGTTGGATCGAAGAGCGAGCTCGAATCAAGCGGCTGCGTGGCCGGGCAGGTCAACCTGATGGTCGGAATGGAAAGATGGCCGGAAGTGGTGTTCTTGCAGACCCGGTATCGTCAGCAAGCCAAGCCTAGTCGTGTGGAGATGGTGGATGGCAGGCTTATCTTCAATTTCATCGAATCTCATGCGCGTCCCACGCCGGGGCAGGTGGCTGTCGCCTATACTGAGGACGGCGTTGTCCTTGGCGGCGGCGTCATAGAGGGCCCCCTGTAGCCTAATCCCACAACCTTTCCCTGCGTTCACGGTATTCTTTATTGTAAGCTTCTACGCGATTCTTGTTCATGACATCATGGATTTTTTTTGGCGTCAGCTCCGGTTTTTTCTCAAGATAATCGGCCCACCACTGGACGGCCTGCGTTATCCGGTAACGTAGCGGATCGCGGAATTGGCGCAAAAGAGCGAACCCTTCTTCTCGTTTCCCCTGATAGATGAGTGTCAGGCCCAGGTAGTACACCGCGTCCGGGTTGCCGGGATATTGCTCAAGCGTGGTTGCGAAAGTCTTCTCGGCTGCTTCGTAATTATTGTTGAGAAGTTCCTGGAGTCCCTGCCTGTTATTGGAATATGCCGGGCCGGGACCGCTGTAGAGCATGTCGCCGTAGGTGCTGAACCAGACTCCTCTGCCACTGGTAGTGCTGACACCGACAGTGCTCTGGGTTACCATGCAGCCACTGCATATCAGCAGCAGAAGAACTGGAAGGATAGATGTGATCCGCTCCATTTCATTGACCCCTGAGAAAGAATGAATTAGGCCGCCTTAGCGACTCGAAATTGTTCCCGGTTATTGTTTGCCGGAGTCAGCCAATTGCTCTGCTTTTACGCCGTCGTCCCAAGCTTGAAACATCTTTTGGGTAATGTAATCGTCTGAGTCGTCGGTGTTGTCGGCTAACTGCCTGGACATGCTTTGGACGGATTTGGTCACTTCGGGTTTGCCTACATAACGGAAGTTGTCCAGAATCTCGAACCCGGCCTTGCGATCTCCTTTGGCGATGGAACACAGCCCGAGATAGAAAACCGCGTTGGGATAATCGGCCTGTACTTCTGTGGCCCCAGTGAGGCTCTCTTCGGCCTTGTCGTATTTGCCGAGATTGTAGTACGCACGACCGAGGCCGGTCAGCAGTATCACGGAGTCGGGATCGTCCTGTAAGGCTTTTTCATAGTCCTGCGCGGCCTGTTCGTAGTCTTTGAGTAGCATGGAGTAGTTGCCAGCGAGCTTCGGAGATGGAGCGCCGCAACCGGCGAGCAGGGCCATGACCAGCATCAGGAAGAGAATTTTTTTTGTCATTGAATGCCATTTTTCGCTAAAGAGTTGAACAGTTCATCAGAGCAATAGACTGACAATACATGATTACCTTTTATACCGCCACCATGGGTTGCAAAATCAACCAATATGAAACCCGCTCCATTGCCGAGGCGTGGGCCCGTACCATGAGTGAGGGCGGGCAGCAGCCCAAAGAAGTTGATGAGCCGCAAGAGGCCTCCCTCATTCTTGTCAATTCCTGCGCCGTGACCGCCAATGCCGTGGCCGATCTTCGCCAGACCGTGCGAAAACTAAATCGCGCAAATCCCGAGGCCGGGATCATCATCACCGGCTGTGCCGCCCAGGTCATGCCCGAAGAGCTTGGGCTGTTGCCAGGTGTTATTCGCGTGGTCCCGCAGGAAGACAAGTCTACCCTGTTAGATGGTCCTGAGGCTGAAAAAGTTTCAAAACAAGATAAGTCACCTTTTGCTCCATTTTCCATCAGTGGTTATGGGCGGTCGAGAGCAGTGGTCAAGGTTCAGGATGGTTGTTCCCACCATTGCACGTATTGTATCGTTCCACTGACTAGAGGCAAGTCCGTTAGTCGCCCAATGAATGAAGTGGTTGAGGAGGTTACCCGCCTGCTGGCAGGTGGTTTCCGCGAGTTCATTTTGAGCGGTATCAACCTGCGTCATTTTGGCCGTGACCTTGATGGCAAACCCGATTTTTGGGATCTCATTGCGCGGCTTGAAGGCGAGTTCGGGCTGGACTGGGCCGGGCGGGCGCGATTCCGTATATCCTCCGTGGAGCCGGGACAGCTTACAGACAAGGCCTTTGATGTCCTGTCAGCGTCTTCCATGGTCTGCCCACAGCTTCATCTTTCATTGCAAAGCGGTGATCCGGACGTCCTCAAGGGCATGGGCCGTGGGCATTACAGTCCACAGAGCGCGCTCGATTTTCTTGAGCGCATGAAGTCTGTTTGGCCGGTCATAGGTCTCGGGGCGGATCTTATCGCCGGGTTCCCCGGTGAGACCGATGCTCAATTTGAGAATACGATGGAATTTTGCCGCCAGCTTCCGCTGACCTACGGCCACGTTTTTCCATATTCCGAACGTCCCGGTACCAAGGCCGTCGAGCTGGAAAATCCGGTGGACGTACCTGCTCGTAAGGCTCGCGCCGCAAGGCTTCGGGAGTTGGTGAATGGGAAGAAACAGAAATTTCTCGAAAGCCTTTTAGAACTTCCGCAGTTGGGCGTTTTGCTTCAGGATGCGAAGGGGCGCGGGGTCAGTGAGTATTACGCGGCCTGCAAGTTTAGCACTCTGCCTATAGGTGCCGAACCTCGTTCGCTCGTTCAAGCTCGTCCCGTAAGGCTTGAGAAAAACATGATATTGGTGGAGCCTTTGGATGGTGAATCATGAGTGCCCCTAAAATCCCCGATCCGGGCCTTCTCGTCATTTCCGTTCTCAGTGCGAACTGGGACAAGTTCTGGCCTGCTCTGCTGGAAGAACTGGAAGTCGAATTCGGTCCTGCCGACTGGGTTTCCGAAGAGTTTATCTTTGATCAGACCGACTACTATGACGAAGAGCTTGGATCACCCATATCACGGCGGATTGTCGAGTTCGAATCCCTTTGTCCGCTGGACAAACTGGCCGACGTCAAATTGTTCACCAATACCCTTGAAAACAAGTCTCGCACGGGGGAAGATCGGCTGTTCAATCTTGACCCCGGATTCATCACTTTGCAGAGTCTGGTGCTTGCCACCGGAAAAAACTTTTCTCATCGCATATATCAAAAAGATGGAATCTGGGCTGATTTGACGCTGATTTGGCAGAAAAAACAGTGGGTTGGTTTCCCGTGGACCTTCCCTGATTATGCGGGTGACGATATGAAATCGCGGCTGACAAAATTGCGTCTGTCGTATAAAACCAAGCTCAACAAACACAAGGAATAATCATATGCCAGTTAGCAT
>Ga0070729_10001015_pt1 | contig 47972 bp, 32 predicted proteins | sample tdDd472_FD_66725 | JGI IMG/M metagenome (GOLD analysis project Ga0070729, IMG submission 66725) | Marine sediment microbial communities from the Atlantic coast under amendment with organic carbon and nitrate - tdDd47.2 | ecosystem: Environmental > Aquatic > Marine > Coastal > Sediment | place... | reverse complement strand
GGTTGGGTGTGAAGTGCACACTGGGAAACAGCTCGCCGAGGCGGGCGTGGGCACCGAAGTGGAACTGCTTGGTGCTTTTCCAGGACGTGTAACCGGCCCGCAGTCCGAGAGGCGGTTTAGCCGCCCAGGCACTGGATGCCAGCAAGGTCAGGATCAGGGCGGCCAACAAGGCTTTTTTCATGACGGGTCCCTTCGCCGGGTTTGGGTCGGAGGATCTCAATTTGAGGCATTGTAGGGCGAACCTGCCCGTGGCTCAACGTCGATCCTCGCCGAGTCGCCGATTCCCGGGGTGACCGCGGTGTCCGAGCAACGTACGGTACTTCGCCTTGCCCCGGTGAGGGGGCTGACCTAAACTTCCGGAAACGCGATTTCTACTCGAACGGAGGATACGCATGCTCAGCATGACCGGTTTCGGCGGCGGCGAAGGACAACGAGGTAGGATCACGGTCGCCGTGGAACTTCGTTCGGTGAATCATCGATTTCTGGACGTCAGCCTGAAGTTGCCCGGGGTACTCGGATCCCTGGAAGCGGACATACGGCAGTTCCTCAAGGAGAACGTGGCCCGCGGCAGGGTCACCGTCGCCGCCCAGCTGACCCTGGCCAAGGATGCCGCTCCAGCGGGACTGGATCCCGAGCGCCTGGAGCAGGGACTCCTGATGATCAAGGCCGCTTCCCGGCGGCTGGAGCAGGAGACCGGACGGGTTCAGGACATCAACCTGGATCATCTCCTGGCCATTCCGGAGATATTTCGCGCCGAGGAGCCCGAACTCAGCGTCGATGACCTGAAAGGCTCCATGCAGGATGCGTTGGAGGAGGCCCATGGCGGGTTGATGGCCATGAAGGAAGCCGAGGGCACGGCCCTGGTCAACGAGATGAGGCAGCGCCTGGACACTCTGGACGTGCACCTGGACGAAGTGCGTGTAATGGCGCCGGCGGCCTCGGATGAGATTCAGAAACGGCTGGAGGAGCGGCTGGCTAAACTGCTGGACGAGCCTCTCGAACCCCAGCGCATGGCCCAGGAAGTGGCCCTGATCGCCGACCGCGCCAATATCAACGAGGAGTGCGAGCGGCTGGGCATCCACATCGAACACTTCCGCAAGGCCCTGGTAGAAGGGGGGCAGGTGGCCAAGCGATTGAACTTCTTGCTGCAGGAAATGCATCGGGAGGTCAACACGATGGGTTCCAAGACCAACCTGATGGATATCACCCAGGCGGTTATCGCCATGAAGGACGAAGTGGAATCCATGCGGGAACAGATCCAGAACCTGGAGTAGTGGAGCAGGCATGATCTTGTTGATCACAGGCCCCTCGGGCGCAGGCAAGAGCACCTTCATCGGTCGGCTGATGGAAGAGGATGCCCGCCTGGCCTTTTCGGTTTCCACGACCACGCGTCCGCCCCGCCAGGGAGAAGTTGCTGGCCGCGACTACGATTTCGTCGATCAGGCCACCTTCGATCAGCTGGTCGCCGCCGGGGCCTTCGTCGAGTGGGCTCATGTCCATGGCAATTGCTACGGAACTCGCCGCAGTCAGCTGGAGGCCATGACCGAGGCAGGGCAGATCCCGCTGTTGGACATCGACGTGCAGGGCGGTCTGAATGTCATCGACCTGTTCGACTCGCAACTGGTCTCGGTTTTCTTGTTTCCTCCGTCCTGGGGCGAACTGGAGCGGCGTCTGGTCTCGCGTAATACCGATGCGCTGGAGACCATTGCCACCCGCCTGAAGAACGCGCGGCATGAGGTGGCCCAGGCCGGTCGGTATCGGTTCTGGCTGGTCAATGACGACCTGGAGACGGCTGTGGCCCGGATGCAGGCCATTATCACCGCCGAGGAGTGCCGTCGGGAGGCGTGGTCACAACCACCCCTGGCGGACTGATTCTTCGTTGCCGATGCTACTGAAACTCTTGCGTTTTCCTCGATTTGCGTTATCGTTGCTCGGTTGCCAAAAACGCGATGGACTGGTCTATCCCGTTTGCGTAGCCGAATTGTCCGGTCGCCAGGCGTTGCGCCGTGGGGCCGGATCCGGGTACAATCCGGTGAAGAACGACCATTGAGTGAGGAAGGCCGTATGACCTACATTCCGCGCCACAAAGTGACTGATCTGATTCCCAATAAATTCGAAGCCATCAAGATCGCCGCCCTTGAAGCCCGGCGCTTGAATGAGCGGGCCCGCCTGTACAGCGTCGGCTTGCCCGGCAAGATCACGACGTTGGCGGTCAGCCGCCTGATCGACGGCAAGGTCGAGTATTATGATCTGAAGGAACGCGCCCGCCAGGCTCGGCTGGAGAGGGAGCAGGAAGGCGAGTAGCCCATGTCTTCCCCCCGCGTTCTGCTGATGATCACCGGTGGAATCGCCGTCTACAAGGCTTGCTTTCTGGCCCGTCTGCTGCAGCAGGCGGGCCTTTCCGTCAAGGTGGCCATGACCGAGGCCGCCCAGCAGTTCGTCAACCCCATGACCTTCAAGGTTCTGACCGGACACCCGGTTGCCACCGACCTCTGGGGCGATGGGCAGAGCGAAGCTCTGGACCATATCGAGTACGCCCGCTGGGCCGACCTGGTCGTCGTGGCGCCGGCCACTGCCAACACCCTGGCCAAGGCAGCCAACGGCATTGCCGACAACATCGTCTCTACCCTGTTGCTGGCTCATCCCGGCCCCGTCCTCTGGGCTCCGGCAATGAACGACAACATGTGGCGGCATCCCGCCACTCAAGCCAATCTGGATTTGCTCAGGAAACGCGGCGCTGCCGTCGTGGGACCCGGTGAAGGCTGGTTGGCTTGCGGCACCGTCAGTGCCGGTCGCATGAGTGAACCCGAGGAGATTCTGGCCGCGGTATTGAAGATGGTATCCGGTCTGCCCGCGAGTGGGGACGTGGAGTCACCGCCGGCGCCGTCGGCCGTTGGCGGCACGCCGACCGATTTCTGGACCGGTCGCCGGGTCGTGATCACCGCCGGCCCCACCCATGAAGCCATCGATCCGGTCCGCTATGTGGCCAACCGCTCGAGCGGAGCCATGGGCTACGCCCTGGCTGCGGCCGCCGTGGAAGCAGGAGCGCAGGTGACGCTGATCAGCGGTCCCAGTGCCTTGATGCCGCCCCGAGGACTGACCGGTCTGGTCGAGACGGTCAGCGGCCGGGATATGGCCGACGCCGTGGCTGCGGCGCTTGCCGAGGGTGCCGACTGGTTGCTGATGGCCGCAGCGGTCGCGGATTTTGTGCCTGCGACCAGCGAGGAATCCAAGTTGAAGAAGGAACAGCTGGGCGATCGCTGGCAACTGGAGCTGGTTCGCAACCCTGATATCCTGGCTGAGATCGTTCCCATGCATCGCACCGTGGACCTGAAGGTCGTCGGATTCGCCCTGGAAACCGACTCGTTGCTGGAACGAGCCGCGGCCAAAATGCGGGCGAAGAACCTGGACTACATCGTGGCCAATGATCCCACTGCGCCGGGAGCCGGCTTCGGCCCCGGCGATCATCGTGTGACCCTGCTGGGGCGCGGGGGTGAGCTGTGGTCCAGCGACTCCCGTCCGAAACCGGAACTGGCCAGGGAGATCCTGGGCCGGTTGGCCGACGAAACACTGAGCGGGGGACAGGTATGAGCGCCGCCGGCGATGACCACGGCCAGGTATTGCGCGATTTCCTGATCTGGTTGGAACAGAACGATCCCAGTGGCAATGCCTGGTACCTCGACGAGAGACCTGTCGAGGCTGCCGAGGTGGCGGCCGCCGGTCCGGCCGCCGGTGCCCCACAGGTCGTCGCATCCGCCCCCTCGGAAGCCGAAGTTCCTGAACCCGCGAGTTCTGCAACCTCGATGCCGGCACCGGTGGTCAAGGCCTCACCGGCTCCTGCGACGGCGGTCCCTGCCGACGATGGTTTTGAGATTGATTGCAATCGTTTCGTGACCGAAATCCTGGATCTTGTCCGGAGACATGGAAGCGATACGGGCCAGGCGTTGCCTCCGGACCCGCTGCTAACCCGGCACGCCGGTGATGCATCGGCCGCCCTGGCTGAGTTGCGGGACCAGGTATTGCCGTGCCAGGCCTGTTCCCTTCATGAGGGACGGACCACGACGGTTTTCGGCGCCGGCAACCCTTCGGCGGGAGTGGTCTTCATCGGCGAAGCTCCCGGCCGGGACGAAGATCTGCAAGGCGAACCTTTCGTGGGGCGCAGCGGTCAACTTCTGACCAAGATCCTGGGTGCCATCGGCTTTGCCCGCGACGATGTCTTCATCTGCAATATCTTGAAATGTCGACCGCCCAACAATCGGGATCCCGAGGCCGTCGAAGTGGCCGCCTGCGAGCCCCACCTCAAGCGGCAACTGGCCATCTTGCGCCCGCACCTCATCTGTTGTCTCGGTCGCGTCGCTGCCCAGACCCTGTTGGGAACCGGCGCCTCCTTGCGCACCCTGCGTTCGACGGCACACTTCTACGCGGGCATCCCGGTACTGGCCACTTACCATCCCGCCGCGCTGTTGCGGAATCCCCAGTGGAAACGCGACACCTGGAACGACGTACGCAAGCTGCGGGCCCTGCACGATGCCTTGGCGGCGCGAGGTGACTAGCATGGCCCGGGCGCGGCTCTTCATCATCGATGACGATCGGGATTACTGCGAGGACCTGGCCCTTGTGCTGGGCAGTCGCTTCTCCATCGAGATGGCTCACAACGGCGCCGACGCCCTGCAGCGGTTGCCCGAGGTCGCCCCGGATGCCATCGTGCTCGATGTAAACCTGGGTCGTGAATCCCTGTCCGGTCTGGAGATCCTGGAGCGGCTGCCCAAGGGGGCGGACCGGCCGCCGGTGATCATGCTCTCGGGCAAGGAGGATCCGGCCACGGTCGTGAGCGCCATCAAGCTGGGTGCTCGGGACTTCCTGCCGAAACCCGCCGACGTTCCTGCACTCATCGGATTGATCGAGCGTGCCCTCACGGATCGTCGGCAGTTGCGGGAGGCCCGGGCCCACCGCAGTGAAGTGGCTCGCCTGACGGGTTCGTTCGTCGCCGGCGATGACAAGACCTGGCGGCTGCTCGAACAACTCGAGAAGGTCGCCGAGACGGACGCCACCGTGCTGATCACCGGCGAATCGGGAACGGGCAAGGAGATGATCGCTCGGCGAGTCCACGAGCACAGCCGAAGAGGATCCAGGGCTTTCGTGGGCCTCAACTGTGCGGCGGTTCCGGGGGACCTCATCGAATCGGAGATCTTCGGATACCGCAAGGGTGCGTTCACCGGAGCGGACGCCGACCGGATAGGCAAGTTCGAGCTGGCGTCGGCCGGCACCCTCTTCCTGGACGAGATCGGAGAGAGTCCGGCTGCGTTCCAGGTCAAGCTGCTCAAGGCCCTGGATCACGGCATGATCTCGCGCCTGGGTGAAAACCGGGAGATTGTCACCGATGCGCGGATCGTTGCGGCGACGAGCCGTGACCTCGAGAGCGCCATGGACTCGGGGGCCTTCCGGCCGGATCTCTATTACCGCTTGAACGTGTACCGGGTCCACCTGCCTCCCCTGGCCGAACGACCCGGCGACATCTTGCCGCTGGCACACCGGTTTCTGATCGACGCGGCGGTCCGCAGCGGTCGACCGGTTGAGGGTATGTCGCCGGCGTTCGAGCGATACCTCACCGAGCATCCTTGGCCCGGCAACGTTCGGCAGCTGCGTAACGAAGTCGAGCGGGCGGTCATCAATGCCCGGACCCCTGTCATCGGCCTCGGTGACGCATTCTCCTGGGGTGTGGGGTTTACCGCGCCACTGGGTCCCTACGCCGAGGCCAAGAAAGACGCGACCCTGCAGTGGCAGAAGTCCTACTGGCTACGACAATTGACGCTGTCGCGGGGCAATATCTCGACGGCTGCCGAAGCTGGAGGCATTCACCGGCAGGCCTTGCAACGAATGTTGAAAGAACTGGATATCGATCCCGCGGATTTCCATGAGTAGCCCGCCCGGCTGACGCAACCTGCAGGTTTAAGAGCTAACTCACATTGTTACAGCAAGATAGATGACCCTTGTCCCTCGGGTGCAACCTTGATGTTGCACCGGCTCGTTTCGGCCGCTTGCCGAAGTCGAGCTCTGCGTTTGTAAGCCGTAGCAATATAATCAATTAAGTAAATTTGTCGTATCGCAAATTGTCGGCACGACAGTTGCCTGTAGAGGGTGATACCGCAGTCCGGGTGGGGGATTTGGGCGACTGGCGGAGGGCCATTCGGCTACTTCACGAATGGTGGCTGAAATCACGGGGACCGACCGTAGGTCGCCCTCAATGAGGTTGGAAGTCGGGGATTGTTTGGATGGCGCTGGGCGAGAGCCGTCCTGGACGCCCCGGCTTCCACTACTAGAAACGGAGGTGACGGCATGGCTACGCAGATCGACAGTACACAGGACCTCAGCAGAGTGATCATCCTAGGTGAGGAAGGTCCATTGGGAGGCGATCTGGTGGCATGGCTCTCGGGCAGCTTCTGCACCGAGCTGGCCCGCACCGCCGACGTTGCCTGGCACTCGCTGCTGCAACCTGCCCAGGCTCTCATCATGGTGCCGCCCGCGGCGCCGGGATTCCACGAGGAGTACCGCCGACTGGCCAATCGGGCTCTGGACTTCGGTTGTCGGGTCATCTTCCTGGGCGAGGCCGTATCGGTCCTGGGGCGGGATGTGGCTCTTCGTACCGTGAACCTGCCGGCGTTTCCCGAGCCAGGCACCCTGATCCGTTGTCTGGGTCGTCCGGCAGGCAGCGCCGACAGCTCAGAAGCCTGATTCTCAGAGCAGCACCGGCATACCCATCCAGGGCCAGATCTTCCAGACGAACAACGTGATCATGGCCAGCAGTACCACACTGGGCGCCAGTCCGGTGAGGAAGAATTCCCTGGTGGTGAACTGTTTACTCTCATAGGCGATGGCGTTGGGTGCGGCGCCGACCAGCAACAGGAACGGCATCCCCGCCGCGGCCAGGGATGCGAACATGACCACTTCGGGCTCGACGCCGATGTGCGGTGCCATGACCAAGGCCACCGGTAGGCTGATGGCGATAGCCGCCACGTTCATGATGAAATTCGTCATCAGCAGCACGAACAGGGCCACTCCGGAGACGAACAGCAACCAGGGTGCCGACTTCAGCTGTCCCAGCCAGCCCAGGGCCAGCCACTCGGCCGCACCGGTCTGCCACAGACAGAACCCGATGCTCATGGCCCCGCCAAAGAGCAGCACCACGTTCCAGGGCATCGATTCCAGATCCTTCAGGTCGAGAATTCCGGTTATGAAAAAGAGCAATGTCGCGCACAGGATCACGGCGCTCTTGTCCAGGGGCTCCAAGGCGGGAATGAAGGAGCGCAGGCACAGCACCAGGACCACTGCTGCGACAATGGCCATGGTGCCCCGCTCGCGCGCCGTCACCGGTCCGAGCTTGCGGTACATTTCCGCAGCCTTGTCCCGCAGCCCGGGCAAGTCACTTCGCTCGGGCCGAAAAACCAGCCAGACATAGCCCCACAGCAACATCACCATCACCACACCCAGCGGTAGCATGAACCAGGAAAGCTCGAAGAACGAGATCTCTCGACCGGTCAGCTCGCGATAGAAACCGAGGGCCACGGCACCTCTGGCGGCGCCCAGCAGGGTGATGATGCTGCCGGCGCCGGCGGTCCAGGCCATACCGATGAACAGTCCTTTGCCGAAGCGGGTGCTCCGGCCCCGGGGCTCGTAGAGATTGTGGATCACCAGCAACAGAGGAAACACCGCCGCGGCCACCGCGGTGTGGGCCATCACCAGGGTCAAAGTCGCGGTCATGACGAAGGTGCCCAGGTAGATGACGGCGGTCTTCTCGGGGACCCGCATCAACATGGAGAAGGCCAGCCGGCGGGTCAATCCGGTGCGGGCGAACGTGATTCCGATGAGCAGGGAGCCGACGATGAACCACACCGACGGGTCCATGAAATCGGTGAATGCGACGCGGGGGTCTCGGATCAACCACAGTGCCTGGACCACACCGATGGCAATGGCTGTCACACCCAAGGGCAGGACTTCGAAGACCCACCAGATTCCGGCCAGCAGAAACAGTCCCAGGGCCGCCTTGCCCTCGTGAGTCAACGGAGCGACTGCACCGTCGGGTCCCACGGTCGCCGGTAGTTCCGGCAACAGGACCATCAGGATGAACAGACCCAGGCCCGCAATGAAGGGGATGAGGCGCCTGGGATTAGCCATGGCCCGCACCGGGGTGAGGCGGGAAATGTGTCACGATCCGCAAGCAATCTCCTGTAACGTTCACGGCAGACGACGGGTGACCACCACGGGGAACTCCAGGTCCTCGGCCACACCGGTGATCGGTGGATAGAACACCGGGTCCACCAGCCCGGCCGACTCGAGGAGTTCGACCAGCTCCGAATCGGTCCAGCCCTGATGGCACTGGGCGTACCGGGTCAGGTTACCCGATTCCTCTTCCAGTATCCAGTGCACATGAATCTCGGCCCTGGCTTCCTCGTTCCAGGCGAATTCCTGCAACCAGAGGTGCGGCACCGGGCAGAGTACGGATTCGTTTTCCACCGACCAGCTGGTGTGGTTGTCCCGGGCAAACAGATCCCAGGGCTGGTATTCCAGGAACAGGCGGCCACCTGGGCGCAGCAGCCCGGCCAATCGGGGTAGAAACCCCACCACGGCTTCCGGTGGAAAGGAATTGAACTCACCGAACCAGAAGGTGATGGCGTCCACGGGCCCCACCCGGGTGGCAAAATCCGCCGGCAGGTCCGTCAGGTCAGCTTCCAGGAAAACGCAGTCCAGGTTCTCGGACTCCGCGGTCTCGCCGGCCCAGGCCAGGGGGGCGGGGGCAAAATCAAACCCCACCGTCTGCTGGCTCCGCCGGGCCAGTTCGTGACAGTAGAGACCGGGACCGCAACCGACGTCCAGAATGCGGGCGGGACCCGTGCCGGAATCGGCCAACTGGATCATCAGCCAATCCACGTGACGACCGATGACCGGCAGGCTGCGACTGGCCATGTGGGTATCGGGATTCAGGTGCACCTGTAGCATGCGTTGGCTGAACGCCGGCTCGTGCCACGGGATCTTGCTGCCGTCGGCCCAGGGTACTGCCGGGCGGTTGGCGGCACGGATGCGGGCCAAGGCAGCGGAATGAGAAAGGTGTCTGCTCATGGGAAGACCTCAGTCGATCGTGTTATCCACAGCCCTGTGGATAACCCGGCCTTTTAAAAACAAGGACTTGGCGTGACGGCGGGGGCAATTATCCGTTGAACCGAGTGGGTTTTCCACCCTGGAAAGGATTTGTCCCCGAGTTTTTCACAGACGGAGGCAGGGTCATCCCCGTGTTGTCCACAGCTTTTCCACAGGATTGTGGCAGCCCGTTGTACGCCGCGGTGGGGATCGGCCGCCTGGCATGATAGATTGGTCATCCGGCCGGTTTTCTCACCGCTGATGTCAGCCCGAAGGGATCACACTTGGAAGCTCGCTACGAATCAGCCAATCCAGATCGAGGTCGCGAGCGTACCAGCGCATTCGGTTACGACCGCCTGCCCGCCGATCGCCAGCCGCCGTTCAGCGAGGAAGCGGAACAGGCGGTGCTGGGTGCGGCCATGGTCGATCGTGAAGCCGTGGGACTGGCCCGGGAGAAGATCGACTTTGCCGATTTCTATCGTCTCGAGCACCAGCTCATCTTCCGGGCCATGTGTCGTCTCTATGAGAACGACCAGGCCATCGATCCCATCACCGTGGCAGATCTGCTGAGCAAGAGCAGCGACGATTTCCTGGATCAATCCAGCCAGAGGGCCCTCAAGGATCGTGACCTGCTGGAGACCGTCGGCGGCATGGATTTCCTCATCGACCTGGCCGGGATGATGGGAACCGCGGCGAATGTCATCTATCACGCCAAGATCGTCCGCGAAAAGGCGGTGCTGCGCAATCTGATCAGCGTGTCCTCGACCATCGCGTCTGAGGCCTACGACGGTGCCGACGAGGCCTCAGCCATCCTGGACCGGGCCCAGGGCCGTATTTACGAGGTCAGCGAGGATACTCGTACCGGCGGATTCATGGGTGTGGACGACATCGTGCCGGGCACCTTCAAGGCCATCGAGGAAGCCTTTCAGAGCGACAGCGATGTGACCGGTCTGCACACCGGCTTCCAGGAGATGGACCGCAAGACCGGAGGTCTGCAGAAGTCGGATCTGATCATCATCGCGGCGCGGCCCTCCATGGGCAAGACCAGCTTCGCCTTGAACCTGGCCTACAACGTGGCGGTGAACGAAAAGGTGGGCGTTGGTATCTTCAGTCTGGAAATGGCCCGCGAGCAGCTGGTCATGCGGATGCTCGGATCCAGCGCCGGCTTCAACCTGCATAATTTGCGTCGAGGCAAGTTGAGAGCCGAGGACTGGCCGCGGTTGACGGCCGCCTGTGAGCAGTTGACCCACGCGCCGATCTTCATCGACGACACCAGCGGCATCTCGGTGCTGGAAATGAAAGCCAAGGCTCGCCGTCTCAAACAGCAACACGGCCTGGGCCTGATCATCATCGATTACCTCCAGCTGATGACCGGCGGTGGCAAGGTGGAGAACCGACAGCAGGAGATCTCCACTATCAGCCGGAATCTCAAGGGCATGGCCAAGGATCTGAACGTGCCGGTGATCGCCCTGAGCCAGCTGTCACGCGGTGTCGAGGCTCGTGGCGACCACAAGCCCATGCTGAGCGACCTGCGCGAGTCCGGAGCCATCGAGCAGGACGCCGATGTGGTGCTATTCATCTTCCGGGAGGAAGTCTACAAGCCGGAAGACGAGACGGTGCGCAACATGGCCACCATGATCATCGGGAAGCAGCGAAACGGTCCCATCGGTCAGTTCGACCTGCACTTCCACAAGGAATTCACACGTTTCAATGACCTGGCCCGCTGAACCGGTCGGGTTGTGCCGGTCAACAGTTTTGGAGATGGCTCCATGTCCGATCCCCTGCACCTGATCGATCTGGACCAGGATCTGCCTGGCCAGCGCCGTTTCATCAGCTGCTGGACGAGGCCGCACGGTGAGCTGACCTACGTCGTGGATCCAGGGCCGCCCGCCACGGCAGCCCGGTTGATCAGCGAGCTCGAAGGGCTGAATCTCGAACGTCTCGACTACATACTGTTGACCCACGTCCACCTGGACCACGGAGGGGCCACGGCCGATCTACTGGAGCGCTGGCCCGCGGCCAGGGTCGTTTGCCAGAAAGTGGGGGGCGCTCACATCGTGGATCCCTCTCGGCTGTGGCAAGGTTCCCTGCAGGTCCTGGGCCACAAGGCCGAGGTTTACGGCGAACCTCGACCGGTGCCCGCGGCAGCCCTGGTCGACGAGGCCGAGGTGGTTGCCCGAGGCATCGAGATCATCCCCACCCCGGGGCACGCCCCCCATCATCTGGCCTTTCAGCAGGACGAGAACCTCTTTCTGGGGGAGGCGGCCGGGACCTACTCGACGCTGGGCAAGGGCTCAGATACCGACTCCTACTACCTGCGTCCGGCCACGCCGCCGCGCTTCTTCCCGAGGGTGGCCATGGCTTCACTGGACGCCTTGCTGGCCCTGGATCCCCGGCCCAAACGCCTCTGTTTCGCCCACCATGGAGAGTTCACCGGCGATGTGGCCGAATTGTTGACCCGGGCCCGGGATCAACTGTCGCTGTGGGTTGACACGACCGCGGAACTTGTTCAGCAGCGGAGAGGGGTGCCCGCCGAGCAAGACACTCCGGCGCTGGCTGAGCTCATGGACCAGGCGGAGGCTGCGCTGTTGAATGTGGATGAGGCCTTTGCCCGCCAGGCCGAACTACCGGCGGATATCCGCATCCGAGAAGCGGATTTTACACGTCAGACCTTGCGGGGAATCCTGGGACACCTGGCGTCCCTGGGCGCCTGACCACCAGCGGGTTGCCACCGGGTCACAACCATAGACTTTGCTCCAAGCGAGGGTTATATTCGCCCATCATGAGAGCCTTCATCAGTAAATTCGGCAGCTATATCATCGCCGGTCTGGTCAACACCGGACGCGGCTCTCTGCTGTTGCGCTCGGTAGTGGTCCAGCTGCCCTACGCCTGGAAGATGCGCCGTGAGATCTACGAGCAGATGCACATCGTCGCCATCGGCTCGCTGCCTCTGGTGGTGACCACGTCCATCTTCGTGGGGGCGGTGACCGCGGTGCAGGCGGTCTACCAGATGCAAGCCTTCGTGCCCATGAAATTTCTGGGCGTGATGATCTCCAAGACCGTGTTCATCGAGCTGGGACCGGTCTTGATGGCTTTGATTGTCGGCAGCCGGCTCTGCGCCAACTACGCCGCAGAGATGGGCACCATGAAAGTGACCGAGCAGCTGGACGCCATGAGCATCATGGCCATTGATCCGGTGCGTTACCTCGCCATGCCCCGGTTCGTGGCGGCGGTGCTGATGATGCCGGTCATCACCATCCTGTGCGACGTGATCGCCGTCTTCGGGGCATTCGTGGTCTCGGTGGGGACGCTGGATGTGACCGCCGGCACGTTCATCGAGGGCCTGCAGATTTTCTACAAGGACAGCGATCTGCTGGGCGGTCTGAGCAAATCGTTTATTTTTGGAGGGATCATCGCCCTGAGCGGCACCTACTTCGGTTTCAATACCGAGGGCGGCGCCGAAGGAGTTGGCAAGGCCACCATGACCGCGGTGGTCGGTAGCTGTCTGAGCATCCTGGTGGCCGATTACTTCATGGCCATCCTGCTGTTCCAGATCATTTTCAAGAAATAGGAAGCCATGGCGGACCTGGACCTCACCCGATACCCATTGCCCGACCAGCGCGTCGCCGATCCCGTGGCGTTCTCGGGAATCGTCATCCAGGGCGTGTCCAAGCGCTTCGGCGAGAAGCAGGTGCTCAAGGAAACGGACCTGCTGATCCACAAGGGTGAGACCCTGGTCATCGTGGGCCGCAGCGGGGAGGGCAAGTCCGTCCTGTTGAAACATATCGTGCGGCTGCTGGAGCCCGATGAGGGCACGATATGGGCCGAGGGGCACGAGGTCACCGCCCTGGGGCGCAACGCGCTGATGGACATCCGCAAGTACTTTGGATTCCTCTTTCAGGGCGCGGCCCTGTTCGATTCGATGACCGTGGGCCAGAACGTCGAATTGATGCTGAAGGAACACTCCGACTGGTCGGCGGAGAAGATCAGCGCACGGGCTTGCGAGTGCCTGGCCCAGGTGGGCCTGGCCAATTCGGAAGACAAGCTACCCAGCGAATTGTCGGGCGGCATGAAGAAGCGAGCCGGTTTGGCCCGGGCCATCGTCATGGAACCCCAGTACATTCTCTACGATGAGCCGACGACCGGCCTGGATCCCATCACCAGTGATGCGATCAACGACCTGATCATAAAATTGCAGAAGGAACTCGGCGTGACGAGTATCGTGGTCACCCACGACATGCCCAGCGCTTTCAAGATCGCCGACCGGATCGCCATGCTCAGCCGGGGACAGATCGTCTTTTCGGGCACGGTGGACGAGGTCAGGAACACGGACCATCCGATGGTCCAACAGTTTATTAACGGCAGCGCCCAGGGCCCTCTGGGCGCATTTTGACGGTAGAGGCAGAGCCACCGAGCCGGGAGATGGCCATGGAACGGAAATTCAGTGAGTTGCAGGTGGGAGTCCTGACGATCTTTGCCCTGGTGGTGCTGATCGTGGGGATGATGTGGCTCAAAGGCATCAGCCACACCCGGGGCGAGGCCCTTTACCAGGTGGACTTCGACCAGGTGGAAGGCCTGCGTATTGGCGATCGGGTCCAGGTGCGGGGCATTCGCATGGGTGAGGTCTCCAACATGCAGATGTTGCAGGAGTCGGTGCGGGTCGAGTTGACCCTGGATGAAGCCGCGAGCCTGCGGGAGGACGCGCAGATCACCCTGGGCGAAAAAGGCATCGTGGGTGAAATCGTCATCGGTATCGACCCCGGTGTCGGCGCCTCGGTGGCCGAGGGCCACATATTCGTCGGCCGCTCCGCCGGCACCATCGCCAATATGACTGATGCCGCCGGCGCCGCCCTGGAAGAGATGCGGGTGTTGACCAGCAAGGTCACCGACCTGGTGGACGAGGTCAAGAGTACCGGTATGATCGTCGAAACCCTGGCACAGGCCAATGAAACGGTAGCCAAGATCGACGTGATGATCGAGGAGAATCATTTGGAGATCGCAGTCATCCTGGACAATGTCCATGCGACGAGCGAGAGTTTGCGAAGGATCATCGAATCCGGTTTGATCGAGGACGCCCTGACCGGAGTGGCCGGAGCCTCGACCCGCGCCGACAGCCTGATGGTGTCGCTGGACGCCTCGGCAGTCCGGCTGGAAGCGATACTGGCCAAGATTGACGAAGGAGAAGGGACGGCAGCCAAGCTGCTGAACGACCCGATGCTGTACGACCGCGCAGACTCGACCATGGCCTCCATCAAACGCCTGGTCGATGCCATGCGCCGGAATCCCAAGCGCCATCTGCGCTTGAACGTGGTGGACTTTTAGCGGCGCCCGCGGGCGCAACGACGACCGGTGGCCACGCCTGATGGCCGCCAATCCTGGAGGATCCCGATGAACGACGCACAGAAGAAAGAATCCATGATCCAGGCCATCAAGGAAGCGGTCATGGTGGAGGTCAAGGGGCAGCAACTGTACAACCACGCCGCCAAGGAAACCACTGATCCTGCGGCCCGCGCCATGTTCCAGATGCTGGCCAAGGACGAGGATGAGCACGTCCGCATCTTGATGACCCAGTACAAGGCCCTGATGGACGAGGGGCAGATGGACCTGGCCGCCGTGGACCCCGCCGAGCTGGACCACGGTTCGCACAGCATCGTCGATGACGAATTCAAGCGCTCCATCAAGCGGGGCAACTTCGAGATGGCGGTCATCGGCATCGGCTGCGATCTAGAAAAAAAGGCCATCGCCTATTACAAGGAGCAGGCTGCCAAGGCCCTGACTCCCGAGCTGGAGACCCTGTTCACCTGGCTCTACAAGTGGGAAGGTGGCCACCTGGAGCAGCTCATCGAGCTGGAGAAGATCTACCAGGACGCCTACTGGGCGGACCAGGGGTTTGCGCCGATGTAGGATCGGGTCCTGGCCTGTCCGGTTTGGCCGCGAAGCGTCCTCAAGCCTCCTCACCGTCGGGTGGGGAGGCTTTTTAGCGTGATCCTCAGGTACAACCCTATTGTATTGTATGACGCTTTCCGGTAGAGTCTCGCGGGGGGTTAAATATGCTACACGCTCGAATGGTCACCTGTTTGACGATTCTATCGTTCTGTGTATGCATGGCGGCTAGCGCTAGTGCTCAGATCGAGCTGAGATTCGATCCACCCGCTCCATCAATCGGAATCGGTCAAACCGGTCGCCTCGTCGTTCTGCTTGATGATTCCATCGATTTCCGGACCGTCGAGATCAGGGTAAGATTCGATCCTGCAATCCTGACGAGTATCGCTGGTGATCGCGGACAGTTATTCGAAGACAGTGGCTGCTTACTGTTCGAGGGATTCCAACTCGAGAGTCCCGATACATGGTATGGATACGCCGTGACGCTCGGAGCGGATTGTTGGGCGACCGGCCCCGGGGAACTCTTCGTCTGGGATTTCGAGGGTATTTCGAGCGGAGTTTCCGCTATCGAGGTTGTCACGATCAACCTCGCCGATATTGCGGGCGATCTGATACCCGATGTCACCCTGGCCAATACCACCGTCACAGTGCAAGGAGTGAACACTCCCCCTGATGTGGTCAATCCGGGTCCGCAATCGAATTCCGTCCTGGATGTCGTTGCAATACAGATCGTAGCTTCAGACCTCGATGGGGATGACCTCGACTACTCAGCCGCGAATCTCCCCGATGGCGTGGCCATTGATCCGGTCGGCGGTTTGATTGCCGGCACCATCGATTGTTCGGCTGCGAACAGTTCGCCCTTTGCCAGCTCGGTGACCGTAGATGACGGACAGGGCGGCGTGGTCGATGTCGATTTCACCTGGACGGTGATCGATCTACCCCTGGCCGCACCCGTCACGGATCTCGATGCGACCCAGATCAAGAGCGGTAACGATCTGGATGGGACCACCAGAATATCCCTGGCGTGGGCCGAGGCCGGGCTCGGCCAGACCGTGCGGGTTTTCCGCAAGGGCTTCGGTGGCTACCCCGAGTACGATGACGCGGGAGGAATGGTGCCCAGTGTTCCTGCCAGTGTGGGCGACGCACTGGTAGATGGATGGAGCGAGGTTCCCGGAGTGAGCGCTCCCGGGGACATGGATGAACCCGAATCCCGTGACTTCTGGTACTACGTTGCTTTTGTAGAAAACGCCTGTGGTCTGGGCCCGGGGCCATCTAATCTATCTGAGGGTACGTTGAACTACCATCTGGCCGATGTCATCAGCGCGGAGCCGGAACCCGCTGTCGGCGATAACCTGGTCAATACGAGTGACGTGTCGCTGCTCGGTTTTCACTACGATACCGAGGCGGGAGAAGGACAGTATCTGCCGGTCCTCGACATCGGACCAACCAGTACGATGACAGTGGACGGGCGTCCGTTGACCGATGACGCCATCGAGTTCGAGGACCTGATGATATTAGGCATCACCTTCGGCGGCGTGGGCAAATCCGGCGTACCGTCCGAGGGGGCCGCCTGGAACGAACTGATCGCGTTCGTGCCGGACCTGCCATCGGCCGACGGGAACCTATTGGTGGATCTATGGCTGAGCGGCGATGGCCGGATCACAGGATTGCGCGTGCCGCTGATCTGGAATTCGCAGGTTGTGGATCCAGTCAGTGTTGCCCCGGGTGAGCTGGCTGCCGCCCAGGAAGGTGCGGTCTTCTTGCACTTGACCCGGGCAGGCACCGTGGACCTGGGACTGATATCGAGGGAGGGCCAGGGTCTACGCGGTGAGGGAGTTTTGGCGACAATCAGATTCGAGTTGCGAGGTACAGGCGATGCGGGTATTGCTACAGGGCCCATTGTCGCCCGGGATGGTATGAATGCGAATCTGGACCTTGCGGCCGAGATTCGAACCGGGTCTTCGGCCCAGCATTCAGTGCCCGCGGCCAGCTTCCTGAACAGTTGCTTCCCCAATCCCTTCAATCCTTCGACGACCCTGGAGTACGGTCTGGCGTTGGCCGGTCATGTGAGCATATCCGTCTTTGATCTGCGCGGGCGACAGGTACGCCAGCTTGTGGACGAAGTGAAGCTACCAGGATTGTACAGTGTGGAGTGGGACGGGACGGACGCTCGTGGAAGCCGTCTGGCATCGGGTGTGTACCTGGCGCGAATGAGCACACGCGACAATACACTGGTACGACGCATGGTGCTGGCAAAGTAGCATGCACCGGCACCACCGCGACGACTCCAGCCTCAAGCGAGAACCAGTGATACGAAACCGGTCGCCAAACCCGCCCAGGTTTGACGACCGGCCGGCACGTGTCGGTCAAGCCGTTGTGCTCTACTTCAACATCAGCATTTTTCCGGTCTCGTGTAGCGGACCGGCCTCGATTCGGTAGAAATACACTCCAGATGGTACGCGACGACCCTTGTCGTCGTCGCCGCTCCACGCCACGTCGTGTCGACCCGCCGGTAGCGTCCGTGCCACCAGCTGCCGGACCACCCGGCCGCCCAGGTCGTAGACGGACAGTCGCACCGACTGGGCCTCGGGCAGATCGAAGCGGATTTCGGTACGGGGATTGAATGGGTTGGGAACGTTGCCGTAGAGTCGATAGCTGGACGGAGGCAGCAACGGCTCGCTGCTCAGCACGATATCTACATCTCGGTTGGCTGCATCGCGCGCAACGAGTGTCACCTCATCCAGAGTCGCATCGTCGGACACAACGACCCGTAGAATCTCGCTCCCCGCCGCCAGCGTACCGCCAGCACCGAGTCGGGCCACGGCCAGATCCAATCCCTGCATGTCCGTACGGGCGATGAACCAGGTCTCCACAGCCCCCTGCAGATCCGCGCCCAAGTTCGCCTCGGCGATGTCGTCGACAGCGGTGCTTGACCGGAGATTCAACGCCTGTAACGACCGTGTGGCTGCAGTCAGAGACAGCACCCAGGTGCCGTCGCCCGTCGGATACCAGGCGAGGTGAATGGGTTCGGGCTGCGCTTTCGTTGCTGCGGCAGGGTCCGGCGGCGACGCCCCGAAATTGACGGCGCAGATCACGAGGTCCTCGAACTGTATCTGATCATCGGTGACGGGGACGCCCCAGGGAGTCATGTCGTAGGTCGGGCCAACATCGCACTCGGCATTGTAGTCTGCGTTGGCGCCGTTCTCGTAGCTCTCGCCGTAGGAAAGCGCCAAGGCGCTCGAGATATCCACGATGGAGACCAGCCCGTCGTAGGGTGCGCTCATGTCGCCCAGCACGTAGTTGGTTGCCCTGACGCTGGCTGCGGCCGGCGAACCATCGGTACCGAGAAGGTCGAATGGAAATACCTCGTAGAGGTAGACGCCGCGCTCGACGATCGGATCAGTGTAGGCCAGGTCCCCCTGCGCGGCCGTATGCACCAGCGTCCAGTCAGGGCTTGCATCGGCGGCGGCGGGATCCGTCGGCCGGACAGGCAGAATATCTCCTGCCAGATCGTCGTACTCCGGATAGGCCGAGGTGCCGGCGCCATCGTGCCAGCGGGCACGCCAGACTTCGAGTGATCCCAGGTCCGGGTCGGTGGGGTCCTCCCAGGTGAGATTCACCTGCTCGTGTCCGCGCAGGATCGCCAGGTTGTTCACCGGACCGGGACCCGTGCAGTCGACGGCGATCGTCTCGGTCTGGTCAAACAACACAGGCAACGGTTGGATGTCCAGATCCCGGACGAGAACGTCGAAAAAGCTCACGGTGCCATTGCCATCCGAAAAGCCGCTGAAATCGATGGAGAACACGATGCTCTGTTCGGTGATTCCCGGCGTTGGACCCAGCAGCGAGTAGTCTACAATCACTCCTCCGTCGGTACCGGGACGCACTTCCAGGAAAACGTCCGGGGCACCGACAGGTACCGTGTATACCGTCACGTCGTCCACACCGAAGGCAAGCTCGCCGGTTGCGCGAATCTCGGCGCTGTATGCACGGATGGGCTCGCTGCCGGCGCCTGGTGTCAGTTGAAAGTCCATCGACGCCGTACCACCGCAACTGATGAGCGCCGGGATCGGCGGCAACGGCTCCATGACAGCCTCGAGACTTTCTTCGTAACTCAGGGTTACCGCGGTCAAGGTGGGCGAGTATCCATCCACGCTACGGGTGAAGGTCGCGAGGTATTGAATGTAGTGTTGCGGCGTGGATGCGACGGCACCCCCATTGGTGACCGGTAGCCAGCCCTCCCAGGTTATCCCGTCTGCGCTGGTATTGGTGTGTAAGGTCAGTAGGTCCTCGGCAGCCAGCGGGTCTGCGCTGGCCATGCCGCCGGCATAGCCGCCGCTGGCTCCGGTATAGGGGCTATAGTAGCGTCCGTTGTGGAAATGAATGGCACCCCTGACCAGTCGATCATCGTCCCAGGACCCGGGCGGACCCAGTTCGATATCCGGTGCAGTCGGCCGATTCCACGGGCCGGCAGGATCGTCGGCCCAGGCGGTGCCGAGTTGCCAGTGCTCGTTGGCGTAGCTTCCTGTGTAACGCATATAAAAGACTTCACCGACTTTGATGACGCTCGGGTCGGCCGTCAGGCCCCGGTCCCAGCCGGCGGGATCGGGGTTATGAGGTAGGATGGGGTTCAAAGGATCCTTCGTCCACAGGCCTCCAGGCTCCGGACCCAGGGGGAAGAGAGCCGATGTGGTGGTGGCGAGGCCTATCTGCTCGGCTGCCCCGCTGGTTCCGAAATCACCCATGTAGTACATGTAGTACGTGTCGCCTTCCTTGAAGACGAAGGGCTCGGTCACTCGTAGATTGTCCCACTCCCCGGGCGCTCCCAGCTCGAGGATGACCTGGCCTTTGGCCCAGGGACCTGTCGGTGTGGGCGCCGTTGCGTAGGCATTGCGCTGGCGACTGTCGCTGAGAAGCTGAACGTCGTAGACCAGATAGTACACGTACTCGCTGGTGTCCGTATCGAACTCCCGGAACAGGTTGGGGGAGAAGACGTAGCCCTCGACCCCGGGTGTCGGCGAGAGTACCACCCCGTACTTGACCCAGGTGTCCAGATTGGCGTCCTCGCAGTAGGCGAGGTTGATGGTTCCCCCGGATCCGCCGGTGGCGTAGCACATCCAGTACACATCGCCGATCCCCGCATCGGGGTGGTCGTAGAGCACCGGTTGCATCAACGGATCGTCCAGGTCGACCAGGATGTTTTCCACCAGGGCCGGCGTTGTGATGATGGGATTGTCCGGATCTTTCACCCACGGACCCCAGGGATAGGGCGATGCCGGCAGAGAGGACCACGAGAGACTGGTCAGGGCCGCAGGATCGAGATCCAGTACGGGCGAGGTGTAGCTGCCGCTGGCATAGAACTCCTGGTTCTCGTTGCCCACACGCACGTAATCGACATGACACTCCGCCAGACCGGCGCCCACGGCCCGCGAATAGGCCATCAGTCGGACAGTCGGGGTGGCGGACGCGTTGTCCGGATGGGCCACGAGATCACCGAGGTAGGTGTTGTCCACGTAGGAGGCGACCAGCAGGGCAGGATCGCTGAAATCGACCTCGAAGCGCACGATGTGGGGGAGGCCGTCCAGGAGATCCATTCCCGGAGGCAGATCGAGGTAGGCGGTGGCGGGATAATTGATGCCTGTGGTGCCCACGCGGTAATGGGATACGAGGCGATCGGAGAACACCTCGGCGCGGATCCCGACGTCAGCTCGCGCAGCGTCCAAACGGACGCAGGCGCCGGTCGGCTGATCGACCAGGGGATCGTATGACGGGTCCGTGGGATCGAAACCGCTGGGTTGCAGGGCGTCGAAGACAATGCTGGTCTCGAAGACGAAGACGTTCGGCAGAGCGACATCGTTTCGATCGGCCAGGGCATAGGTCTCGCTCGAGGTGGCCAGGGCTCTGAGATGGATCTGGCCTGCCGGGTCTTCCTCGGCCACGCCATCGCCGGGCGTCGCCGGTAGATAGCGCCACACGGTGTCGATGTCGTCGTCCTCGAAGGTCCAGATGAAGCTGGAGAATGAATCCAGCCGGATCGTCGGGGAGGCCTCGCTGCCCCCGAGGACCGTGGCGTCGAACGTTCCGGGCAAGAAGTCGGTTTGCGTGTCGTGGACCAGGTCAGCCGCCATAGCGGCTCCGGTCAATGCAATGATCAGGGTGGTAGGTAGGAAATATTTGTCGAGTCTCAAGCTGCGGATGCGCTGAGAAAGCATGACGGTTCCCCCTCCCTTAGAGAAATCGATGGTTCTGAAATCCCCATCGGATCCAGACCTCTTCCCCCACAGACGAGGACCTGGATCAGGCCTCGAGATTGTATGGAATCGGTAGCGAATTATCAAGACAATCACACTTTGAGTGTACGAAATACCGTGACTGAATTCCAATAGTTGACCCGACGGCCATGAGCCTAATCATATGAAATATAACCAAATAACACACGGGCAGGTGTCTGGGGCCTGCACTATGCCGTGAACAGTATGCCGTTCGATGAGCATACGAGCGTCCGGTTGTACTGGTTGATAAAAAACCCACAGCTGTAGTCCTGTTTCTTTTAGAAGAGGTCCAACAGGGTGCATTCAGCGCGGAGGCCCGAGCTGCTCATGGTTGTCATTTCCCGAGAATTGTCCCATATTTCGTCCTTCCCGGATTTTGACTCGACCCACCGCTGCATGCGGTTCTCCCGGCAAAAGGAACCACCATGGCCTACGATCCCGCACAGATCGAACCCCGCTGGCATCGCTACTGGGACGATCACAAGACCTTCCAGGCTCCCGACGGCGGCGACAAGCCCAAGTACTACGTGCTGGACATGTTTCCCTATCCCTCGGGCAACGGCCTGCACGTGGGGCATCCCGAAGGCTATACTGCTACCGATATCGTGTCCCGTTACAAGCGCATGCAGGGCTTCAACGTGCTGCACCCCATGGGCTGGGATTCCTTCGGACTGCCGGCCGAGAATCACGCGATGAAGACCGGTACCCACCCCCGGGAAACCACCGTCCGCAACATCGCCAATTTCAAGCGTCAGTTGCAGATGTTGGGTTTCAGCTTCGATTGGAACCGGGAAGTGGCCACCACCGACCCCGACTACTTCCGCTGGACCCAGTGGATCTTTACCCTGCTGTACAAGCAGGGTTTGGCCTACGAGGCCGAGGTGGCGGTGAACTGGTGCCCGGCCCTCGGCACGGTGCTTGCCAATGAGGAAGTGAAGGATGGTCTGAGCGAGATCGGCGGCCATCCCGTCATCCGCAAGCCCATGAAACAGTGGATGCTGAAGATCACGGCTTACGCCGAGCGCCTGCTCGAGGATCTGGACGACCTGGACTGGCCCGAATACATCAAGGACCTGCAGCGCAATTGGATCGGTCGCAGCGAGGGCGCCGAGGTCGATTTTCCGGTGGTTGGCAGCGAGCGCGCCCTGCGGATCTTTACGACCCGCCCCGACACCATGTTCGGAGCCACGTACATGGTCATCAGCCCGGAGCATCCGTGGGTCGCCGAGCTGACCAGTGCCGAGCAGCGGTCCGCGGTCGAGGCCTACTGCACCGAAGCTGCGGGCAAGAGCGACCGCGACCGCCAGATCTCCAAGGAGAAGACCGGCGTCTTCGCCGGCTGCTACTGCGCCAACCCGGCCACAGGTCAGGACATCCCCATCTGGGTGGCCGACTACGTGATGATGGGCTACGGCACCGGCGCTATCATGGCGGTCCCCGGCCAGGATGAGCGGGACTGGGAGTTCGCCGAGGCCTTCGATCTGCCCATCCTGCGCACGGTTCAGCCTCCCGCCGATTTCGACGGCAAGGCCTACACCGGCGAGGGACCGGCCATCAACAGCGACTTTCTGGATGGCTTGGGCGTTGGCGATGCCAAGGCCCGCATGAGTGACTGGCTCGAGGAAAAGAGGTTGGGCGAGCGCAAGGTCAACTACAAGTTGCGTGACTGGCTGTTCAGCCGGCAGCGCTACTGGGGCGAGCCGTTTCCCCTGCTGAAGCTGGCCGACGGTACGGTGCGACTCATGGACGAGACCGAGCTGCCGTTGATGCTGCCCGAGGTCGAGATCTACGAACCCGCCGGCACCGGCGAGGGTCCCCTGGCCAAGATCAGCGAGTGGATCGAGGTCGACGATCCGGTCAGCGGCCAAAAGGCTCAGCGCGAGAGCAACACCATGCCCCAGTGGGCAGGCAGTTGCTGGTACTACCTGCGCTTCATCGATCCGCGCAACAGCGACGCGGCCTGGGATCCAGACAAGGAAAAGTACTGGATGCCCGTGGACCTGTACCTCGGCGGCACTGAACACGCGGTGCTGCACCTGTTGTACGCCCGCTTCTGGCACAAGGTGCTGTTTGACCTGGGTCTGGTCTCGACCACGGAGCCGTTCAAGAAGCTGCGCAACCAGGGCATGATCCTGGGTGAGAACGGCGAGAAGATGAGCAAGAGCCGGGGCAATGTCGTCAACCCCGATGACGTCATTGCCGACCACGGCGCCGATGCCCTGCGTCTGTACCTGATGTTCCTGGGACCCCTCGAGCGGGACAAGCCCTGGAACACCAAGGGCATCGAGGGTGTGCGCCGCTTCCTGGACCGGGTCTGGCGTCTGGTCTGCGACGAGGAAGGCGGCTTGCACCCGGAGGTCAGTGACGCCGCTCCCAGCGAGGCGGCTCTGCGCACGCTGCACAAGACCATCGACGCGGTCACCACCATGACCGACGACCTGCGCTTCAACACGGCCATCAGCCAGATGATGGTCTTCGTGAACGAGATGGTGCAGCACGGCGAGCGGCCCCGTCAGGTGCTGGAGCAGTTCGTGCTCCTGCTGGCGCCCTACGCGCCCCACCTGGCCGAGGAACTGTGGCAGTTATTGGGCCACGGCGAGACTCTGGCCTACGCGCCCTGGCCCGTCGCAGATCCCGAGTACCTGGTGTCCGAGACCATCACCTTGGTGGTCCAGGTCAACGGCAAGCTGCGCGATCAGCTGGAAGTGTCCCCTGACATTGATGAGGCCGCCGTGAAGGAAAGGGTGGCCGGACGCGAGAAGTTGCAGCCGTGGCTCGAGGGCAAGCAGGTGGTCAAGACCATCTATGTGCCGGGTAAGCTGGTGAACATCGTAGTGAAGGGCTGATGGACCGAGCCGACGGGTAGACCGGAGCAGTCAATCCCGGTCCATGCGCAGGGCGCGACCCGCCAGACGCTTGAGACGATAGGGGAAGCTCCCGCGCCAGCGCAGGAGCTTCTTCAATTGGGGCAGCGCGTCGCGCGTCGCGGCATAACCTCGGGCCCGACAGGCCTCACCCTGGGCGAAGTCGGCCCAGTGAAATTCGGTGACATGGGGACGGATGATGAAATCGGCACTGGCGCATACGAACTGGTTGAGCCGCTGACGGGCGACGGTGTTGCTGCGCAGGATCATGTCCAGGCCTGTCGAGAACTGGGTCTCCTCGAAGGCCGGAATGTCCACGGCGATGATGAAGTCGGCGCCTAAGTCGCGACACGCCTCGACCGGTACCCGGAACGGGCCGCCTCCATCGCAGATCATGCGGCCGTCTCGCTCAACCGGCGGAAACACCGATGGAATGGCGCTGCTGGCATAGACACCGTCGACCACCGGACCCGTGGTGAAGACCACCCCCTCTCCGGATATCAGGTCCAACCCCACGGTGGCCAAGGGGATATCCAGCGTCTCGAAGTTCACGGGACCGAAGAGTTCAGCCAAGGGTCCGCGCAGGCGGATCTCGTCCTGTTGCCAGGGGCGGGTCACGGTCTTGACGGCGATCATCTTGCGCTGCATGAAGTCGAAAACTCCCGCCAAACGGCTCTGGGGGTCCTTGGCTTCCGGGTCGTTGTGCGGTACGAATGGGGCCCAGTACGACGCGAATTCGTCATTGGTCACGTAGGCTTCGAGGCGTTCCCAGACCTTGGCCGGCCTGGGGTCCTGGGCGTAGAGAGCACCCACGATGGAACCCATGCTGGTGCCGGCAACCAGATCGGGCCTGATTCCCGCTTCCTCCAGAGCCTCCAGAACCCCGGCATGGGCCAGTCCCCGTGCCCCGCCACTTCCCAACGCCAGTCCGATCTTCATCCTCTTGGACATGCGGCATTCCTCTTGCAATGGCTGACCTCGACCTACCAGTTCGCGAGTGTAGCTGGGGCTGCAAGGGTGGACAACGTTTCTTTGACGGCGGCCCGTCCAGCCACTAGCATGAGCCTGTAAGGACCCCAGACATGCTCAAGGACAGGTAGCTCATGAACCAGAGTGGCGGCAAGCTCGATACCCCGTTTCTGCTGGAGCGCCTCATGCGTGAGGCCCGTCGCAGCCTGGACGATCGCGACTTCAGTTCCGAGGACGAATTCCGTGACACCCTGCGGGAATTTATAGACGAGGGATTGCAGGAGCGGCGCACCGCTTCGCTGAGTGAAGACCCCCTGGAGATGGCACAGGAGCTGGCCTACCTGGCCTACGAAAGCACCACCGCCGACGAGGCTCTCGAGAGGACCGAACAGGCACTGGAACTGGACCCCGAGTGCGTCGATGCTCTGACGGTGCACGGGTTCCTGACCAGCGAAACCGCCGCCGAGTTGATCGGAGCCCTGGAGCACGCTCTCACCTGCGGCGAGACCCGGCTGGGCGAGGAATTCTTCGCCGAGTTCATGGGGGACTTCTGGCCAATGGTCGAAGCTCGTCCCTATCTGCGGACCATCAAACAGTTGGGGCAGGTGCTGTGGTCGGTGGGCAGGCGCTTCGACGCCGTGGAGAACTACCGCAACCTGCTGGACCTGGACCCGTCCGATCACATGGGCAGCAGTACCCTCTTGCTGGGCCGATACCTGAGCATGGGCGAGGTCCAGTACTCCTGGGATCTGCTCGAGGAGTACGACGACGGCGAGAACGCGGTCTACCAATGGGCCTGGGTACTGGTGCAGTTGCTGGCCGATGATGAGGACGCTGCCGCCGACGCCCTGGAGCACGCTCTGGCGGTCAACGCCTACGTGGTGGATCATCTCTTCGGCCTGGTTCCCGAAGACGACGAAAACCCGCCTTACGTGGCAGCCGGCAGTCCCGCCGAGGCGGCCCTCTGCGGACAGATCCTGGGCGAAGCCTGGGAGCGAAATCCCGACGCCCATCTCTGGCTGCATTCGCAGCTTGTGCAGTTGGGTCTGATCGAGCCTCTGAATGACCGGAACATCGAGTTCGAGCTCGAGGACGAAGAACCTTCGGCGCCCGACGAGACGGACAAACCCACCCGTCATTGATGCCATCTGCAAGCCGCCAAGATTGCCGTCGGGCTGTCTTGTTATATGGTATAATCAAGGGTGTTTCCGGGATCACCTCGACGCTTAGTATCAACCAACTGGGGGAAACCCATGTCCCGCTGTCGCTGCTGTACGCCTCTCCTGCCGGCACTTCTGATCCTATTGACTGCAGCTATCCCGACCCTTGCCCAAGGGACGGTTTCACCGCGGCTGGAACGTGCGCTGGCGGCCGAAGCGTTCTCTGGACGGGATGATGATGGTCGGGTGGCGGTCTGGGTCTATTTCCGGGACAAGGGAGTGACCGGGGCCGAACTGGAACAGGCCCTGCTCGCCGCCGAGGCCCGGCTGCCCGAACGTACGGCCTGGCGGCGGGCCAAGGTCCGCCCCGCCGGCCAACTGCTGGTGGATATCGGGGACCTGCCCCTGCATGCACCGTATCTGGAACAGGTCGCCGAGTTGGGTGCGACACTGCGCCGAGAGAGCCGCTGGCTCAATGCCGCCAGCTTCCAGGTCAGCGACGATCAGCTGCGGCAGCTGGCCGCTCTGCCGTGGGTCGTGAAGTTGGATCTCGTGGCCCGTTTCAGCCGGCCGGAGATTCCCACGCCGCCTGAGGTCGATGCCGAGGTCCTGGACCAGCTCGACGAGCGAAAGGATGACCGGGACGGCGACAACCGCTGGGACATCGACTACGGAGCCAACCGGTCGGCCATGGAACAGGCCAACGTGCCGCCGGTGCACGAGCTGGGCATCACCGGCGCGGGCGTGATCATCGGCATGCTTGACAGTGGTTTTCGCACGACTCACGAAGCCCTGGAGAACATTCCGATCCTCGCCACCTACGATTTCGTCAATGACGACGAAATAGTGGATAATGAACCGGGTGACCCGGAGAACAGCAACGACCACGGCACCAAGACCCTGTCCACGGCCATGGGCAACATGCCCGGTTCGTTGGTGGCGCCGGCATTCGGTGCTTCGGCCATCCTGGCCAAGACCGAGGATGTGTCCCAGGAGATTCCCATCGAGGAGGACCAGTGGGTGGCCGGCCTGGAGTTCGCCGAAGGCCACGGAGCGGATATCATCTCGTCGTCCCTCGGCTACTACGACTGGTACGATTTTCCCGATCTGGACGGCAATACCGCCGTGACAACCATCGCTGCTGACCTGGCGGTGGCCAGGGGCGTGGTGGTCGTCAACTCCGCGGGCAACGAGCGAAACACCGCCTTCAACCACATCATCGCCCCCTCGGACGGGGACAGCGTCATCGCGGTGGGCGCGGTGACCTCCAGCGGTGCAGTCACCTCGTTTTCCTCGCCGGGACCGTCCTATGACGGCCGCATCAAGCCCGATGTTTCGGCCCTGGGTTCGGGTAACCCGGTGGCCAAACCCACCGACGATCACGGCTACACTACGGCTTCGGGTACCTCTTTCAGCTGCCCCCTGACCTCGGGAGTGGCGGCTCTGATCCTGGCCCGGGCGCCCGGCCTGACTCCTCTCCAGGTGCGGGAGGCGCTGCGGGAAACGGCCCACCTGGCGGATAACCCGGACAACGACTACGGCTGGGGAATCATCGACGCCCTGGCTGCGGTGACCTACTTCGGCCCTTCCTTCGTGCACCAGCCCCTGGTGGACACCGAGGACACCACCGGTCCCTACTTCGTGGCCGCAACGATCACCGACCGGGAGGGGGTCGACGGGACCTCCGTGAGTCTTAATTATCGCCTCGACGGTGGCTTTTGGGAGCGGGTTACACTGTTGCCGACCGGCGATCCGGACACCTGGGCCGGCGCGATCCCGGGCCAACCGGCCGGCGCGATCGTAGAATACTACCTGGAAGCGGCCAGCATCAATGCCGTGACCACGACTCTGCCGCCCTGGGGAGCGGAATCGCCGATCTCATTCCGGGTCGGGCCAGACGAGACCCTGCCCTTGCTGATCCATGAACCGCTACGGGACCAGGCCTACATCCAGTGGCCGCCCGTGGTGCGATGCACTGCGACGGACAACCTCGGCATCGACCGGGTCGAGTTGACGTACCAGCACAATGGTGGACCGGTTACCGCACCCGCCGCGCTCGGCTTCGACGGGGGCGATGCCTACTCCCTGACCTTCCCGCTGGAACAGCTGGACGTGGCCATCGGTGACCAGATCATCTACAACCTGACCGCCTGGGATGCTGCCGGTATACCCAATGCAACGGTCGCCGGTCCGCATACCTTTGAGGTCATCGATACTCTGGGTCTGGTCCTGGTCCTTGCAGATCAAGGCAGTGGCAAGACCGACGACAAGGTGGCCAAAGACAAGAGTGCCCTGGTCGCCGTCGAGGGCAGATCATCGGCTGCTACCATCGCCGACTGGTTGACCGCAGCCGGGTACGTGGCCGACGTGATTCCCGCCGCGGGAGTGACGGTCGCCGACTTCGAGAGCTACCACGTGGTGCTCCTGGCTGCCGGCAACAACACCAGCCCCCTGGCTGATCCCGCCACCCGCGACGCCCTGCGCGCTTGGGCTTCCGCAGGAGGCAAGATCATCATCGAGGGCGGCGAAGTGGGTTACGATGTCCTGACATCTCCCGGCTATCCCGAGTTCGCTGCTGAGGTTCTGCACGCAGTGGACTGGGAGTCAGACAATGCCGGCAATCTGGAGACGGTGTCGGGTCAGGAGTTTCATCCCATCTTGACCCAGCCCCACGAACTGCCCGGCACGCTGGGTCTGGACTACAGTGGCTACGGTGACCAGGATGCCGTCGAGGTCGCCGGTGACAGTTACCGGATCATGGCACCGGCCAATTTCCTCCAGGACGCCGGAATCTACGTTTATGACGACAACAGTGCTCCGCAATCGGCCCAGATCGTCGTGTTCACGGTGAACGTGGAGGCGATCAGCGGCGGTGGTGCCGCTCTGCTGGAGAACACTCTCGATTTCCTGATGGCCGCAGAACCGGCACCCACCGCGTCGATGTCCGGCCGGGTCGTGCTGACGGGTGAGGGCAACTACGGCGGTGTTCTGGTCTCAGTGGGGGGTGGTCACGAGACTACAACTACTACCGATGGTCTCTGGCTGCTGGCGGGTCTCTACGGGGGCTCCTACGAGCTCATGGTCAGCTTTCCCGGTTTCGAGACCGCCCGTCTTGAGGTGGAGCTGGCAGATGGCGAGCAGCTGACCGAGCTGGAGATCAGGCTGAATCCAGTGATCCAGACCCACTATGCGGCGACTCCCCAGTTGCCCATTCCCGACAGCAATCCAGGGGGCGTCATCAGCATGATCGCCGTACCTGCGGAAGAGTCCGGACTGCTCAGCGCCGTCAGCGTCGATATCGAGATCCACCACACCTGGATCGGCGATCTGACGGTGGCCTTGATCAGCCCCGGTGGCACGACCGTGACCCTGCACAATCGCTCCGGCAGCAGTTCCCACGACATTGTCGGCAATTGGCCGGCGACGTTGACGGTCGACGGACCCGGTGATCTGCTCGATCTGCTGGGCGAGGACAACGCCGGTGACTGGACCCTGTTCGTGTCCGACTCGGCCGGTTCCGACACCGGCGTTCTGGAGAGCTGGGGGCTGCATTTTACCATTCCCGGGGTCGTGTCGGCCGTGGGAGACGGTGGACCTCCGAGTGTCACCCGGCTTTACCCCAACGTGCCGAATCCGTTCAATCCCCAGACGGAGATCGTCTTCGAGCTGGCCCGGGCCGGGAACACCCGCCTTTCCATTTTCGATGTCCGTGGTATGTTGGTCACGCGACTGCTGGATGAGGAACTGGCCGCCGGTTCCCATCGCGTACGCTGGGACGGACGCGACGGTGCGGGGCGTGGAGTGGGCAGCGGGACTTATCTCTATCGCCTGGAAAGCGGTGAAGTGGTCGCGGAACGAAAGATGCTACTGGTCCGCTGACAAATGCACTGCCGGAAGAGGATGATCCAAGGATGGCACGATCCAAGACGCGCTTCTATTGCAAGAGCTGCGGGCACGAGGAATTGCGCTGGCTGGGGCGGTGCCCCGGTTGCGGAGAATGGAACACACTGGCGGAGATGAAGGTCGCGCCGACCAGCGGCGGCAAGGGCGCTCGGGGCTTCAGCGCCAATCGCAAGGGTCAACCCGTAGGGTTCGGCGGCGGTAGCACTCGGACCAGCGGCGGAGCTGCCGGTACAGCCGCAGCCTGGCCCGAAGCCGTGGGGCCCGACGGCAAGCTGCAACCGGTGCCCCTGGCCAAGATCGCATCAGCGGATAACCGCCGGTTGCCCGTGGAACCCGCCGAAGTGGCCCGGGTCCTCGGCGGCGGATTGGTGGAAGGTTCGGTGGTCCTGTTGGGCGGCGAACCGGGCGTGGGCAAATCCACCCTGTTGACGGGACTGGCCCTGTGGTGGGTTCGCCAGGGAGTGCAGGTGCTCTACGTGGCGGGCGAAGAATCGCCGGCTCAGATCCGGATGCGCGCCGAGCGTCTGGGATTCAAGCCCGACCAGGAAGAGGGTTTCTCTATCCTGCCTGAGGTCCATCTCGAGAGCCTCGTCGAGGCACTGGGCACGGCCATGACCGCGACCGCCGAGGGCCCGGTTTCCAGCGTCATCGTCGCCGATTCCATTCAGACCCTGCACAGCGAACACATCGACGCCTTTCCCGGGAGCCCCACCCAGATCCGATACTGCGGCGGCGTGCTGGCAGATTTTGCCCGCCATACCGGGGCGCCGGTGTTTCTGGTGGGACACGTGACCAAGAGTGGCGACCTGGCGGGTCCCAAGCTCCTCGAACACATGGTCGATACCGTGTTGTACTTCGAGGGAAGCGATGGCGGGGCCATCCGTATGGTCCGGGCGGTCAAGAATCGCTTCGGCACCACCGGCGAGCTGGCGGTGCTGGAGATGCGGGGTGACGGATTGGCCCCGGTGGACCAGGCCGGAGTGTTGTTTCTCAGCGGCCAGCGAGGACACGAACCAGGCTCGGCGGTGTGTGCGGTGAAGAACGGATCGCGGACCTTCCTGGTGGAGGTCCAGGCCCTGGTCTCTCCCTCCCGCTATGGCACTCCCCAGCGGGTGGTGCAGGGTGTGGACAACAAGAGAGTGGCCCTGCTGGCGGCCATACTTGAAAAGCGGGCGGGCCTGGATCTGGCCGGTTGCGACATATTCGTCAAGGTGGCGGGCGGGGGACGTATCGACGATCCCGGAGCCGATCTGGCCATTCTGACGGCTCTGGCCTCGTCTCTGCGGGAACGACCCATTCCCCACGATACTTTGATCGTCGGCGAGGTGGGGCTGACCGGTGAGATCCGTCGGGTCTCTGACCTGGAAGCGAGGCTTCGGGAGGCTGCCCGCCACGGATTCAAACGGGCGGTCCTGGCCGGCGGCGATGATCAGAAGAAGGGAAAACGACAGCTGGAGGGGTTGGCCCTGGAGCGGGTCGGGAGCGTCGAAGAAGCGGTGGCTCTGGCCCTGCAACCTGTCCACGGCCGACAGGCCGGAGCCGGGGAATGATGGAACCATGACCCACGTTCACCGAGTGCATCTGATCCAGCTGGCCGGTGGCACCGGATCACGGGCCCTTCGTGGTGGTGACGACACACCCAAGCAGTTCCGTCGGGCCGGGGGCCGTCTACTCCTGGAAGTGAGTTTGAATGAGTTTCTGACCGGACTGGAGCCGTCCCTGGAGATAGCCAGCGTGACTGTGGTTGTGGCCGATGCCTGGCGCCAGCGAGTGGAGACAATCCTGCACTCCTTGCCCGTAGCCTGGCAATTGGCCGGAGCCGGATCAACGAGGACCGGCTCGACCTGGAACGCGGTGCAGGCCCTGGAAGCATCGGAATCACCTGGCGACGACGACCTGGTTGCAGTCCACGACGCGGCCCGACCCTTCGCCACGGTGTCTCTGCTGGCCGGTCTGGCTGCGGCGGCTGACCGCAGTGGAGCGGCCGTACCGGGAGTCAGGGTGGCCGATACCATCTTGCGTCGCCGGGACGGTGGTTCGGCCGAGTATCTGCATCGCGACGCCCTGGTGGCCGTGCAGACGCCCCAGGTGTTCCGCTGGCGCCCCTTCGTCGACGCCCACCGCTGGGCTGCCGATCAGCGGGTCTCTTTCACCGACGATGGTGGACTGCTGGCGGCTCGGGGTCACGAGGCCGTCGTGGTCGACGGTGAGCCGGGCAACTGGAAGGTGACCAGCGCCGCCGACTGGGAGCGTGCGCTAGATCTGCTGGAAGCCTGAACGATCCCTCGAATCGACTTCTTGTGGTGACCGGCGGGAACTCACCGTGCTACTGTGGCGTTGCTCGATAAGCTCAAGCGGTTTCCATTTCGACATTCAATCAGCCGTTCGTCTTCCTGGCCGTCCTCGACTCGTGCCGACTGCTCAGGATCCGTCAGTGTGCCCCTTCCTGAGGCCGTCCGCCGAAAGTGAAGGAGATCACGATGCGTTCCCGGGTCCCTGCCAGACGTCTTTCCAGCTTCCTGCGAATCCAATACGACCGGGCCGCGCTGGCGGCGGTACTGATGCTGTTGGCAGCGATTGCAGGTTGTCAGCGTCTGGACGAGACCGTCGATCCGTCCAGCCTGAAACCCGGCGAGATGACAGTCATGGCGGTCAGTCCCGATTCGGGCGAGCTACCTCTGACCGGCACCCTGGCCTTGCGCTTCGCCGGCGCTGCGGTGCCCGACTCGCTGGCCGACGGCAGCGCTCTGGATCCTGCTCCGGGAGTGATCTCGCCACCGGTGACGGGTTTCTGGAAATGGCAGGACCCGGCGACCCTGGTTTTCGTTCCGGGACAGCGATACGAGACCAATACCGCCTATCGTGTCCGTCTGCGACCGGAGGTGCTGCGCCGCAGCGGCTTGCGCCTGCGCGGCCGCCGCGAGTTCGAGTTTAGGGTAGAGCCGTTCCGGGTGCTGGGGTACAGCCTGCAGCGATATCGGGTCGAGGATCGCCAGCGAACCTACCGTATCCAGGGGGAGGTCCGTTTCAATCATCCGGTGGCGCCGGAAGCGTTCATCGACGCTCTCGAATGCGAATTCGAGGGTGTGGGCAGTATACCGGTGGCCACGGCAACGACGTCCGTCGGTAGATCCATCACGTTCCTCACCGAGCCGGTCGAGGCCGGGGGCCGGAACCGTGAGTTCATCGCCACAATAGCCTCCTCCCTGCGACCGGTCGAAGGGAGCCTGGGTCTGAACCAGTCGGCGAGGCGATCCCTCACCGTCCCGGCCATCGAACGTCTGAAGATCAACGAGCTGAGGGTCACCGGTGACGACGGCAAGCCGAAGGTGATCATGGAGCTGTCCGAGCAGGTGGATGCCGATGAGTTGCTGAAAGTTCTGAAGGTCACTCCCGAGGTGGAGAACCTGCGGATCACCGGGCGCTGGCGACAGATTCAACTGGACGGCGAGTGGCGTTTCGATCAGCGCTACGAGCTGGAGCTGCCGGCAGGCCTGACCTCGGAAAGGGGTCTCACCCTGGATCAGAGCTACCACGGCTCGGTGTTCATCGACGATCTGGATCCCTGGCTGCGAATCGCCGGTACGGGGAACTATCTCTCCCTGCGGGGGGAGCGTCGGTTGGCGGTCGAATCGGTCAACGTGGCCGAGCTGGATGTGTCGGTGGATCGCGTCTTCGCCAACAACCTGGTTCCGTTCCTGCAGGAAAACCAATTGCGCGACAGGGATCAGAACTGGCGCTGGAACCTGGAGGCCCAGGGCGGGAACATCTACCGGGGTCAAATGAATGTAGCCCGGGTCCGCAATGCCAAGGTCACCACGCCGGTGGATCTGCGTGATCTGCTGAACGAAGGGTCCCGGGGTATCTTCCGGTTGACCGTCAGCAGGCAGGACGAGTATCGGCCCCGGGACAGTCGCTGGATCGTCGCCACCGATCTGGGCCTGGTGGCCAAGTGGGCCGGCGAGCGTATGCTGGTCGCCGTGGCGTCGGTGGCGGATCTACAACCGCTGACCGGCGTGACCATCCAGGTATTCAGCTACAACAACCAGATGCTGGCCGAAGGGCGCACCGATGATGAGGGTCTGGTCGAGCTCGACGGGCTAGACCGGACGGGCGGCCAACGTCCCTACGTGGTGGTGGCAAGTCACCGGCAGGATCTCAGTTTTCTGGCGCTGGACGAAACCCGGATACCCACGGCCGATCTGGACGTCGGCGGTGTGTCCGTGGCCGCCACCGGGTACCGGGCCTTCATTTACGGGGACCGTGATCTCTACCGCCCCGGCGATCGAGCCCATGTGGCCTGGATGGTCCGGGACGCCCGTTTGCAGGCGCCGTCGCGATTTCCACTGACTCTGAGAGTCTATGCTCCCGAGGGACAGGAGTTCATGAGGCAGAGGGTCACCTGCGACGAGGCGGGTACCGGCGAGTACACCGTGGAGTTACCCCGCTGGGTGCAGACCGGGCGCTACACGGTGGTCCTGAATCTGGACGACGAAACGTCTATCGGACGTGCAACCTTCTCCGTGGAGGACTTCATCCCGGACCGCATGAAGGTGGAAGCCCGGTTGCTGGTCGACGATTCACCACCGGCGATTGTCGCGCCGGGCGACAGCCTTGAACTGGCAGCCACCGCACTCACCCTGTTTGGGCCGCCTGCAGCAGCGAGACGGGCCGAAGCCAACCTGTGGTATGAACGGGCCCAGGTCGTCCTTCCCGCCTGGGAAGGTTATACGTTCGGGGATCCTGCCCAGGACAGCCTGCCACCACGTCGCTCGCTCGGCGAGGCGATCACCGACGAGGACGGGTCCGCCGCCTGGGCGGTCGCCCTTCCCGAGCTACCCGGCTATCACGGCTGGTTGCGCCTGAACACCTCGGTGACGGTCAGCGAATCGGGGGGCGGGCGAGCGGTTGTCGACAGCGACGCCGCCCTGTTCTCACCGGTGAACAATCTGTTGGGCTTGCGCAACCTGTCGGCTTCCGACAGTGACTATGCCGAGCCCGGCGACAGCCTGCGATTCGCTGCCGTTCTGGTGGACCTGAAAGGAAACGCGTTGCCGGCAGCCGACGTGACGGTCCGGGTTATGAGGCGTCGCTGGCGTACGGTCCTCAAACGAGAGGGTGCCGGATACCGTTACGTATCAGAGTATGACGAGCATCTGGATCAGGAGCTGACTCTGGATCTGGCTGCCGCCGCCACCGATCTCGAGGTGACGGTCAACCGCAACGGCAGCTACCGCCTGGTGGCGGTCACCGCCGACGGTTCAGCCCGCGGCGCGCTGGATTTCTATGTCTACGGCTCCGGCTACTCGCCCTGGGCCATGACCGATCCCGAAACGGTGAACCTGAAGCTCGACCGGGAATCTTACTCAGCCGGCGGGATGGTCACCGCTTCGGTGGAGGCGCCGTTTCCGGGGTTGATGCTGTTGACCATGGAACGCGAAGGGGTCCGTAGCCACCAGTGGGTGAGATTGCAGGACAACACGGCGACCGTCCGGATGCAGTTGCCGCCGGATTCGGCCCCCAATACCTATCTCGTGGCCACCTTGCTGCGTCCCCTATCGGAACTGGACCCCCGAGCCCCGGCGCGAGCCTTCGGAGCCGTGCCTGTATTCGTGGACCGGCAACCGATGACGCTGCCGGTGGAACTCGTCGCCCCGCAGGAGATGCGCCCCCGTACGACCCTCACTGCTCGGGTTCGCTTGCCGGACCTGCCGGCTGGTGTACCGGCCCGGATCACCGTGGCAGCGGTGGATGAGGGCATTCTCCAGATCACCGGGCAGCCGTCGCCGTCGCCTCTGGATTTCTTCCTGAAGCGACGGCGGTTGTCCGTCCAGAGCTTCGACATCTGGTCCCAGCTGCTGCCCGAGTATCAGCGTGTGCTACGGCAGTCCTCACCGGGGGGCGGGGCCGGACTGGCCGACGCCGAGGCCGAGATGAAGGCCCAGGGCAGCCGTCTCAATCCCCTGGCCGTGGATCGTGTCAAGCCCGTGGCTCTGTGGTCGGGCCTGTTGACCGGTGGCCGCGACTGGCAGACCGTGGAGTTCGCGATCCCTGAGTTCAACGGCGCCTTGCGTCTGATGGCCGTGGCGGTAGCCGGCGCCCGTTTCGGTGCGGCGGAACAACCGGTACGCGTAGCAGATCCCCTGGTGCTCAGCCCCAGTCTGCCCCGGTTTCTGGCTCCCGGAGACACATTTCGGGTACCGGTGTCGGTGTACAATGGAGCCACGCCCATTGCTGGCGAGTCCTTGCCGGTCACTGTCGATGTTGCTACGACCGGCCCTGTGGCTGTGGTCGCCCACAGTCCTACGCAAGTCGAACTGGATATTCCAGCCGCCGCCGAACGGGTCGCCTGGTTCGATCTATTCGCCACCGATGAAGTGGGTCCGGCCTCGATTCAGTTCACTGCCGCGGCAGCCGGAGAAGCGGTTTCAAACCGCACCGACCTCTCTGTACGCGCACCCCGGCCCCTGGAGATCGTCGTCAACGGCGGCGTGGCCAGGGAAGACGAGCCCGGACGTGTCCGGCTGGGTAACTGGTGGTACCCCGGCAGCGGAGCGGTCACAGTGAAGGTTGCCGCCAATCCCATGGCTCGCTTCGGCGCAGCATTGCCCTACCTGTTGCGCTACCCGTACGGGTGCGCCGAGCAGATCACCAGCCGCAGTTTTCCGCTGGTTCATTTTGGCGAACTGGCCGCCCGGTTGGCGCCCGAGGCCTTCGGTTCCCAGGACTCCGACTACTTTGTCAACTCGGGCATCGACTACCTGACGTCCCTCTATCGGCCGGGACGGGGCTTCGCCATGTGGCCCGGCCGCAGTAGCGCGATCAATCCCTGGGCCACAACCTACGTGACCCACTTTCTGCTCGAGGCTCGGCGTGGCGGATTCGTTGTGGCAGAGGACATTCTCGCCGGAGCCCTGGACCGTCTGGAGGAGCTGGCCCGCACTTCGGAGAATGGCTGGCAGCGGGGCTGGACCCACGGCAGTCGGGCCCGGACCAGGGCCTACGCCTGCTACGTGCTGGCCCTGGCGAATAGACCGCAGCGCGGAGCCATGGATCAACTGGCCAGCAACAGCTGGGACCTGCTCGCACCGGCGGCGCGGGCCCATCTGGCCGGCGCCTATGCCCTGATCGGCAACCAGGCCCGCTTCGAGGCGTTGTTGCCTGCGGCCGACGCTCCCCTGACGCCGGCGACAACCACCGACAATACCTGGCACTCGTCGACCCGCGATCAGGCCATACGAATGGAGGTGTTGGCCACCGTGGCACCGGAACATCCTCAAGTGCCGCAGCTTCTGCTGCAACTGGCCGACCGCGCCCACCACGGGCGCTGGTACAACACCCAGGAGAACGGCTTTGCCCTCGTGGGTCTGGGCAAGCTGGCCGCTGCCGGCCTGAGTGATGCCGCCTCCGGCGTGATCCGCATCGGCGATGCAACGGTCGCCGAGTTCTCGACGGACGGCCTGGCGATTCGCGGCGATGAATGGTCAGACGAAACCATCACCGTCCAGCCGACAGGTCCGGGCACAGCCTGGTTCACGGTGCTGGAAGAGGGAGTGCCCCGCCAGGGCGGTGAGACCGATCTGGACGCGGGTCTGCAGGTGGAAAGGATCTATCTGGACGAGAACGGTGATCCGGTCGATGTGCTGGCCATCGTCCAGGGACAGACCCTGGTCTGTCGGCTGACCCTGACCAGCGACAAGGGAAGAGTGGAGGACGTGGTGATCACGGATCTCGTTCCGGCAGGACTCGAGATCGAGAATCCCCGCTTGGATCGCAGCGGATCTTTCGCCTGGATCGACAGCCACGAGCTGAGTGAGTACCGGCGATTGCGCCGGGATCACCTGGAGATACGGGACGATCGCCTGTTGCTCTTCACAAGCACTGACGGGCGTCCTGCGGTCTTCTACTACACCCTGCGTGCGGTCACCGTGGGACGATTCACCCTGCCCCCGATCAAGGCCGAGGCCATGTACGATCCGGACGTGCGCAGCGTTCGGGGTAGAGGCGAGGTGAGGGTCATTGCTCCGCAATAGCTGGATCAATCTTGGACGCCGTCTGTGGCAAGTCCGGAGGCTCCGCCGAGCGGTGAAGTCGAGCGCGACCCTGATGGCGGGTCTGTGGTTGTTGTGGTCGGCTACCCTGTTCTGGTGGCCGCCGCCGGAGCCTCATGCAGTCAAACCTGCCGGAGTTCGGGTTCTCGATCGGGAGGGCCGCCTGCTCAGGGGCTATCTGAGCCCCGATCAGAAGCGTCGCTGGACTCTTGCGCTGAGTGAGATCAGCCCCGAGCTGGTCACCGCAGTGTTGCAGCACGAGGACCGCCGCTTCTTTCGGCATCCGGGAGTCGACCCCGTCGCGGTTCTGCGCACGGCCTGGACGAATTTAAGGGCTGGCCGAGTCACCGGCGGCGCTTCGACCCTCACCATGCAACTGGCACGTCTGGTGGAACCGAGACCGCGATCAGTGGGTTACAAGCTATTCCAGATGTGGAGAGCCCTGCAGTACGAGGCGATCTACAGCAAGGAAGAGATCCTGGCGTACTACTTGAACCTCGCACCCTACGGGGGCAATGTCGAGGGCGTCGGAGCGGCGGCCCAGGTCTACTTCGGCAAATCGGCTCGTGAGCTGTCCAGGTCCGAAGCCGTCTTGCTGGCGGTTCTGCCCCAGGCTCCTGGTCGCCGCGATCCGGTGAGCCATCCTGATGCGGCCCGGGCTGCTCGTGATCGCTTGGCTCGACGCCTGCTCGAACGCGGAGTCATCGAGCGGGAGCAGGTCCTGGAAGTGGTCTCCAGTCCGCTGGGGGTGAGGACCCGGCGCCCGCCATTCGTCGCACCTCATTTTTGTCGCTGGACCAGAAAGCGACATCCGAATCGGACCTCGGTGGTCACCACTCTGGATCTGGATCTGCAGCTCCGAGCCCAGGAGTTGGTCACGGCCAGGGTACGGGAGTTGCGACCCCTGGGTGTGAGTCAGGGTGCGGCAGTGATCCTGGATGCAGGGACCGCCGAGGTGCTGGCCATGGTGGGCTCCGCCGACTTCGCCGACGACGAGCACGCCGGTCAGGTCAACGGCGCGTTAGCCCGACGCTCACCGGGCTCGACCCTGAAACCCTTTGTCTACGCCCTGGCATTCGACCGCGGTCTGGCGACACCGCTGTCGCTGCTGGAAGATGTGCCGCTGCGATTCAGCGACTACACACCGGACAATTACGATGAGCGGTTCAGGGGTGTCGTCACCGCGAGCCGGGCTTTGCGCACCTCGCTGAACGTGCCGGCGGTGGCAATGGCGGCTGCCCTCGAGCAGGAGCGCCGGGGAGGGCTCTACGAGTTTCTCCAGGACGCAGGCTCGGTCTCACTGGATCGACCGGCGGGACACTATGGGCTGTCCCTGGTCCTCGGTGGTGGAGACCTGTCTCTACTGGAACTGGCCTCTTTGTACGGACTGCTCGCTCGGCAGGGGACGGTGCGTCCGGTTCGGGATCTGCGGCCGGTCGCTACCGGACAGCAGATCGACGGCCCGCGGCTGCTCTCGGCCGAGTCCGCCTGGATGACCAGCCACGAGTTGGCCGGCGTCGAACGGCCGGATCCGGAAACCCGTTGGCGTGGCGCCGTCGGCAGCCTGCCTGTGGCCTGGAAGACGGGCACGTCCTACGGTCACCGCGACGCCTGGAGCATTGGTCTGGCAGGGCGCTTTGTGGTGGCGGTTTGGCTGGGCAACTTCGACGGCTCAGGTTCGCCTCACCTGGTGGGTTCCACTGCCGCCGCTCCGCTGCTCTTTACGCTCATCGAGAATCTACCGGAGGCCGGAACCGGCCGTTGGCATCTCAGACCTGCCGGCCTGCTGGCCCGCCCGGTTTGTGCCCTGAGCGGAGCGATCCCGGGTCCCCATTGCCGTGACACTGTGATCGCCGACTTCATTCCCGGGGTATCGCCGGCGGGTCTCTGTCAGGTCCACCGCCGGATCCAGCTCGATTCCGGCAGCGGGTTGGCGGTCTGCTCCCGCTGCCGGATTGCAGGCAACTGGACCACCAGAATCGTGGAGTGGTGGCCACCGCGGGTGGCGACCTACTTGAATCGCGGGGGATTGGTCGCCGAATCGTTGCCGCCCCACAATCCCGGGTGCAGCGAACTCGGTGGCGGAGAGGCGCCGATCATTGTCAGTCCGGCGCCGGATGCGGAGATACACCTCCGGCGCGGTGTGCCCCTGGCCGACCAGGCCATTGCTTTGCGGGCCTCGGTGAACGCTTCGAGCAGCGAAGTTTTCTGGTTCGTCGACGGCGATCTGGTCGGCAGTACACGGCCCGGTGGAACAGTATTCCTGAATCCCGAGCGAGGCCGTCACCGCCTGACGGTCGTCGATGATGCAGGTCGCTCCGCAGCCACTGAATTCAGGGTTCGCGGCCATTCCAGCCCGTGAACGACGATTTGACGTCGACTGCGGTTGCGGAAACCCTCGTATCGGGTGTATAATCTACTTAAATAGTCTTGTATAGGTCCGTGAGTCTCTCGAGTGAAACGCGAGGAATGCGCATGACGAATCGCCCCATGAGCCGATCCCTGGTTTTGGCATTCTTGCTGGGGTTGTTGAGTTTTGGCGTCGCGACCGCCGAGGCCCAGTACATCTTTCCCCGCATCGGCCTGAGTGCGTCGCCGGACGAGTACAACGACGAGCTCACCACGCACATCGACGATTCGTTCGTCCTGTATGTCTGTGTGTTCGGGCCCAACCCCGGTGAACCCATCGACCAGGATATTGCCGAACTCAACTGGGTAATCCACCAGGTCTGTTGCGGCGCCTCCCTGGATATCGAGGAGATCCGGTACGAGGAAGACATCTTCGAGCACTACGGTTCGCCGATGAGCGGGGTGACCAGCTCTTCGGAAGTCTGCGTGAATGAGGAGAAACTGCTGCTGGCCACGGTCGTTGCCCGTGTGGATGTCGAGCAGCCTGGAGACTATCTCTGGGCCGCAGGGGTCTATTCGCCGGCGCTGGATTGCGACCAGGAGAACGCTATTTTCATGGACATGCCGGTGATGATCCATGTGGAGGGTGACGCCACGCCCAACGAGAACCACTCCTGGGGAGCACTGAAGGCGACTTATCGCTAGAGTCTTGCAGGCGGTCCCTGCGTTCGGCCCGGGTCCTGGATCCGGGCCGATTTTTTTTTTGCCACCGGCGGTGTGGTATAATCGACCGGGAGACGTCGTTTGACGTGAGAGATGGGACTAGTCGATTCCGGGGAGGGATATCCATGAAGTTACTGTCATTGCTTCTGATCGGTGCCGGCCTGCTGACGCCGAAATCTACGCTTGCTCAGAACCACCAGTATTTTCCTCTGGTGCTGGATTCGGTCTGGGAGTACTCCATCACCGAGGGCACCAGTACCGTCGGGATCACCGGCACCGCCACGATCAATGGACTCGAGACCTATGTGCGCCTTTCGATTCTGACCGGGCCACACGCCCAGACCGTGATCAACTACTGGTCGCTGAACGAGGAAGGGGATGTTTTCCTGCACGGAGCCTCCAACGCCGACGGATTCTCGGTGACCTACGACCCGCCGATACTCTGGCTCGACCCGCCGTTGAGTGTGGGCCAGAGCTGGATTGTCGAAACCATGGCTGACAACCAGTTTCTGTCGTTCACCACGGGCATCATCTGGGAGGGGGAGGTAACAGTGCCTGCGGGTCTGTTCCACACCTATGGACGCGCCATTCTTGGCGGTCAAGTTCTCCTGTTTGCCGACCGGTATGGGTCTCACGATTTGTTGGGGTTCCGGGTCGATCCGCAACGGCAGCGAGACGATGTCTCCGAGTGGTACAACAACGGAACGGGCATGATCAAGGATCAGTACGCCAACCACCAACTGGTCGACTACATGATTCCGGTGGGGGTCGAAGTGTCCAGCTGGAGTGAACTGAAGGCCCTTTACCGCTGAGATGAGCTCTCTCCTCGGCAACAAGAAAGGCCCCGTGCCATGGCGCGGGGCCTTCTGCTCTCCGTGTCGGCTAACGGGTCATTTGACCAGGGTCAGCAGCTGTCCCTGGGACTGGCCGTCGACGGTCAACCGGGCCATATACGTACCACTGGGCAGCACGCGACCACGAATGTCGGTGCCGTTCCAGGTGACCTCGTATTCACGGCCACCGGATTGACGACTGTCCACCAGGGTGCTGACCACACGGCCCCGCAGGTCCATGATCTCCAGGCGCACGGCCACGTCACCGGCGCTATCGCCGAGCTGGTACGGGATCCGGGTGGTGGGATTGAAGGGGTTCGGGTAGCCGGCCTTCAGCTCATGGCGAGCCCGGGGAGCTTCAGGAGCCGGGGCCATGGCCATGTCGTCCAGACCCTGTTGAACCGCGGCGCGAATGGCGCTGTCGTTCCAGCTGCCTCGCCAGAGAATGATGCCGTCTCCACCGACAACAAACCAGTAGTCATAGCCGCTGCCGTAATCCTGAGGGACGCCTTCAGCGCCCGCGTTCATCAGCAGGGGAAACGTGACTTCGGTCTCGGATTGGAAAAAACCAAGCTGGGTCTCGTTACCATTCCAGTGGTCGAGTCCGAGGACCTGAACGGGTTCGTCTGCGAAATCCTGTGCGATAGCCTCCGTACCGGGGGCTCTGTCGATGCAGCCGCCTCAGCCATAGCCCAGCATGAACAGGACAACGACTTCACCCTCATGTTGGCTCAGGGTCTCGGTTCCTCCACCGAGCACCTGCAAGTCGAAATCGGCGGCGGGGGTTCCTACCTCGCCCGCGGCGTAAGCCGAGGACGCCAGCAGGGCGATTGCCAGGGCCATTGCCGGAACCGAACTGCGAATTCTCCGGAACATCTTGGGTCTCCTTTCACTGCAGTGGGTGACCCGCTGGCCATTCCTCGTCGGGCGCACTCGGCCCGGATCCCCCTGTTACTACGCCTGCCGATAATCGACGAGCGTCATAAATCTATACTAAAAAGCTCTTGAATTTATAGGGATACGAAAAAAAATCGGACCCGCAAGCCCCGTTTCGGAGTTTGCGGGTCCGATCAGCAGGGGGCCCGCCAGGGCATCAGTCCAGGTCGGCGGTCAGTTTTCCGGATTCGGCAGCCTTATAGACCTTTACTTGACGATAGAGTTTCAATCCGACTCGTCCGGTCCTTATACCCTCGAGCAAGTTGTCCAGGCAGTTGCCCAGGTCCTTTTCCTGCTCCGTGAGGGTAGCCAGGCGTTCCTGCATGGCGACTGTTTCGGGCGAATCATCATCCGGCAGCGCCGTCAAGGCCTCGGCGATGTGGTACACCTTCAGGGCCAGAACCGTCAGTCGGTCGATGATGCTGCCGGGAGACTCGCTGTTCAGGGGTGCGGCGGGATTCACGACCCCGCTTGCTGTCAGTCCCGAGTAGAGCAGGTCATCCAGACGGTCGACGGTCTGCACCCGGCGTCGGTTGGAAGCATCGATGGAGCGCTTGACGGCTGCCAGTACCGTATCGTCGGCGCCGTGGTCCCGGCTGCGATCCTCTTCATGCCACTGAAAGGTATTGATCAGCTGGAGAAGCTCTACCGTACGGGTCCAGCCCTCAGGACCCTGCAGCGGCAGAACCTGGAGCGTTGATTCCCAGTGGGTGATCCGCGGTTCCTCGCGATGCCAGGCGGCGATGACATCTCGCAGAACGGGTGCGATGACGGCGAACGACTCGGGTACCTGGGCCATGGAATCTCCGGTGCCGGGTTCCCCTGGACGGGGTCCGGTCAGGTTGATGCTGGCGTCAACTGCGGCACCCCTACCTCGGGTGCGGCGAATCTTCAGGGTAAGCGGCGACCGGGATGGAGGCAAGTTCGGCTTGGCGATCCGGGGGGGAATGCGGTTATGATCCTCCCATGAAAACAAAACTACTGCACAGTGGGATGGTGCTGGAAGTATTGCTTGCCGTTTGGATAGGTGCCGGCGCACAGGCCGTGGCGTCCCCGCGGTCTGACGAGACGCTGGTCACCCTGCATCCCGCCCTGCCCGATACCCTGACCGCCGCCGAGGTGCACCGCCTGGGTCTGTTCACCGACGTGGCGGACCTGGATCGGGTCTGGTTCACCGCACCGATTGATGGCGGCGTCCGGGCTCACCTGGATCTGCTGCCGGGTACGGAGCCGCGGCGGCGGGAGCGGCGCCTGACCCGCGACCACTGGCGCGAGATGCAGGTCCGTACGGCGCAGGTTCTGGCCGGCGAGGATCCGGTGCCGGTGAGGGCTGACACGATGGGGGCAACGGCTGCCGGGGACACCCTGGCCGCCGGTCAGGCTTGGCCGGAAGTGCCGTGGACCAACCCGGCCCCGGAGTCCGTTCTCCCGGCAGAAGAGGTTGCCGAAGCGCAGTACCCTACCCTGGGCGACCGCTGGCTGCTGCAGGTAGGTCTGGGATACCAGCGCAATCTCACTTCGTACCGGGAGTTCTTCACCGACCAGGGCATCCTGAGTCTGGTATTCGCCAGACCGCTGAGCGATCACTTCATTCCCTATGCAAGTTTTGAGTTGGGCTTCGGTGACCTGCAACGGGACTTCGAAGCCATCACCGGTGATGGGCGGGCCAACACCTATTCGATCACGGCGGGTGCCCTGGGCAATACCGGACTCGGTCGTAGCACGCGCCTGTATGGCGGCGCCGCCGGGGGCTACTTCATCCGTTCCATGCAGTGGAGCGGGTTCTACCGCGACCCCGAGACGGGTGAGGAAAGCGATGGACACGTGCAGGAGATGGGCGACTGGGGACTCTCGCTGAGAGCCGGTGTCCTGCTGCAACGCAGTCATCCGCGCAAGGCCCGATTCCTGGACTTCGGATTGGGAGTGACCCTCTGTCCCGCCGATTCGTGGGAATACCGTACCGACGAGCAGCAATTCATTGGCGGCGACCGGGATATGTGGTTGATCCTGGCTATCCGCTACTGGGATACTCTCTGACACGGAGCAGTACCATGTTCAATGATCATTCCAATGGGCCCAGCCGCTTCTACCAGTTGCACCTGGGCGGCGACCGCAACTTCTGCTACCTGCTGGCCGACGAAGTCAGTGGTGAGGCGGCGGCTGTCGATCCGGGCTTCGAACCCGACGAGATGCATCGCATCGCCTGCGAGCGAGGCCTGCACATCAGGAACATCCTGATCACCCACGGGCATAGCGATCACGTGGGAGGAGCGGCCCGCTTGATGGAGCTGACGGGAGCCAAGTTGCTGGCCGGTCCGGAGGACGAGGTTGCCGGGGCTGTCTCCTTGACTGACGAACAGGTCATCGAACTGGGCGCCTTACAGGTGACTGCGCTGCACACACCGGGCCACTCGCCGGGTCACTACTGCTACCTCTTCGAGAATCGACTGGTGACCGGTGACCTGCTGTTCTGCGGCAAGATCGGCGGCACCGGCCCCTATTTCCCCGGATCTTCAGCCGAGCAGGAGTATGCTTCGTTGCAACGGATTCTGAAACTTCCCGACGCGACCCTCGTCTTTCCAGGGCACGACTACTATGGGGGCGACGGCAATATGCCTTGCTCGACCATCGGATTCGAGAAGCAGTACAATCCGTTCCTGACCGTCGCCGACTTTGCCGGCTTCTGCCATCTGAAAGACAATTGGGCCGAATACAAGAAGGAGCATGGAATCCGGTGAAGGAACTATCATCTGCCGTAGGGACCGCCGCCTGGCGCCGGATCCTGTTGAGTCTGGCTTGCATTCTGGCAGCCCTGCTGCCGCTGCTGCTGTTCGGGCCGTCCGGCGAAGTGGGTGAAACCGACGCCGCCGAGGCCGCCGGAGCCTTGAATACCGGTCGTGGACTGACCGTTCTCGTACTGCCCGGATTGCTGCTGCTGGCGGGCTGGATCCTGGCCATCAGTTTCCTGATCCTCGACACCTGGGCCCGCTGGTTCTGGGTTGCGGTGCTGGTGCTGGCGGCAGTGCTGGCGGCAACCCTCGGGACCGGGGGCGTGGTGTTCGCCACTTTCGTCTCGGGATTCGTGTTGACCTACCGCCGCTATCGCCCCTGGCGACACATCACGGCGCGCAAGCGTGCCCTGGGCTTTGGCCTGGGTGTGATCGCCGTGGTGATCCTGGTGCTCGAGCGAGGGCTTCTGAACTATGAGATCAGCAGTGGCGCCCAGCATTTGGTGGACCTGGGTCGATGGTCCCTGTTCTCCCTGGGCGGCTTCTGGCTGTGGTCCCTGTTTCACCTGGCCCTGGGCATGCGGTTGCACTTTCTGCGCTTGCGGCCGAAGCTGGCAGTCAGTGCTGTCCTGATCGGATTCGTGCCCCTGGCTCTGATGGTGGTGCTGGGATTGTCCATTACCTATTTCGGTCTGGGGGGAGCCCGAGCCAGCCGGGTGGGAAACATCCTGGAGTCGTGGCGGGAAACGACCGCCGGAGGAGCAAGCCTTTCCGGCGCCCCCTTCGACACGACCTTTGCTTGGCCGGATGGCGAAACTTCGCTGATGGACGATCAGGCCACGGTCATCCCGGCGCCCGAGTGGACAGGTGAACTCTCGCGGATGCTGGCCTACGCCCTGGCCCAGGATGTACGCGACACCGTTTCCCAGGATGCAGGAGCCGCTGCCGCCCCGACTCCGGCGGCCACCGATACCACCAACTGGTTCCTGGCTGGAGGCGAGGTCTGGTTGATGCGCTGGCAGGACGTGGGAACGCCGGAGGCGAGAACCCGGGCCTGGAAGCTGGGCCACCGGCCCTTGCAATCCCTGTCCGGACTGCTCAAGACCGGTGTCCGCCTGACCAACAACGTCGGCCGCCAGCGGGACGGCGAACTGGTTATCGGCGACGGCGATGATGTGGCGCAGCAGGGATTCACCGGCCTGCAGGCCAGCTACCGGGACGTGAGCGACGACCCGGCTTTCTGGGATAAATTCCGCTATTTCGGCGGCACCTTCGTCGGGGTTCTGGTCATGGGGGAGCGAGAGGTCGATGGCCGCTCCCTTTTCATCAAGCTCCAGGTTCGGTGGGAGGATCTGAAGAACGAGTTCATTTCCGGCGAGGACAACCTGAATGCCGTGGTCGTGGTGGCGCTGGCCCTAATGGCCGGACTCTTCCTGGCCATCGAGGTCTTTGCCCTGTTCTTCGGAATCCGCATCTCCGAGGGCATCGTCACAGCGGTGCACAGCCTGCACCGCGGGACCCAGGCCCTGGCTGCAGGGGATCTGGATACCGTGATCGAGATTCCCAACGAGGACGAGTTCGGCGACCTGGCCGATAGTTTCAACGAAATGACCGTGGCCATTCGCAAGGGACGAGAGGACGCCCTGGCCCGGGATCGGCTGGTGCGTGAACTGGAAACTGCCCGTGAGATCCAGGAAAGATTGCTACCCGCGGAGGAGCCGCACCTGACCGGTTTCGAGGTCACCGGTGCCAGCATTCCCAGTCGCGAGATCGGCGGCGACTACTTCGACTTCCTGGTACAGGGCGCCGACAGTATCGGCGTGGCCATCGGCGACGTCTCGGGCAAGGGCATGCCCGCTGCCTTGCTCATGTCCAACTTGCAGGCCAGCCTGCACGGCCAGATCATCCATCCCAGCTCGGTTTCCGAAGTGGTCGAGAGGGTGAACGATCTGCTGGTCAAGTCCACCGACTCACATATGTTCGCGACCTTCTTCTACGGGTTGCTGGACACCCGCACCGCGCAGTTCACCTGCACCAATGCAGGTCACAATCCGCCGCTGCTGCTGCGAAACGACGGGCAGATCGAGTTGCTGACCACCGGCGGCCTGCTACTGGGTATGCTGCGTGAGCAACCCTATCGCCAGGCGACGGTCGAGCTGGCGCCGGGT
>Ga0070729_10001013_pt1 | contig 48070 bp, 35 predicted proteins | sample tdDd472_FD_66725 | JGI IMG/M metagenome (GOLD analysis project Ga0070729, IMG submission 66725) | Marine sediment microbial communities from the Atlantic coast under amendment with organic carbon and nitrate - tdDd47.2 | ecosystem: Environmental > Aquatic > Marine > Coastal > Sediment | place... | reverse complement strand
GTCTCGACGAGCTCGATGAACTCGAACATGTCGGGCTGTTCGTCGGACGCGCCGCCCGTGGCGAGCTCGAGCACGTCGTCGAACCGGGCGCCTTCGCTGTGCCGGCTGTCGCGCAGGATCTCGGCAAACTCGGCGACCGCCATCGCGAAGCGCAGCGAATCGCTCGCCTCGTCGAGGTCGGCGCCCATCTCGCCGACGGTGAAGGTGCGGATCACCTCGGTGCTCACGTCACCGCCCGGCTCCTTGTACCGCACCCGCACCTCGGCGAGCTGCAGGTCCTCGGCCCCGGCGCCGAACGCGAGGTCGTCGACGAGGTCGAGCTCGAGGAACGCCGTCACGTCGTGCCCGGCGCCGATCTCGGCGGCGTCGACCGTGTCGTCGACGAACTCCCAGTCCTCGAGCACCCGGTTGTCGTAGCCCACGAGGCGGTACCGCTCGACGACCTCGGCGTTGAACTCGACCTGGATCTTCACGTCCTTCGCGATGACCTGCAGCGTGCCGACGAGGTGGGTGCCGAGGGCCCGCAGCGCCTCGTTGCGCGAGTCGATGTACGCGTAGTTGCCGTTGCCGCGGTCGGCGATCTGCTCCATCTGGTGGTCGTTGTAGTTGCCCATGCCGAAGCCGAGCGTCGTGATGTTGATGTCCCGCTCGCGGTAGTCCTCGATGAGCGCGAGTAGCGAGTCGCCGGTCAGACCGACGTTGAAGTCGCCGTCGGTGCACAACACGACCCGGTTGATGCCATCGTCGCGGAAGGCGCTCTCGGCCATGCTGTACGCCCGCCGGATGCCCGCCTCGCCGGCGGTGCCGCCACCGGCCGAAAGCCCCTCGATCGCCTCGTAGATCGCGGCGCGGTTGCGCACCGCCGTGGGCTCGAGCAGCACCGCGTCACGCCCGGCGTACACGACGATCCCGAGGGTGTCGTCCGGGCCCAGCGACTTCACGAGGGTCTGCAGCGAGAACTTCACGAGGTCGAGCTTGTTCGTCGAGCTCATCGAGCCCGAGACGTCGATCAAGAACACGAGGTTCGCCGGATCGCGCTCGTGGGCGGGGACCTCCATGCCCTGGATGCCGATGCGCAGCATCTCGAGCCCGTCGCCGAACATCGACGGCGCCGACTCGAGGTGGATCGCGAACGGCTCGGCGGCGTCCGGCGTGGGCGCTTCGTAGCCGTAGTCGAAGAAGTTCAGGTACTCCTCGACGCGCACACTCGCCTGCTGGGGCAGCCGACCCAGCAGCACGTCGCGGCGCATGATCGTGTAGCTGGCGGTGTCCACGTCCACCGAGAACGTCGCCAGGGCGTCGTCGGCCGTGTTCTCGAAGTCGTTCTCGGCCCAGTCCTCGTACGTCTCACCGGACGTGTCTTCGCCGGCGTCCGGCGGCGGCGCACCGACGTCCTCGGATCCGCCGGCGTCGGCGTACGACCCGGCGTCGTAGGCTGCGCCACCTCCAGCGTCGTAGTGCCCCGGGCTGCCGGTGTCGGCCCACGCGGAGCCGCCGGTGTCCTCGCCGCCGCCACCGTACGACCCGGTGTCCGTGTAGCCGCCACCGCCGCCGCCCGTGTCGTCACCCACGCCCACGTCGCCGTACGTGCCGCCGGCTTCGGCCGAGGAACCGCCCGTATCGTCATCGCCGCAGGCTGCACCAAGAATCGCGATCGAGAATACACCCGCCGCGACCACCACCTTCTTCAACACATCGCTCTTCATGCCGATCCTCTCTGCATCGGGGATGATGCAAGGATGGCAACATCACGAACGAGATCGAGAGGGGACGACCACCTTCTGTATCCATCAAGAATACACCCGTGACTCCGGCAGCCGCCCTCGCCCTCGCGCACGACCCGTGCCCTCTCGTCGCCGCCGCGAGGTTCTGGCACTGTGTCGCAGCCTCGGACTCCGGATCGCTCGATGCGTCATCTCGCGCTCGCTCTGACTCTCGCCTGCCTCACGTTTGCCTGCTCGTCGGACGACTCCGACGACGGGGGCGCCGTCGCTGACACCTCGGTCGATGCGGCCGGCGCGGACGCCGGCGGCAGCGACACGTCCGGCGAGAGCGACACCGGATCCGGCCCTGCGATCGGCGAAGACACGCGGGTCTATCCGTTCGAGTCGGCGCACGTATTCTTCTCGGGCTGGGACGAGGGGCAGAACGCCCGCGAGCTGCGCTCGACGGTGACGCTGCCGCCCCTCGAAGAGAGCTACGCCAGCGTGCGGCTGAACTTCGCGCTGAGCTGCCCCGACGGGCGCTGCGACCCCTGGGATCGCCTCGGCAGCATCGGGATCGTGATCGGCGAAGGCGACGACGAGCAGTACGTCGAGCTGTCCCGGTTCATCACGCCGTACGGTGTGGGCGCGACGTGGTCCGTCGACGTCACCGACCTGCGCCCGCTGCTCGCCGGCGACGTCACCTTCCGCGTGTTCATCGACACGTGGGTCGGCCCCGGGGGCCCGTACGGCAACGGCTGGTCGGTGGACGCCGGGCTGGAGTTCGAGGGCGGGATCCCCGAGCGCCGCGCCATCGCCGCGGTGCCGGTCATCGGCATGCGCGGGCTCGTGTACGGCGACCCGGCTCGCCCGATCACCGACCAGCTCGCGGCGTTCGACGTCGCAGTGCCCGAAGGCGCCTCGTCGCTCGCGCTGCGCACCTTCATCACCGGGCACGGCCAGGGCAACGCCGAGAACTGCGCCGAGTTCTGCCCCCGCGACCACACCTTCACGCTCGACGGCGTCGAGACGACCGCCGAGGTCTGGCGCGACGACTGCGAGACGACCGCGCCGAGCGACCAGCAGGGCACGTGGCAGTATCCCCGCGCCGGCTGGTGCCCGGGCACCGAGTCGCACGCGTGGACGATGGACGTCGCCGTCCCTGACGACGGCCTGCTGACCGTCGGGTACGACGTCGAGACGTACGAGAACACGTGCCGCCCCGACGCCCCCGAGTGCGCCGGCTGCACCCTCGGCAACGGCTGCGAGTGGAACGACTCGAACCACACCGAGCCGAGGTACGAAGTGTCGGCGGTGTTGATCGCGTTCGAATAAGGGATCGAACCACGCTCGGCGGTCGTTCGACCGGTGATCGAACCACCGCCCGGCGGTCGTTCGACCATCGGCGCCTGCGGCGCCGACCCGCATCTTCGATGCGGGGCTTCGTGTTGCCCTGGCATGCAGGGGGCGAGAGGTTCGGGGGCGAACCACCCAGGGCGGCTCGGCGGTCGTTCGAATCAATGACGCGAACCTCCGCCCCCGGTATGCTTGGAGCTCGTCCCCATCAGCCGAGGTGCTCATGCCCCGCCGCATCCCCGTGTCTCAGGACGGCCTCGCCGCCTGCCCGTCGTGTGCGACGCACGTGCGTGTCGACGCCGCCGATGGCGATGTCGTCTGCCCGTTCTGTGACCACGCGTGGGGCGTTCGGTCCCGCGTCCGCGCGCCGCGGTCGGTGTCCCGGGTCGGCGCGACGATCGGGGGCGCGATCCTTGTCGCGGTGCAGATCGCCTGCACGAGCGCGGATGTGTACGGCGCACCGCCTGACGACGACACCGGCATGGACGATGTCGACATGACCGAGGACGTCGAAGGATCCGGCGAGGCCGACGGCTCCGGCGAGGCCGGATCGACCGACGCCGACGGCTCCGGCGACGCGAGCACCGAGAGCTGACATGAACACCCGCCGCCTCGTCGCCTGCCCCCACTGCGACAACTTCGTCCGCCTCGCGGCCAACCCGATCGAGACGACGTGCCCGTTCTGTGGCGACGGCGTCTGCGTCGAAGACGGCTGCGCCTCGGGGCACGGCGCCCAGCGTCGGCTCGGCGTGCGGGTGACCCGCCTGCTGCTCGGACCGGCGGCCGCGACCGTACTGGCCGCCTGCTACGGCCTGCCCGAAGAGTACTACCCCTACGACGCCGAGTACGACGTGCCGGTCGACGGCGACGCCGGCGATGCCAGCGACGCCGACACCGACGGGTCGGGCGAAGCGCCCGATGCAGCGACCGATGCCGAGGGCTCCGGCGAAGCGCCGGACGCGGCGACGGACGCCGGATCCGACGCCGAGGGCTCCGGTGAGACGCCCGATGCGGGTGCGGACGCCGAGGGCTCCGGCGAGTCGCCGGACGGCGGCTGATCCCGCCCCGATTGGCTCGACCAACGCGAACGCACCCGAATGCTCGCCGCGCATGAACACCGGACGTGGCGGCAGCGTCCCACGGGACGCGCACAGCATCGACGCATCGAACCCGAGACCGCACATGCCACGCCTCGTGCCCTGCCCCGGCTGCGGACACCACATCCGAGCGACCGACGCGACTTCGTGCCCGTTCTGCACGCCACGCGCTGCACGTGCGCGTCGGAGCATCGCCCCGCGCACGGCCGCACGCGCCGCCGTCGGCGCTGCTGCGCTTCTCACCGCGCAGGTCGCAGTGGCCCAGCTGACACCACCGGCCACGGCGTCCTACGGCGCGCCCCCGGGATTCGACGACCCTCTACAGGTCGACGTCGTCCCGACCCTGACGACCGAACAGGACACCGGCGACGAGGACGACAGCAGCGAGGGGTCCGGCGAGGCCCCGCCGAGCGCCGAAGCTCCGACCTCGGTCGAGCCCGAGAGCAACGACCCGGGGACGGACGCGCCGCCATCGGGCGAGGCCGACGACCCCTCCGCGTGCGGGCACTGAACCCCCGCTCACGCCGCCGTCGTCAGCGAATCGCCCGCGAGAACCGGTGATAGAACGGGGTCTTGCTGTCCTCGTTCTTCTCGAGCACATCCCCGTTCAAGAACGGGATGTACATCGACATGCGGCGGCTCTTCTCACCGACGTGCGGCGACAGCCCGACCCGGTGCCACAGGCGCCCGTCGTGCAGGGTCAGGTCGCCGGCGTCGGTCTCGACCATCACCTCGCGCGGGTCGTCGTCGTGCGAGACGAAGTGCTTCTTGCCGAAGAGCATCGGCAGCAGCCCCTGCGTGTGGGTGCCCGGGATGACCCGAAGCGCGCCCTGCGCCGCGTGGCTGTCCGTCACGCTGAGCCCGACATTCCACATGGGTTCCGGCACGAGCTTGCCATAGAAGATGTCGCGCAGCGCGTCCGTGTGCCAGCCGAGCTTCGTGTAGTTCGAGCCCTCGGTGTTCACGTAGTGGTTCACCACGACGCCGTCCTTCTCGTGCTCGCCGATGCGGAAGTCCTCGCCGCAGATCCGGCGCACGACCTCCCACCGCGGGTCCTTCAGGAACTCGTGCATCCACGGCGAGAACTTCGAGAAGAACGCGAACCGGTTGACCATTGGCTGCCCGTTCTCGTCTTCGCCGTACTTCACCGGGATGCCGTTCACGAACTCCCGCTCCTCGGCGACCCACTCGGTCTCGACCCGCTTCAGCTCGGCGCGCAGCGTCGCGATCTCGTCGGCGGTCGCGAACTTCCGAAACCGGATGAACCCGTGCGCGTCGAGGAACGCCTTCATCGGCGCCGTGAACTCGCCGGTCCAGTCGAAGATGCCGTCTTCGAGGTTCGGCTTCGTGTACTTCAGGGGGTATCGCATGGGGCCTCCAGGAGGGCGTGGGCCGTGAGGGTCAGGCAGTGGATGACGGTGCGTTCGGCGGCGTCGACCGACGCAGCGCCGTACGCCTCGCGCAGGGACTCGGCGTCCTGCACGGCGGCGCGACCGAGCAGCAGACCGAGGGTCACGAGGGCCGTGCGCGCGTGGGTGGGCGACACGCCGAGCAGGTGGCCGGCGAGCGCGGCGCGTTCTTCGAGGGACGGCAGGAAGTGGGCGGCGGCCGATTCGGCTTCCAGCCGCCCCTCGTCGAGCACCTGCCGCAGCAGGATGCGGATGCCGTCGCGCTCTTCACGGGCGATGCGCCAGGCCCGCTCGACGATGTCGCCGATGGCTGCGCCGGGCAGCGTCGGCACGACGTCCGCGGCTCGCGCCGCGATGCGCTCGTACACCGCCTCGACCGCCGCCCGGTACAGACCGAGCTTGCTGCCGAAGTGGTAGTTCAACGTCGCGACATTGCAGTCGGCGTCGCCGGCGAGCCGCCGCGTCGAGACCGCCGAGAACCCGTCCGCCGCGAACGCCGCGATCGCGACGTCGATGAGGCGACGGCGCGTGCGATCTCCATCGGTGCGGGTGGTTCGTGCGGTGCGCATGGCAGCGGTGTGTACGAGGGCGCGCAGAGGGTCGGCGCGCGAACAACATCAATCGGTTGATTGAAGTAAGAGATCCCTCGACGCGGATCAAGCCCTTTCCGACGCGGCCGTCGGATTCGCGACGCGGATGATAGAGGGTACCGCGACGCGGCCGTCGGATTCGCGACGCGGATAGGGGGTACCGCGACGCGGCCGTCGGATTCGCGACGGATCGCGGTGCGCTCGATGGTGGACGACCGCCCGGCGGTGGTTCCACCACGGCGGCTTTGCCGCCGCCCGCATCTTCGATGCGGGAGTTCATTGAGGCGTGATCGGGGCGGTGGTGGCGGGTCGAATCGGTCGAACGACCACCGTCGATGATTCGCCCTGTCAGGTTCTCGCCACCTGTACGCAGAGACAACCTGAAGCCCCGCATCGTAGATGTGGGTCGGCGCCTCAGGCGCCGATGGTCGAACGACCGCAGGCGGATGGGGCGAATCGTTCGAACAACCACCGGCGGTGATTCGGACGAACGTCGACGGGCACGCGGTTCAGGGTCCGGTGATCGCCACCGTGAACGGCCCCGTGTCGAGCTCGCCCGAGCCTTCGATCACAACCAGATACGACCGCCCGGCGCGCGCGTTCACCGAAACCAGCGACTGCTCGCCGCAGTCGTTGTCGTCGAACGCCATGAACCGGCGCGTCGCGCATCCGGTCGTCACGTCGAAGATGTAGATCGCGGTGTTCCAGGTCGTGAACCCGCAGGTGGTCGCTCGCAACACCCCATCGGCCTCGGGCCGCACGACGAAGGCGTAGTCCGGGCTCGGGCTCGCGAGGAACCGGCTCTCGCCGTCCGTCGTATCCCCGCTGTACGCGCCGTACCGGTTCTCGATGTCGAGGTCGCCGCACTCGCGGTACAGCGGGCCCGGCTGGCAGTCGTTGCCGCAGGCGTCGTCCGGGTCGTCGTCGCCGTCGTCGCACACCTCGCCGAGCACCTCGTCGACGATCAGGTCACCGCAGCGCGCGGCCTCGCACGTCGTGCGGCATTCGTCGTCGTCTTCGTAGTTGCGGTCGTCGCACTCCTCGTCGCTGTCGACCACGCCGTCCCCGCAGACCGGCGCGGTGCAGTCCGGTCGGCACGCGTCGGGCTCGAACCCGTTGCGTACGCCGTCGTCACACGCCTCGAGCAGGGTGCCGCGGCAGGTGATGCGGTTCAGCATCTCGTAGTCTTCACACGGCGTGCTGACGTCGTTGAAGTCGCTGCCTTCGCAGATGTAGTCCGCGCAGTCCCAGTTCAACGCGCGCACCGCCGGCACCGTACCCGCGCCCTGGCCGAAGCCCCACACCACCTCTTCGGCGCGCTCGTACCCGAGCGCCTGACAGATGCCGTGCTCGGGGGCGAACGGGTCGTCGGCGACGCGGCATCCGGCTTCGGGGCAGGACGCGCCGTCGTCGCAGACGAAGCCGCCGGACCCGAACGGGTTGCGGACCTCGGGCGCGTAGATCGTGCGCAGCCCGTCGCTGACGTTCGTCAGCCCGTCCCCGCACATCGCGATCTCGCAGGCGCTCGAGCACTCGTCGTCGTCGCGTGTGTTGCCGTCGTCGCAGGCTTCGCCCTCGTCGAGCACGCCATCGCCGCACGTCGGCCCCTCGGGCACGTCGGGCTCGGCATCCTCAGCGTCGCCCTTCGGGTCCTCTTCGATGTCGGCGAACGCGTCCGGGATCGGCGGCGTGTCGTCCTCGGCATCGAGCGGCGCACCGTCGGGCTTGGTGCCCGCGTCGTTGGGGTTGTCGAGAAAGACGTCTCGATCGACCCCGGCGTCCCCGACGCCCGTGCCGCCCGAACCGGAGTCGGACGAGCAGGCGACGAGGGCCACACAGCACGCTGCAACGAGAACTCGGCGCATGAGGCCCACGGGTACGCGGAACGAACCGGCGCAGCATAGACGGGGGCGCACGGGGGCGCAAACCACGGTCACGGGTCCTCGAGAACCTCGACCGCGTCGGCCGTCAGGCGCACCCGCACCGTCGCCGTATTGTTCTCGTAGTCGAGCTCGTCGATCTCGGAGTCCGGGTTCGTCGTCACGATGAGCTCGTAGTCGCCGTCAGCGACGTCGGTCACGTCGATCCACTGGCACTGCAGGCTCGACGAGTACGTGTCCTGGCACCCCGCGGTGATGCCCTGCTCGCCGCAGTTGTAGCCGTAGCATCCGTCCTCGGCGATCGACGCGTCGTACACCCCGATGTCCATCACGCAGAACCCGTTCTTGGCGCCGATGGGCAGCACCTCGCCGGACTCGAGGTCGCGGATGTCGTACCGGGCGTACGCCTCGTAGTGCCAGTGGCCGTGGCAGTCGTCCCAGTGCCAGGGCGACTCGTGGTCGTCGTGCCCGTCGCCGGGCTCGTGATCCACCGCGTCGCCGGGGCGACCGAGCACGAGGTCCTCGTTGCCGATGTTCGCGATCTGCGTGCCAAACCGGATGACCCGCCGCGTGCCCGCGCCCTGCACGCACCGCTCGGCGATCAAGCAGCTGCCCTCGGCGATGTCGACGTAGTCCAGCGACACCGTGCGCTGCAGGTAGTCGGCGTCGACGACGAGGTCGGGGCCATGCGGGCAGTCTTCGGGCACCGACGGTTCGAGCCCCGTATCGCCCCCGACGCACACGCCGCAGGTGTCGACGAACGCTTCGCCGCGGCAGACGCCGGCGCAGTCGCGGGCCTCGGATCCGTCGCTGCCCGTCGAGCCGCCGACGCAGGCGCCGCACTCGTCGATCACGGCGACGCCACCGAGCATGCCGTCGCAGTCCGCCGCGCATCCCGAGGCGACCTGCTGCACATGGATCGCGCCGGCGCGCACCGGGTTCAGATCGTCCCAGAACGGCGCGAGAAACGCCCCGAGCCCCGCCGCCGGCAGGTGCCCGTTGCCGTACCCGGGCAGCGGAGCGCTGAACGCCACGAAGCCGTTCGAGCCGACGGTCACCGCGTCGTACGTGTCGCCCTCGGCGCCGAACGGGAAGTCGAAGCCGATCTCGACCTCTTCGCTGCCGTCGTCGGCGAGCTCGAGCGCGGTGCCGGTCATCCGGATGTCGACCCACTCCATCGGGCGCGTGTACTCGACCTCGGCCACGAGCCCTTCGCGGCGGTCGAAGTACACGTGCCGGTGGTCGCGTACGTACTCGCTGTTGAAGCCGAGCTCGACGGCGTCCGCGCCACCGGCACCCTGGTGGCCGACGGTCAGCGTCGCCTCGAACGGCTCGGTCTCGAGGTACTGGTACGAGAAGTCGCCGTTCGAGAAGAGGGTCACCTGGAACGTGTACGGGCCGCCCTCGCCGCGGAAGGGGGCGATGTCCGTCCACTGCACGATCAGACGTGCGCTCTCGTCGTCCGCGCAGGCGTCGCAGGCGTTCGGCACGCCATCGCGGTCGCCGTCCTCGGTGAACGGCTCGAGGGTCGACGAGCCGCCGACGCAGCGCTCACACGCGTCGACGTACGCCTCGCCGTCGCACACGCCGAGGCAGTCCATCGTCTCGTTCTCGCCGCCGCAGACGCCGCAGTCGTCCGTGTCGTTGGTCGCGCACGACGGCTCGGTGTCGTCGGCGTTGGCCACGAAGCCGGGCGTCTCGCCGCAGGTCTCGATCGACACCGCCGGATCGCCGAGCCCGTCGCCATCGCCGTCGGCCCACGCGGTCGCGGGGCCCGGCCCGGCGCACACGCCGCAGGCGTCTTCGTCGTTCGTCGCGCAGAGCGGCTCGGGGTCGTCGCCGTTGTCGACCTCGGCCGGTTCGGCGGCGCACGCGAGGCGCACGCTCGCCGGGTCGCCGAGCCCGTCGCCGTCGACGTCCGTGTAGACGGGCTGCAGCCCCGGGCCGTTGCACTCACCGCATTCGTCGAGGCGCGCGTCGCCGAAGCAGACACCCAGGCAGTCCATCGCTGCGTTGCCGCCGCCGCAGACGCCGCAGGTGTCGACGTCGTCGTCCGCGCACTCCGGCTCGGGGTCGTCGCCGTTGTCGACGAAGCCCGGCGGCGAATGGCAGGCGTCGATGGGCGAGCGCGGGTCGCCGAGCCCATCGCCGTCGCTGTCGGGCCACCACCGGGTCGTGCCCGGTCCGCCGCAGACCCCGCACTCGTCGGTATCGTTCGTCGCGCAGGCCGGCTCGGGATCCTCGGCGTTCTCGACGTAGCCTTCGGGGTCGTCGCACGCCTGGATCGGCGTCGCAGGGTCGCCGAGACCGTCGCCGTCTGCATCGGCATAGACGGTCCGGGCGACATCCCGGTCGGGATCCAGATCATCGCAGTCCGCCGGAGGAGACACGAGGTCGCCATCCACGTCCGGGTCGCACGCGTCACCGAGCCCGTCGCCGTCGAGATCCGCCTGGGACGGATCGGCGACGCTCGGGCACACGTCCTCGGTGTCGGCGATCCCGTCGCCGTCCTTGTCGCTCTCGACCTCCTCACCCGTCGAGCCATCCGCACCACACGCCCCCAGCGCGAGCGCCAGACCGAAGAGAGACCAGCGCATCGTTCGAGGGGTTCGCATTACGGCATCGTCAGGGTGAGGGTGTAGGGGCCGGAGCCCGAAGAGAACGCTTCGACCACGACCACGTAGCTGCGACCGGCGACGACGTCGAAGTTGATCGTCGACTGCAGACCGCACGCATCGTCATTTTGCACGAGCTGCGGCCCGGGGCACGCATCCGTTGCATCGTACGCCACGAGGCGGGTGTCCCAGGTCGCGCCGCCGCAGAGCGAAGCGGTGACGCGGCTGTTGCGCGTCGCCGTGAACGAGTACGCGTAATCCTGGCTGCTGTAGTCGGTGAAGTCGTTGCCGGCGCCCGCGGTCGAGCCCGAGAACGAGCCCGACGCCATCGGGACGTTCTGGTCGCCGCACGGCACGTACGCCGGGCCGAACGCGCAGCCGTTCGTGCACGTGTCGTCGTCCACGTCGTTGCCGTCGTCGCAGGCCTCGCCGAGGATCTCGTGCACGATGCCGTCGCCGCACCGCGACTCGACGCAGTCCGTCAGGCAGGCGTCGAAGTCGTCGTAGTTCGCGTCGTCGCACTCCTCGTCGGAGTCGACGATGCCGTCGCCGCAGGTGGGCAGCGTGCAGTCGGTGCGACAGGCGTCCGCCTCGTCGGCGTTGCCGGCGCCGTCGTCGCACTCCTCGCCGACGAGCCCTTCGCAGTCGATCCACGTCAGCATCTCGTAGTCTTCGCACGCGCCGGACGCGTCCTCGAACTCGCTCTCCCAGCAGCGGAAGTCGAAGCAGAACCAGTTGACCGGTCGCGGCGCGGGGGTCGTGCCGCCGCCGAGTCCGTCGCCGTACGACACGGTGACGGCACGCTCGAAGTCGAGCGCCTGGCAGATGCCATGTTCGGGGGCGTTGCCGTCATCGCTGACGTCACACTCCGAGCCAGGGCAGGTCGCGCCGTCGTCGCAGACGTACCCGGTGGCGCCGAACGGGTTCGTCACCGTCGGGCTCTCGAACCGCTCTTCGCCGAACGTGATGTTCACGATGCCGTCGCCGCAGGTCGCGACCCGGCAGGCGTTCGTGCACTCGTCGGTGTCGATGTCGTTGCCGTCGTCGCACTCCTCGTCGCCTTCGACCCTCCCGTCACCGCAGCCCTCGGGGCGCGGTACGTCTTCGACGATGTCCTCGACGACGTCGGGCACGACGTCCGGTGCCACGTCCGCGGCGTCGGCGACGTCCGCCGATGCGTCCCCGGCGTCGGCGACCGCGTCCCCCTCTTCGACGTCTCCAGCGTCCGCGCCGTCGAGGGCCACGTCCGTCGTGTCGTCGACGGTATCCGGTGCGGTGACATCCTCGCCGCCGGTGTCGTCCGACCCGCCGGTGTCCTGCACGCCGATGTCGCGCACGAACCCGGTGTCGGATGCACCGCCGGTGTCCCCACGTCCGGTGCCCGCGTCGAAGAGGAAGTTCACCCCGTCGTCGCTGGCGCAGCCCACGGCAAGCGAAGCGGTAACGGTGAAGAGCGAGGCGGTGACGAACGAGCGGATCATGCGGGACTCCCTGAAACGGGCGAAGCCGCAGGGTACGCGGCACGCCGCCCGTTCGCAAATCGCACCGTGTGCGCTGCGCCGGTCGGCTGCTGCGTCCCCGGGCCCGTCGCAAGATCGGTCCGGGCGCGCTCGTCTCGCTCGCTCAGTCCTCGTCGACGAACGCCTCGACCGGCGGGCACGAACACACGAGGTGGCGGTCGCCGTACGCGTTGTCGACGCGCCCGACCACCGGCCAGAACTTGTGCTCACGGACCCACGCCGCCGGGTACGCGGCCTGTTCACGGGTGTACCCGTGCGACCAGTCGCCGGCGACCTCGCCCGCGGTGTGCGGCGCGTTCTTCAGCGGGTTGTCGTCGCGGTCGATCGTGCCGTCTTCGATGGCCCGGATCTCGTCGCGGATCGCGATCATCGCATCGCAGAACCGGTCGAGCTCGGCGCGCGACTCGCTCTCGGTCGGCTCGACCATGAGCGTGCCCGCGACCGGCCACGACATCGTCGGCGCGTGAAAGCCGTAGTCCATCAGCCGCTTGGCGACGTCGTCGGGCTCGATGCCCGCCAGCGCGCGGAACGGCCGCAGGTCGAGGATGAACTCGTGCGCCACGCGCCCGGACGGGCCGGTGTAGAGCACGTCGAAGTGCCCAGCGAGCCGCGCCGCCATGTAGTTCGCGTTGAGGATCGCGACCTCGGTCGCCCGCTCGAGCCCCGCGGCGCCCATCATGCGGATGTAGGCCCACGAGATCGGCAGGATTGACGGGCTGCCCCACGGCGCCGCCGACACCGGCCCGATCGCATCGTCGCCCCCGCACGCGACGAGCGGGTGGCCCGGCAGGTACGGCGCGAGGTGCGACACGACGCCGATCGGACCCATGCCCGGGCCGCCGCCGCCGTGCGGGATGCAGAACGTCTTGTGCAGGTTGAGGTGGCACACGTCGGCGCCCATGTCGCCGGGGCGGCAGAGCCCCACCTGCGCGTTCATGTTGGCGCCGTCGAGGTACACCTGCCCGCCGTGCGCGTGCACGATGTCGCAGACCTCACGGATCGTCGTCTCGAACACGCCGTGGGTCGACGGATAGGTCACCATCAGCGCCGACAGGCGATCGGCGTGCTGCTCGGCGCGCGCCCGCAGGTCGTCGACGTCGATGTTGCCGGCGTCGTCGCACTTCACGGCCACGACCTTCATGCCCGCCATCGCGGCGCTGGCCGGGTTCGTGCCGTGCGCCGAGACCGGGATCAGGCACACGTTGCGGTGCGACTCGCCCCGCGCCCGGTGGTAGGCGCGGATCACGAGCAGGCCGGTGTACTCGCCCTGCGAGCCGGCGTTCGGCTGCAGCGAGACGGCATCGAAGCCGGTGATCTCGGCGAGGCTCGCCTCGAGCTCGTGGAAGAGCTGCCGGTACCCCGCCGCCTGATCCAGCGGCGCGAACGGGTGCAGAGACGCGAACTCGGGCCACGTCACCGCCGCCATCTCGGTCGTCGCGTTCAGCTTCATCGTGCACGACCCCAGCGGGATCATGGACGTCGTCAGCGAGAGGTCCCGCGCCTGCATGCGGTGCAGGTACCGCAGCATTTCGTGCTCGGTGCGGTAGGCGTGGAACACCTCGTGGTCGAGGTATTCGCTGTCCCGCGCGAGGCCGCTCGGCAGATCGAGCGAGACCGCATCGACCGTCGCGTCGCAGGTCTTCGCGTCGGCGCCGACCAGCGCGGCGGCAAGGCGGTCGATCTCGGCGGGGGTGGACCGCTCGTCGAGGCTGATGCCCACGCCGTCGTCGAACCGGCGCACGTTGAACCCGGCCGCCAGCGCCCGGGCCACGAGGGCGTCCGGGTCCTCGTCGCGCACGCGCACCGTGTCGAACGCCGGCGCGTCGTCGACCGTCAGGCCGCCCGCCGAGAGCGACGCCGCCAGGCAGCCCCGCAGGGTCCGCACGCGGTCCGCGATGCGCCGCAGCCCCTCGGGCCCGTGCCAGCACGCGTAGAGGCCGGCCATGATCGCCAGCAGCGCCTGCGCGGTGCAGATGTTGCTCGTCGCCTTGTCGCGGCGGATGTGCTGCTCGCGAGTCTGGATCGCCATCCGGTACGCGCGGTTGCCGTGCCGATCCTTCGACACGCCGATGATGCGACCGGGGACGTTGCGCACGAGCGCCTTGTGCGTCGCGAGCCAGGCGGCGTGCGGGCCGCCGTAGCCCATGGGCACGCCGAACCGCTGCGCGCTGCCGATCGCGATGTCGGCGCCCATCGATCCGGGCGACTTCGACACGGTCAGCGCGAGCAGATCGCTGGCGACCACCAGCAGCGCACCCGCGCCGTGGGCCGCGTCGGCGAGCCCGGCGACGTCGAGCAGCGTGCCGTCCGTCGTCGGCGTCTGCACGAGCGCACCACAGACGCTGTCGTCGAACGCCCACGCCGTCGTCGGCGCCACCCGCACCTCGATGCCCATCGGCTCGGCGCGGGTCTGAAGCACCGCGATCGTCTGCGGGTGCGCGTCGTCGGCGACGAGAAACACGGGCCGCTTGCGGCGCCCGGACGCGAAGCACATCGCCATCGCCTCGGCGGCGGCGGTCGCCTCGTCGAGCAGCGACGCGTTGGCGAGCTCGAGCCCGCTCAGGTCGCTGACCATCGTCTGGAACGTCAGCAGCACCTCGAGCCGACCCTGCGCGATCTCGGCCTGGTACGGCGTGTACTGCGTGTACCAGCCCGGGTTCTCGAGGACGTTTCGCTGGATCACCGGCGGCGTGATCGTGTCGTAGTACCCGGCCCCGATCAGCGAGCGCACGACGCGGTTGTCGGACGCGATGGCCCGCAGACGGTCGAGCACATCGGTCTCACCGAGCGGCGCCGGCAGATCGAGCGTGCGGTCGAGGCGCACGTCGCCGGGGATCGTCTCTTCGACGAGCGCGGTCAGCGACGGGACGCCGATGACGTCGAGCATCGCGGCCACGTCGGCGTCGTCGACCCCGAGGTGCCGGGGTGCGAAGTCGTCGGACGGCTGGAGCAGGGTACGGTCGGCCATGGTGAACCCCCGAAGGCGGCGAGCGTCAGGCGCGAGAGAGGGCGCGGCGAACGAGCCACGCGGCGCAGAGGCCCGCCATCGCGGACCGGGCGATCACGGCAGCGGGGCGATCGATCGCCTCGCCGCGCAGCAGCGCGGGCAGCTTCGCGAGCCCGGGGGCCGCGCCGGCGAACCCGAACACCGCGAGCGACGTCGACGCCGGGCGCGCCCACCAGGCCGAGCCGGGGCGCCGCTCGAGCGCGCCGAGCACGACCAGCGGCGCGCCGATCGCCGACGGGATCAGCGCGGTCGCGCTGCGGCGGCCGGTGCCGAGCCAGGCCGCGCCACCGAGCGCGGTAAGGGTCGCGCCAAGGCGCGTGGTGCGGGCAGCGTCGGTCATGGCGAGCTCGTCGTGGATCGAGGCGTCGAAACTGCACGGGCGCGGCACGGCACCGTGCGATGCCGTCGTAGGCGGACCCGCCCGGACCCGCAAGCGTCGCGGCACCCACTTGACGGCGCGGCCGCGGTCCTCATCCATCGGGGGCCGACGCCCCCACCGAGCGACCCATGCCCACGTTCGAACGACACCGCCTCCGCCTGCACTATGACGTGTATCCCGCCGCCGTGCCGGACGCGCCGTGGATCGCCCTGATCCCCGGGCTGACCGCCTCGACGCGGTCGTTCCCGTGGATGGTCGAGCACCTGCAGCAGACCCGCAACGTGGTGACGTTCGATCCCCGCGGCGCCGGCCTGACGCGCCCGATCGAACCGGGGTTCACCCTCGCCGACATGGCCGACGATCTCGCCGCCCTCCTCGACGATCTCGACACCGGGCCCGTGGACGTCATCGGCGTGTCGATGGGCGGCATGGTCGCGCAGGAGCTGTGGCACAGCCACCCCCGGCGGGTCCGACGCCTCGTGCTGTGCTGCTCGATGCCCGGGCGCACCCTGCGCCAGCGGCCGACGAACCGCAGCATCGCGAAGCTCGTGTCGGCCCTCGCGCTGCTGCAGGCGAGCGGCCGCGGGTCGAAGCGCGCCGCGCGCATGCTGAGCGAGCTGCTCTTCGCGCCGTCGACGCCGATCGAGGTCCAGCGGGCGTTCTTCACCGGGCGCGCCCCGGCGCCGGCGCCGCCGATGAAGGGCGTCGTGCTGCAGCTGCTCGCGTCGCAGGGGTTCCGATCCGCCGACGTGCTGCCGCGCATCGACGTCCCGACCCTCGTCGCCGTCGGGCGCGGCGACGCGCTGACGCCGCCGGTGAACAGCCACGTGCTCGCCGACCGGATCCCAGGCGCCGAGCTCGCCGAGTTCGACGGCGGGCACCTGTTCTTCTACGAGAACCGCGACGCCTTCTATCCCCGTCTCGACGCCTTTCTCGCCACCTGACGGGGCCGATCCGGCGGGGTCGGATCCACGGTTGAACGACAGACTGAACGCACGTACAGTGCGCGACGTGCCGTTCGTCCGAGGGTCCCCCTGCCATGCCGCTGCACCGACACACCCGCCTGCACGACCGTGAGGCGTCGCGAATGCGCGTCGATCTCGTGCGCCACGCGCGGCTCGTCGACGCCGATCTGCTCGGGCTGCGCACCGATCGTGGCGATCCGCACGCCCGGGCCCTGCGGCTCGTGCACGCGAGCGTCTTCGTGCCCGAGAGCCTCTCGCCGCGGCTGCGCGCCGAGGTGCACGAGGTGGCCACGCACCACGACGACCCGGCGGTCCGGGCCATGCTCGCCGCAGCGGAGCGGGTCGTCGGCGTGCCCATCGACCCGGTGGACGCCCTCGTCGACGCGCTCGGCGCGGCCGGCGACGCCGTCCACGAAGCGCTCGTGACCGCGGTCGGGCTCGCCGCGCCGTGGTTGCCCTTCGACGATCGGTGGACCGTCGCCGTCACCCGCGGGTCGGCACGGGTCGACGCGACCCTCGTCGTCGCCGTGCTCGCGATGGACGGCGAGCCCGGGGACCGCCGGGCCTGGCTCGACGGGTTGATCCGCCGGCTGCCGCGCCTCGAGCGACACCCGGTGGTCGGGGCGCTTGCCGACGGGCTCGACGTGCCGAACCCGCTCGCGCCGTGGCTCGTCGACGTCGATCGCGCCGTCGCCGCGCGCCTCGGCGCCGTCCTGCCCGCCACCGCCGAGCAGCTGCCGCTGGACCTCGGGCGCGATGCCCCGTCGGGCTCGCGGCGGGCGGCGCGGCGGGCGCTCTTCGGGCGCGAGGCGCTGCCCGAGCTGACTGTCGAGACCCGGCTCGCCCGTACCACCGGGCACCCGCTCACCGGGCACCAGGTGACCGCCCCACCCCGCCGGGACGAAGACCTCGCCTGACCGGCGGTCCCGCGGCCATCGCGCGACGCGATCGACCGGCGGACGGCGCCCGGTTGGCAACGTCGACGGCAGTTGCTACCCGCCGAGGCGGCGCACCGTCGCGCCCCGTTCGTCCCCGGACTCGACATGTCGTACTCGTTCTACATCGTCCTGCACGTCACCGGCTTCGTGTTCGCGTTCACCGCGCTCGGCGGGACCGCCGTCGCCAACGCTGCGGGGCTCGACCGCGACGCGAATCCGGCCCGCAAGGTGCTGGCGATCACCCACGGCGTCGGCATGCTCTTCGTGCTCGTCGCCGGGTTCGGCCTGATGGCCCGCATCGGGGTCATGCACGGCTCGATGTGGCCCGTGTGGTTGCTCGGCAAGTTCGCCGTGTGGCTCGTCGTCGGGGCGGCGCCGATCCTGCTGAACCGCGTGCAGGGTGTGGGCGTGCCGGCGCTGCTGCTGCTGCCGCTCCTGGCCACCGGGTCCGCGTGGCTCGCCAAGGCGAAGCCCGGCGACAACCGCGCCGCCGTCACCGAGACGGACACCGAGACCGGCGCGGACGACGAAGCCACGGGCGAAGGCGCCGACGACGACGGGGCCTCCAGCGACGACGAGGCCGCCGGCGACGAGTAGGCGGCCGGCCGTGCCGCATCGCGGCGCGAGATCCTCGACGCGGTGTGCTTCGCCATCACGGAGCCATCGTGGCCGTCACCGCGATGCGCACGACGCGCAGCCCGTGCCGGCCTTGGCCCCGAACAGCGAACCGCACACCGCGAACGTCGTCAGTCGGACGCCGCGTCGCTCTCGTCGTCCGACGCCATCTCGCGGGTGTCCTGCTGCAGCGCCCACATCTGGGCGTACAGCCCGTCGCGAGCGAGCAGCTCGTCGTGCGTGCCGCGCTCGACGACCTCGCCGGCGTCGAGCACGAGGATCTGGTCGCTGTCGACGATGGTCGACAGGCGGTGGGCGATCACGAGGGTCGTGTGCCCGCGTGCCACGTCGCGCATCGCGCCGAGGATCGCCTGCTCGGACCGCGAGTCGAGCGACGACGTGGCCTCGTCGAAGATGAGGAACCGGGGGCGCTTCAGGATCGCCCGGGCGATCGCCACCCGCTGCTTCTCGCCGCCCGAGAGCTTCAGCCCGCGCTCGCCGACGACCGTGTCCCAGCCGTCGGGCAGCCCCTCGATGAAGTCGAGGATGTTCGCCATACGCGCCGCCTCGACGAGGTCTTCGAACGGCGCGTCGAGCCGGGCGTACTGCAGGTTGTAGCGGATCGTGTCGTTGAACAGCACGGTGTCCTGCGGGACGATCCCGATCGCATCGCGCAGGCTCGACCAGGTCACCTCGCGCACGTCGGACCCGGCCACACGCACCACGCCGTCCTGCACGTCATAGAACCGGTACAGCAGCCGCGCGATCGTCGACTTGCCGGACCCGCTGGGCCCGACCAGGGCGACCTGCGACCCCGCCGGGACGTCGAACGACACGTTCTTCAGGATCGGGCGGTTCGGGTCGTACGCGAACGACACGCCGTCGAACGCGATGTCGCCGCGCGCCGGGTCGAGGGGGCGAGCGTCCGGCGCGTCCTCGATCTCGGGGTCTTCGTCGAGCAGGTCGAACATCCGCTCCATGTCGGCGAGCGAGTGCTTCAGGATGCTGTACACCGTGCCGAGGAACCCGAGCGGAATGAAGATCTGGATCAGGTACGCGTTGACCGCGACGAGGTCGCCGATGCTCATCGTGCCGTCGACGACGCCCTGCGCCGCGAGCACCATCGTCCACGTCACGCCGACGGCGATGATCAGCCCCTGGCCGGCGTTGAGCAGCGCGAGCGACGCCTGACTCTTGATCGCCGCCGTCTCCTGATCGGCGAGCGACGCATCGTACCGCCCGACCTCGAAGTCCTCGTTGCCGAAGTACTTCACGGTCTCGTAGTTCAGCAGCCCGTCGATCGCTTCGGAGCTCGCCTTCGAGTCGAGCTGGTTCATCTCGATGCGGAACTTCATCCGCCACCGCGTCACCGCGAACGTGAACACGAGGTAGGTCACGAACGCGCCGAGGCAGACCGTGGCGAACCGCGTGTCGTACTGCAGCACGAGGATCGCGGCCACGAGCCCGACCTCAATGAAGGTCGGGACGATGTTGAACAGCAGGTAGTTCAGCAATGTGCTGACGCTGTTCGTACCTCGGCCGATGTCGCGAGCCACCGCGCCGGTCTTGCGGGCGAGGTGAAAGCGCAGCGACAGGCTGTGCAGGTGCGAGACCACCCTGCGCGACATGCGCCGCATGATCCCCTGTCGGACCCACGCGAACACCGTGCTCTGCAGCTCGCGAAAGAGCGTGCTCGCGAACCGAAGGGCGCCGTACGCGATCAGCAGCGAGAGCGGCAGCACGACCGTCGTCGCGATCGTCGGGTCGAGGTTGTCGACCACCTCGCGCAGGATCTGCGGCACCGACACCGTCGCGACCTTCGCCGCGACGAGCAGCAGCAGGGCGATGCCCGACCGGAATCGGTACTCCCACACCCACGGCAGCAGGGATCGGAGGATCTGCCAGTCGAGCCGGCCTTGCTTCGGGACTTCAGTGGGGCGTGCGCGCATGACGTCGCAACATGGGGACGGTCGCGGCGCGAGCAAGGGCCCGGGTTGACCGCAGGCCGTGCGATAGCGATCCTCGGTGCCTTCCCACGTCCCGGAGGGGCACCATGAAGCAGGAGCAGTCGTGGTTCGTCGGCGTCGACGGCAACCAGCGCGGGCCCATGCCCACGAGCGCCGTCGTCGCGGAAATCCAGAGCGGCACGATCGCCGCGAACGCCTACGTGTTCACGCAGGGGATGGCGAACTGGATGTCGATCCGGTCCGTCCAGCCGTTCGCGGTGTACTTCGGCGGCGCCCCAGCCGCGCCGCCGCCGATGCCGCAGGGCCCGCGCCCCGCCGACGCGATCGACTTCCAGCTCTTCGGCGAAGAGATGCAGTACGTCGAGATCACCCTCGACCCCGGTGAGGCCTGCCTCGCCGAGGCGGGCGGCCTGCTCTACATGGAGCCGGGGATCGAGATGAAGACGATCTTCGGCGACGGACGCCACGCCGAGGACGAGACGATCACCGACGCCGTGATCGCCGCCGGCTCGCGCGTGCTCACCGGTGAGTCCCTCGCGCTGACGGAATTCCGCAACACCGGCTCCGGGCCGAGCCACGTCACGTTCGCCTCGCCCTACCCGGGCAAGATCGTGCCGCTCGACCTGTCGCAGCACAACGGCAAGGTCGTCTGCCAGAAGGACGCGTTCCTCTGCGCGGCGAAGGGCGTTCGCATCGGCATCGAGTTCCAGCGCAAGATCGGCGCGGGCCTGCTCGGTGGCGAGGGCTTCATCCTGCAGAAGCTCGAAGGCGACGGGCTCGCGTTCGTGCACGCCGGCGGCCACGTGTTCTCGCGCGAGCTGCAGGCCGGCGAGACGATCCGCCTCGACACCGGCTGCCTCGTCGGCTTCATCCCGACCGTCGAGTACGACGTCGAGTGGGTCGGCGGCATCGCCAACGCCGTGTTCGGCGGCGAGGGGCTCTTCCTCGCGACGCTGAAGGGGCCCGGCACGGTCTGGCTGCAGACCCTGCCGTTCAGCCGCCTCGCCGGCCGCATCTACGCCGCCGCGCCGCAGACCGGTGGCGCGCGCGTGGGTGAAGGCTCCGTGCTCGGCCGCGCGGGCGACTTCGCGATGGGCAGCGGCGGGCCGCAGATGCCGAACATGGACGTCGGCACCGTCCTCGGCGCCGCTGCGTCCCTGCTCGGCAAGAAGTAGGCGCCGCGTCCCTGCTCGGTGCGCCCCACGCACCGCAAACGCCACGAACGGCAAAGGCCCGGGCAGCGATGCCCGGGCCCTTTTGCGTGCTCGCCGGTCGCCGGGTCAGCGCGCGTCGCGCCGACGGCGGACCGCCACGAAGCCGAGCAGCGCCAGCGCCAGCGCGCCCGTCGGGGCGGACGAGCCCGCCGCGGCACAGCCGCTGCTGCCGGTGCCGGCGAACGCGTCGCCGCTGCCACCGTCGACGATGCCGCCGCCGGTACCACCACCGCCGGTACCACCACCACCGGTGCCGCCGCCGCCCGCGCCGTCACCGCACGCGTACGCCGCCGGGCAGACGCCCGCCTGGCCCGCGTCGGCGTTGAAGCAGAGGCTCTCGCCACCCACGTCGAAGCAGCTGCTGTCACCGGGGCAGGTGCCCGGGCCGCCGCTGCAGTCGTAGGTGCAGATCGGGCCGTCGCCGAAGTCGCGGCAGAGCCCGCCGGCGCCACAGTCGCTGTCGTCGAGGCACACGCTGCACACGAGGCACGCGTCGGCCGGCAGGTCGGCGCGCACGTCACCGCAGACCCAGTCCGCCGCGCACACGCCCGCGTCGCCGGCGTTGTTGTTCAGGCAGAGGCTGCGCGTGGTGTTGGCCGCGGTCGGCACGTCGAAGCAGCTCGTCGTCTCGGGGCAGTCCTCGTTGCCGGTGCACTCGAAGGTGCAGACGCCGCCGTCGCCGAAGTCCACGCACACGCCGCCACGGGCGCAGTCGCGGTTCGTCTGGCAGGTGTTGCACACGTTGCAGGTGCCGCCACGGTCGCGGTCGTCGACGTCGTCGCAGTCGTCGCCGAGACCGTCGAAGTCGACGTCGTTCTGGGTCGGGTTGTAGTCCGAGACGCAGTTGTCGTACTCGTCCGGGATGCCGTCCTCGTCCTCGTCGGGCAGGTCGACCTCGCTCGAGCCGGTGACGACCCACGCCGGCGGCGGGTAGTCGCCACGCTCGGCGGCGAGCTCGCCCATCTCGCGCAGCCAGTCGGCCCACTCGTACACGCCGGAGTACACCGACGACGAGCAGCCCTGGCCGCCGCGCGAGAGCGCGCCCATGACACGGCCGTCCTCGTCGACCGGCGGGCCGCCCGAGTCGCCCTGGCAGGTGCCCTCGTTGCCGATGAACTCGCTCGACTCGACCGGCGCGCCGAAGCTCTGGCAGACCGTGCCGACGCACAGGACGCGGCGGCCTTCGATGATGCGACGGGTGCCGGCGCCGGCGCCGCTGCCCGTATGGCCGTAGCCGATCGCGGCGTACCGGTCGTTCGTCTCGGGCAGGCTGTCGATGCGCGGCACGAGCGGCTCGGCTTCGCTGCGCGGCACGTTCTCGGACAGAATCATGACCGCCATGTCTTCACCGCAGACCCGACCCGGACCGGGCACGGGGATGACCTCTTCGACCTGATAGTAGTCGCGGAAGTCCTGCGTGAAGTTCGTCTCGGTCGTCACGAAGAAGCTCGACGGCGCGTACGTGTTGCCGAACGTCGCCGACCGGCAGTCGATCAGCTCGGGCGAGGACGCGACGCAGTGCTGCGCGGTGAGGACGAGGTTCGGGGCGATCAGCGAGCCCGTGCAGCCGCCACCGAGGCGGCCGTTCTGGATCACGATGCCGACGACCGCGGTGTTCACCGAGTCGACCGTGCCGCCCTGGATCTCCTGATTGACCGAACGGAGCTCCCACACCGTCTCGCCCGACGAGCCGCCGGTGGAGTCGGTCGGCGCGTCGACCGACGCGTCACAACCCGCAGCGGCGAGCGCCAGCGTGGCGAGCAGGAGAAGGCCCCGGACGGGGGCGCGGCGGGCAATCGGTCGTGCGAATCGCATCAGGTGAGCCTCGAGCCGAGCAGGAGTCTGGCGGGTGAGTCGATCCCCATCGCGGCTGCGTCGAGGACCTGCGGGCGCGCATCGTTGCAGATGGCCGTGTCGGGCGCCACCCCCTGGTCACGCGCCGCGTCGAACCCCGATCCATGGGACAGGGTGCCCCGAAGATGCAGCCGCGACGCCCGGGATTCGGCCCACCTTTGATTCGCGCGACGGCGTGCTCATACTCCCGCGACCCGACCGACACATGGAGCCCGCATGTCGACCCCTCGTGACGCCGAATTCCTCCGCCGTGCCGACCAGCTGCACGGGCGCTACCGCTACCTCTTCGCGGGCAAGCCGCGCGCCACGCGCCCCCTCGATCAGATGGACGGACTCATCCGTGACATCGAGGCGCTGGCCGCCGACGCCACCACCAGCGGGGCGTCGCAGGACACGCGCACGACGATCGACGAGCGACGCGACCTGTACGTGAAGGAGCGCGACGCCATCCGGTCCGCCCGCGCCCTCGGGCCCTCGTTCGTCCGCGGCACCGAGCTGTCGACCCGCGCGCGGCTCGTGTTCGACCAGTACGGACGCCACTTCGCCGGCCAGAGCCGCCGCACCCGCGACGTCGCCCTGCTCGTCGAGCTGATCGGCGAGCTCGAGACGATCGAGCACGAACTCGGCGGCATCATGGAGGACCTCGACGCGTCGAACCTCGCCGACGACCTGCAGTCCGTGCGCACGAGCATCGGCCAGTATCGCGACGAGGTGGACGCGATCCACGCCGCCCGCGCCGACGCCGACGCCGAGTCGCTCATGTCGGACCTCGCCCGCACGGCGAACAGCCAGTTCTCGATCTACCGCACGCACTTCGCCGGCAAGGACCGCCTCTCGCGTCGCCCGGCGCTGCTGCGCCGCGTCGTGACGACCCTCGAAGAGCTCGAGGCGTCGATGAAGAAGCTGCAGGCGGACCTGTCGGGGGAGCCGGCCGAGACGAACGCCCGCAACGCCGGCATCGTCGCCGATCGGCTGACGAGCTACCGCTCCGAGAGCAACGAGATCGGCCGAGTGCGCGAGAGCACGACGCCCGAGTCCCTCATCGCCGCCCTCGGACGCGCCGCCAACGCGATCATGGACGAGTACAACGGCCACTTCGCCGGTCAGGACCGCGCGACGCGTGACCTCGGCCTGCTCGGCGATCTCATCGACCGCCTCTGGCAGATCGAGCAGCAGATGAACGGCCTCGACCGCGCACTCGCCGAGCCGACGAACGCCCGCAACCTGCAGATCGTGCACGACACGATGCAGGTCTACATCGCCGAGCATGCGGCGATCGTCGAGGTGCAGGGCGGCGACGACGCCTGATCGCGCACCCCGCAAAACGCTCGCTCGAACCCGCCGCCGCGTGGGGGCCACCCGCCCTCGCCGGCGGCGGTTCGCGTCTTGTCCGAGGGCCAGCCGGTCGCTAGCCTCGATGGGACCTCGACAGGCCGAGCACGCATGAAGTCTCCCGCGGTCGAACCCACGGCGGCGCTCCTCGCGCAGGTCGAAGGCCATCCGGTCTTCGCGTCCCTGCCCGAATCGGCGCTGCGCCAGCTGCTCGCGCAGACCACCGAGGTCAGCGCGGCCACCGGGACGACGATCGTCCACCGGGGGGCGCCGGGCGACGCGATGTTCGTCATCCTCGAGGGCGAGGCCGAGGTCCCGATCTGCGACGGTGACGGGCGCCACCGGTTCACCGCCCACCTCGTCCCCGGCGACGTGTTCGGCGAGATGTCGCTGCTGACCGGCGAGCCGCGCACGGCAGACGTCGTCGCGGCGACGGACGTGCGCTGCCTGCGCCTCGAGCGGGCCATGGTCGACCGTCTCGTACAGCGCGAGCCGAAGATCGCCGGGCTGCTCACGTCCCTGCTGGGCCACCGGCTTCTGCAGTCCGACGGCATCCGCACCGTCGGCAAGTACGAGCTGATCGGCGAGCTCGGGGTCGGCGGCATGGGGCGCGTCTTTCGCGGCATGCACCCGCAGCTCGGGCGCCCGGTCGCCGTGAAGATGCTCGACCACGAGCTCGTGCACCACGAGGACTTCGCCGAGCGGTTCCGAGCCGAGGCGCGCATCATCGCGTCGATGCGCCATCCGAACATCGTCGACCTGTACGACGTCGAAGAGGCGTACGGCACGATGTTCATCATCCTGCAGCAGCTCGATGGGGAATCCCTCGACGTCACCCTCGAGCGCGGCCCCCTCGACGCCGCCACGGTGCGCCGCATCGTCCGCGACGTCGCGTCGGCGCTGCACTGCGCCCACAGCCACGGGGTGGTGCACCGGGACGTGAAGCCGAGCAACGTGCTGCTGCTGCCGGGCCCGCGGGCGTGCCTGACCGATTTCGGCGTCGCCGCTCGATCCAACGGCGTGTGTCGTGACGACGGACGCTTTCTCGGCACGCCCACGTACGCGTCCCCCGAGCACGCGCTCGGTCAGGAGGTCGACGCGCGATCCGACATCTACGCCCTCGGCGTGATGGCATGGGAGCTGCTCGTCGGGCGCCCGCCGTTCACCGGCACGTCGACCCGCGAGATCCTGCGCCGCCACATCCACGAGGACGTGCCGCCGATCCTCGAGGCCAACCCCGCGGTGCCGACCGACCTCGCCGCGGTGATCGATCGAGCGACGCAGCGGGACCCCGACGCGCGGTGGGAGTCCGGGCAGGCGATCCTCGACTACCTCGACCTCGCCGAGCGTCGGTCGAGCGCCCCGCGCAGCGTGAAGGTGCGGACGGTCACGCTGGTCTACACGCCGGACGCCGACGGCGACGTCGACCGCCTGCTCACGACGTTCGAGCGGATGGCGGCGCCGATCGACGGGCTGCGCGTGAAGCTCAGCGAGTGATACCGACGATCACAGCCCGATGAAGCGCGCGATGAGCTCGTTCATGATTTCACGGGTGCCGCCGCCGATCGGGTACAGCCGCGCGTCGCGGTAGAGCCGCTCGACGAGGCTGCCGTGCATGTAGCCCTGCCCGCCGTGCAGCTGCACCGCGTCGTCGACGACCCGAGAGCACGCATCGGTCGCGACGTTCTTGGCCATCGCCGCGTCGCCCATCGTGGCCGTACCCGCGCGGGATCGCGCCGCCACCGACCACGCGAACGAGCTCGCCGCCTGCACCTGCGTCGCCATCTCGGCCAGCTTGTGGCGGTTCACCTGAAAGCGCCCGATCGGCCGCCCGAACGCCTCGCGCTCGCGGCACCACGCGACGGACGCCTCCCAGGCCATCCGCGCGATCTCGCAGGCGGTGACGGCCAGCAGCAGGCGCTCGGTCTCGAAGTTCGCCATCAGGACACCGAACCCGCCGCCGTCGCCGCCGACGAGGTTGGCCGCGGGCACGCACACGTCGTCGAAGAAGAGTTCGGCGGTGTCCGACGCGTGCCAGCCCATTTTGGCGAGGTTGCGCCCGACGCGGACCCCGGGGCGGTCGCCCTCGATGACGAGGATCGACACGCCACCAGCGCCTTCGCCCCCGGTGCGGACCGCGACGGTCAGCACGTCGGCGCGGGTGCCGCTCGTGATGTACGTCTTCTGCCCGTTCACGACGAAGTGATCGCCGTCGCGGACCGCCCGCGTCCGGATGCGCGCCACGTCGGACCCGGCGCCGGGCTCGGTGATCGCCAGCGCGGCGATCCGGTCGCCGGTGAGCACCGGGCGCACGAAGCGGTCGACGTGGCTCGGGTCCCCGCCGGCGAGGATGGGCGGCAGCGCGATGACGAGCGAACCGAGGCTGGCCGCGAGGCCCGGCGAGCCGGACCGCGTGAGTTCTTCGGCGACGATGAGGCGATGAAAGAGGTCGCCGCCCGCCCCGCCAACGGCTTCGTCGAAGCCCGCGCCGAGGACCCCGGCGTCACCGAGGGTGCGGTACACGGCGCGGTCGAACGTGCCGGCGTCTTCCCAGGCGTCGACGTGCGGCGTGAGCTCGGTCGACACGACCCGCCGAAGCTGGTCGCGAAAGATGCGGTGCTCGTCGTCGAAGAAGAGCGCGTCGGCCGGACGATCCATGGCGCCTCACGGGTGGGGAGCCACCGACGACGCGGTCACAGGATCATGCGGACGCCGTCGATGTTCGCCAGCTCACCGTACAGCAGAATCACCTGCTGCGCGTCCTCGACCTGTGCGTCGACCGTCGCGCAGCCGTGGGTGCCCTTGCTCGACGAACGGAAGCTCAGGTCGAACTCGCCGCCCATCAGCACCGCCTTCGTCGTGTCGCGGACACGATCGAGGAAGTCCTGCGAATGCGGGCCGAACACCTTGATCGTGTACGGGCCGGGGAATTCGTGGGTCGACTCGAGCAGCTCGATCGAAATCTCGGGGGACGACATGACGCTTCGGGGTCGGACGGTTGCCCGCGAGGGCGAGATCGGCCAGCCTGCGGGCCGAACGTGCACATTGGCGCTGCCCCTGGCGCCCGTCAACCGGAGCCCGACCGTGAACGCCCCCGCTGCCGTCCCCGCCATCGCCGACGAAGCCGCCTGGGCAGAGGCGTTCATCCGCCGGGTCATCGAAGAGTGCCCGCGCCGGCAACCGACGAGCCACGACGAGCGCCGCGCGCACGAGATCATCCGCGCCGAGTTCGACCGTCTCGGGCTCGACGCCGAGCTGCAGCCGTTCCGCTTCGGCGACAACCTGTACCGCAACCTCGCGGTGCACTTCGGGCTCGGCGTGCTCGCGTCGACCGTCGCGAAGCGCCACCCGTGGGTGGCGGCCGCGCTGCACGGGCTCGCCGGGGTCTCGTACCTCGCCGACTCGACGCGCAAGGGCTTCATCCTGCGCCGGCTCCAGGGGTGGGGCGCGTCGCAGAACATGGTGGCCGTGTCGCCGGCGTCCGGCGAACCGCGGCTGCGGGTCGTGTTCGTCGCCCACGCGGACGCCGCGTTCACCGGGATGCTCTTCGAGGAGTGGTTCGTGCGCCGGTTCGGCTCGAAGCCGGGCCCGTTGTATCGCCCGATGAAGCTCGCCACCGGCTCGCTCTTCGCGTCGGCGGCGCTCGACGCGGCGCGGGGGCTCGGGCTGGTGCGCGGTCGCGCGGCGGACGTCGCCCAGACGGCCCTGGCGTTGCCGGCGCTGCTGACCTTTCTGCTGAACGCCGACATCGTCGCCCGCGATACGATCGTGCCCGGCGCGAACGACAACCTGAGCGGTGTCGCCGGCATCCTGCTGCTCGCGCACCGGCTGCTCGGCGATCAGCCCGACGACGTCGAGTACGTGTTCGTCGCCAGCGGCTGCGAAGAGGCGAGCCTCGGCGGCGCCGACGCCCTCGCCCACCGGGCCGAGCGTGCGTGGGACCGCGAGCGCACGGTCGTCCTCGCGATCGACGGGCTGTCGAACGGCGACCTGTTCTGGTTCACCGAAGGCGAGGTGCGGCCCGTGCCGCTTGCGCCGCGCCTCGAGCGCGACCTGCGCGCGGTCGTCGCCAGTGACGAGGCGTTCGCCGACGTCGAGCCGTTCGCGATCCCGGTGGGCGGCACGGACGCCGTGCCGTTCGCCCTGCGCGGGTTCGAGGCCGTCGGCATCGGCTGCGTGGACCGCGACCTGAAGGCGCCCCGCAACTACCACCTGCCCAGCGACACGGTCGACAACATGGACCCGACGCTGATCCCGCCGTGCGTCGACTTCGTCGAAGCCCTCGTCCGGCATCTGGTGGCAACGCGATAGGCCGCCTGCGCGAATCGCCCTGCGTGCTGGTGCGATCTGTACCGCGGCTGACGCCGCGGGGGCGGGGCAGGCCCCGCCCCGGAGCACCTGGTGCGCGAGCCACCCATCCGGGCGGTGCGGCACCACGAACGGGCGGGGCCTGCCCCGCCCCGGCCCGAAGGGCCGCCCTGCGCGAATCGCCCTGCCTGCTGGTCCGATCTGTACCGCGGCTGACGCCGCGGGGGCGGGGCAGGCCCCGCCCCTGAGCCAATTGGTGCGCGAACCACCCATCCGGGCGATGCGGCACCACGCAAGGGCGGGGCATGCCGCGCCCCGGCCCAAAGGGCCGCCCTGCGCCTACTCGACGAACACCGTCCCGGGCGACGCGGGGCGCGCATTGGACTGCGGGCCCGTGGCCGACGTGCCCGGATTCGCGCGCAGGATCCCGTCGACGCGCACGGTGTCGCCGAGCACCTTGATGCGGCCGCCGCCGCCGCCACCGCCGCCATTGCCGATGCAGCTGTCGCCCCCGCCCGGCGGGTCGAACGTGCCGCCTCGGCCCCCCGCACCGCCAGACGCGGTCAGCGCGGACCCGGCCGCCACCTCGACGGTGCGACCTTCGAGCACGATGCCGCCGCCGGATCCGCCCCCTCCGCCGTCGACGACACCGAGCCGCGGACCCTCGGTGGAGTTCTGGCCATTCGTGCCGTCGGCGCGAATCTGCCCCTCGACGATGATGCGCGGCGCGCGGAACGCGACGCAGCCGCCACCGATGCCGCCCTGCGACACGCGCCCCTGCAGCTCTGCGCAGGCGTCGCCGAGCCCGCCCGCGACGATGCGGAACGACCCGCCGTTCGAGCCCTGATCGATCTCCGGCCCGTCGAGGTTGCCGAACGCCGCACCGCCCGGCAGGCCGTCGCCGGCGCCGCCACGCCCGCCGTGCCCGCCGCCGGCCGGTCCGGTGTTCACGAGCGAGATGCCGCCGTCCCAGCCGGCATCCGCGCCGAGGCCACGCCCGCCGCCGCCGGCGCCGTTCGCGTTGACCGTCCCGTCCGGACGAATCCGCACCACGCGCGCCGTGATGTCGAGGCACCCGGTGCCGCCCCCGGACGTCACGTCGCCGGGGTCGCCGCTGAACCGCTCGACGCGCAAGACGCCGCCGTTGCGGACCTCGACGCGGTCGAAGAGCTGCTCGCCCGAGAGCTCGACGGTCTCGCCGTCGACGATGAGATCCGGCGGGCAGCCCTCGTCGTTCAGCCCGTCGCAGTCATTGTCGAGGTCGTCGCAGATCTCGTCGGCGCCGGGATTGATGAGGGGCGCGTCGTCACGGCAGTCCGGGCCGAGGCACTCGACGCCGACCCCCCAGCCATCGCCGTCCTCGTCGAAGCAGCCGGCGCACACGTTCTCGAGCGGGATGCACGCGAGGTCGCCGCCGGGACGCCACGCGCGGCAGGTCGTGCCCCCCGGGCAGTCCGCCTCGGTGCGGCAGGCCGGCACGCAGAACGTGCCATCGACGAGCGTCACGCAGGTGTCGATCTGGCGACCGCAGTCGGCGTCGGTCGCACACTCGGTGCAGGCGTCCGCCGTCGCCCGGCAGGTCGCGTCGCACCCATCCCAGGGCGTCCCGTTGCCGTCGTCGCAGATCTCGCCGTCATCGACCACGCCATCGCCGCACCGGGGCGCGGTGCAGTCCGTCCGGCAGGCGTCCGGGTCCTCGTCGCTGTTGTCGGGTCCGTCGTCGCACTCCTCGGTCGGGCCGACCTCGCCGTCCCCGCACACGCCCGTGTCGACGTCCGGTCCGATGTCGCCACCGTCGTCGCCACCGTCGAACGCATCCGCGCCGACGTCGCCACCCGCGTCCCCCGGCCCATCGATCGAACCGGGTCCGGCGAGCAGATCCGGCTTGCTCGGGTCGTCCCCGAAATCGAGGCCGAGGCGGGAGCACCCCGCGAGCAGTACGAGGGCGAATCCGAACAGAACGATGCGACGCATGAGGGCACGGGGCAGCAGATGCGCGCATCGTGGCGAATGTCGGGGCGGCGGGCAAGATGACCTCACGGACAGGGTCACGCCGAACGCAGCGCGATCCTCGCCCCCGGCGCACGCTGGATTCGCCGGGGTCGCTCTGCCAGACTCGCAGCGTCTCGTGACTCGAGGGGCCCATGAACCGCTGCATGCTCATCGTCCGTGCCGCCGCGCTCGCCGCATTCGCGCTCGGCGCCACCGCCTGCGGATCCGATCCGTCCGACACCGGCGTGCGCTGCGGTGAGGACGGCGACTGCGCCGGTGGCGCGCTGTGCGTCGACGGGTTCTGCGACGACCCGACCGTCGTCGACGCCGGCGACACCGGGCTCGACGCGGCCCCGGACGTGGGCCCCGACGCGGCAGACGTCGGTACCGACACGGCGCCGGACGCCACGACCGGCTGCGCGACGAACCGGGACTGCGGCGACGGCGAGATCTGCGCCGACGGGGCGTGCCTCGCCCTCGCCGACTGCACCCTCGACGACGACTGTGCCGCCGGCGAGGCGTGCCTCGAGGGCGTGTGCGTCGAAGAGGCCTGCGCCACCGACGACGCCTGCCCCGGCGGCTTTCAGTGCATCGACGGACGCTGCGTCGAAGACACCGAGTGCCGCAACGACCGCGACTGCGCCGAGGGCGAGGTCTGCTCGGCGTTCACCCGCGAGTGCGTGCCGGCCGTCGAGTGCTCTGCCGACGCCGACTGCGGCGCGTTCAGCATCTGCGTCGACGGCGTGTGCGAGGCGTTCACCGGCTGCGCGTCCGACGACGACTGCCCCGGCGGAACGTTCTGCAACCGCGACGGCGTCTGCCTCGCCATCCCCGACTGCACGTCGGACGCCGAGTGCCCCGCCGACCAGCGGTGCGAGTTTGGCACCTGCCAGCCGTTCGACTGCGCCACCGACGACGACTGCGAGGTCGGCTGGACCTGCGAGTCGGACGTGTGCTTCCCCCCGCTGCTCTGCGAAGCCGACCGCGACTGTCCGTTCGGGCTCGCGTGCATCGAGCGCGTCTGCCAGCTGCCCGACGGCTGCGCGTCCGACGACGAGTGCGCCGGCGGCGAGAGCTGCATCCGCGGGGCGTGCGTGCCGCTGCCGCCGGGCACCTGCGACGTCGACGCGGACTGTGGGGCGGGCGAAGAGTGCAACTTCGGCTTCTGCCAGCCGGCTCCGGAGTGCCGAAACGACTTCGACTGCGACACCGGCGAAGTGTGCCGCGCCGAAGAGTGCCGGCCACGGCCCGGCGGGTGCCGCAGCGACCTCGACTGCGCCGTCGGCGAGGTGTGCGCCGACGGCGCGTGTACCCCGCGCGGCGGCTGCGACGACGACGGCGACTGCCCGGCGGGCTCGGCCTGCGACGCCGGGGTGTGCGTCGACGTGCCGGACTGCCTGACGGACGACGACTGCGGCGACGCCATCTGCGAGCGCGGCACCTGCGTCGACCCGCCGCCGGAGTGTCGCATCACCAGTGACTGCCCCGCCGCGTGGCAGTGCGTGGCCGGCGCGTGCGTGGCGCCGGAGTGCATCGGCGACGTGGACTGTGGCGAAGCCGGCGCGTGCGTCGGCGGACGCTGCGTCGACGCCCCGACCGGCGAGTGCCGCGGCGACGACGACTGCCCCGGCGACCAGGTGTGCGGCGCGTTGACGCGCCGGTGCACCGATCCGGCCCCGTGCGAGACCACCGAAGACTGCCCGCCGTTCTCGTTCTGCCTCGCCGGGCAGTGCCTCGACGGCGACCGCTGCACCCGCGACGGGGACTGCTCCGACGGGCTCGTCTGCCGCGACGCGCGCTGCCAGGCGCCGCTCGACTGCGCCACCGACGACGAGTGCGACGCCGACCAGCGCTGCGACTTCGGCACCTGCGTGGACACGGTCTGCGACGACGATGCCGACTGCGCGCCCCTGTGGCGATGCACGGACGCGGTGTGCTTCCCGCCGCTGCTCTGCACCACCGACGCCGACTGCGCCGGGCTCGGCGAAGGCGCGGCGTGCGTCGACAACCAGTGCGAGGTGCCCGGCGGCTGCGAGACCGGCGACGACTGCCCGCGCGGGTTCCTGTGCGCGGTGGGCGCGTGCATCCCGATCGGGTTCGACCGCTGCGAGACGGACGCGGATTGCCCGGCGGACCGGGCCTGCAACCTCGGCCGCTGCGTCGAAGAGCCCGAGTGCTACACCGCCCTCGACTGCGGGCCCGGGTACCGGTGCGAAGAAGAGACCTGCGTGTTTCGCAACCTCTGCTTCTCGGACGGCGACTGCCCCGTAGGCGCCATGTGCGAGGGCGGGCGCTGCATCGACGGCACGAGCTGCGCGGGCGACGACGACTGCGAGCCGGACTACTACTGCGACGAGGCGCGGGGCGACTGCGCGTTCGCGCCGGAGTGCGAGCGCGACAGCGAGTGCCCCGGCGCGGAGTGCATCGACGGGTACTGCACGTACGCCCCGGACTGCGACGACATCGGCGACTGCCCGCCGGGCATGCTCTGCGTCGCGCCGGGCGTCTGCGAGCTGTCGGCCACGTGCCTGTCGGATGACGAATGCCTCGACACCGAACAGTGCATTGCCTTTCGCTGCATCGACCGGGGCGAGTGCCGCGACGACGACGACTGCGAAGGCGACGACGTCTGCAACCGCTCGACGTCGATGTGCGAGCCGTACGCGTTCTGCGCGAGCGACGACGACTGCGAGGGCGACGCCCTGTGCTTCGGGTTCCGGTGCCACGAGCTCGCCGTGTGCGAGGCCGACTGGGAGTGCCCGAGCGGCACGGTCTGCTTCGAAGAGGCGAGCATCTGCGTCACCGCGCCGGACTGCTTCATCGACGATGACTGCCCCGAGGGCACGCGGTGCGACGCCGGCGCCTGCCAGCCGTACGCCTGCGACGTCGACACCGACTGCGGCGACAACTTCGTCTGTCGCGGCGACCGCTGCATCCCCGTGCTGCCCTGTGAGACCCGCGACGACTGCCTGTTCGGGCTCGCCTGCGTGAACCGCATCTGCGCGAACGTCGGCGGCTGCGAGTCGGACGACGAGTGCCCCGTGAACCAGGCCTGCGTCTTCGGCGGCTGCTACTTCTTCGACGAGTACGAGTGCGACCGCGACACCGACTGCGCCCCCGACGAGGAGTGCAACTTCGGCGACTGCGAAAGCCTGTTCTCGGAGTAGGCGCGGCGGCGCGGGGCGCGGGCGGCGCGGGGCGCGGCGGCGCGGGGCGCGGGCGGCGCGGGGCGCGGGCGGCGCGGGGCGCGAGCGGCGCGGGGCGCGGGCGGCGCGGGGCGCGGGGCGCGGGGCGCGGCGGCGCGGGGCGCGGGCAGCGCGGGGCGCCGCCCCTGAGGCTCGAATCGAGCAGGGGAGGTGGCGCGGGCGGCGTCACGATCCACCCGGAACCTCCATCCACGCGCGTCACGCACGACGCCGAACATACACCTCCGCCCTCAGGGGCGGCGCCCCGCGCCGCCCGTACGACGCACAACGCGATACGCCCGGGGAACGGGCGGCGCGGGGCACGGGCGGCGCGGGGCACGGGCGGCGCGGGGCAGGGGCGGCGCGGGGCAGGGGCGGCGCGGGGCACGGGCGGCGCGGGGCGCCGCCCCTTGGGCTCGAATCGAGCAGAGGATGTGGCGCGGGCCACGCAACAATGGACCGTTCGCGACGACGTAGGACAAGACCCGAACTCCGGACCTCGCATGCAACGTCGCAATCAGACCCGCACCTTCGCCATCGACCGTGGCTGGTTTCTCGTCACGTTCGTGACGCGCCACCGCCGACGCTGCCTCGGATACCTCGACGGACCGAGGTTTGTCGCGCATCCGCTCGGTGCCCTCGTCATCGAGGCATGGGAGTGGACGTGCGAGGGCCCCATGCACGTACGGTCACTCGTCGTCCAGCCCATGCCCGAGCACGTGCATGGCGTTGTCTGCATGGACGGTGCAGCCTCGCCGCTTGACCGATTCGTCGCGGCCGTGAAGGGCCGCACGACCCGGCGCGCCCGCGAAGAGGGCGTGATCGGAACGTCGATAAAACTATAACAACGCGGCTTTCACGCAAGACCCCTTCGCACGCGCGCCGCGATCGAGTCAGCAGTCACCTACGTACGGGCCAATCCCGAACGTGGGTGAGTTCGACGCACTTCGCCGAACGTCCATCATCGCGCTCAACGCACTTCGCCGAACCTCCATCATCGCGCTCGACGCATTTCGCCGAACCTCCATCATCGCGCTCGACGCATTTCGCCGAACGTCCATCGACGCGCTCGACGCACTTCGCCGAACGTCCATCATCGCGCTCGACGCACTTCGCCGAACGTCCGTCATCGCCCTCAGGGGCGGCGCCCCGCGCCGCCCATACGACGCACACCACCGAACTCACGAGGACACGGGCGGCGCGGGGCACGGGCGGCGCGGGGCACGGGCGGCGCGGGGCACGGGCGGCGCGGGGCGCCGCCCCTGAGGCTCGAACCGGGCAGAGGGCGTGGCGCGGGGGCGGGGCGCCGCCCGTAGGGATCACGGCATCCCGCCGCCATCGCCTTCGCCGCCACCATCGCCTTCACCACCGTCATCCGGCGGCGTCAGGTCGGCGTAGCCGTCGACGGCGCCTTCGATGATCAGCCACTCGCCGCGGGCGTCGAGCGGGCGGTCGAGGGTGAGCGTGAGGGCGAAGTCGTTGAGGCGCGGGGCAACGCCGCCGAGGCCGACAGCAAACGCCGGCAGGTCGAACGACAGGCCGCCTTCGAGCTCGCCAGCCACCAGCGGCCAGACGGCGCCGGTGATCAGCGTCTCGAGCTCGGCGGCGTCGGCGAAGATCGGCTCCTCGCCGCCCGCTTCGATGAGCCACACGCGCAGCGTCGGCGGGCTCTCGATGTCCACGTTCAGCGTCGTGCCGTCGACCGACACGTCGACGCCCGCCTGCGCGAACGCGCCGAGACGGTCGAACTGTCCGCCGCGGCCGATCGTGACCTCGAGCTGGCCGAGCTGCAGCGCGAACGGGAATCGGCTGACGTCGGGCGTCGCCGGCACCATCACCGGCGGCAGCTGCGCCGAGATCGACGCGGAGTCGATGAGGAACGCGAGCGCGTCCGGGATCAGCTCGGTGGCATCGATCTCCAGGAGACCCGCGTTCCACAGCGCGTGCAGCACGCCGTTCAGCAGCACCGTGCGGATGCCGATCGAGGCGCGGGACGCGTCGAAGATGACCGGTTCCGCCGGCTCCACCGTCGCACGCGCGACACCCCGTGAGTCCGGGTGCATCGGCGCCTGGTCGGTGATCACCGCGAGGTCGAGCCCGAGCCCGAGCGCGCGGCGACGCTGGGCGATCACCGTCGCCAGCCCACCGTCGAGGGTGAGCGCGACCGGCGCGCCAAGGCCCAGGTCGAGGACAAACGGGTCGCCGCCGAACACGTCGTCGATCGACGAAAAGAGGTCCTGAACGATCGCGGGGATCTGATCGACGACCGAGCCGGTGACCGAGTCGACCAGCAGGTCTTCGATCAGCCCGAAGAGCACGCCCTCGGCGAGCAGGAAGACCGCGTTCGCCTCGTCGCTGTCGAACCGCGGCGTCGCGTCCACGAGCGCCAGGTCGAGACCAGCGACCTCGACCTCGAGCGGCGCGTCGCGCGACGGCTTGTCGAGCATCAGGGTCGCCGTCACGGCGATCGACGCCTCGATGGCGCCAGTGAGGTTCAGCTCGGCGCCCGAGATGCTCAGACCGCCCTCCGTCTCGACGACGATCGAGGGCATGGCAACAAAGAGATCGAGTCCGCCGTCGATGACCTGGATTTCGACAATCGGCTGGCCGAGGTCGAGCGCGGGCACACGCAGCGTGAGCTCCGGGGAATCGGTCACCGGGTCCGGGACGAGGTCGGACACGTCGATCTCCTGAATCACGAGCTCCAGAATGCCCGCGAGGTCCTCGGTGGTGACCTCGGTCGCCTCCGGCGGCACCACGAGCACCTCGCCGTCGTCGAGGAACCGCTGGTTCAGACGAATCGCGATCGCGTCGTTCACCACGGCGCGAGCCACCTCGGGTTCCGGCTCCGGATCGGGCTCCGGATCCGGGTCCGGGTCGGGATCGGGATCAGGGTCCGGGTCGGGATCAGGGTCCGGGTCGGGATCAGGGTCCGGGTCGGGATCAGGGTCCGGGTCGGGATCAGGGTCCGGGTCGGGATCAGGGTCCGGATCCGGGTCGGGATCGGGGTCCGGGTCCGGGTCAGGATCCGGCTCGACCACCTCGCCACCCGGCGGCACGTAGGCGCGAGCCCAGAGCACGTCGACGCCGTACGTCGTCTCGATGACGCTCAGGCCGTCGGTCGCGACGATCTCGATGTGGTTCACGCCGTACACCGGCGCGAGCATCGTCGAGAAGCTGCCGTCCTCGGCCACGGCCACCGCGTCGCCCTGCACGAAGACGCGCGGCGTCGCGCCGGTGTCCGTCACAAATCCGGCGACCTCGATCATCGGGTCTTCGGACTCGAGCAGCTCGGCCCCCGGCTCGGGCGACGTGATCGTCAGCATCGGCGCGCCGTCGTCCACCGTGATCGTCCGCTGGCCGCAGACGTCTTCGGTGCCGTCGACACACGCGACGAAGGTGATGCGCCCCTCGATCTCGAGGGTCCACCGCTCGGTCTCGCCGTCGAACGTCGCGGCGCCCGCCGGCTCGGTCGACCAGACGAGGTCGACGCCGGGCATGGGCTGGCCACGCTCCGAGAACACGGCGCCGGTGGCGGTGATGCCGAGCCCGGTGCCGTACACGGCGCGGTTCGGCGTCAGGTCGACCTGCACGCTCGTCGCCGTCGGCTCGTACGTCGGCACATCCGGTTCGGGGACGTCCGGCGCCGTGTCGACGCCGGTGTCCTCGGACGTGTCGATGCCCGTGTCGGTGCCGGTATCGAGGCCGACATCCGCGCCGCCGGTGTCCTCGTCGGTCGAGCCCGAGCCCTTGTCGCCACCACCACAGGCCACCAGGCCCACGGCGAGCAGCGCCGCGAGCGACCGGGCGAAGGTCCGCTTCATCGTCATCGTGTCCATCAGCGAATCCCCAGGTTGCCGTCGACGACGAAGTGCGCCGGCAGCGTCGTGAGACGCGGGTCCGTCAGGCCCAGCTCACCGGTCGGCAGACCGAACTCGGTCAGCGACTCGGGCAGCGCGAACGACGGGATGGGCAGCGACGGCAGCGCGCCGTTGAGCGCGTCGTCCAGGATCGTCTGCACCAGCGTCGTCAGGAACCCTTCGAGGATGCGACGGGTCTCGCCATCGAGGCTGACCGCGTCGGTCGCGAAGTGCAGCTCTGTCAGCGTGACGTCTTCGAAGACGAGGTCTTCGCCCTCGAGACGGACCGCCGTGCTCGCCACCGCGCCGATGCGCAGGTTGAGCGGCTCGTCGAAGAGCCCGGGCCACACGAGGTCGAGCCGCGCCGCGCCGAAGTGCAGGTCGAGGGCGGCGCCGTCGCCGTCCACGCCCACGACCATCGGCGGCAGGTTCGTCTGCAGCGCCGCAGACAGGCCGTCCGGCAGCCCGCCGCCGAGCCCGGCGCCCTCGATCGTCGCGTCGAAGAAGCTGCCGCGCCACAGGGTGTGCAGCACCTGATTCAGCAGACCGTGCTGGATGGCCGCAGCCACGCCGCGGTCGGTCGTCGGGCTCAGCAGCACCGGGCCGGACGGACGCGGCGCGCCGAGGGTCTCGTCGACCCGCGAGATCGTGCCCGTGAACCGGGTGCCGAGGCCGAAGAGTGCCCGGGCCGGGTTGATGCCCAGCGAAGAGAACCGCACGCCGAAGCCGAGGTCGATCGTCCCGGACCCGTCGAGGCGGGGCACGGCGAACGACGAGCCGAGGCTGCTCACGTCGAGGCCCGACAGCACACCGTCGAGAATCTCGGCGAAGTTGTCCCGCAGGAAGTCCCGCACCGTGTCGCGGACGAGGTTGCGGATCGTGCCCTCGGCGATCCCGGCGATGATGTCGATGATGAAGCCGGCGACGCCGCTGAAGCTCGTGTCGACGCTGCCGACGGTCACGTTGTTGATCGACCGCAGCGACACGGACGGGCGCCCGGCGCCGTCGAGCCCGACGTCGAAGGTCAGGTCGATGCCGACCGAGCCGACGCGCACCGTGCCGTTCGTGCTGATCGTGCCGCCGATGTTCAGGCCGATCGAGATGTCACGCACCGTACCCTGCACCCGAAGGCCGCCGTCGACCCAGTTGAGCGCGACGGTGTTGAGCCCGCCGACAGCGAGGCTGCCGTTGCGGTACGAGACGGACAGGCGATAGACGCACGAGCAGCCGACCCAGGGCAGGCACGCCTCCTGGACGCAGCGCGACGGGAGGAGCGGGTTCGCCCCGCGCATCGCCTCATCGAGGGTGCGAACGAGCGACTCGCTGTTCAGCGCGAGGTGCAGCAGGTCGCCGATCGACGACACGCCGCCCGAGCGGTCCGCGTCGTCGAGCCCGGCCTGCATCAGCCCGAAGCCGATGTCGCCGTCGAGCCAGCCGCCCTCTTCGGTCCACGTGTCGGACACGAGGAAGGCGCACGTCGTGCTGTTCTCGGCGCCGAAGCCGTCCGTCGCCTCGATGTCGATGAAGTTGATGCCGTACCGGGTCGTGACGTCGATGGCGAAGGTCCCGTCGTCGGCCACGTCGACCTCGGTGTCGCCCACGCGCGCCACGCCGGCGCCGAACGCATCCGTCACGGTGCCGCGCACGGTGACCGTCGAGCCGGGGGTGATGTCGAGCATCGCGCCGTCGATCGGCTCGTCGCAGCGGATGTCCGGGCCGCCGGAGTTCACGTACGCGTCGACGAAGCCGACGAGCGGCTCACCGGTCTCGGTCGGCAGACCCACCGTCGCCGTCAGGCGGAAGATGCCCTCGGCGTCGAATCGATAGCGCCCCACGCCGAAGCCCGGCACGGCCGGCTCGGACGACCACGACACCGGCGCCGTGTCGACCACGTTGTCGTAGATGTCCGTGACGATGGTCACGACCGAGACGACGTCGCCGATGGCGTATAGCTCGAGGCTCGGGGCAAGGCCGACGGCGATGGACGCCGGCAGCCCGGGCCGCACCTCGAGGGTGTCGGGCACGATCTCGGACGCGCCGTCGACGAGGCACGAGACCGCGTAGAGGTCGGCGCGTGTGATGGTCAACGTGTCGCCATCGAGCCCGACGCCATCCCCCGACGGCGTCGTCTCGATCCGCGGCTCGGCGTCGGCGATCGGGTTGCCGAACGCGTCGAAGACCGCGCACTCGACCGTCGCCGGCTCGCCCGCGACGACCTGCTCGGGCTCGACGTCGGCGAGCACCGTCGCCGGCGGACCCGCGACGACGTCGATGATCGCCGGCTCGAGGTCGATGACGTCGTACTCCGCGGCGCTGCAGACGACCTCGAGCTGGCCGACGCGCGTCGGCGTCAGCACGCCGTCCGACGACACGGTCGCGCCGGTGTCCGGCACGACGTCGCGGACGAAGCGCGGCGGCGTCGGGGGCTCGAACTCGCGGCCGAGCGCGTCGATCAGCACGCAGTCGACCTGCACCTCACCGCCGGCCGCGACCGTGGTCGTGCTGACGACGGTGTCGATGGCCACGACCTCGTCGGGCAGCTCGATCACCTCGGGCAGATCGATGTCCGGCGCGGTGTCTTCGACGACATCGGGCGCGGTGTCCTCGACGACGTCCGGCGCGGTGTCCTCGACCACGTCCGGCTCGGCGTCGGTGCCACCGGTATCCCCGATGGTCACGTCGCCGCCGGCGTCGACGCCGGAGTCGAGGTTCGGCAGCACCGAATCGTTGTCGATCTCTCCGCCGCCACAGGCGGCGATAGCGAACGCGGCATACACCGCGATCAGCGCGCGGCGCGTCGGCCGCTTGTGCACAGGTCGTTGCATGGTCGGAGTCCATGGCAGGGGCAGTCCCCGCGCACACTAGCCATTCGTGCAAAAATCGCAATGTACGCAGGATCCGCGGCGGGCGCGTGACCGCGCGGTTGCACCGCTGCCCTCGAGCCCCCATCGTGCGGCCCCCGACCGGAGGCACGACGATGAAAATCACCGCATGGAACGTGAACGGCCTGCGCGCCGCGACGAAGAAGGGGTTCGCCGACTGGCTCGAGGCGACCGACGCCGACATCGTCGCCCTGCAGGAGGTCCGCGCCCTGCCCGAGCAGCTGCCCGACGAGGTCCGCGACCCGGACGGCTGGCACATGCACCTCTCGCCGGCCGAGAAGAAGGGCTACAGCGGCGTCGCGCTGTACAGCCGCTCCGCCCCGGACGCCGTCGAGACCTCGCTCGGCGAGGACCGGTTCGACAGCGAGGGGCGCGTGCAGATCGCCCGGTTCGGCGCCGTGACCGTCGCGAACATCTACTTCCCGAACGGCAGCGGGCGAAACCGCGACCACAGCCGCGTGCCCTACAAGCTCGACTTCTACCGCCGCCTCTTCGACCAGCTGCAGCCGCTTCGCGACGCCGGTGAGCCCGTGATCGTCGTCGGCGACTACAACACCGCGCACCGTGAGATCGACCTCGCCCGGCCGAAGTCGAACCGCAACACGAGCGGCTTTCTCGACGAAGAGCGCGAAGAGCTCGACCGCTGGCTGCGCGAGGGCTGGGTCGACACCTTCCGCTCCGTCCACGGCGACGTGCCGGACCGGTACTCGTGGTGGTCGAACCGCCGCGGCGTGCGCGAGAAGAACGTCGGCTGGCGGATCGACTACGTGCTCGCGTCCGAAGCCGCCGCGGCGCACCTCGTCGACGCCGACATCCACCACGACGTGATGGGCAGCGACCACTGCCCGGTCTCGGCGACCTTCGCGCCGGCCATCCGCGGCGAGGGCGGCACATGAAGCGCGAGTCGAACGCCTCGCTGAAGAACCGCGGCCCGATCCTCGAGGTCCTGCGCGACGTGCTCTCGGGCGGCGGCGACGTCTTCGAGATCGGGTCCGGCTTCGGCGTGCACGCGGCGTTCTTCACCGCCGAGCTGCCCGGTGTGCGCTGGCAGCCGTCGGACCATGACGCCGACGATCTCGTGAGCGCCGCCGCCTGGGCCGACGAGAGCGAGGGGCGCGTGCTTCGTCCGATACGGGTCGACGCGTTCGCCGACCCCGGCGCCCAGGGCGTCCCCGAGGCCGCGTTCGACCTTCTCGTCGCGATCAACGTCGTGCACATCACCCCGCCCGAGATGGTCGAGCGCCTCTTCGTGTACGGCGCCCACGCCCTGCGCGACGGCGGTGAGGTGTTCGTCTACGGCCCGTGGCGCGACGACGACCGACCGTTCGAGCCGTCGAACGCGCAGTTCGAGGTCTGGCTCAAGGACCGCGACCCGCGCAACGGCATCCGGCGCATCCAGGACGCCGACGCCGTCGCCGCGCAGCACGGCTTCACGCGCGTCGAAGACCGCCCGATGCCCGCCAACAACCGCGCCATTCGCTGGTGCCTCACCCGCTGATCCGACCCACCGACCCCGGACCGACGATGATCCTGTACCACTACCCGAAGTGCGGAACCTGCCGAACGGCGCGCAAGTGGCTCGACGAGCAGGGCGTGACCGTCGAGCTCGTCGACCTGACGATCGACACCCCGGACGTGAAGGCGCTGACCGACCTGCACGGCCGCAGCGGATTGCCGCTCAAGCGCTTCTTCAACACGTCGGGCCAGTCGTACCGCGGCGGCGGGTTCAAGGACCGGCTGCCGTCGATGTCGAGCGACGACCAACTCGCGGCGCTGGCCGCAGACGGCAAGCTGATCAAGCGGCCGATCCTCGACACCGGGTCCACCGTGCTCGTCGGGTTCAAGGCCGACGCGTGGGCCGACGCCGTCGGCTGAGCCGCTCGGCTCAGCGCGCAGGTTTCGACGACGCGCGCGTCCCGCCGCAGCGACGCGGCCCCAGGTCCTGGCGCGACGGGCGGCGCAGTGTGTGATGGCCGAGCGCGTTCGTAGCGGTCCCGACGACGATTCGTGCTACGCTGCCGCCCGCCCCGACCCCACCGCTGCACATGCACCGCGCCGTCGCCATCGTCTTCGCCCTCCTGGTCGCCTTCGCGCTCTCGGCGTGTGGCGGCGACGACGGTGTACCCGAGGCCGTCTGCGACCCCGGCGAGGCGCTCGTGTGCCTGTGCGAAGACGGGCGCGAGGGCACCGCGCCGTGCCGCGACGACGGGTTCGGCTACGCGTCGTGCAGCTGCGGCCGCGTCCTGCCGGACACCGGCGGCGGCGACGACGCCGGCCCGCACGACACCGGCGACGACGCCCCGGTCGTGGATGCCGGCGACGACACCGGCGAGCCAGACAGTGGCGAGCGGGACAGTGGCGAGCCCGACGCCACCGACCCCGACACGACCGACCCGGACACTGGCGAGCCGGACACCCCCGAGCCGGACGGCGGTGAACCCGACACCAGCGACCCCGACACCGGCGTCAGCGCCCTGCCCCTCGGCGCGGACTGCGAGCGCAGCGTGGAGTGCGTGACCGGCATCTGCCTCGAGGTGAACGTCGGCGGGCGACCGGCCGCCGTCTGCACCCAGCCCTGCTGCCACGAGGAGTCGTGCCCCATCGGCTTCGGCTGCCAGCAGCTGCAGGCGAGCCGGTACTGCCTGCCCGCGCGCATCTACCCCGCCGGCACAACGTTCTCGACCCGCACCGGCGACCCCTGCACGAGCGCCGGCCAGTGCCGCAGCGGCATCTGCGACCAGAGCGCCGGGTTCTGCCGCGGCACCTGCTGCACGGACGCCGAGTGTCTGGCGGCACCCTGCCACTGGTCGCTGACCGGCTCGAGCCTGCGCACGTTCTGCGACCCGCTCGCCATCCTCGGCGGCGACGGGCGCACCGGCCAGGCCTGCTTCAGCGAGAACGACTGCCGCAGCGGCATCTGCGTGCCCTACCCCGACGGCGCACGCTGCGCCGACCTCTGCTGTTCGACGCGCACCTGCGGCGGCGGCACGGTCTGCGGCCTCGTGCAGGGCATCGGCCCGTCGTACGTGCGGGGCTGCGTGGCTGCGAGCGGCGGCGCGACCCCGAACGGCGGCAGCTGCTCGGTCGACGGCGACTGCATCGACAACAACTGCATCGAAGGCACCTGCCGCGGCCTCTGCTGCACCGACACCGACTGCCTCGGCGGCGACGTCTGCCGGCCGCGGATCACGACCGAGGGGGTCGTCGCGACGTTCTGCGTCGCGCCCGAGTAGCCGCGGTCAAGGTGCTCGCGCGAAGGCCGTTCGCGAGTTCGACTCGACGTCCTGACCGGTCGTCGACGAGGCCATCGACACCCCCGAGCACTTCGCCGACCAGCACGACGCCGAGCTCGGAGCTGTGCTCGCTGCCGCGAAGGCCGGCGCTCTCGTGTTCGACCCCGCTATGGGGGGCGTCGTCCGCGACGGGCGAATCGTCGAGCGGCCCGTGTCCCTCGATGCGCTGCGCGAGCGGTTCCCGCGCGTGGGCGGGGCCGACTGCCGGCACACGTCTGCGGCGACGCACATCGACGGTACGCACTTGTGCCCGTTCGAGATGCTGCGCCGCGACCTGCTCCGCGACTGCGTCCTCGCCGCCACGAACCCGCCGTTCAGCCTGTACCGCCGATTCGTCGAGCGCGGCCTTGGTGGCCGAAGCGGTCGTCCTGCTGCTGCCTGTGGGCGTCATGGAGGTGCGACGACGCACCACCGCCGAGGACGTCGCCTGGTGGCGGAAGCATGGGCCTCGGTGGCCAGTGCCGCGTCACAATAGTCTGTTCGTGCTCGCGTGTTGACGCTACCGTGGCCGGATCCCCGGTCGTAGGATGAGCACATGGCACGCGGACGAGTCGTCGAGATCACAGAGGATGAGCGCGAGGCGCTTGAAGCGCTTCTGCGCGCAAGCACGACGCCTCGCGTCGTCGCGGAGCGTGCGCGTATCGTGCTCCTCGCGTCGCAGGGTCTGACCGCAGGGCGTATCGCGGAGCTCGTCGACTGCACGGAACGCAACGTTCAGAACTGGCGCATCCGGTTCGAGAATGAGCGGCTCGAGGGGTTGCAGGACCGACCTCGGTCTGGACGGCCCCGCGCTCTGACGGAGGAGGAGGCCCGAGAGATTCTACGGATGACGGTCGAGGAGATTCCTCGCGAGGCCACGCACTGGTCGGTGCGTCTGATGTCAGACTACTCCGGGGTGAGCCGCCGGCAGGTCTCGCAGGTCTGGAACGCAGCCGGGCTGAAGCCGCATCGGCTCAAGACGTTCAAGATCTCGAACGATCCGCAGTTCGCCGAGAAGGTGCAGGACGTGGTCGGGCTCTACATGAACCCACCCGCCGGCGCGATGGTGCTGTCCGTCGACGAGAAGACGCAGATCCAGGCCCTGGACCGCACGCAACCGATGCTGCCGCTTCGCCCCGGTCAGGTCGAACGCCGAACGCACGACTACAAGCGCAACGGTACGCGCAGCCTGTATGCCGCGTTCGACGTGGCGACCGGCACCGTCATGGGCCGTGTCACGGCCCGACACCGAGCGAAGGAGTTCATCGACTTCCTCCGTCAGATCGACCGTGCGACGCCACCGGACCTCGATCTGCACCTCATCGTCGACAACAGCTCGACTCACAAGACCGCCGACGTGAAGGCGTGGTTGCACGAACATCCCCGCTTTCACATGCACTTCACGCCCACCAGTGCGTCGTGGCTGAACGCCGTCGAGAGCTGGTTCTCGTCGCTCGAGCGCCGCGCCCTGCATCGAGGCGTCTTCACATCGGTCAGCGAGCTACGCGACGAGATTCACCGGTTCATCCGCGTCCACAACGAAGAGCCGAAGCCCTTCACATGGACGAAGGACGCTGCGTCGATCATCAGCACCCACCGGCGATTGCGCGGCGAGGATCAATGAACTTCCGGGCCGGGTCCTAGAGACTCGTGGCGATCTCGCGCCATGGGTCCTGGGTGATCCTCGGGGAGGAGGTCGTTCCGGTGGGCGTGGCGCTGTACGGGGCATCGGTTTGGATCCGTGGATGAACCCGAAACGCGACGATGACTACGGAGACGGGGGACGAGGTGTCGTACCGGTTGAGCCGGGTACAGACCCTGTTGCTGGCTTTCGAGAGGCAGCGCGCGCCACTGGTTCACTGCGCTCCAGACTCGGTCTCGCAATGGGCATCAATCCCGCAGCACTCGATGAGTTCGAGTGAGCACATCTCGCTCACCAACAGCCGTCACTTCGAGACAGCATCGCAAAATCAGCAGCCAAGACGAGGTGTGAGTCGCTCCGGGACTGCGGGAGCGGACGTCTTGGCACCCGCCCTGCACGCTGGACGCGAACGAGGGGTAGTTCAGGTAGAGTGTCCAGGCAAACTGGACCGACGTACGTCACGCCTACGCCCCTGTGTCGCGCGCGACGCTGGCGCAGATTCGGACTCCGTGCCGATCCCGTCGTCCGACTGCATGGGCCGCGGTTGTTCGCTGAAGCCCGGTGGTACGGCGCCTCCGCTCGGTGCGGTCCTCGGTCTCGTTGCGCTCACCGCTCGGCGGCGCATCCGCGACCGAGGCCGCGGCGGTCAGGGCGCCAGCCGCTCCACCGTCCAGCCGTCGTCGCTGCGGCGGTAGCAGAGGCGGTCGTGCAGGCGGCTCTGGCGGCCCTGCCACAGCTCGACGAGGTCGGGCACGACGCGGTAGCCGCCCCAGTGGTCGGGGCGCGGCACGTCGCCGTCGAACCGGTCCTCGACGTCGGCGAAGAGGCGCTCGAGGGCGTCGCGGTCGGGGAGCGTCGTGCTCTGCGGTGAGGCCCACGCGCCGAGCTGGCTGCCGCGGGGGCGCGACGCGAAGTAGGCGTCGGACTCGGCGGCGGACACCCGCTCGACCCGGCCCTCGATGCGCACCTGACGCTGCAGCTCGGCCCACCAGAAGCAGAGGGCGGCGGACCCGGCGGCGTCGAGCTCGCGGCCCTTTCGCGACCGGTAGTTCGTGTAGAAGACGAACCCGCGCTCGTCGACGTGCTTCAGCAACACGATGCGCGCGACCGGGCGCCCTCGCCCGTCGACCGTCGCGAGGGTCATGCCGTTCGGCTCGGTGACCTCGGCGGCCAGTGCCTCGTCGAACCAGTGACGAAAGGCCTCGATCGGGTCGGCCGAGACGTCGCCCACGTCGAGGGCGTGCAGGGCGTAGTCGGTGCGCAGGTCGGCAATGCGGCGGTCCATGTCAGGCCCCTCGGCTGCGGTACGCGTCGTAGATGCCGTCGCGCCATGCGACGAGGCGGGCGTAGCGGTCGCGCAGCGCGTCGTCGGTCCACACGGCGCGGGTCGCCGGGCCCAGCGGCACCCACGCGTCGGCGACCGGCTCGACGAACTGCAGCAGCCCGCAGGCGACGATGTCGGCGAACGAAAACGACCCGAAGATCGGCCCGTCGTCGATCGCCTCGTCGAGGCTGTCGAGCATCGCGATCACGGTCGCCTCGGCGGCGGCGAGGTCGTGCTCGCGCCCGTGGTACTTGCGCAGGATGAACCGCGCACCCTGTCGCGCGAGCGGCACCGCCATGCGGCGCGTCGGGCCGATGAAGAACGGCGGCAGGCTTTCGGCGAGCATGCCGTCGTCGTTCACCGCGCGGACCGTGAGGCGCGCCCGGGCCGCCGCCATCGCCGCGTCGATGCGCGCCACGAGCAGCCCGATCTCGTCGAGGTGCTCGGCGGCGAACAGGGTCGGGCCGCTGCCGAGCTCCTCGGCGCGCCGCGCGATGGACCAGGAGTCGGCGAGGACCCGGGGGCCATCGAGCAGCATCGGCACCGTCACCCGTCGAAACGGGCGGCGCGCGACGAGGCGCAGCAGGGGCTCGCCGATCATCGGCACGTGTTCGACGCGGCGGTGTTCGACGCCGTAGTGGTCGAGGGCCCAGCGGGCGTTCTCGGACCAGGGCGAATAGGACAGATGGACGAGGGTCGGCACGGTGCCTCCGGGCGGTTCGCTCCCCAGCTTGCGGCCCGTCGCGCCGGGGTCAAGGGGCCCCGTGCGCGCGCGGCTCAATTGACGTTCGATGGCCTCGAACGGTACAACCGAAGGCGTACGTTCGAGACCTGACGGGCGAGCCGGAATGGGTTCCGAGGAGTCGCAACACCCGGTCAGCGACACGCTCCTCCCCGACGTGATCACAGCGCGAGTGGGGCAGGTTTGCGGTGACGGTTGGCACTTGACCGACGTCCTCGGTGTGGGCGGCGAGGCCGCCGTCTATCGCGCCGAGCGCGACGGCGGTGACGTGGCCGCGGTCAAGGTGCTGCACCCCGCGAAGGCCGAGGACGCGGACGCCGTCGCGCGGTTCGCCGAAGAGGTCGGCTGGATGCGCACGATCGACCACCCGGGCGTGGTGGCGGTCTACGAAGAGGGCATCACCCTCGACGGCGAGCCCTTCT
>Ga0070729_10001004_pt1 | contig 48530 bp, 35 predicted proteins | sample tdDd472_FD_66725 | JGI IMG/M metagenome (GOLD analysis project Ga0070729, IMG submission 66725) | Marine sediment microbial communities from the Atlantic coast under amendment with organic carbon and nitrate - tdDd47.2 | ecosystem: Environmental > Aquatic > Marine > Coastal > Sediment | place... | reverse complement strand
GCCATCACCTCGCGGATGTGGGGAGAGCAACGGTTGCACAGGCCGGCGCTTTCACTCACCAGAACATCCAACCCGGCGGCAAGCCCCCACTGCACGCATTCCTCGACGTTGCTGACGAAGTAGTGGTCCGGGCATAGAGCGCCTGCCAGGCCCTTGCGCACCGGGATGCCCTGCTTGCGGTAGAGCTCATCGTCGTCGGTGGCCAGGCAATCGAACTTGACGACCCCCACCTTCTGGCCGGCCTTCTGCAGGTGTTCGAGGGTCTTGAGGATCACGGCGGTCTTGCCCGAGGAGGGTGGGCCGCTGACGGTCACGAATCGCATGATGGCTCCCATCGGGCGCCCGTTAGCGGCGCTCCAAGTTGTCGACTACTGGACGTCGCCGCCGGCGGCGGTGAAGATCTCGTTGACCCGGGGAATGAGTTCGCCCAGATCGTTCTCACGCATGAAGTCCCAGCCCAGCCACATGAATGGCGCCGGGTCCGGCACCTGGTTCTGGACCTCGGGGTGGCAGCTGGGAAACAGTCCGCGGTGGGATAGGATCTCGCCCACTTCGCGACTGGCGAAGAAATCGGCGATGCGGCCTGCCGCTTCGGGCGAAGACCGTTTGAGCAGCATGAAAATGGGGCTGATCACGGCGCCGTCATCGGGCCAGACGATCTCGGCCTGGGGATTGAACTGGGCCATCTTGCTGAAAAAGTAGGGAATGACCGACACCGTGGGGCCGTCGTCGCCCTTGGGAGCGAAGCGGCCCGCAGCCTGGCTGGGGTGCATGCTCCTCAGCAGGTTACGACCCACCGCGGCCACGCCCTCGTCACCGAAATGTTTCCACAGTGTCAACAGGATGCCGTTGAAGAGATCGAAATCGCCCACGGGCATGGAAATGCGGCCCTCGTATTCCGGGCCCAGGATCTCCTGCCAGGTGCGGGGTGGCTCTTCCCCTTCCTTCAGCTTGGTTTTGTCCACCAGGAACACTGCCGGCACCACCGCCAACATGGCGTAGTGACCGTCGGGGTCCTTCAAACCGTAGGGCTCGAACAGCGGGTTGTGGTCGGTCCAGGAACGATCCACGAAAACATCGTTGTCCTTGAATCGCGCCATGTTCTTCGAGTCGAAAAAGGCCTCGAATCCCGCCGACAGAAACAGGTCGGGCAGGTCCTGCTCATTCTCGATACCGGCCATCCCCTTCTCCAGGGCGTCGGCGCCCACCGAGGCCGCGGCCAGACGAACACCTACGCTGAGCCCGGTCTCGGCGGTGAGCTTTCCGCGCATTTCCTCAAAAGCTTCCAGCATGGGAATCCGCACGGGGCAGGGCAGCAATCCCGCCACCTTGATGTCGCCTTCCCGGGGAAAGATCTCGTTCTCGTCCGAGGCCGTGGCCAGAGTGATGTCCTGTTGCCGTCGATTCTCGCTGACCGCACTCTCGAGCAGGGAAGTGAACGCGGTCAGGTCCTTGCTCTTCATCTGCACGGCCTGGGCCAGGGTCACCATCTTGCCGTGACTCTCGCGCTTGGCTGGATCCCCCACGTGGGCAAACCCGTTGGCCACGAAAACGTCGACCGTCTCGGGGAACAGCTCGGTGATGTCGTGCAAGGTCATTTCGGGAGTGATGCTGGTCTCGGCCATGATCTATCCTTCCCGGGCGCCTCCTCTGGGGCGGCCCGTCCCGTCCGGCTGCGATGAGTTCTGGAATCGCGCAGCCCGCTCAAAGACTAATTGGACAATCTTGTCCTAATTTAGTTTCGGATTCGCTGATGGCAAGGTCAGAAAAGACCGAAAACGTCTATTCGGCAAGGGTCGCCCTAGGAGCCTGGCAACTGACGATCCAGTTCGTTCAGCCAGTCCGGGAGATCATTTCCGTAGATCTGCCTGGCGTGCTCGAGGGACTGGTCAGGGAAGAACTCGAGAAACCGCGCCTGCCCCCCGCGATCGATCAGAGTGCGGACCAGGGCGCCGCCCAGGGGGTAAGTCACCGACTGAGGCAACAAATCGAAGTCTTCCCACACCGCCGCCACCGAGACGGGCAGTGGTTCGGATCGTTCGAGACCGGCATTGTGATCGACCAGTGCCCTGCGTGCGCGGGCCAGTTGGTCGCGATCGGTCTGATCGAACGCGACGGCCGTGCCCTCGTTGATCAACGCCGCGTACACCGTCGGCTGCAGAGCGTGGTGGGTGATGACGTGGGTCATCTCGTGCCCCACCGTTTGCCCGTGAACGGCGTGAATGATGAAGTAACGGGGCCGCGCGAAGCCCAAGGGCGGCATGCCGGCCTCGTTGGCCTCCTCGTTGTCGCTCCAGAGGAAGAACTGGATGGGTTCGGCGGGACCGCCGCCGAACCAGTCGCTGATCTCGGTGTAGGCCGCTTCGTGGCGGCGGGCGAATTCCACCCGGTCGAAGTCCAGCAGCCGATCCGAGAACCGGAAAACGAAGTGCTCCGTCCTGAACTCGTGCCAATTGTCGAAGTTCTCCGCCAGGCCCAGTAACCGTAGATTACCCACCGCCGTGCGTGTGGCGTTGCGGGTCGCGCGGCTGTCCCGAGCGCGTCGCCAGGCCATACCGGCCGCCTGCGGGTCTTCCAGTTGATGGTAGCAGATTCCCAGGTAGTTCTGAGCCCACGCGTATACCCAGGTCTGCTGGGGATCCAGGCGGGCGGCCTTTTCGAGATACGGAATCCCTTCGCCGAACCGCTCCAGATCGGTCAAGGAACGACCCACCGCCAGATTGACCTGGGCCGTTTCCGAGCCGGTGCTGATCAGGGCCTGTCCTTGAGCGATGACCTCGTCGAATCGGCCCTGCTTGTACAGCTCCCACAGGGCATCTGCCGGCCCGGTTTCCTGGGCCCATACCAGCGTCGGCAGCACCGAGACCACCAGCATCACAACCGGCCACAGGTGTTTCGCGGAATTCAACGTCATGGCAGCGAACCTCGACTCCTTGTGCACTTCCGTCATCGTCTACACGGCCCTGGTCAGGACGTCTCGGCGACCCGTCCGGTTTCCACCAGCAATGCGACGCCCGTCGTACCCAACACGACCACGGCCTGGATCATTCCCGAAATCATTCCCCAGAACGTCTCGGCGCTACCGAGCTGGCTCGCTGCGCCCAGCAACGCGACCACACACAGGGCAGTCAGTACGCCGCCCCCGACCCGGGGACGCCAGCGCACGAGCAAGCCCAGCAAGGCGAGCAACACCGCGAAACCCAGGGACGCCAGCAGGTAGGTCGGTCCGAGATCGGGCCATTGCCTGAGCAAGGCCGCGATCGGCGCCAGGGTCAAGACGGCGGCCCCCATGAGAATACGGAACACTCCCTGGTGCGCGCCCCAGTACTGGATGAGGGTGCTGATCAGGAAGACCCATACCACGACCTTGCGCAGGGTTTCCCCACCCAGAAGCGGATTCCCGCCGGCGAAATTGTGGTACGCCTCGTTGGCGACCCCGACCACATCCCACAGAATGGGTTGCAGCACGAACAGAAAGGCACCGGAGAGCATGGCGTGGAATCCTGCCCGATATGTGAGCTGGCGGGTGTACTCGTCCGAGTCGCGTAACAGTCCGACCTCCCTCAGGACCGACGGTGCGAAGATGGCCAGGGAGACCACGCTGAGCAGCGGTGACCAGACGTAGCTCATGGCCATGGCGGTCAAGCCCACCACGACGGCGATCCAGTCTGCCGAGGGCAGCTTGCGCAATCCGGGCTTGGACTCCGGCGTTTGGGCGGATCCATTACCCTCGGCGTACTCAGTTGTCGTGCTCATGGCGTACTCCATTCGTTGGCTGAGCGTGTCGTCGTTGCCGATGATCGCGTTTTGCGATGCCGGCAACGGCACTAGTCCTCAACAACCTCGAAGAGCTCCTCGACCCCCATGCCCAGCTGACCGGCGATCTGGAACGCCAGCAAGGCCGAAGGTACGTACTTGCCCTTCTCCACCGCCAGGATCGTCTGGCGGCGCACCCCCACCCGCTCGGCCAGATCCTGCTGGGTCATGTCCAGGCGTGCTCGGTGCTGCTTGATGTGATTGATCAGTCTCATGAAGCAAATGTACGGTATAGCGTACTTTTTGTAAAGTATTAAATACTTATTGGACAGTATGGCGGACATACAATGAGAGGGGGTAATCGTCAACCGATTGCCCCCTCAACAGTTACGAATCCCAGAAAAACAGGGATTATTTCCGCAATACGACCGTCTCCCGTCCCAGAATTCGACCGGCGGACGAAACCTGCGCCAGATAGACACCCGAGGCCACCGGCCGACCATTGGCGTCCCGCCCGTCCCACCGCAGGGTCGCCGTGGCTCCGGCGGTGGCGTCGGTCCGGTGCGACCACACCTTGCGGCCGGCCACGTTGTAGACGTCCACGGTCAGGGCCAGGTCGCGGCTGGCAGCGAACGCAATGGTCGTGCCGCCGCTGGCCGGATTGGGGTACGGAGCCAGCATGCGTCCCGCATCGTTCCCCGCGGCCCAGGGCCCATCCGGCGCCGCACTGACCGGATCGCTCAGCACGTAGGTGAACACGCCGCGTCCATAGGTCGCGGCAAAGAGGGTACGGGTCTCGGGTTGAAAACCGAAGTGGGTGATCACCACACTGGGTAGATCGGTCCCCAACATGGTCCAGGTCACGCCGCCGTCGCGCGTGCGATACACGCCCACGTCGGTCGCCACGTAGTAGTGACCCGCAGCGGACGGGTCGATGAAGATGTCGTTGGCCGGCGCCTCAGGCAGATTACCGGCGATCGGCTCCCAATTCATACCCAGGTCCGTGGTGCGATAGACATGCGGCAGGGGCTCGGACCAGCGGAAGCCCGAGACCGTCACGTAGGCGGTCTCCCGGTCCAGAGGATCGCACCGTACGGCCGTAATCCAGCGTTCAGGCAGTCCCTCGGACACGTCGCGCCAGCCGCCGAAGATACCGCCGGCGTCCCGGTACACATGACCATCGTCGCTGCCGGTCCACAAAACGTCACCATCGAGAGGCGAGACGGCAATGGTGGTCAGGGTGCCCCGGACCTGTCCGTTCTGGTTCTGATGAGGTCCTCCGGTCAGGTCGTTGCTGATGGGCGTCCAGGAAGTGTTGCCGTCACTGCGGTAGAGCCGGTGGGTCCCGATGTAACGCACATCCGGATCTGTCGGATCCTGCACCAGCGGCATGTTCCACGCGATACGATCATCTCCACCCACGCCGTTGAGGGCATAGTTGAACGAATTGCCCCCATTGGAGGAATGATAGAGACCACCGTACTGGTACTCGCACCAGATCAGGTTGTTGTTCACCGGGTGGATCAACGGCTGGAAGCCATCGCCACCGAAGATGTGCCCCCAGTCGTCGAGCTGGCCGGTGAGGGTGCGATTGGTGCCATTGTCCTGGGCTCCAACGTACAGCGCCGCCGGGTTGTTGGTCGCCAGTCCCAGCCGGTAGACCTGGGTGATGGGTTGATCGGGGCTGAAGGTCCACTGGCTGCCGCCATTGGTGGAACGGTACATGCCGCCGTCATTGCCGGCATAGATCACCGGGTCGATGCCCGAACCGAAGGCCAGCCCGTGGTGATCGACATGCATGCCTCCGCTGACTTCCTGATACGAAAGACCGCCGTTCACCGAGCGGTAGAAATCCAGTCCCAGCACGAAGACCACGTCAGGATCCAGAGGATGGGTGCGCACGTTGCCGAACCACCAACCGTAGGAAGCGAACACGCCGCTGAGTCCGCCGTCGTTGGTGCGCGTCCAGGTCACGCCACCGTTGGTCGAGCGGTACAAGCCGTCGAAGTAGCCGACACGGTCGGCGTAGACGGCGTGCATCACCTCGGGCTGGGCGGCACACAGGGACAGTCCGATGCGTCCTCCGGTGTTGCCGGGAGTGGGCAATCCGCCGCCAACCGGCGACCACGAATCGCCTCCGTCATCACTGCGCCACACCGCGCATCCGGGGCCACCGTAGTCATAGGCCTCGGGCCGCCGTTCGTGTTGCCACATGGCCGCCAGCAACACGTCGGGCTGGTCGGGGCGCTGGATGATGTCCACGCACCCGGTGGTCTCGTCGACGTAGTGGACCCGATCCCAGCTGGCGCCGCCATCGGTAGTACGATACACGCCGCGATCAGGACCACTTTCCCACAACAGCCCCGTGGCCGCTACGAAGATACGATCCGAGTCAGTGGGGTCGATGACGATGCGCCCGATGGAGCCGACGGATTCCAGACCGATGGCCTGCCAGGTGTCTCCACCATCCTCGGAGCGGAACACACCCGCTCCACCGTAGGCCACCGAGCCACCACCCGGGTTCACCTCTCCGGTGCCGGCGTAGATCACCAGGTGAGCCTGGGGATCGATGGCCACGGCCCCCACCGCCAGGGTGGGCTGGTCATCGAAGACCGGGATCCAGGTGGTGCCGCCATCGGTGCTCCGCAGCACGCCACCATCGGCACAGCCCGCATAGACTACGTTCTCATCAGTGGGGTCGACCGCCACGCCGGTGATGCGCCCCCCCACGTTGTAGGGGCCGCGATCCTGCCAGTCATCGACATCCGGAGCGCCGTCGCGGGCCGTCGCCGCTTCGGCCTCGGCAACCGCCTCGGTCCGCAAGGCCGCCGCCTGCACCTGGGCCAGCTGCCAGGCCTCCCGGGGTATCTTACCCTGGGGGTAGGCCCGCTCGGCGAAGAACCAGGGATTGGGCGCCCGAACCGGCAGGCCGTCATCGCGAACTTGAGACCAGCGGTGAGCGTTGGTTTTCTCAACAGTGGCGAGGTCGCTGCCCGAGAACCAGGGAACGAGGAACGCCAACAACAGCAGGGCCAGCAGGGTCCCGCTGCCCGAAATCAATACCCGAAACTTGCCAGACATACCGCTCCCCCGTGGGTCGATGGACGATCAAACCGATGCTGAATTCGTCCATCATTCTATCACATTCAAGCGGGTCGAGTCATATCCAGCTGATAGATGCGCAAATCTCCGCCGCAAAGTACACCCAACTGACACGACGGCACCTCACGTCCGCCAATGCGCACCGCCTCTATCCAGGCGCCGCAGTCGGCCAAGACCAGATTCCGCTCGGGCCGGGTTCCGTCCAGGTGCACGCACAAACGCGGGATGTGGGAATGGCCCACGACGATGGTACGCAGATCGGTCAGCGGACCGTGGTTGTCCAGACCCATTTCCCGTAGGCTGCCAGCACGGCCTGCACGCAGACCTGCGGCCGACTTGAGCGCCAGCGGCAGCAGTTCATGACTGTTCTTCAACTCGCCGTCGGCCACGCCGGCGCGAGTCTGCCATACGTTGATCCAGTCCGGCAGGGCATTGCCCTGATCCAGGTCGGTCAACTCCCGAGGCGGCCCACCCTCGTAACCGCCGAGGCCACCGGGCTCCGCTCCTCCGGCACCCCGATCCGCATCGTAGGTATTCATGGCGGCCAGAGTGCTGAAGCGCCGGACCAGCCAGGACTGGATTCTGTCGGGCACCAATCTCTCCAGAGGATCGAAGAGGTCGCCGTGTGTAGCCAGCACGGATCGGCGTGAAGCCACCGGCAGCAAGTGGGCCAGCCGAGCCCGGGCCAGGGCGATGCTGGCGAAAGTTCCATCGGCGCCCCACTTCTCGTGGTTGCCCGCCAGGATTCGCGGACTCAACGAACCCGCGCCCTGGGCCACGAGTCTGTTCTGCGCCACCGGATGATCGTGGAGAATCGTGCGCACCATCGACTGCACATCTTGCCCGTCGAGATGGTCCTCCCGCCACAGATCAAGGAAATCGCCCAGCTGGACCGTCACCAGCTTGCGCAGGCCGCCCAACCGTCGGCGCACCTTGAGCAGGGACCGGCACAGCTGCTCCAGCAACTCCTCCCGCGCCACTGTTGAGCCATCGCCCATCTTGGTGAAGCCATACTTGTACCGAGCTGCTGCTGCCCGGGACACGAGGTGGAGATCGGGCAGGAAGACGTAGGCTGTGGCCCGACTGGCGCCTCCCAACAGCTCGGGATTGTTGAGTCGCGCCAGGACCCATACTTTCTCCACCGGGTCCGGTTTGAGGCCCAGCAGAGCCTTCAGGACCGCCGCGTGCTTGTCGATTGCCGGCATGATCAGTGTCCTTTCCCGGGGATGGCAAAGGCCTTGCGAAATACCACCAGGCCCGAGTAGGCGTGCGGTCCGCCGGTGCTGATCTCATCGCTGGAACCGGTCAGGGTCCAGACCACCGACGGCGTTGCTTCAGCATCGACACCATCGCCACTGCCTGCCGGTAGAACCACTTCCGCACCCTGCAGGCGCCGCAGGTAGAATGCGAAGACGAACTGGCCCCGTACCAGGGCGACCGCCCGGTCGGCCACGAGGTCGAAGAACTCGCCGTTCTCGTCCCAGCCCACTCGCGCATCGTGAACCGTCAACACCCCCACCTGTCCGTCGAAAAGGGAACGAAACGCGGACCCTGCATCCAGGTCCCGGGTGGTCACCGGCTGGTCACCTGCAAGTCGGGTCAGTAACGGGCCGTAGTCGGCGTCGACCCGCGCCAGGTCACCCGGCAGCGGCGACTCACCCGCCTCGAGCAGAAAGCGGTTGCCATCCAAGGCCAGGAAATCGCGCAACTCGGCAAGTTCATGAGGCGCCAGCATCAGGGTGTAGTCGGGGCTGCGTTCGATGGCCTCGGGCACCCCCACGAAACCCGGCTGCGGCGTGCTGCAACAGCCCGAGAGCCCGGCGACCAACCCCGTCGACAGAACCAGTATCAGGACAACGATCGGCAAGCGGAAACCGGCGATTCCAGTCATCGCGCCCTCCCCATTCTTGGATTGCAGGCATATTCTGACAATCCGGAACTTGCCCATCAGTCAGGCTGTTGGCCCAACGATCTGAAGTCCGGATCGACCCCCTCCACGTGTTTACTTCTGTGATGTAGACATGTAAGTTGAGAGCCGCTCCGGGCGCAACTCGCATGACCTGTTGGGAGAATTATCGTGAAGTCCAATATTGAAAACCGTGGTCGGCAGATGCTGGCCGCCGGCCTGGTGTTGGCACTGGTGATCGGTGCAGGATGCAGCAGCGACGACCCGGTCGAAACGCAGCGTGAGTTCGCCGTGGCCATCACCGTGCTGGGCACGGACGACCATCCGGTCCCCGGACTTGCCCTGGCCATGGTCAACGAAGTTCCGGGTCTCCAGGGAGCTGCGGCCGGCAGTCGAGCCGCCTGTGCCGTCGAGTTCCGAATGCCCAGGGAAGCAACGGTCCGCTTGACCGTCGAGGACATCGACGGGGACCACGTCAAAACCCTGCTCGACGACGACGAGCACGTTGCGGGAGACCATCGCACCACCTGGCACGGCACCAACGACCAGTTTGTCAACCAGCCGTCGGGGCGTTACACGGTGCGAATGGTGGCCACGAATGCCGCGGGTGACACGACCTTGTTTACCGACGCGCGGGATTGCTATCTGGCGGATCCGGACCCCGAGGAGAACTCGGTAGCTATGACCAACGATGCCGGCGCCATCGTCCTGACGGTGCGCAAGCATTTCCCCCAGGTCTACGACCATGGGCCCATGCCCCACCTGAACGAAGAAGCCGAGGAACTGGGCGAGTTCACCCTCACCGAAGCCATGTACTTCGCGTTCCGCGATACCGCCAGCGGAGACGTTCACACCTACGAAGGCACTGTGAGCGAGGGCCGGAACGACTTGATCTTCGTCTGGGATCCTGAGCCCCAGCCGGCAACGACCACGACGGTCCCACCTGTAGTTGTCGGCAGAGATGAGGGCGTCGCTTCCATTCAGTGGCAACTGCGTACCCCCTTTCCCAACCCATTCCACTGATGGGGAGTTCATGATCAATAATCAGCGACGCGGCGCGATTCGACAGATCTTCACCTCGCTGGTGATCGTGGCCGGCTTGTGCTGGTCACCGGTAGCGAACGCGGGGCAAATCCGGGTCGCGGTGGCGGCCAACTTCCTGGCTTGCGCCGAGGAACTCACCGGTCGATTCGAGTCCGCCACCGGGTATGACGTGGTCCTCAGCGGCGGTTCCACCGGCCGCCACTACGCCCAGATCCAGGCCGGCGCCCCGTTCGACATATTCCTGGCCGCCGACGATGAGCGGCCGCGGCTCCTCGTGGACGAAGGCCTGGCCGAGGCCGATTCACGCTTCGTGTACGCACTGGGGAAGCTGGCACTGTGGGTTCCCGACGGGTCACCGGAACTGGCCGCCGACCCTGAAACCATCCTGCGTGACCGCGGACTCGGGCACCTGGCCATCGCCAATCCGCGCTTGGCTCCCTACGGTGAGGCCGCCCGGCAAGCACTGTCCCGGTTGAACCTGTGGTCCGAGGTCCAGAGCCGCCTGGTTCGTGGACAGAGCGTGGGTCAAGCCTGGCAGTTCGCCGCCACCGGCAATGCCGGCTGCGCCCTCGTGGCTCTGGCCCAGGTCCGCCGGCATGGCGAGGGCCGCTGGTGGGAGATCGATCCGGCGTTGTACGATCCCATCGCCCAGGAAGCCGTGCTGTTGAGCGCAGCGACAGAGCCCCATCAGGCTTGGGCATTCCTCGAGTTTCTTGCGTCGACCGAAGCTCGCGACCTGATCGAGGCGTGCGGCTACGGATTGCCGGCGGATCCCCGGGTGGTGCACTGATGTTGCAGGCGGCGGACTGGACAGCCCTCTGGTTGACCCTGCGCCTGGCCCTGGTTTCCACGCTGGTGCTACTGGTCCTGGGCACTCCTCTGGCCTGGTGGCTGTCCCGAACCAGGACCCGACTGCAGCCCATCATCGAATCTCTGGTCTCGCTGCCGCTGGTGCTGCCCCCCACCGTGCTGGGATTCTATCTGCTGCTGGCCTTGGGCCCCGACGGCTGGGTGGGACAGCTGATGCTCGCTGCCGGCGGCCGTCCATTGGCCTTCACCTTCGCCGGCCTGGTCATCGGCTCGGTGATCTACTCGCTGCCGTTTGTGGTCCAGCCTCTGAAGGATGCCTTCACCGCCGTGGGCCGCACTCCCCTGGAAGCCGCCGCCACCCTGGGCGCTTCGCCGTGGGACCGGTTCTTCACCGTGGCGGTGCCCATGGCTCGGCGGGGATTCCTGACCGCAGCCACGCTCGGCTTCGCCCACACCCTCGGCGAGTTCGGCGTGGTGCTGATGATCGGCGGCAACATTCCCGATCGCACGCGGGTCGTATCCATCGCCATTTTCGAGCACGTCGAGGCTCTGGACTACGATCGGGCCCATTTGCTGTCCGGCGTACTGGTCCTGATATCCTTCGCCCTGCTATTGACCGTGTACCTCACCGGTCGCCGGTTGCCGGGAGTACGGCCATGAGCGGACTGCGGTCTTCCGAGCCTCTCAACCATTCGGGTCTAGAATTGCGCCTGACCCTCGACAGGCGACCCGCGCGGCGGGGCGAAACCGGCTTCGCGTTGGACGTGGACCTGAACCTGCCGGGGACCGGAATCAGTGTGCTGTTCGGCCCTTCGGGTTGTGGCAAGACCACCCTGTTGCGCTGTGTCGCCGGACTGGAGAAAGGAGCCGCCGGGCGCGTGGCCGTTGCCGGTAGATGCTGGCAGGACGATGGCGCCGGTATCCGGGTACCGACGCACCGGCGCAAGCTGGGCTACGTATTCCAGTCCGGAGGGTTGTTTCCCCATCTGACGGTGCGGGGCAATCTGGATTACGCCGTACGCCGAGCCAGCAACGGAGCCGATGCTGACGAGCGCTCGGAGCTGCTGTCCTTGCTGGACCTCACGGCCCTGCTGGACCGGGACACCGCCGAGTTGTCCGGGGGAGAGCGGCAGAGAGTCTCCCTGGCCCGGGCCCTGCTGACACGGCCGGATCTGCTGTTGCTGGACGAGCCCCTGGCAGCGTTGGACCAGGATAGTCGCCGCCGCATCTACCCCTACCTGGAAGAGCTGCGGCGGCGCTACACCTTGCCCATGCTCTACGTCACCCATTCGCGGGACGAAGCGGCCCGGCTGGCCGATCATCTGGTCCTCATGGCGGCGGGTCGGGTGACTTGCGCCGGTGGTTTGACCGAGCTGATGACCACCCCGGAACCCGGTCTGGCCCGGGGGCCTGAGGCGGGATCAGTCATCGACGCCCGAGTGGCACAGCACGAATCCCGGTATCATCTCTCCCGCCTCGATTTCGGCGGTGGCTCCTTGCTCCTACCGGATCCCGAGCTGCCCATCGGCCGCCAGGTGCGGGTACGAATCCACGCCCGGGACGTGAGCCTGACCCTGGCGGCTGCCCAGGGTACGAGTATCCTGAACATCTTGCCGGCGCGGGTGCTGGAGTTGATTCCCGACACTCCGGCGCGAACCCTGGTCCGGCTGGAGATCGGGAACACGGTGCTGCTGGCCGCGGTGACCATGCGCTCGGCCAGTGTATTGGGCCTCGCACCCGGCACGGAAGTCTACGCCCAGATCAAGAGCGTCGCGTTGCTCTAGGAGGTCCTCGATGATCCAGGCCATCGATCTGTTCGGAGTCGCGGTCTTTGCCATCAGCGGGGCCCTGGTGGCCTACCGCAAGGAGATGGACCTGTTCGGCGTGATCGTCCTGGCCATCGTTACCGGCATCGGCGGTGGAAGTCTGCGGGATCTGCTGCTGGGCTCGCTTCCGGTGTTCTGGATCCAGCAACCGATCTACATCATCGTTGCCGCGACTACGGCCGTGGGCACCGTCATGGTTGTCCGTTTCACCCGAGCCAAACCAATCGCGCGAACACTATTGCTGGTTGCCGATGCCATCGGTCTGGCTTTCTTCAGTGTGCTGGGCGCCGCCAAGGCGCTGCAGGCCGGCGCGGGCCCGGTGATCGTGACCTTGATGGGAGTCATGACCGGCGTGGTGGGCGGAGTCATCCGCGACCTGCTGGCCGGAGACATCCCCTTGGTGTTGCGACACGACCTCTACGCATCCTGTGCCGTGGTGGGTGCCGGCCTGTTCGAGTTGCTGCTGGCAATGGGTGCTCCGGTGAACCTCGCCGTCTGGGCGGGCTTGCTTTCGGCCCTCGCCCTCCGTTTGGCGGCCATCCGCTGGCATCTGGGACTGCCGGTCGCCTCCATCGGCCAGAAGGAGGCCTGAATCCGATGCCGGTCTGTGAACCCTGCGTGGGCTGGAACCCCGGGACTCGCCTGAAACCCTCCCGGACGGGCTCCTGCCGGCGGCGGGTCACCCCCGGCCTCAACTGGCTGCTATCCGCCTAAACGATTGTCGTAAAAACATATACACTGAACATAACTGTTTTCAACCGCTACGATGGTTTGCCGTGCACTGTAGGATGATTCCCGATGAACCCCTATCTAACTGCTGTGCAAGCGCAATTCTGCGATCTTTCGGTCAACAGCTATCCAGAATTCATCTCGTTTTCATAACTTTATACTAATTGTTGATAGTTAAGAATTTTTTTACTGGTAAGTGGCGGGATTTCGCGAGACAATAGATGTTGGGGGTTGTCTGAATTTGCCACCACCAGCTGTGACTCACCTGGCTGGCGTGTCTCTAATTCCGGAAACATGGACCGATATCCCGCAGGAGTGGATCATGAAGAAAAGCCAAGGAATTCTCGGAACGCTGTTGATGGTGGGCGTGCTCACCGCCTCGATCGCCATGGCTGCGGGCTCGCCCGCCGTCGTCATGGACACCTACCATCAGGACCATCGGGTCACGCCGAAGCTGCAGTTCGAGCCCCAGTGGGCCGGACCTGCCGGTCTACGGTCCGAAGCGGTGGCGCCCCTGTTCGTGGAGATGACGGCTGATCGCTACGGCCTGCCTTCGAACGCCGGCGACCTGGAACTCGTCCAGGTGCGCGAGAGCCTGCTCGGCACCCACTACGTGTACCAGCAGATGCTCCACGGCATCCCCGTGGACCGAGCCGAGTTCATCGTTTCGGTGTCCAAGCGAGACGACCACGTCTACCGGGTCTTCAACAATATCTATCCGGTCAAGATCCAACCCGAGCAGAGTCGCGCCGCCTTCGATATCGACGGTGCCTACGACGCGGCCTGGAATCACCTGCGCGCCCAGAGCGAGCTCGAAGGCACCCCCCAGGGCAAACTCGTCTACACTCCCGAGGGCGAGGGCTTTCGCCTGAACTACGTGGTGGGCCTGATCCTCTCCGCTCCCGACGGAGCCTGGAACGTACGCGTGGACGCCACCACCGGTGCGGTCGTGGCGGTCGAGGACACGCGTCTGATCCGCAAGGTAAACGAGTACACTCTGACGGTGGATCAGCGCCTGGCCGTGGTCGACGGTCCTACCTGGGATCGTCGGAGCACCTTCGAGCGCTTCGCCGCTCAGGAACAAGCCGAGATGCGGGCTATCGCTGACGGCTCCCGGGCCCAGGGCACGGGCGTGGTCTTCGATCCCGACCCCCGCACGACCCTGCGGGACAACAACCTGCAGGATAATTCCCCTGCCGGATCGTTCACTGATGCCTACTTCACGCGTGATCTGCTGGACATCACCTATAGCGGCGGTCTGTATCGCGTTACCGGTCCCTACGTGAACATCATCAATTTCGAGAATCCGCCCACGGCGCCCAGCACCACGACCGATGGTGACTGGACCGCCACACGCGGCGACAATTCCTTCAATGACGCGATGACCTACTTCCATCTGGACCAGAACCAGCGCTACATGCAGTCCCTGGGCTTCAGCGGCGCCACCGGCATCCAGGAAGGTCCCATCGGCACGGACACCGACGGCCTCAGCGGAGCGGACAATTCGCACTACATCCCCGGCAGCAACCGCATGGCCTTCGGACACGGCTGTGTGGACGACGACGAGGATGCCGACGTTATCCTGCACGAGTACGGCCATGCCATCCAGCACGACATCGTGTCCAGCTGGTACGGCGGCGACACCGGCGCCATGGGCGAGGGCTTCGGCGATTACTGGGCCGGCTCATACAGCTACATCGCCGAGCCCTACGGCTCGACCTTCAACCCCAACTGGGTCTACACCTGGGACGGACACGGCAACGGCAACCAGTGCTGGCCCGGCCGAATCCTCAACGCCCATGGCGCCCAGTACGTCCACACGACCACCTATGGCGCCCACTCCGGCATCCCCGGCGGCTACGTGTCGGACGAACTGTGGTCCACGCCCCTGTTTCAGAGTCTGCTGACGCTCATGAGCCAGGGCCAGACCCGGGAAAGCGTCGACCAGATCGTCCTGGAATCCCATTTCGGTATCGGTAGTGGACTGAAGATGCGGGACATGGCGAATATCACCATCGCCACGGCCCAGGCATTGCAGCCGGACGGCCCCCACGCCGGCGTGTTCATCGCCAAGTTCCTGGTTCACAATATCATCGAGATTCCGGCCGTAAGCCTGACCCTGGGCTCGGTGGTCGTCAGTGATGCCGGCGCCAATGGCGTGCCGGATCCCGGCGAGACCGTGCACCTGACGGTGCGAGTCAACAACGTCGGCACCTTGGATGCCGAATCGGTGAGTGCGGTGCTGAGCACCACCACGGCTCTGGTGGAGATTCCCCAGGACGCTTCCGACTACAATGACCTGCCCATGGGGTCCTCGGGCCCTAACCTGGTGGACTTCGTCGTCGCCATCGACGAGAACTTCGAATGCGGCGATCGTGTCGATCTGCGGTTGACCGTTACCTACGAGGACGCCACCGCTGCCACGACCCTGCTCGACTTCGACCTGGGCACCGGCGTGCCGGTAGGTGCGGAAGTGTCGACGAATCCCAACCTGGCCATTCCCGACAACAACTCCACCGGCATCACGAGTTTGCTGCGTATCCTGGACACCGGCGCCACGGTCTCCGCCGATTTCAACGTCGACATCGAGATCACTCACACCTGGATCGGCGATCTGCTGGTCACCCTGCACTCGCCCTCGGGCACCTCGGTGATTCTGCACAACCGTTCCGGCAGCAGCGCCGACGACATCATCGGCAACTACCCGCTGACCCTGACTCCGGCCCAGTCCCTGACCGCGTTGATCGGCGAGCCCCTGGACGGTTCCTGGGAATTGACGATCTCCGATCACGCCGGCCAGGATACCGGGACGCTGGTCTCGTGGGGCATCAACGATGTTTCCGGCTATGATTGCGAAGACGCGGTCAGCGCCGTCGAGGACGGGGTCATGCCCACCCGGTTCTCGGTGGCCCAGAACCACCCGAACCCGTTCAACCCGTCGACCACCATCAGCTTCGCCGTGCCCGAAGGCGCGGGCGTTGTGACGCTGGCAATCTACGATGTATCCGGTCGCCTGGTGCGCACGCTGGAAAGCGGTTCCCTGGCCGCCGGAAACTATTCCCGGGTCTGGAACGGTCGCGACGCCCAGGATCGCACCGTCGGTTCCGGCACCTACTTCTATCGCCTGTCGGGGAACAATTTCTCCGAGGCGAGGAAGATGATCCTGATCCAGTAGGGACCGGTCTCCCGGTTCCAGGGCGTACTGGATACAGGTCAACAGAGAGAGGGCGGCTTGCCGCCCTCTCTCTATTCAAGAGGTCGGCCGCAGCAGTTCTCGACAAATCATCAGGATTCAGATCCGGACGAAGATCCGGCGCCGATAGAGAAACCAGAGGATCGCCAGCCAGAGCAACACGCTGCCCACGGCGTAGAGCAGCGAGCCGTTCAGATCTCCGGCCAGCGGCACACAGATTCTCGTGTAGATCCATCCCTTGACGCTGATCAGGTCGCCGCCGCCGGTGGTGAAACGTACCTGCCCCAGCACGCGAGCCAGCAAACCCGAACCCACGAAGGCCACCAGGGGATTGCTGCCGAAGACCACCGCCGGCAGGGTGCCACGGCGCCAGCGGCGGACATCCAGCAACCAGATGGCCAGCACGAACCCGAGCACCGCCAACCCACCGGTCAACACCGTGTAGCTCACCGTCCAGAGCTGCTTGTTCACCGGTTCGAGTAAACCGCAAGCCCAGCCGGTCACCGCAACCAGGCCGCCGATGAGCACCAGACGCGACAACACACGGGCTGCAGGCAGTCCGCGGCGCAGATACTCGCCCACGAAGAAGCCGCCCAGAGCGGTGACGATCGCGGGCAGACTCGACACCAGCCCTTCGGGATCGAAAGGCAGCCCCGCCCCTTGATAGAGATGAACTTCACCCCACAACTCCAGATCCACCCACCGGACGAAATTGTCCGGCAACGCGAAACTGCCCGCCCCCCAGCCGGCGACCAGAGGCAGGCGCATCAACAGCTCATAGGCCACCAGACAGGCCACTGCGCCGAGCACTCGAAGGCGCCAGGTACGAGTCACTACAACCATCAAACCCACGGCCAGATAACACACGGCGATGCGCTGCAACACGCCCCACAGCCGCAGATTGCTCAGGCTGTCGGCCACGTCGGACCACGCGAACTCACGTGCTGCCGCCGCGTCCAACGGGAAGCCGAATGGGAATCCGTTGAGCAGAAGACCACCAGCGAAGATGAGAGCGCTGCGGGACGCAACCTTGCGAACCAGCGCCTGCCGATCGTCGCCCGCTTCCCGTCGCTTGGCGAAACTGAGGGACACCGCCACACCGACGATGAACAGGAAGAACGGAAAAACCAGGTCGGTCGGTGTCCAGCCGTGCCAGTGGGCATGACGCAGCGGCGGGTAGATGTGCGCCCAGCTGCCCGGATTGTTGACCAGGATCATCAGGGCGATGGTCCAGCCGCGAAAGACATCCAGGGAGACCAGGCGTCCCGTCATCAGTGTCCTTTCCGATGGGCTGCCGAGGCGAAGTAGGGGGTTCTCGAGGCCGCCAGGGCGGTGACAAGGCACCAACGTACCAGATCGCCCCGGGCCTCGCCCAGCGACGATTGGGTCACATCCGCTCTACCCGCGCACGCGACCTTGGCGTAGTCTGATAGAAGGTTCGGGTCCGACGCCTTGTTTACCACGGGCCTGGGAAGCGGGTGAGATCATGGGATGGTTTGCGATCGATCGGTTCGGCGCCTCGGCCCGGCGCTCGGCGATACGTTTTCCTTTGACCTTGTTGGCCGCGACGGCCGCCGCCGTGCTGGCGGTACTGGCCATCGAAGCACCTGATGCCGAGCAATCCTTGTTGAGAATGCTGATGGCCGCCCAGCTGGGCATCCCCCTGCTGCTGTCTGCCGAGCTACTGCACGAGCGGCAGGAGGCCCTGCGGCTTCCGTCGTACACAGGGTTAGTGGTACGGGTTGCGGCGCTCGCCTTGCCGGTGCTTTACTTCGTGCAACTCGACGAACCGGTGAACAACGCCGAGTTGATGGGCTTCGCCCAGTGGAACGTGCTGGCCCATTTGCTGGTGGTTGTACTCCCGTTCTGCCGACGGGACGACTCGCCGGCTTTTTTTAATTACAACGTGACGCTGTTGCTGCGTCTGCTGAATGCGGTTCTGTTCACCCTCGTACTCTACGCCGGGTTGTCGGTGGCCCTGTTGGCGATCAAGATCCTGCTGAAAGTGGATCTGGACGACAAGCTCTTCCCGCAGCTCCTGGCGGTCCTGGGCTTCGTGTTCAACACTTGGTACTTCCTCGGCGGCATTCCCCGTCAGTGGGACCGGTTGAAGTCGGAGCAGGAACCGCCCAAGGCCCTGTTGATCTTCGGCCAGTACATCCTGCCACCGTTGGTCGGGGTTTATCTGGCGATTCTCACCATCTATCTCGTGAAAGTGGTCGTGACTGCTGAGTGGCCCAGCGGCTGGATCGGCTACCTGGTTTCCAGCGTGGCAGTGGCCGGGATCTTCTCCCTGCTATTGCTGCACCCCCAGATCATGAGCCGGGAAAAGCGTTGGACACGGCTCTACGGTCGGGTTTTCCACGTACTGCTCATCCCGGCTGTCGTCATGCTGCTGATGGCCGTAGCCAAGCGGGTCTCCCAGTATGGTTGGACCGAGCCGCGCTACGTGTTGACGGTGCTGGCGGGATGGTTGGCGCTGATCGCAGTGGCCGGTATCGTGCGGCAACGATGGTTGCTCAAGGCCGTTCCCCAGAGTCTCTGCCTGCTGGCCTTGATGACCGCCTGGGGTCCCTGGGGTTCTTCCGCCGTGGCCCATCGCAGCCAACAGGGCCGGCTCGACGAGTTGTTGACCCGATCCGGGCGCATGATCGACGGAATGATCGTTTCGGGAGGCCCCGCAGTATCCCCGGAGGACGGCGCGCAGATCTGCAGTCTCCTGGATTACCTCTTCGAATCCCATGGACTTCATGTGCTGGATTCCCGCAGCGAGGCGATCTGGCTCGACCGCATCGCCGAGATCACTGCTACGGAGTCTTCGCCGTACGCATTGGCCAGGAAACTGAGCTCCGGCTACGCCGAGTACCTGGGCGTTCCGTACGTTCGTCACCGGCCGGGCCGATCCACCGACCGTCTGATGATCCAGCTGGAACCCCTGGACGAGGTCACCCTGGTCCGTGGTTATGACTTCAGTATCGATCTGAACTTCGGAGGGCACGGCGAGCGGACGTTCTCTCACGGGGAGAACCGGTACACGGTGACCCTCGCACAAAAACGGCCACTTCTGACGATCGCCCGTGATGACGCCCAGGAAGTGACCCTGGACCTGCTGGAGTTACTGGCAGACCTGCCGGACAGCACCCTTGCCAGCGGCTTGTTGACCCGCACGGCCGAACACATGACCCTGCGCGGCCGGTGCGACGCCTTCGGCCTGGAGGTTCAGGTCACGCAGGCCATCCTGCGCAGCGGCACCGGACCGCGCCGGCCGATCAGATTGACGGGTGTGCTGCTGGTGGCTCTGACCGACTGAGTCGGTTGCGCCGCCCCCGCACCGGGAATGCAGCGGCCAGGTCTCGCATCCGGCGCCCGAATCGGCTATATTGGCCCGGTTCGTGCCGCAACGCGGGCTCTCCCAGTCCGCCCGAACCCACAGTCTCCGGAGGTGCCCCGTGCGTACCAGGTTCGCCGTCGCCATCTGTTTCCTGTCGGTGGTCTTCATCAGCTTTGGCCAGTCCGCCATCGCCCAGGAGCCCCATCCCTTCTCCGTTCACGACATGCTGGCCATGGAACGGATCAGTGATCCCCAGGTCTCCCCCGACGGTCAGTGGGTGGCTTTCAACGTCCGCTCCACCGATCTCGAAGCAAACCGGGGCCGTACCGACATCTGGCTTGCCCGCACCGACGGCAGCGAGACCAGGCGCCTGACCACCCACGAGGCCGGCGACTACAATCCCCGCTGGTGCCTCAACGGCCACCTCTTCTTCCTCTCTACGCGCAGCGGCAGCTCGCAGATCTGGAAGATCGACCCCAGTGGCGGCGAAGCGGTCCAGATGACCGATCTGCCCCTGGACATCAGCAACCTGGAAGTGGCGCCCGAACTGCGCAGCTGGATCTTCTCCATGGAAGTGTATCCCGGCCTGACGCCGGAGCAGACGGTGGCCCGGGACGAGGAACTGGCTGCCGCCCAGACCACGGGCATGGTCTACGATGAACTCATGTTCCGGCACTGGGACACCTGGGAGGACGGCAAGCGCAGTCATCTCTTCGTGCTCGCCGGCGGCGATCCCGATGCCCAACCGGTGGACCTGATGCGGGACCTGGATGCCGACGTGCCAACCCGCCCCTGGGGTGGCAGCGAGGAATTTGCCGTCAGCGCTGATGGCGCCGAGGTAGTATTCACCGCCAAGATCCTGCCGGGCAGCGAGCCGGCCTGGAGTACGGATTACGACCTGTACGCCGTGGCCACCGACGGCTCGGGCGAAATTCGCTGTCTGACCGAGGCCAACGAGGCGTGGGATACGGAACCGGTGTTCACTCCCGACGGCAAGACCCTGGTCTACCTGGCCATGGACCGCCCCAACTTCGAAGCCGACCGTTTCCACATCGAGATGCTGGACTGGACCAGCGGCGAGAGTCGGCGCATCGACTTCGGGTATGAGGGTCTGAGCCTCAGTCCCCACGGTCTGGCTTTTTCCGGTGACGGCAAGACGGTCTACTGCACCGCCGGGTACCTGGGTCAGCGCTCGCTTTTCAAGATGAACGTGAAGTCCGGCAAGGTGGAGATGGTCGCCAAGATGGGGCGCCACTCGGGCCTCGGCCTCCTGAAGGGCCGGATTCTGTTCGGGATGCAGAGCCTGCAATCACCCACCGAGCTGTACACCATCAAGCCCAACGGCAAGGACCTGGTACAGCTGACGGACCTCAACGGCGCCACTCTGGCGAGTTGCCTGCTGGGCGAGCCCGAGCAGATGACTTTCGCCGGCTGGAACGGCGAGACCGTGTATGCCTATGTGGTCAAGCCCCATGACTTCAGCGAGGAGAAGGCCGCTGCCGGTCAGAAGTGGCCCGTGGCCTTTCTGGTCCACGGTGGCCCTCAGGGAAGTTTCGGAAACGACTTCCACTATCGCTGGAACCCCCAGGCCTACGTGGGTGCCGGTTTCACCACCGTGGCAGTGGATTTTCACGGCTCAACCGGCTATGGCCAGGAGTTCACTGACGCGATCAGCGGCCACTGGGGCGATCGGCCCCTGGAAGATCTCGAGAAGGGCCTCGCCGCGGCCCTGGCCAAGTACCCCTGGATGGACGGCAACAAGGTGGTCGCTGCCGGCGCCAGCTACGGCGGCTACATGATCAACTGGATGCACGGACAGGATTTCGGCCGCAACTTCAAGGCTTTCGTGACCCACGATGGCAACCTGGATGAACGGATGGCCTACTACGACACCGAGGAACTGTGGTTCCCCGAATGGGAACACGGCGGTACGCCCTGGGCCGAGGACAGTGGTTACGGGCTGCACAACCCGGCGGACTTCGTGCAGAACTGGCACGTGCCCACGCTGGTCGTCCACGGCGCCCTGGACTACCGCGTGGTGGACACCCAAGGTCTGAGCACTTTCACGGCCCTGCGGCGCCAGGGGATTCCAGCACGCCTGCTCTACTACCCCGACGAGAACCACTGGGTGCTGAAGCCGCAGAATTCGATCCAGTGGCACGACGAAGTCATGAACTGGTTGCGCAAGTGGACCGAGTAGCTCGGCACGGTCCGGCTGGAAAGGAAGACGCGAATGGGTCAGAGCATTTTGAAAAGGGTACTGACGGGTATAGCCCTGGCCACCCTCCTGGTGATCGTGGTGGGACTTTTCCTGCCGGCCACTTATCACGTCCAGCGCACGGTAGTCATCGCCGCGGACACCGTGCGGATACACGAGCTGGTCGACGACCTGGATCGCTGGCCCGATTGGACGCCCTGGCTGAAAGCCGATCCTTCCCTGGAGGTGACCGTTGGGACCATCACCCGCGGCACCGGTGCCACTCAGAGCTGGACCGGTGACTCCGGGGGCGGAGCCCTGACGTTTACCAGCAGCGATCCCGAGCAAGGAGTCACGTTCGATCTCAGTTTCGACGAGGGCAATAGCCACCACGATTGCGCCATCAGATACGAATCGGTGGCCGGGGGCACTCGCGTCACCTGGGAACTCATCGGTGACAACGGCTCGAACCTGCTGGAACGATATTTTGGCCTGGTGATGGATGCGTTCATCGGCCCCATGTTCGAGGACGGCCTGGCGACACTCAAGGTGATTGCCGAACGCCAGACCGAACCGGCGGTATAGTTCCGTTTCGATCTCCGCAGAACTCAACGAACCGTCCGCCCCCAGCGGACGGTTCCTTTTTGACGGCGAGTCCTTCACTTGTCTCGTGATTCGGTTTGTTGTAGAATAAACACTATCATTACCCGTATGTGTGCGCGTCGTGGGGGCGGCGTCGCGACCGCTTGGCCGAACAGGCCAACGGGTTCCGGCCTTGCCAGAACCGAAGCGGAGGAACCGTCATGACCAGATCCCAGCTGCATATTTCCCTGATGTTGTTGCTCTTGACCGGCATTGCCTTGTCGCCTCACGTTTCCTCGGCTTACGAGTGGGAATACCTGGGCATGGATGGTTTTCCTACCACCTGTATCACCATTGATCGCCACCACGACCGGATGTTCGTCGGCACCCACGAGGGTTTCCACTACCAGGATCTACTCACCGAGGAGTGGGTCGACCGTGACGAGAACGGCAGCATCGGTCGGCAGGTTCATGCCATCCAGTGGATCTACAACGACGATCAGCGGGTGATCACCGGTCGAGAGAACGCCTTTTTCAAGGGATACCTCGAAGTGAGTGAGGATCTGGGCGGCACCAGCGAAGTGGTCCTCATGTCCGAGGGGGGTCGCTTCGTGAGCATGGTGGCCGAGGGTTCCACGATCTTCGCCTGCAGCTGGTCCGACATCACGCCCGGCGAGTGCCTGATCTCCGCAGACCGGGGCGACACCTGGACTCCATCGACCGGTCACGGACACACAGCCATGACCTGCATCGACACCGGCCCTTACGGTCTGTACGTGTCGGGAGATGCAGGAGTCACCATGAGCCAAGATCTGGGCACCGATTGGGTGAACATCAGTGCCACGCTGCCCGGAGCCGCAACGGCCCGTTGCGTGCTGGCAGATCATCCCGGCGGAGACGCGATCTCGCCCCACGTCATGGTGGGCACCGACCAGGGTCTATACGTCTCGTACTACGAGTTCGGTGAGGTTTGGGAGCAGCTGCTGGCCACTCCGGTCAAGAAGATCACCAGTATCTGGACTCCGGCTCCCTGGCCCCTGGGTGTCGTCACTCGCTACGTCGTGATCACCGACGACGGGCGCGTCCTGTTTTCCCCGGACTGGGGCGGTCAGTGGGTGGACGAAACCGGCGACCTGCCGGGGACGCCCGTGGACGTGGCCTTCTATCCCGGCGACAAGGGCGCCTACGTGTGCACGGCCAATGACGGCGTCTACCGGGTACCGCACGTGATCTCGGGAGTGGACGACACGCCCGGCGTGCCGGCCCAGGTCGCCATCACCGGCTGGCCGAACCCCTTCAATCCCCGGGTCAACCTGCGGCTCGAGCTGCCCGACGATGGACCGGTCAACGTGAAGGTCTACGACGCCCGCGGTCGGCTGGTCGAGACGCTTCTGGATCGCTGGTGCCGCGCCGGAATCGAGGATCTGGTCTGGGAACCCGGCGACCTGGCCAGCGGCGTCTACCTCGCCCGGGTCGTCGACGGATCCGGTGCCAGCGTGGCGCGCCTGGTTCTCGTGCGCTGATTTGACGTTTCCCGCCGATTGACCCAACGTGGCTGTGCTCCGAACTTGACCACCGCCGGTCGTCTCGACCTGCCTTGCATCTGCCCTGCAGTCCGGAGCAGCAGGGGAACCTTCTTCTAGACTCGGCTTCCCCTCAACGACGGCGTTTTTTGCCATCAGAACGGATATGTTCAAGCGCTACTTCGCCGGACTGGGGATGGTCAGGTAAGGTTCAACAAAGGAGCCCGCCTGTGGCCGACACAGACGGGCTTGTTCTTCCCTCGGGAGCCATCGGTTGTAGAATCGTGCGGCGTTCTCGGATGCGGCGTCCGCAACGGATTCTTGGCGGGATCGGCAGACGCACACCGGTTGTCAGGATCAGGGCGCCTCCGCATCCTGTACAGCGGGCTCGGCATAGCGTCGATCAGCGGGGTTGATCATCGACAGGATGGAGGCCTCGATGCGCCGGGTCAGATCATCGCGCCCTTCCTGCCGAGCGTAACGCAACTGAACCCGTAAGATCTTGAGCCTCGTATCTCGTTGCAAACGTTCCACTTCCGCCTTGGCCGCCAGCGCTCCCCCGTCGTCTTCGGCAGCGTTGATTTCACGCAAAATGGCCGATTCAGCGGTTCTTGAGCTGTCCAGTACCGTCTTAATCTCTTGCATCATGGGCGATAATTCGACGGCGGGAATCGAACGGTCAGATACCAATGCGTTGCGAGTCTTCAAGTTGGACACAGCCGCCAGCTTTTCAGAGGGTTGTACTGACCGCTTTCCAGTCTGTGCAAGACACTGGCCGGCGAGCAGCAGCATTGCAGTGAACAGGCAAATCTGACCGATGGCTTTCATGGTTGGGTCCTCCAGACTGATCCCCCACAGATCATATGATAGATTATGGCATATTTTTTGATTAAAAACAACTCAATAATCGGTTAAAAAACCGTGTGGCGGCTGATACGCTTCCGGCGAATCACACGGACCTAGACCGGGAGACCGACCATGCTCAAAGACAAGATCACATTCATAACCGGGGCCAGTGCGGGGATCGGCCGGGCCTGCGCCCACAGCTTCGCCCAGCAAGGTTCCCGCTTGATCCTGGCCGCCCGCCGCCGGGAGAAGCTCGAGGAGCTGGCCGCCGAACTACAACAGACCCACGACGTCGAGGTACACGCCATCGAACTGGACGTCCGCCACCGGGAAGCGGTCGACGCCGCGGTGGCCGATCTGCCCGCAGCCTGGGCCGAGGTCGACGTACTGATCAACAATGCCGGGCTCAGTCGCGGCCTGGACAAGATCCAGGACGGCTATCATCTGGACTGGGAAGAGATGATCGACACCAACGTCAAAGGCCTGCTCTGGGTCAGCAAGGCGATACTGCCGGGCATGATCGAGCGGGACCGGGGCCACGTCATCAACATCGGTAGCATATCCGGACGGCAGGTCTATCCGGCGGGCAACGTGTACTGTGCCACGAAATACGCCGTAGGCGCCATTACCCAGGGCATGCGCATCGATCTGCTGGGAACCCGCGTCCGTTGCTCTCAAGTGGACCCCGGTATGGTCGAGACCGAATTCAGCGAGGTCCGTTTCCGAGGTGATACCGACCGCGCCGAAGAGGTCTATCGCGCGTTTCCCCCGCTGAAAGCCGAGGATGTGGCCGAGACCATCCTGTTCTGCGCCACCCGTCCGCCGCACGTGGCGATCCAGGACGTTCTGATCATGCCCCAGGACCAGGCGGCAGTCTACGCGTCCTACCCCCGCGGGATCGACTGACACGGTCAACAACCAAGCGAGGACCCCGAGCGACAGTCACTCGGGGCCCTCCAATAAAAACGGTAGGTCCAGAACAGTCTTCGATCAGAAGGCAGGTTCGATCTTCACGATCTCCCAGGATCGTTGGGCATCGTCCTCGCCGTAATTCACGGTACCACCGACCTTGGTCCCCATGAAAGCCAGCGACAGAGGCGCCTGGTAATTCAGGACCTTCTGGTCGGTGTCGGTATCCCAGGGGCCCAGGAAGGTGAAGACTTCCTCGTCACCCGTATCCAGAACCCGGGCGACCACACGCGTCCCCACATTGACGAAGTTGCTGTCGGTCATGGAGCGGGTGATGACGGTGGCCTGATTGAGATCCGTTTCCAGTGCCGTGGCGCGGCTGGCCAGCTGATCACGCTTCTCCAGAGCAGCGGTGAATTCCGCATTCTCGCTCAGGTCGCCGAAACTGGCGGCCTCGCCAATCTGCTTGGCCACTTCCGGAATCTCCACCTCGATGATGAAATTCAACGCCTCTTGTGTCTTGCGCAACCCATCTTCTGTCGTGTAGATGGTCCCCGAATCTTCCCATTCGCGGGTCACTTCCATGAAGATGTCGGCGTAGCGAGAGCGCAGGAACCCCAGCAACTGGGTGCGCTGGGCGGCGGACAGACCGGCATTGCTGCGAATCAACCCCTGCAGGCGGATGGCCTCGGCGCGGTCGGCCCGCTCGAGCAGCGCCAGCAGGGGCTGACTGCTCTGGGTCGAAAGGGCTGCCCGGGCGTTCTCCAGTACCTTGAGGTGTCGCTCCTCCATGGAAACTCCGTAGAGCTTACCGGTGGAATCCAGGAGCGAAAACATGGCATTGGCGATGTCCGTCTCCGAGACATTCTCCAGTCCCTCGAGGAACTTGCCGCCGGCGCCGCTGGTGTACCGGGTCCGCCAGAGCCAGCAAAGCAGGTCGGGACTGGCCGAGGGCTTGGCCATGGCTTGACGCAGGGCGGTGCTGAGATCTTCCAGCCGGTCGCCTTCGATGAGTCCCCGAGTGATCTGGTCGCAGAGTCGCTTGCCGGCACGCAGCGCGACCAGGCCCCAGACCTCGCCCCACCGTTCGGGGATGGCCTGGCGTAGGTAGGTCAGTACCCGCTGCAGCAGCGCCTCGGGCAATGCCGAGACAAACACGCCGGCATCCGGAATCTTGGCCAGTACCTGGGCCGCGGCCTTCGGATTCGGTCGCGGCACTGCCACTCCCCGGGCGGCGATCTCAGCATGCAACGCGAGTCCAGCCAGGGCCAGCGACGGGTCATCGCGCAGCACAGCCACGGCGGCCTTGGCCGCTCCGTTACCGAAATGGGCCAGTAACTCGTCGTCGGCACAGTCCTTCTGGCCCGATTGGCGTTCTTCCCGGGCCAACTCGTCCAGGTAATTCATGACCCGCATCAGTTTTTCCAGCGGGTCCTTGCGGTGATCGAACTCCCGGCGCAGCCGGTCCTCGTAGCGATCAGCCTGCCGCAGCAGCCTGAAAGTCGGCTGGGAACCCGCAGACATGCCGATGAGCGGATCCCGCTTCAGGGCCACCTTCGCTCCCAACCACCAGCTCTTCCAGCCCTTCTCGCCGAGCAATTCGACGACGTGCCCCTTCAGGTCACGGTAGGCGAATCGTCCGTCGCGGTTGGACCGCAGTGCCATCTTGACGAATTCCACCGCGTCATCTTTGGCCAGGTCGCGCAATCGTTGAGGGTCGTAAAGCACCAGGGCGGGAAAGAACTCGGCCGAACGGGGTGAGAGCTTGGTCGCCGTACTCAGGTCATACTCCTGACGACGATCGTCGAACCGCACAACGACCCCGCCATCCTTGCCGGTAACGGTTTCCACGATACCCGGAACCAAGTAGGCCAGGTCCATGACGTAGTCGCCGGGCTTCAACTGGACGTACAGATCCATCATCTGCACCGCATCCACCAGGCCGGCGTCGGCCGGAATGATCAGCTCCAGCAGGTCTGCAAGCTCGGAATAGTCACCATACCGGGCGCTGTAAAGTCGTAGCAGCTGTTGGCGCAATCCGGAGCCGGAGGCCAGTTGTCCGGCTGCTTGCCGAGCGGTCTCCAACGCGGTCTCGTGTCCCGACTTCTCCTCGACCCAGCCGATCATCGTATCGAGCAGTGCATCGGCCCGGTCACCGGCTCCCTGGCGGCCCACCTGTCCGGCGATGGGAACGAGTTCCCGCCACGTGTAGTCCGGATTTTCCAGCGCCGATATCCAGTTGGTCTCCAGCTCGTCGAATTTTCGGGAGTTGGCCAGTTTACCCAGCTTGATCAGGGACGGTCCCTCGGATGCGCTTTCCTGCATTTCGTTCCTTTTGAATGACAAAAACCCTCATCTGTCCATCCGGTATTCCCGGATAAAACCAACGAGGGAGTAAAATAGCAACTTTGTTTCAAATGGGAAAGCCGCCACCTGTCCGGCGACGGCTCTCCCGGCAGGAAATGCCTACTTGAGCATGGTCATCTTGTTTGTTTCGACCACAGTCCCGCACGTAAAGGCCGTCATGTACATGCCCGTCGCGGTGGTCTGTCCCCGGTCGTCTTTGCCGTCCCAGACCACTTCGTGCCAGCCGGGAGTCCGCTCCGCCTCCAGCACGCGCACCCGCCGGCCGTCCAGGGCATAGATCTCCAAACGAACCACATCACCCTCGCCGAGGTCTTCGGGAATCCCGTAGACGATCCGTGTTTCCGGATTGAAGGGGTTCGGATAGTTGGGTCGTAATTCACCGGTCGAAGGCACGCTCGGCACAGAACGGTTGGCTTCGAAGTAGACGGGATCCGACCACTCGCTCATCTCCGAAGGAACGCCCCGTTCGTCGTAGCCACACACCCGGATACGCTGAACGACGCCCGGTTCGGCGTTCAGAACGAAGGTCGTATCGCCGACCACGGTACCAACCTTTTCTTCGGCACCGCTGCCCTTGCGCAACCAGACTTCGTATTCCACAGCTTCGGGCAAGGGAGCGCCGCGGTCATCAGCCTGAGGACAGGGCGACCAGTGAAAGTGGTAGTCCTGACTTTGCGCCGCTGCCTCCGAGACCAACAGGATCAGGGGGAGCAGGGCCAGTAGTCGCATGCGAGTGGTCAAGTTGGCTTTCACGATGGTCCTTCCGCAGGCTTCCTTGCGATTTCCCATAAATCGCCGGAGTTAGCCAGGAGGTTGCAACCGAGATGCCAAGCGGGTGACCCGCCAGACCGTCGGGTCTTGGGATTCACCGCTCCCGTTGTCAGACAGGGTCTTAGGGGCGAGGCAGAAAGAGGAAGCACAGCAGCGACAATCGTCTGAAGCCCCCGAACAGGCCTTCAGCACCAGATCGGCGGGCGCGCGGAAAGGATTTCCGCCATCATTGCGGGCATTATGCACGGCGCCGGCGTCAGATGCCGGAAACGGGTTCCTCGGGCTCGTCCATGCGGGCCAGACGGCGGCGTGAGATGATGATCTTGCGCACCGCTCCCACGCTCAGGATCAGGGCCAGCAGCACGAAGAGGGTGGGCCAGCGAGTCAGGGTCACCAACCAGCCGAAGCGAAGTCTCATGGCCGTGGCGAAATCCCGCGACCAGGTCTCCAGCGGCGTCCCGGTGACCTGCTCGAATGCGACCACGAATTCGCCGGTGACCCGCGTACGTCCGATCAGTTTCGCCACCACTCCCACACCGTGTTGATCAATGAGTCTGCTCACTGCCAGCAGACTGGTTCGGTAGGCTCGGTCCGCCCGGACAGCCGATACCGGGAACCGGCCCTGCAGCCTTCCCAGCGAGGGCAACTGGCCGTCGAGCACCAGGGAAACCGTATCGGAAAACCGCCATTCGCCGGCAAAGACCATAGCCGAGCCTTCGTGGAACCAGGCGGGCAGCCAGGCCCGTCCCGCACCCTGGAATAGCAGCGCGTGAACCATCTCGTGTAGAAAGACCTCACGCAGGCCACGCCCCACGGCCGGTAGACGGCTGAAATCCAGGGCGATCACCCGTCCGCCGGGCATCGCCGCCCCGACGCCCCAGTCCGGCAATCGGCCGGCGAAATGGGTCTTGAACGACTCGGTATCCAGAATCAGGCACAGCACGGTATCGGCCGGTACCCCGGCTGGCAGGATGGATTCGGCGAGACCGGGCCCCTCCTGGCGCCAGATTTCCGCACAACGTTCGGCCGCATCCTGATAGGCGGGTGACTCCAGCTGGAACCGCACCTCCGGCACCCTGGCGAGGGCAGCATTCGCTCCGCACAGGGAAAGGGCAAGGTGGCAGCTCACGACCAGCAGGAGGGAAAAGTGTCGAGACAAGGGGCACTCCTGGAAATCTTGTTGCGGGCAAACTCCCGTGGGAGCGGGGACCGATCATTGCTACCATAACCGGTGAGCCGCCGCAAGGCGATCCACGGCATCTCCCGACCCGATCCTCGCTTCGCCGGGTGACAGACAGGAAGGATCGATATGAACAGCAATCCGGATCTGGCCCGGGCCCTGGCGGAAATCCGCGACAGCATCGAGCCATCGACCCGCGTGGCCGTCCTGACGGGCGCCGGCATATCCGCAGCAAGCGGCATTCCCACTTTCAGGGGAGAGCAGGACAGCCTCTGGAGTCGCTACCGGCCGGAGGAACTGGCCACCCCCCAGGCTTTCGGCCGAGATCCCGAACTGGTCTGGAGGTGGTACGACTGGCGACGCAGCCTGATTGCCGACGCCGAGCCCAACGCCGCTCATCGAGCCCTGGCCGAGCTGGCAAGCAAGTCCGCGGTAACGCTGATCACGCAGAACGTGGATGGCTATCATCAACAGGCAGGTAGCCAGAATGTGCTCGAGTTCCACGGTTCCATCTGGAAGGTGCGCTGCCAGGAATGCGGAGCCGAATCCGAAGACCACCGCGTGCCCATTCCCATTCTGCCCAGGTGTCCGGAATGTGATGGGCTGTTGCGACCGGCAGTGGTCTGGTTCGGGGAGGGAATCGATCCAGCGGTGTTGCGGGCCTCAGCCACTGCGACAGCCAGCTGTGACCTCTTTCTCGTCGTGGGCACTGCCGGAGCCGTCTATCCCGCTGCCGGGCTCGTGGACGGTGCACAGGCCGCCGGGGCCAAGATCGTCGAGTTCAATCTCGAACGCAGCGGTGTAAGCCACCTCGCCGATCTCTTCGTGGCCGGCAGCGCCGCCGATACTCTCGGCGACATCGTCCCATAGCCTGCTGGACGGCTGGTGATCGTGTCCCACGGACGCGTCGACCGTCGGCAGCAAAACGTAGAACGAATTGCCGTCGGCCTGGCCGCTGTGCAGGAAGATCAGGCCGCCGTGATGTTCCACCGCCGATTTCGCAATGGGCAGGCTGAGTCCGGATCCCTTCTGATGATGCTCGATACGACCGACGAGTTCGAACTTGCCGAATAGCGCCTTCTGGCGTCCGGCAGGAATCGCTTCACCGGTGTTGAATACCTCGATCAGACGCCATCGAATCTCCTCGTCCTCCCACTGTCGGAATGACGGTTGATCGCACAACCGGCCCACGTTGTCGGCTCCGGTCAACTCGGCAGCCTCGCCTTCGCCGGGAACCCGCCGTGCCTCGGTGATGCGGATGGAACCACCGGCGATGTTGTGGGTCACGGCGTTGGCCAGGATCTTCTCGAAGGCCACCTTCAGCACATCCGGATCGCAGAGTACGCACCAGTCCGCGTCGTCATCCAGCTCGTTCTCGACGGAGATCCGAGCCCGGGAGGCCTGCTCCCGCACTCCGCACAGCCCCAGTTCTACGAGCTCGGCGGCGGCAACGGGTCTCAGATCCAGCTTGCGGTCGCTCGACTGGATGGTGGTCATCTGGATCGCGTCGTTCATGAAACCGGTCAGGCGTTCACCACTGCTCTCGATGATCGATGCGATCTCCGAAACATTCAGCCGTTCGATGACTTCACGATCCGGCCCGTCGATCTTCTCCAGTGAAGATTTCAGATAATCGACACCGCCCATGATGGCGGTCAAGGGCGTTCGCACCTCGTGAGAGATCAGAACCAGGAAGTCGTCCTTGGCCCGGTCCAACATCCGCATATTGTCCAGGGCAGCCTTGAGGTGGGCGGCCTTGTCCTTGACCTGGCGCTGGGATTCTTCCAGTCCGACAGCCATGGTGTTGAAGTAGCTGATCACCCGGCCCAAGTCGTCGTCGGCCCCGGCATCCATGCGTCGCGTGTAGTTTCCCTTGGCTACCGAGCCCATGTTCGCCGCCAGACGAATCAGCCGGCGGGTAGCCCGAGCCATGACCCTGCCTATCCCCCAGGTCACGAAGATCGAGGCCACGAGTGCCACGGCCAGGAGCGTCACGGCAAACAGCCCGGAAGCTGTACCGAGAGGTTCCGGAGAAACCGCGTGCACGATGGTCATCGGCAGTTCGTCACTGCTGAAACCGGCCAGGAGATGGGGACGCAGCATGCCACCGAACTCGCCCTGGGAAACCTCATGCCTCGACTGTGCCATGGCCACAATCTCGGGTCCGCTGGCGCAGGCCAGTACACCGTTGCTTCGCTCCGCTCGAGAGGCGTGCGCCAGCAGTACACCCACTGCCGGGTAGCCCGTCGTGGAGTAGACCAGCTGCTTGTCGGCGCCCAACAGCAACCAGTTACCCGGCACACGGACCGTCTCTGCGAGACGGGTCATGGCTAGCAAGTGGAGGATGGCACCAGGCATCTCTCCCCCACCGGAGCCGGATACCGGCTCGCGAACGACGGTCGGTAGATACGCCGCTTCGGTGGCACCCTCGGATTTCAGCAGTACCGGCGGAAAGAGCAGCACTGTCTGTCCACTGGACAGTACGATCTGCACTGGACTCTCCGGAGACCTCGTACCCGACCAAGTAGCGGGCTTGAACTCGCTGTGGAAGTAGTAGTTATTGGCTGCCAGCCAGGCCTCGACACGCCTGTCGTTCACCGCCCAGTGAAGCTCGTCATTCGCACAGACCTGAACCCCACCATAGACTGCACCGGAGCAACCGGGCTGCGCTGCGCGCACCAGGACCTCCTGCAACGCACTCTGGCGCAGCATCGTCGCGATGCCCTCGATTTCCAGAGGTTGGCGGGCCGATACCACGGCGGTCGCTTGACGATTCAGTACCAGCCAGCTGAGTCCACCGGTCAGCACGACCGCCAGCAGAATCACCGGTAGAACCCGACAGTAGAGCTGGTACCTGGTCTCGTAGGTCAGCCTGTTCCAGAAGCGGTTCATCGGATCCCTTCGGGCAACGAGTCGCCGCGGACTCCACAGGTCCACGGTCTGGCGTCGTTGGAACTCGAGTCGTGCCACGCTACAGCGCTGCACCCGCCCGGCGGACAGCACGCCGCGGGACGACCACGATTGCTCTGTTGTTATCGTTCAGGATCCGCAGGGGTTGACCGAAGGTTTACCCCGGGTTATTCATGAAGCATATCCGGTCCGCCGAGACCGGACACCCCTCGGCTGGCCGATCGGGGAACTCGCGAGAACCTCGGCTCGACCCCAACCTGGAATATCGGGGAGTTCGAGAGCATGAAGAAGCGTAAGCTTCTGTTGATAAACAAGTTCTACCACGACCAGGGACGGGCTGGCGGAGTGGGCCGCTACCTTGTGCAGGAGGAGGAGGACCTCACTGCAGCCGGCTGGGAGGTGATTCCCTTCGCCGTGGCAGATGAGGATGCGCGCCCCAGCCACTGGAACCGGTACTTCGTCAAGGCCCGGGATTACAGCAGCCCGCGCTTTTCCGGGAAGGCCCTGAATGACGCGGTCAACCTGGTCTGGAACCGGGAAGCAGCTCGAAACCTCGACGCATTGATCCGTTCCGCTCGCCCCGACGTAGCCCATTTGCACAACATCTACCACCATCTGAGCCCTTCGATCCTGCCGGTGCTCGCCCACCATCGCATCCCGGCGGTCATGACCCTCCACGACCTGCGGTTGCTCTGTCCGGCAATCCACATGATGCGTGACGGCGAGGTTTGCGAGCGTTGTCGAGGCGGGCAATTGCACAACGCGGTACTGGGTCGCTGTGTGAAGGAATCACGAATCGCATCGCTGCTTGCGGCGGTCGAGACCATGCACCAGCGCTCCCGAGGCCTCTATGAAAGGACGGTCTCGCGGTTCCTTTGCCCGAGTCGTTTCTATCGGGACAAGTACGCTGAATGGGGGTTTGCCGCTGACCGCCTGCGTCACCTGCCGAACTTCGTCGACCTCGATTTCTGGCATCCGAACCGGATCCCGCCGGCCGAAGCTCGGGATGCCTATCTGTACTTCGGCCGGATCTCCAAGGAAAAGGGTCTGCGCACCCTGCTCGACGCCCAGGCCCTGTGGGAATCCCGTCATGCCGCCGGCGAGATCAGCCGCCCCCCGCTGCGGCTGCTGATTGCCGGTAGCGGACCCTGCGACGGAAATCTCAAGGCCCGGGTGGCACTGTTGAATCTGCAAACCGTCGACGTGCTGGGCCCCCTGGACATCGACGCCCTGCGGGTCGCCCTGGGTCGTTCCCACTTCTCGGTTCTGCCGTCGGAATGGTACGAAAACGGACCCATGGCCGCCCTGGAATCCCTGGCCGCCGGCGTGCCTCTCGTGGGTACGGATATCGGCGGAACGCCCGAGATGATCGATGACGGTGTCAATGGAGTGGTGGTGCCTCCCCGGAATGCCGAGGGAATGCTGGCGGGGTTGCTCCGGGCCATGGATCTGGGTTCCACCGGACGGTCGAATGCCCGACAATGGGCCGAGCGCCACGCTTCACGGCCGGATCATATGCGGCTCCTGGCCGAGACCTTGCAGGAGTTCTGCCCCTAGAAGCGATCGAGCCGGCCCAGAAACTGGACCGGCTCGATTGATGGTGGTGCCGGGCAATCGCCCGGGATCACTTCACCTCGATGGGAATCTCCAGCACCAGACGACCCTGCTGGTCGCCGGGCCGCCGATCGTCGGTGTGGTCATCCTTGAACCTGATCGCCCCGAATACTCCCATCCCCTCGGGAGCAGCCGGCCACGAATCGGCAAAGGCGACCTTCAAATCAGTGGGTACGCCGCAGTACAGGTTCAGCCTGCCGCCCCCGGCCCTGGAAACCTTGCCCGACACCGCCGATGCGAACAGGTAACGCTCTTCCAGATCGAAGCCCCACTCGGCCATGTCCTCCGCGATAGCGAAGGCTCCAACCACCTGCAACTTGTAGCTGGCCTTATCCTTTCCCGCGGGCAAGGCGATACGCACCGTGCCCTCGAGACCGTCAAAGGCCGTGATGACCACGGCCTTGCCCGAGTCGTCGAGAATGTTCACGGCACAGTCGGTGAACAGATTGGCCACCTTCTCGGTCATCTTCAGGTGAAACTCCGCCCGAGGCGTGGTTCCGTCCAGAGTGAAGGCGTGAGTCCACTCGTCGGTCTCCTCGATCTCGACCGTCTGCTCACCCACGAAGCCCTCGATGGCGGCCTTCGCTGATCCCCGGAACACGCCCGCAAAGGAGCGAGTGACCTGAACGGTGCCTTTGGCATCCTTACCGCTGCCGACGCGCTTGAGCTTTTCGACGATCGCCGGGCGCACATCGTAGCCATCGAAGGACACGGTCAGGCGGTAGTCAGAGAGGTCCGCCGCAGTGATGCTCGACGACACATTGATCTCCCAGGTGCCGGGCACAAGCTCGGGCGCGAGAACCACCGAGTCTTTGATGGGATCCCCGTCGACGGTTGCGTATCCGGCGAATCCGCCCCGCACGCTGCCTTCGGGGTCACAGATCTCGGTCAAGACGCGGGCACCGCGACTGGCTCCCACGTCCTCGCTGACTTCCAGTCTAACCCGCATGGCCGTGGCCCCCGCCGGCGCATCGACGTAATAGCGATGGGTCGAACTCTGGGCCAGGTCCTTGCCCTCGTAGACTCGCATGTAGCCGGATTCCGGTCCCACGGCGTCACCGATGACGACGGTATTCCAGAGATAGAATTCGCGACCGGCCAGGCCACCCAGGTCGCCGCCGTCGAGGGTCGCGATGATGCGAGCGGCGTAGGCTCCCGGCTCGGCGAGCTTGTCTCCATCGTACCGGCAGGCGACCGTCATGCCCATGTCGCCGCGAATGTAGCGATCTCCAGACACGATCTTCAACCAGTCCGCCTCGCTCTTGAACTTGAAGCTACGGAAAAAGTTATCCCGCTCGTCTGGCCCCAGGTCCGGGTGGAACACGGGGTGTACCGTGAAGGTCACCAGCTCCGGTGCGAAGGGCGTGCCGCCCGGCGTTCTCCAGTAAGCGGCTTCGCTGATACCATCGGCCTGGAACGCGCACGAAGTCTCGATCTCGTACCAGAGCAACTGCCCGGCGGACTCGCTGTCTGCCAGCTTCAGCAGGACTTCCCACGAAGCCGGCACGTTGACCAGGCCCCCGCCCTGGTCGTTGAGAGTCAACCCCTCGATGGGCGTTCCCCCGGCGATGAGGGCACGCTTGATCATGCCCCAGTGGATGCTCAGGTCCTGCTGGAGGGCCGCGCCCACGAGGCACGCCACCGCGCCGGCAGTCTGGGGGGAGGCCATGCTGGTGCCATTGAAGCGGGCCATGCCGTCGATGAAGCCCGGCACCGTGCTGAGGGCCGAGCCGGGAGCGACGATATCGGGCTTGGGTGTTTCGCCCCCGCGACTACTGAAATTGAACAGGGTGTGGCGCGCCATGCGGGCGTTGTACAGATCAGCTCCCGTTTCCGGGGCAAGGGAGGCCCCGGAGCTGATGATGCTCCAGGCCGTCGCCGGAAGCCCCACGGTCGATAGCCCCGGCCCCTCGTTCCCCGCACTGGTACACACATACAAGGTGGGATGCTCGCTGAGCAGATCGTTCAGCCACTGGCCCATGGCATCGTCGCCTTCTTCCACCGAGCCGATGCCGAAGCTCATATTGATCACCACGGGAATACCGTATCGTTCTTCGAAGGCTGCGGCATACTCATAGGCCTTCTTCATGCTGCTGGTGCGGGTGGCTCCGCCGGCCAAGCGGTTATCCCCCAGCTTCAGGGACATCAACCAGGCGCCGGGGGCCGCTCCGTGCAACCCCGGCTGTCCACTCACGTTGAAGCCCGCGGCGATACCCGCGCAGTGAGTACCGTGGGCACCGTCGTCGAAATGGAACTCGAGAGTCGGCGCCAGGGCTTTGCCCAGGTGATCTTCGTTGGGCCGGACATTGGCCTGCCAGGCAATCAGCGTCCGGGAGTCCGGCGCATTGTCGCTGCCCAGGGCGAAGACGTCGTGATTGACGTGGTAATCGCGGAGGATGTTCTCGTCAGCCAGATCGCCGTTGGCGTCGGTGTCCACTACAATCAGCCACACCCGTTGCGAGGAGCGCTCCTCGGTCACCGTCCGGTGGGCCGTGTCGTTCAGTTCGCTCAGAAACTCGTAGCCGCGCCCGACACCTAGCGCGCCCTCTACTGCCTGGCGATCGGCGGCATAGACCAGGAAACCGAAACGGTCGGAGGTGTCGCCGTCGTCGTTCAGATCGTAGACGTCGGGATTGTTGAGGAACTGTTTTTCGGAAATGACTCCGATGTACACTCCCTCCGCGACGCCGTCGGTGACCATCGGCGGCACCGGCAAAGAAGCGGCCCCTCGCAACAGTAGACCGTCCTCGCTCTTGAAGACCGGCGCGGCGTCCGTACCGGAATCATCCAGATCGGCCGGAGCCGTGGTCCAATCACCCTCGGTGCTGAAGTCCCGAACCTCGATGAGCTTGGTCTGACCCGTGGAGGTCTGCAGCAATCCCGGCGCGAACGCGTCGATCCCCGTGTCCAGGATGGCGATGACCACGCCTCGGCCATCGAACTCGGGCTGGGACTTCCAGAAGTCCACCGCACCAATCTGGCGGGCCGGCAGAAAATTCCAGTCCTTTTCGGCAGCCGGGGCCGCCGCAGCGACACTGCACAGCAGTACGATCAGGGCCAACAAACGGGCAGGACGAGCCCAAGCGGACAATTCTGATACCAACATGAACGACCTCCGGTGGACCCCGAAACGGAGCGGAACTTCCGGCCGAGGCGCAGGTTTGGATATGGCGGGAGTACAGCACATATTATAGGGCGCACCATCCCAGGGTACAAGATCTCGGTCCCGGCGGTCGCGACGCGTTGTTGCGTCCCGACCCGGCCCGACCATAGCAGGAAAGGTCCAGACCATGCGCGATATCAGCAAACGCGGCATCATGACCCGCATCATTCACGCGGGCCAGCATGTCGACCCCCAGACGGGCGCTGTCGCCACTCCCATCTACCAGACCTCGACCTTCGCCTTCAGGGATGCCGACCACGGTGCGGCCTGTTTCGGCGGCGAGCCCGGCTACAAGTACACCCGCCTGGGCAACCCCACCATCGAGGCACTCGAGAAGAACATCGCCGAGCTGGAGCATGGCTTCGGCGGCCTGGCTGCAGCCACGGGCATGGCAGCCGTGAACATGGTCTATCTGACCTTCCTGGGTCAGGGCACACATATCGTGGCCACCGATTCTCTCTATGGTCCCAGTCGGATGATCCTGGAGAACGAGTATCCGCGCTTCGGAGTGGAATCCAGCTTCGTGAATTCCGAGAATCCCGAGAACGTCGCCGCCGCCATGCGGGACGACACGAAACTGGTGTTCATCGAAACTCCGGCCAATCCCACCCTGAAGATGACCGACATCGCCGCCTGCGCCGAGATTGCCCACGCGAAGGGCGCCTTGCTGGTGGTCGACAACACCTTCGCCTCGCCCTACCTGCAGAACCCGTTGCTGCTGGGCGCGGACATCGTCCTGCACAGCATGACCAAGTTCATCAACGGCCACACCGATGTGGTCGCAGGCATGGTCGTGGCCAAGGACGCCGAGGTGTTCGCCAGACTGCGCCAGGTTCACTACAATATCGGGGGCACCATGGATCCCCATCAGGCCTGGCTGGTGCTGCGGGGAGTCAAGAGCCTCGGGCTGCGCATGGACCGGGCCCAGGAGAACGCCTTGAAGTTGGCGGCTTTCCTGGAGAAGCATTCCAAGGTGTCGTGGGTTCGTTATCCAGGCCTCGAGAGCCATCCGCAGCACGCGCTGATGCTCAAGCAGATGCGCGGCGGCGGAGCCGTCTTCAGCTTCGGTGTCGCCGGCGGCCTGGAAGCGGGCAAGACGGTCATCAACAATGTTGAGATTCCCATCCTGGCGGTGAGCCTGGGCGGCATCGAGTCGCTCATCGAACACCCGGCCAGCATGACTCACGCCAGCATGCCCCCGGCGGAGCGCCTGAAAGCGGAGATCTCCGACGATCTGGTGCGCATCGCGGTGGGCTGCGAGAGCTACGAGGATCTGGAGGCCGACATGGCCCGAGTCCTGGAGATGATCTGATAGTCGATGTACCAGAGCTGGGTTGACGCGTCACGGATCAAGAGCGACCCCGACCGGGATATCTGGTCCGTGGACCACTCGGCCCATCCGCTGCTGGATCCGGACTTCGCGCGCAAGCGCTCCCGGCAGCTGCATCTGACCCGCTTGACCTACCGGCGGATTCTCAATGACGACGAGGCGTACCGGCGCGAGCTGGCACGCCTCTTCCACCCCCTGGGTGCGACCCGAGCAGAAGAAGAATCGTTGGCTTCATTGGCCTCCCGCGCGGCGGAGTACCTGCGGGAGGCCGACGTGTATCTGGCCTCGACCATCGAGTTGCTGCCAGCCAATTCTCAGGCCGCGGTTCTACCCCTGCCCCGGATCACCGACACCGACGACGTGCGGGCTCTGATGGGCCTGTCGTTTCACGGCGACGGCGAGCGTTTGCGTTACGAGGCCCGGCGTAAACTCTACCTGGCCCAGACCCTCCTGCAGATCGAGCAATCCCGCCTGATCCAGGACGGCCCTCTGCACCATGCCCGTTTCGAGAAGATCCTCGAAGCCGGTCTTTGGCGGCACACGTGTCAAACCCATGAGATCAGCATCGGGTACCGCATCAGCCCGGATGGCCACAGTATCCAGTATTCATCCCGGCCCAGCGACGGCGATCAGCGCTGGCACTTCCAGTCGACGTTCCTGGAGAAGAAGCACGGGGGTCGCAGTGTCTCCCTGGATGTTCTCTACTACAACTGCCGCTTCAAGCGATCGGTCACCCCCATCAGCTTCGAGATCGTCGACGGCAGCCACCGGGTTCTGGAGCAGGTGCGCTGGAGTGGGATGCGCCAGCAGAGCAGCGGCTCGGTCCTGTCCAAGATGATCCGCAAGGGCATCAACAACCCCGATGAGATCGGTGACATCATCGGCGCCATGTTCATCGTCAACGACAACGAGAGCCTCGGCGACCTGCTGGTCCTGCTGGATTCGTGCATCGGCACCCCCTTCGGCTGGCGCAACGTCACCGACACCCTGGACGAGGGCCCCGGCGGCAGCGAGCTGAACGATTACAGCAGCAAGGATTTCAAGGTCTTCAAGGGTGACGTGGATATCCTGATTCCCCGCCCGGCCAACGGCGACACACCCTACCGTTTCCCGGTGGAGATCCAGATATTCACCCTGGAGGGTTACCTGCGCACGGTCTGCGGCGCCCACGACGCCAGTCACCTGGCCTTGAAGTTGCGCCAGTTCCTCTTCGGGCTCGTACCGCGCCTGTTTCCCCGCCAGATCTACGGCAGCAACTGGCTCAAGCTGGAGCCGAGTGCCCGGGGCTGAGTCGCGTTCTCCGGAGATTCTCCCGCAGGATCAAGGATAGTGGAACGGGATGGACAACTCCTCGACGAGGGTGCCCAGGGCCCAGATCCGATAGTCGTAGGGATCGGGATAGATGCCGCTGGTGAGCTCGAGTTCCACCCTGCCGTACTGGAAGTCGCGACGGATGAAATCTCCGTCGTAAGTGGGCGGTCCGAGGGGCTGGCCGATGGCGATGTCGTTGTCTGTCCAACCGTAGGTGTAGCTGAAGGATGAGCCATCGTGGGAATTCCAGCACGAGTAGCCGTCGATCAACAAGGCTACGGCCCGGAACTGGTTTCCGGTGAGTATCTGCGTCGGCTGGCTGTTGTGGTCGAAGTAGATCAGGCTCTGGGGGTTGGACATGATCACGTAAGGATCGCCGTTCTGGGTCCGCAGCCAGCTACGAACGTTGAAGAGATTGTTCTCGTACTCGGGATCCAGGGCCGTACGCAGATTGGGCTCCGGAAAGAACAGAGTGGGAAAGAGCTCATACATGACACCGTCGGCCAGGTTGGCGAAAGCCTCGTCGCCATAGGCTCGCTGACCGTTGAATACCTGGAGGAATCCCTCGCCCAGCGAATCGCGCAGGGCGCTGACCAGGGACACCTGGGCCGCCCGGAAAGCGATCATTTCGTCCTGGTCCGACCGATGCCCGATTCCGTCATCGTCCATGTCTATCTCACCCTGAACGTCCAGCTCCGGGTACACCCACAACCAGTTGTTGAAGTAGTCCCAGTAGACACCATCCATCTTGTTCAGAGACGACGCCTGGAATTCCATGACCGTCTCGATCATGAGACGCCGACACTCCGGATCGATGATATTGATCACTGCGTTGCCCGGCCAGGTCTGGGCCGTGTCGCCTTCGGTTGTCCAAACCCAGTAGGGGCGCGTCCGGTGAAACCACTGGTACCAGAACGTGTCCGGCGCACTGTGCTCGGCATAGAGCTTGGCCGAGAAGCCCGACACGTAGCCGACGATTTCCAGGTCCGGATTCAATTCCTTGAGTCGATCCACGACCGGATAGTCTGCTGCATCCGATCCGGTCCAGATATCCGACGCTGTCATGATCATCAGGTCGGTTCGGGAATACTGTTCCAGGAGCTCCTCGTCGGTCCAGTCCACGAGTCCGAGTTGCATGACCGCCACATGTCGCGGCGAGTGAGGGGGGAAGAGAACGCCCAGATCACTGGCCAGAATTCGAGTCTGCATCTGCTCGGTCACCACGCCCTCGGCAATCTGTCCGAAGTCGCAGACGATGTGCTTGCCCGGGCCGGGAGTGACCGACTCCCCGATGTCGCCCGAAGTGAACAGAACCGGAAATTCCCAGGTGGCTCCGCCGTCGGCAGAGAATCGCAGGGTAATGGCCAGCTCATCGCCATCGGTGTCCTGTACGTCATAGGTGACATCGACCAGCCCGGTGCCGTCGGTCCGCTGGGCAATCTGGACATTGCTGACCTCGGGATCGGCCGCGTTGCCGGGTACGGCGCAGAACAAGAAAAGGGCGCCGGCAAACAGGTATCTAAAGAACTTCAACGGCATTCTCCTGCAATCTGGGTACATCTTGGGGCGATCTTCGGCCGGCGGACATCCACAATATCTCATTGTAACATAAAACCCACCAGTTCTGGCCGCGGTCACCCTCCAGGTCCGATTATCGGTCAGCTTGAGGGGTTTTGAACCGATCAATGTATGATATCATTCTGCCCGTCGGCCGATCACTCCAAACACGGGACGTCCCATGCTCTCCCACCAGCACCGTTGCATCTTCATTCACATACCCAAGACGGCAGGAACCAGCATCGAGAAAATGCTGGGCCATTTCGAGACGTTAGAATTCGACGTTCAGGATCATCGTTCTATACGGGAGCTGGAGCCCTTTGGGATACATCAACTGACCTGTTTATTGCGACGAAACGACCCCTACCTTTTGAAACGGATTCGCAGCCACATACGGCACGAACCTGTGCCGACGCGAGCCCAGTATCACGACTACTTCAAGTTCACCTTCGTGCGAAATACCTGGTCACGCATGTTCTCATGGTACCGAAACGTGATGACCAATGACGTGTTCAAGCGCAATCGCGGAATCACGGCGGAGCTGTCGCTGACGGAGTTCCTGCACCGGTACCCCCATGAGTGGGGACATCGCTCTCAGCTCTACTGGATCCAGGACAGCCGGGGCAACGTTCCCATGGATTTCGTGGGCCGTTTCGAAAACCTTGCCGCGGACTTCGAACACGTGGGTCGACTTCTGAACCTGTCCGAGCCGTCGCTGCCGCGCCTGGTCGTGGGCGACGGCAAGAAGTACACCGACTTCTACGACCAGGAATCCATCGACCTGGTCGCCGCTCGTTACGCCGACGAAATCAAGCTGTTCGGTTTCGAATTCGGAGAATGAGCGTGCCCGACGCAGTAGGTCAGTCGACGACGTTGTACCCGTTGTCGCGCCGGGCGGGTCGGAAGCCGGCGCCGACGATCATCTCGTCCAGGTCTCGACGAGTCAGGGGATGGCTCACGCCCGCCGAAGAAACCACACTTTCTTCCATCATGGTGCTGCCCAGGTCGTTGGCGCCGTAGTAGAGAGTCATTTGACCGATGGCCTTGCCCTGGGTCACCCACGAAGCCTGAATGTTCTTGAAGTTGTCCAGGGCGATCCGTGAGATGGCCAGGGTCCGCAGGTAGTCCACGGAACCCAGGAAGCCGTGGCTCTCGATCTGGGCCCTCAACTCGGGTTTCTGCATCAGGGGCGTGTGATTGGGCTGGAAGGTCCAGGGGATGAAAGCGGTGTATCCTCCCGTCTTGTCCTGGCTTTCGCGCACCCTCAGGAAATGCTCCACCCGCTCGGCGTAGTTCTCGACGTGGGCGAACATCATCGTGACGGTGGTCGGCAACCCCGACAGGTGGGCACTTTCCATGATGCTGATCCAGTCGTCGGCCATGGTCTTGCCCGGGGCCAGGATCTTCCGCACGCGATCGGCCAGGATCTCGGCACCGCCCCCGGGGATCGAGTCGAGCCCGGCAACCTGCAGGCGTTCGATGATCTCCCGAACCGGCAACCGATTCAGATTGGCGAAATGTTGCAGCTCGCTGGGGGAAAAACCGTGGATCCAGATCTGAGGCCACGCCTCCTTGATGCCGGACAGCATCTGCTCGTAATAGTCGAGGCGCTTCTTGGGATGGTGGCCACCCTGCAGCAGAATCTGGTTGCCGCCGGCCTCGACCACGGTCCGGCACTTGTCCAGGATCTCGTCCAGGGAGAGCAGGTACTCGTCACCATCTCCCTGATGGCGATTGAAGGCGCAGAAACCACAATCGGCGTAGCAGAGGTTGGTGTACGTCACGTTGCGGTCGATGATGTAGGTGACGGTTTGCGGGTCGGCGCGCTCCATGCGCAGGCGGTGGGCGGTTCGTCCCAGATCGTGGAGCGAAGCCTCCTCGAACAGGACGACCAGCTCGCCACCGGTCAATCTGCGGGTCAGTGCCTCGTCCAGCAGCTCACGGGCGAACTCCGTCGAATCCAGGGGCACACGGTACGGCTCGACCACCATCGACGGAGCAGCGACTTTCTGCTGCTTCACCTTCTGGATTTCCACCAATTCCTGGAATCGCTCGGGATCCATGGGGCCGGTATCCGGCCTGCCTGCCAAGGGGCCCATGTATTTCTACCTCACCTGAAAACCGGCCGCGACCCGGCGGGCGCTTCACCGTGTTTGATGCATAGCTCGTGGAAAAGTCTGATCCCGGCGAGTTCCGGCTCGCCGATCCGATAGCAGAGCGACTGCCTGAAATAATAAGCAATCGCCTCGGCGGTCGCCTGCCCCTGATGCCCCAGCTGGCCGGACTGCGCTTCGCGCCGGGCCAGAGCATCCAGATTCTCCAGGCCATGGTCCCGCGCCCGGTCCAGCAGCGCTGCCAGAGTAGCTACGGCCTGCTCCCCAACCCGGGCCGGAAACCCGGGTGCCGTCGCCCAGGCCGCAAAGACGAAAGGCAGACCGGTCATCTGTCGCCAGAGCCCGCCCAGATCCCAGGCCTGCACCGTTGTAGTCCCGATCTCCCGCAGGTTGGCCTCGAACTCGAAGCAGCGGTCACCGATCACAAGCATTCCCTCACCGGCTGCCGGCCGGTCAGTCGCCCGCGGCTCCGCCTCCAGAAAATCGGGACGGCACCCGTATAGCTCGGCGAGCAGGATCCGCAGCAAGGCCACCGAGGTACGGGACCCCCGGTCAGTGCTGACTCGCTTCAGGTCGCCAGGGTCTCCCGCCGCGTACAGCTTGACGGTGTCCACATCCCCGTCGCAGGCGATGCCGGAACTGCTGACCACGCCGTCGCTGTGGCCGCGAAAAATCTCGACCACCGGCAACAACCCGACGTCTGCTTCACCAGCCCGCAGAAGAGCCGCGAGGCGACTGGGCAAAGCCCGCATCAACTGGACCGAGGCACTCTCGGTGGTCTCGAACCAGTCGATCAAGGGGACGGTGTTCAGAAAAGAAACAGCCGCAATACGGTAGTTCATGTCCCGGATGTCTTCGGTAGGGGGACGTGCCGGCATTTCGACTGCAGGATAGCAGTCCCGCCAGGATATGCAAGCCGGGGAGATGCCTCCCCCGGCCGAGGGCGTCTCACGCCGTGGTGATGAGGCGGCGGATCAATCCACGCTGCTGTGGAATTCGTAGATCAGGTTGCCATCCTGGAACACCTCGTAGGCAAACGGGAAGTGGGATTCCCGCCCCCCGAAATCCAGGGAGATGCTGCCCCGTTCGAACTCGCGACTCACCAGATCGCCGTCGACGACTGCCTCGCCCAGGGGATTGCCCAGGTCCAGATCGACAGTGGGCCAACCGTAGGTGGTCACGCCGTTGCTCTCATGATATGAGACGTAGTTCTCGGACAGCAGGGCGACCACCCTCACGAAGTCGGCGTAGGGAACGTCCATCAGCCCGCCCGCGGGATCCTCAACCTGATAGATCTTCGTGTTGGAGAGAATGAGGTATGGCCCGCCGTTGTCCTGCCGGAACCAGTTGCGGGCGGCGAAGAGGTTGTTGTAGGCGCCGGGGTCCAGGGCCTGGCGCTCCCGGTTGGTCGCGAAGCCCACGCTGGGGAAATTCTCGTACATGGTGCCGTCCAGAATTCCCGCAAACTCCGATTCCTTGGCCGCTCGATTCCCGTTGGCCACCTGGATGATGTCATTGCCGAGGGCAACACGAACCCGCTCGATCAGATCGACCGACGCTTCCCGGTAGGCTTGAATCTCGTTCTCATCGTCGTGGTGAGGGACACCGTCCCGATCCAGATCCAGCTCGCCGTCACACCCCGGCACGCTGTCGTCCACCCAGAGTTCGGTATTGAAGTGGTCCCAGAAGATCCCGTCGAAAACACTCTCGTGGGCCTGCCAGTGGGTAGCCAGTACGCCCACCATGGCCTCACGGCAGTCCGGATCCAGGATATCGAGCACGACCTTGCCCGGCCACGCCATCATGGTGTCGCCAGTGGTGGTGTAGGACCAGTAGGGCTCAACTGCCCGGGCCCAGTCGGCCTCATAAGTATCCGAGTCGCGCATGCTCCCCTCGCCCCAGCTCACCCACGATGTTTGCGAGTTGAAGTAGCCGATGACCCGCAGGTCGGGGTTCGCCGCCTTCAGCTGGGCGATGGCGTTCTCGTTGCCGGGGGTGCCCCAGACCACGTAGGGATTCAGGACCAGGATCCGAGCCCTGGAATAATTCTGGATGTTCGCGGCGTCGCTGAAATCGACCCCCAGATATTCCACGATGGCCATGTGGGCCGAGCTGTCGTAACCCACCGGCGGATCCTCCGAGCGATACGGCACGCTGGTGTACTCGATGTCGCCGCCGTTGGGATCGGTCACCGGGGTACAGGCGGTCACCAGAAGCAAATTGAGAATCAGGGCCAAGAGAGGCAAAATGTGCCGGGTCATATTTCAAACTCCACTGCTGTCGGGCAAGATGCAATTTCCGGGGCCCCTTTTGAGGGCTGTGGCAAGACATCGCAAGAGGCGAACCGTCCCCATACAGGAAACCCGAGTCGGCCCGACCGGGCCTTGGCAATGGGATTCGAATTAGCTATCTATCTGATGCGGAATGCGGACAAACCATAACCGCGATTCATCTTTACTCGAATCTGCACCGGTCGATATCATGGATTCTGGAATTCCCGCAATGAACCCTGAACCGGCGAAATGGGAGACTAGACATGCCCTCGTTCAGTAACAGCCTGCACCTCTTCCTGGATGGCATCATGCGAAATGCCGTGGGTTTGAAGCACACCTTGGGCGCGAAGAACCGAGATTCTTCCGGCCTGGGGGCTTCGCTGCCCGGTGGTCAGGTTCATCTTGCGGCCGCACCAATAACTGAAGACGACGGGTTCACGTATCTGCGCACCGGCAACTCGAAGCACTCGATGTGGCGAACGGTGGAGTGGCAACTCCTGTTGAAAGTCGTCGATGATCTGCCTCGCCCCATCCTGGATCTGGGCTGCGGCGACGGAGCCTTCGGCGCCCTTTTTACCGACCGCATCGAGTATGGTATCGACGGTGACGCCGACGCGGTCGGCCAGTGCAACCCGGCCGTCTACCAGGAATCCTTTCCCGGCGACTTGCGCGAAACGCTGGCCGTTCCTGACGGCAGCCTCGGCTCCGCGTTCTCGAATTCGACTCTGGAACACGTCAAGCCTCTGGAGCCGGCCATCGCCTCGGTGTCCCGCGCATTGCGTTCGGGAGGAAAGCTCATCATCACCGTTCCCACCGACGGGCTGACAGATGCGGTGACCGAAGCCTACGGAGCGGATTTGGCTGAACGCCTGAACCAGACTCTTGGTCACCACAATCTATGGCCGTGGGCACGCTGGGAAGAGCTCCTGCGCGCCAATGGATTCGCGGAGGTCAATCTTCGCGGATACCTCAGTCGACCGGCCATGCAATGGTACGCATCGCGCTTCCTGGCTCCCTGGCCCCAGCTCTCGCGACGGGCCCCGGATTGGCTGTGGCAACACGATATGCCCGCAATCAAACGGCACGTCGAGGAATCCTTGGAAGTGCTACCGGAAAAGGACGCGACCTGTCTGCTGATCGAAGCGATCAAGAGCTAGCGGTTCCCGGGAACCGTATTGCCCTCACTCGCCAAGGCGAATCGCGGGCAGAATGAACCGGTCGGCCAGCGCCCGGGTTACCTTTTCGCCACCCTGACGATTCAGGTGGGACTGCTCACGGAAATCGGTGTGGTCCAGGTCGGCACCTACCATGGACATGGTCTGTACCTCGACTCCGACTGTTCTGGCCGTTGACTGCAGTGCATTCGTAAACGTCTCGGTCACGCCGGTCGGGAAGTGCTCCTGCAAATCTTCCGAGATGGCTGCTTCCAGCAAGACAAACGGTACGCCGTGGGTACGACACAATTCGGCCGTTGCCGCCACGGCGGCCAGTTGATCCTCGCCTACGCAGTAGACACCGCTACCGTTCATCAACTGGGAGGCGTAGGTGTCAATCCGCTCGGCACTCACCGGATGAGTCGCCAACGAGCGATCTCCACCGTAGCGTTGCCACGTAGTGAAGTCTCCCTGCACTGCAGATTCGGGCCGTCGCCCTCGGGCCCAGGCGGTGAGAGTCCAGCGGATCCGGTGCCGGTAGCGAAAAGTATAGTAGTGGCCGTCCAGCCATTGGCGCAACCGCCACAGGGGTTCCTCCGACTGGGCCGCCAGGATCTGTCCGATTCTTCCCCCCAGGACGTCGGGGAACACGCCCAGGATACCCAATCGCTGATGATCGGGAGGATCGGCCTTGATCATCTTGGGGGATACGAAGTACAGCACGATCTCCGGCTTCTCGGCTCCGGCAAACATCAGACGGGCAACTCGGTGCATCTCGTCGGCATGAGCGCCGGCGAGGCTGTAGTTGGCGACGGTGATCTCCTTCCCCAACCTCTCGCGCACCATCTCTCGCAGCAGGGGTTGGACGATGCTCTCACGGCCGCGACTGGTACCCAGGACGGATACCTGCGCAGGACCGCGTGTCTGCAACGTATGTAGCACGTCGTAATAACTGCCGAGACCGGGGCCGTAACCCAGCAGCCAGTCCCCCGGCATGATATGCAGGACGATCTCGACCAACAGGACCAGTCC
>Ga0070729_10001000_pt1 | contig 48567 bp, 41 predicted proteins | sample tdDd472_FD_66725 | JGI IMG/M metagenome (GOLD analysis project Ga0070729, IMG submission 66725) | Marine sediment microbial communities from the Atlantic coast under amendment with organic carbon and nitrate - tdDd47.2 | ecosystem: Environmental > Aquatic > Marine > Coastal > Sediment | place... | reverse complement strand
CAGATTCTTTAATTAATAAAGAAAAACAACTTGAAAAGAATATTTGGTCGTACGAAGAACTTATTTATGAAGAAAAAAAGAAAAAAGAGCCAGACAATAATAAATTAGAATACTGGAATAGATTTCTTTTTGAAAAGAAACAAGAATATGACAACTTAACTATTTATCTTGAAAATAATTTCACTAAATATCAAACCCTAAAACATTTAGAGAATACTGTAACAATTAAAGAAGTTCAAAATAAACTCAGTAGAAAAAATATTCTAATTGAGTATTTCTTCACCAAAGAGAAAGTTTATACGATACTAATTGACAAAAAAGAATCAGATATTCTTGTACAAGACATTGACCAAACATTTCATGATCATTTAAATAGCTTGCTTCAATCATTATCAAACAATAATTTTTCAAATCATGGTTATGAGGAATTTAAGCAGTATCATGAATCCTCTTTTTTCATTTATAACCAGCTACTAAGACCAATTGAAAGTAAAATAAAAAACAAAGAATTAATTATTATTCCTGATGGAAAGCTGGCTTATCTTCCATTTGAGGTTCTAACTACTAATAAAGACACTTTCAACCGAATAAATTATAACAAATTACCTTATTTATTATACAAGCATAATTTCAGCTATTCATATTCAGCAAGCTTCTTATATGAAGAAAACAGCACGAGTATTAACGACTTAACAAAATTGGCAGGATTCGCTCCTTCCTATGCAAATATTGAAGGAGTTCAAAATGAAAAATTTTCCTTTCGCCAGAAGTATCGAGAAAAACTGTTTCCATTAAAAGGAATAAAGGAAGAAGTCGAAATGATTTCAGAACTAATCGGAGGCGATGTGTATATTGATAACGAGGCAAGTGAAGCTAATTTCAAAAAAAATGCTTGTGATTATGACATATTGCATTTGGCTATGCACACCATTATTGATGATACAAATCCAATGTATTCAAAAATGGTATTTACACAAACAAACGACAGCATTGAAGATGGCTTTCTGAATACATTCGAGCTATATAATATGAATTTAAACGCACGAATGGCAGTATTGAGTTCATGTAATAGTGGAAGTGGAATATTGCACCGTGGCGAAGGCGTTTTAAGTATGGCTCGTGGATTTGTTTATTCAGGTTGTCCTTCAATAATTATGACACTTTGGTCGGTTGAAGACAACTCAGGAGTAAAACTTATGACATCCTTTTATTCTTATTTACTGAAAGGAAACAACAAATCAAATTCGCTTAAAAAATCCAAAATTGAATTTATTAAAAATTCAGATCAGCTTAAATCTCATCCATATTTCTGGTCAGGTTATGTTGTTATTGGGAATAATGAAGCATTATTTTTCCCATATAGAAAACATATTCAACTCTCTGGCTTATTTCTAATAATTCTTCTTACCGGAGTTCTTTTAAAACGTTTGTGGAAATTCTAATCTAACTTTTTTAAAATCCTTTTTGCACTCATTGTATAAACCATCTCCTCTTCAATAATTTCCTCAAATATTAATTTTGCCTTTTCGTTTTCTTCCTTTTTTAAATAAATCATAGCAAGATACCAATGTGCTTGCTCCCAAAAAAGGTGATCTTTTTGCAGAATTAAATTGTTAAGATGTTTTTCTGATATTTCAAAATTATTGTTTTCAAGTTCGCATAATGCCAAATAAAAAGATGCAATTACATTGCTGCTATCTAAACTTAATACTTTTGAAAATGATTCAGAAGCTTTTATAAAATCGTTTTTTTCATAAAATTCAAATGAATTTAAAACCAATTTATCTACATATTCATTACTTTCTACAGATCTAATATTTGCTAATGCAGGATATGTATTATAATTTGAAGTGAACAAGCTATCAGGGGACTGTTTAAAAGGTAATAAAATTGATAAGGATATTGAAATTAAGATAATAATAGATGCAGCTATTGAAAAAGTTTTTCTTCGTTTATCAATAAAAGTTATTAGACTAATTCTGTATTTATCAGAAGTAATTTTACTTAAACTTTCTCTAAGTTCAATAACATCATTTTCCGAAATGGCCTCATTTAAGCTTTTTCTAAATAAAAATTCTTTTTTAAGATCGGAATCCTCTGATAGTTGTTTTTCAAACTTCTTGATTTCTCCAACCGACATGTCGTTCATTAAATACTTCTCTATCAAATCAAATTTATTCTCCATCACTCCCATTATAATTCGGATCACTTTTTATGTATCTAACAAGCTGCTCTTTACATTTATATTTTTTTGTCTTAATGTATTGTAAACTATCAATTCCTAATTCTTCAGCTATTTCTTTTAATGGTACTTTCTTTAAATATAATTGCAACAATGTCTGACAATCTTTACCCAATCTTTTAAAATGAAATTGATATAACTTATACTCTTCATTTTTTTGATATTCATCAGTACTTACTTCAGAAACATCTTCGTATTCAAGGTAAATCTTTTGCTGCTCAATATTATCTTTATTTTTTGATAGCTGTTTTATCCAGATAAACCTACAAACAGAATATATATATGATTTAAACGAAGAAGTAAGCTCAAATGTTCCTTCTTTAATTTTTCTGTAGATTATTATGATACCTTCCTGGAAAACGTCCTTTGCGTCTTGCTCAGTACCGTTATTTTCAATAACAAGTCGTTTAATTGTTGGGAAATAATCGGCATACAAACTCTTAAGAATTGTTTTATCCTGATTACGAATGCCTTCTATTAATTTTAATCTCCCCGAATTATTCAAATTGTTTAAGAATTTGCAGTTTTATTTCTACCAAATCTAAAAAAATTACTGATCAAATTAAAAATAAAAAAAGGTCGCATAACGATACGACCTTTAAATTAGATACTTAAAATTTTTAAATCGAATATAAATACTTTACAATAGTTTTATCTAAAACAACTAAAATAATTACTCCGATAATCGCTATAAGGATATATGGAGACAAGCTTAATTCATTAAATAAATTGGAGAAAAATCCTATGAAAACTTTAAAAAATCCCGGAGTTTCAACTGAGCTAAAATTGAATCCGTTTTCTACAAAATAATAAATAGAATAACCAAGAATCATTATCCCAATTGCCATAAACAACCAAATATTACTTTGTTTATCATCCTTTGAAACAAAGTTAAGCTTAACTGAAGGATCTTTTAATATCCGGCTCATTACATTTTTTGTGAAGTCTACATTAGGTTGCTCAAGGCCTCCTTTTTTAACTAATTCACGGGTGTAATTATCAATATTTAATTTTTTATTGTTCATAATATTGCATTTACTTCTTCCTTTAAAATACCTTTTAACTCATCGTAAAATCGTTTTCGAGCGCGATATAATTTTACTTTTACGTTAGAGATTGACAGTTGAGTTATTTCACTTATTTCCTCAATTGAACTTTCTTCCAAATAATATAAAGTGATCATTAATGAATCATCATCCTTTAATTGCTCAATTGCTAGTTTTATATAAAATTTTTGCTCGTTTCTTTTTAATTCACTAATAGCATCATAAGAAGATAACACTTCGCTTTCTGGTATATTCCCATTATCAATATCAGCAAGCTCAATTTGTTTCTTTCGTAATTTTGAAATTGCTCCATTATACGTTATCCTGTACAACCATGTTGAAAATTTCGATTCAAATTTAAAATTTTTCAATGAACTAAATGCTTTTACAAAAGTGTCTTGAGCTAACTCTTCTGCATCCTCAGGATTTTTCAACATTCTTAGTGCTATTGTGTATACCAAACCTTTATGTTTGTCAACTAAAGAACTAAAAGCGCTAACATTGCCCTGTAAAACGCGCTCAATATAATATTTATCTTCTTTCAATCCTTTTCTTTTTTACTATGACGCAAAAATTTAAATCAGGTTACAGTTTATTAGCAAAACAATTTACAATATTTTTTTTGATCAAGGTGTAACCCAAATTAAAAACATGGCGTCATAGCAATAAAACAATGTTAAATTAAAACAAATAATTATGGACGATTTAGGATTTTTAGTAGGAATAGCATTTTTTGCAGTAGTTTATGGAATATTTCATTTATTCGTAAGAAGAAAAGAAAGAATAGCTTTAATAGAAAAGGGTGTTACTGCAGCAGTATTTAACAGCGAGTCGAATGTATCACCGAGCTTAAAGTATGGTATTTTCTGTATTGGAATAGCAATTGGTTTTTTAATGGGTGAAATTTTAGCCGAATTTACTCATTTAAATGAGGGTATTGCATACTTATCAATGATATTCTTGTTTGGAGGTATTGGACTTGTTATATACTATTTTATTGCAAAAAAACATGTTCGCAAAGAATAGATACAACAAAAAAAAAGCGGCTTAATTAAGCCGCTTTTTTATTCTGTTTTTTTTAATATCATCTTCATTATTGCGTTCTGACATACTGGACAAAAGCCTTCGGCTGTATTGGTTTTCATTCTACAATCAATAAACGGACTATACATTCCTTTATTTACATAGCCTCCACCTTCGTATACACCAATTGTGTTTTTAAATTGTTCTTCTCTTGGAGTTGGAATTGGAGTTTCTTCACTTAACATTGACTTCCATTTTCGATCAAACTCAACTTGAGTTGTTAAATTTGGTTGCCACGGCTCAATTTCAAGATTAAAAAATTCATTATATCCTGTCGATGAATTATAATACTCATCACCTAATCCTGCAAACGAATGCCCTAATTCATGAATAAATACTTCGTTCGATAATGCATTATCTACAGTTGAAATGCAGTAATGATTATAAATTCCTCCACCACCATATTTTTCTGAATTTACAAGTATGCAAATGTCATCATACGGAACAAGAGAAGCCGCATCTTTCACTGCAAAGAAATCTTCTGTTGTCAGATATCGCTCGCTACCAAAAGTATAAAAATTACTATTCAAAATGGTATTCTTAAAGATATCCTCGCCCGGAATATCTGTACCAGATTCTTTGGATTCAGATTTTACAAGCCAGATGTTAAAACTATCCTTTACAGAATTGTAAGGTTTAAAAGAAAACATATAATCAATTATTCTTTGTGCGTCATCTTCAAATTTCCCTATTTCGTCTGCAGTATAACCTTCTGCTAAAAATACCAAATCAACTTTGGTTGAAGGATCACCACTATCAAGAATTTTATAGTATGGAAACTGAGCTATTTCAGGATTAATGGAGTATTGTTTAGGTTTAATCTCATGGCTAAAAATTTCTTCAAATTTACCATCCTTATTTCTACTATAAATCTTACAGGCAACTGGTTTTTGAGGTAATGGAAATGAAATTGATTGCGGAAATTCCTTATAAACAGAATCGGCTTCAAGTGTAGTTTGCCACTCTTCAAATAAAGTACAAAAACCCTGCGAATAAATTAATTCCTCTGTTTTTAAATCAATAATTTCAAATTTATACTCGCCATATTTAAGTTCATCTTTTAAGTTAACTTTTGAACCGCCCCAAAATGCTTCCTTTGTAATTTTCACTAAATTAATCTCTTCATTCTCTGCATTTCCATTAAATTTAAAATCAACACGCATTGATTGATCTTCAAAATGCTTTTCAAAATTTGTTTGCGTTATACATGACTGACTTATAAATATCACCAGAAAAAATATTACATATCTCATAACTAAATTTTTTAATTTGTTAAATTTACAAAATATCACGAATCGAAACATAAATTAGACTATGAATTCAAATCTTGGATTAAAACTAAAAGAAATACTTCTTAATTGGGGTTTATCGGAACAATATGCAACTCTGATTAAAGCTACAGTAATTATTATACTTATACTTTTATTATCCGTTCTGGTTTATTTAATTACTAATAAAGTAATATTCAGAATTCTTAAAAACCTAATAAAACGTACCAAACATGCATGGGATGATATGTTATTCCAAGAAAAGGTTTTTAAGCGTTTATCGCATTTAGCTCCTGCAATAGTAATATACTTTTATGCAAAAATTGGCTTAGCTGATTTCCCTAATGCTGCATCAATTGTTCAATCTGCTACTTATATTTATATGATTTTGACAGGCATGTTAGTATTAGATGCATTCCTAAATGCTATGCATGAAGCATATCTGACTCTCCCAATTTCAAAAGAAAGACCCATAAAAGGATATATTCAAAGTGTTAAAATCTTTATATATGCTTTCGGAGTAATTATTATTCTATCTGTTATTCTTGGAAAATCTCCTGCTACTTTATTAGCAAGTTTAGGAGCAATTGCTGCTATTTTAATATTAGTATTTAAAGATACTATTTTGGGTTTTGTATCGGGGATTCAGCTTTCTGCCAACAAAATGGTTAAGCCTGGCGATTGGATAACAATGCCTTCAAAAAATGCAGACGGTACGGTTATTGAAATAACATTAAATACAGTGAAAATCCAGAATTTTGATAAAACCATTGTTACCGTCCCTACTTATTCCTTGATTTCTGAATCTTTTCAGAATTGGAAAGGAATGGAAGAATCAGGAGGAAGGCGCATTGCACGTTCTATTCACATTGATTTAAAAAGTGTAAAATTCTGTGATCATGAAATGCTTGAAAAATTTAAAAAAATTAAATTAATTCAGGATTATATACTTAAAATACAGGCTGAAATTGAAGACTATAATAAAAATTTGGAGGTTGACGATAATGATAGAGTAAGCAGAAGAAACTTAACAAATATTGGAGTTTTTAGGAAATATATTGAGATTTATCTTGAGAATCATCCAAAAATTCATGGAGAAGGATCTAATTACACATTAATTGTACGTCATTTGCAACCAACAGAAAATGGATTACCAATTCAGGTATATGCATTTAGTAAAGATCAAGCCTGGGAAAAATATGAAGAAGTTCAAGCCAATATTTTTGATCATATATTCGCAGTTGTTCCTGAGTTCGAGCTTCGAGTTTTTCAAAATCCAAGTGGATATGACTTTATGAGGTTAACAAATAATACTCAATAGTATGAATGAAAGACTATTATTTACAATCATTGTTCTTTTTGCTTCATTTCAAATATGCACAGCGCAGAAAGTTTATTCCGTAAGCTATGATTATCAGGCTGATGTGAAAGTTTTTGTAACTAACTATGATTATCAGGCAGACCTTTTAGTTTATAAAGTAAAATACGATTATCAAGCAAAAGATAATAAGGGCTTATGGTATTTCACAGATCATGATTATCAAGCAAGTAAAAAAGTTTTTTTTACAGACTATGATTATCAAGCTGATTTAAAAATCTGTTTTGTTGATTATGATTATCAGGCTGGCTGGAAAAATGCAGAAAAGAAACATTTATTTTTTTAAAACGTAAGTAAAGTAATTACATAGTTTTAGCATTTATCTAAAAATGTGTTTAATACATATCTATGTCCGCAGATAGCAATCAAAATAAAGTACAGCATGAATTGAATCTTACTGAAGAAGATACCAGTTCAATAAATAAGGAGTTAAATGAGATTCTAAAAAAATCTCAAGAGGAAAAAGAACTGCTTGCTAAGAAGATTGCTAATCTAGAAAATGCACAGGACATTATTTTTGAGCAATTTCGTGAACTCGAAATACAACGATTAAGTATTGATAAACAGCAGAAAAAACTTGAAGAAGCAAGTGAAAAATTCCGTGGAAGAACAATTGATTTGTTTGGTAAATTAGTTGATCTAAAGAAAGCAAAAAAGACTATTAGCCTACAAAATGACAAACTTGGGAAGCAACAGAAAGAGATCGAAGAACATCAGGAATTACTTGAAAAATCTAGTGCTAAATTCAGAGAAAGAACTATTGAACTCTTTGGAAAAATGATTGACCTGAAGAAGGCTAAAAAGACAATTAGCATTCAAAAAGAGGAACTTGAAGTACATAGAGAAAAACTAAAAGATCTAAATGCAAGTAAAGACAGATTCTTCTCGATAATTGCACACGATTTACGTAATCCTATTGCAGGTTTTCTTAATCTTACTGAAGTTTTATCGAATAATTTTGAAATATTTTCCGAAGATGAAAGCAAAGAGTTTATTGATGTAATGAATCAAGCTTCAAAACAGCTTTATAATCTTTTAGAAAATTTACTTCAATGGTCAAGAGCTCAAACAGGCAGTATTTCTTTTAATCCAAAACCTGTTTTGGTTAAATCCTTGTTTGAAAATACTATTGACAACTTAATGGTTAATTTAGAAAGCAAAAAAATAAATATTAGCATCAAAGTTGAAAAAGAAACTGAAGTTTTTGTTGATGAAGATATGATTTCAACAGTTTTTAGAAATCTTTTAAGCAATGCTATTAAATTCTCCCATTCGGGCGAAACTATTTCAATTAGATGCTCAGATGAAGGAGAATTTGTAAAAATTTCTGTTATAGATAATGGAGTAGGAATAAATAAAATTGATCAAGAGAAATTATTCAAGATTGATCAGCACGTAACTACACAAGGCACTTCAGAAGAAAAAGGTTCTGGTCTAGGCCTTATTCTATGTAAAGAATTTATCGAAAAAAATAATGGGGAAATCTGGGTTGATAGCGAGATAAATAAAGGTTCATCTTTCAACTTTACACTTCCAAAGAAATAAACTCATTATTTATTGTAAAAGAAAGATCCTTGCTAATTTCCAAGCTCTAACTGATTTTTGACTAGATTATAATAAGCACCTTTTTTATCAATTAAGGAATTATGCTCTCCAATTTCGATCATCTCCCCTTTTTCTAATACAATAATCTGGTCGGCGTTTTTTACTGTACTCAGTCTGTGTGCAACAATAACCACTGTTTTATTTTCGAGAAACTCATTCAAATTATCCATTATGATTTTCTCATTATTAGCATCAAGTGCATTTGTAGCTTCATCAAAAAATAGAAATTCGGGATTTTTATATACTAAACGAGCGATTAGTACTCTTTGTTTTTGTCCTTGACTTAATTGCCTACCTTCTTCTCCTATTTTTGTTTTAAAGCCGAGAGGCAAATCATTTATAAACTCCTTTAAATTAGCGACTTTAACTGCATATCTCAATCTATCATGATTTATAATCTCATCATTACCTGCTATATTTTGTGCAACAGATTCAGAATAAATATATCCATCTTGCATTACTGCTCCACATTTTGAACGCCACCAGTTAAAATTAAAATCTTGTAACAATAAATTATTTACTAGAATTCTACCTTTTTGTGTTTTATAAAAAGCTAATAGCAATTTTACTAAAGTAGTTTTGCCGCTTCCACTTGTGCCAACAATTGCAGTTGTTTTATTAGTAGGAATAGTAAGATTAATTTCGTTTAAAGCATAAAAATCAGATCCTTCGTATTTAAATGACACATTTTCTAATTTTAAATCAGGATTTTTAGGCAATACCTTTAATTTTCTCTCAAAAGATTTTTCCTCATCCTCTTTTTCATGTATTTCGCTTAAACGATCTAAACTAATTTTAGCATCCTGAGCTGAATTTAAAAACAAAATAAACTCTTCTAATGGACTATTTAATTGTCCTATTATATACTGGACAGCAATCATCATACCTAGAGTCATGTTTCCATCAATCACAGCAAATGCAGTTATTCCCGTAACAATTATATTCTTAATTTCATTTATTAAATCACCTCCAAAATGCTGATATTGATACAAATTCAATCGTTTTATATTAGTATAAAACATACTTACCTGAATTCGCTCCCATTCACTTCTTTTTTGTTTTTCTCGTCCATTTAGTCTTATATCATTAATTCCCTGAATAATCTGAACAACTTTACTTTGATTATTTGAAAAATGTTCAAATAGCTTGTAATCAATACTCTTTCTTTTTTTCATAAAAAGCAAGATCCAAATAATATATAAACCACTTCCAAGAATAAAAAACAGAAATACATAGATGTTATAAACAGCCAATAAAATTCCAAAAACTAAAAAATTAAATAATGAAAAAACGATTGTTAAAGTATCAGAAGCTAAAAACCGTTCTATTCTATCATGATCATTAATTCTTTGTAGAATATCTCCAAGCACTTTTGAATCAAAAAATCCTAAAGGCAGTTTCATTAATTTTAAAAGGAAATCGGATATTAAGGATATACTTATTCGTGAATTTACGTGCAATAAAATCCATAACCTTATAAATTCTACCGATGATTTACTTAAATAAATTATTAGTTGCCCGGCTAAGGCTAAAATTATAAAATTGTAGTTATTATTATTTATTCCGACATCAACAACAGATTGAGCAATTAGCGGAATTAGCATTTGCAACCCACTAACTAAAAACAAACCAAAGATTAGTTGATATAAGAATTTCTTATATTGAATTATATATGAGAATAAATATCTAAAACCAAATTTCTGCTTTTTGGTTTCGTCAACTCGTAAAAAATCTACGGTAGGTTCACAATATAAACATTCTCCCTTTTTATTCTCTATTTGCCACGCCTGAAGAAATTCTTCTTTTGAATAAATTACATATCCCAGTGCTGGATCAGCAATATAATATTTTGAGTTTTTTATTTTGTATAAAACAACAAACTTACCTTGTTTCCAATGAATTATACACGGCAAGATGTTTTCTTTTTTTATTAAATCATACTTTATTCTTGTCTTACTGCATTTAAATTTGAATATTTCTTCATCCTTTTCTAAATCGTGTAAAGAATTATATGAAAGCCAATCGGTATTTTCTTTTAAGTTTTTTATACTTACAGGTTTCCCATAAAATTTCGACAGCATTTGTATACAACACAGTGCTGAGTCATTCTTATCAAATTGTAAAATTAATGGAAACTTCATTTATTAATTGTTGGTAGTCTTTTGTTTTTCTATTTCTAAAAGCAGTTTTTGGTACCACTCTCTCCCAAATTTTCTAATTAATGAATCTTTAGCAAATTCATATACTAGAATTTCTTTTTCTTTTCCATTTTCAAATGCCGATTTACAGATATCCCATTTGTGTAAACTCAAAACATCAAAATCTTTATATTCCTGATATTTTATTGGATATAAATGACACGATAGTGGTTTATTGAAGGTAATTTTATTGTCTCTATTTGATTTTTCAATTGCACAATAAAGAAGTGATCCTTCATAATATCCAAATACACATTCTGATGTGTTTTGTAAAAGAATTACTAATCTGCCTATAGGATCGTAGTCCCAAACTTTATTCCCATTTTCTTCAATAGATTTTATAGCTTTTTCAGACATATTTTCGGCAATCAATCCAAAATTTGCATGAAATTCGTCAACCTCGCTCACAGTTACTCCTGCACCTGAATCTCCACACCTGCAACATGTTCCATTACATTTATCTATATCACAAGCAAAATAAGTACTAATAATTTCGTCGGATACAACAACATTTTCAACTACGATCATGATTTTCTACTTATAAAAAAACAGCTTTGTATAAAAAAGCTGTTTTAATTTTTTAACCAATCTTTTTAATTGTTACCACCTTAAGGCTTCTTTATAACAATTGTAGTTGGTGGTTTTGGTCGATCAAATTTTTCCTTAGCCATTTTCTTAGGTTATTAAATTAGGCATACTCTTTTTCGGATTTTCTGCTATCTCCATTCTGTCCGTTAAAGATAAATAAATAAAAAAAACATCCAAAAAAATCAATCTTCATTATTGACGAAGTTTCATAAAAAATTGACTATCTACTTAAAAATAAGTGTGAAAGAATAATTTATTCACTGATAATTTTAATGATTTACATTAAAAACAACTTTAAGTATAGGAAGAATTAATTTTAAACCATCCTTTGTTTAACCGCTTCGTACATCATTATCGAAGCAGCTACTGAAACATTAAGCGATTCTATTTCACCTAAAATTGGAATTTTAACCATCTGATCAGCTATTCTTAGGTATTCCATATCGACACCTTTATCCTCTGCTCCCATTAAAATGGCTGTTGGTATTGAGAAATCAGTTTTATAGTACAATTCACTTGCTTTCTCTGTTGAAGCAACAATTTGTATTCCGCTTTCTTGCAAAAACTTAATAGTTTGAAGCAAATTTTTAACTCTACACACCGGCATTTTAAGCAATGCTCCTGCTGAAGTTTTTACAGCATCGCCTGAAATTTGTGCTGATCCTTTTTCTGGAATAATAATCGCATCAACATTAGCACATTCTGCAGTTCTTGTTATAGCTCCGAAATTTCGAACATCGGTAACTTTATCAAGAATAATAAACAATGGATTTTTTCCAGACTCAAATAACGAAGGTAGAATGTTTTCAATATTCTGAAACTCAATAGGAGAAATAAATGCTAAAACACCTTGGTGATTTTTCATTGTTATCCTATTAATTTTTTCATTAGGAACATACTGAAAAGAAACTTGATGCTCTTTCACTAAGGGCATTAGCTCTTGAATTAATTCACCCTGAAGACCACTACGGATCATTAATTTATCAATTTGCTTTCCTGCTTTTATTGCCTCAATTACAGCACGAATTCCGAAAATAAACTCCTTATCTTGTTTCATAATTTAATTTTGATAATAAAAAACTTCACCACTATTCCACAGCTTAACTGCCTCTTCCCAATCCCAACCTGTAGTTTTAATTTTATCTCGTTCTAAAACGTAATGGTTAAGACTAAAAAGATTTTTTTTATACTTGAACGAGAAACTAATTCCTGGACCAATTGATGTTGGATTATAAATCCATCTTTCCACATCTCCTGCCTTATACAAATAATCAGGTAATCCATAAACAATATATATCATTCCTCGATCTGTTTGCCAACCTTCTTTGAACGAAGTAAAATACATATTTGCAAACGTAAGCCTTCTATAGTATTCTTTTAATAATTCTCTTGATTTATTTACATTGTTGGTTCTCTCAAGCCAAAATTCATCAACTGCAAGTTTGGTTAATTTACCTGTTGTATCATTCTCGGGAATTAATTCATTATTTCCTAGATACTTTAATGGTTTAAACAACTGATCTGGAGTTTGTACAATCGGAAATCCAGTTCTAAAATTATAAAGTGCTATACCATTTACAGGTTTTTCTTCTGATGTAAAATAATACACTCCTTCTTTTGTGAAGTTTTCATATTCGATGGAATCTAAATGACAAACCCAAACAGTATCGGTATTCGAAAAATTCTCTGCCAATGTATCTTTTATATGAGGTGGTTCCGGGATATATTCATCCTTCTTAAAATAGAATACATTCAAATCTTCGAAGGTCTTTTTATAGTGCTTTATTCCAAACGGAATTCCTCTTTTAATAAAATGATTCGTTAAATAATCCTGATTATTTACATTAAAAATTATAAAGTCTTGCGAATTTATTTCCTTACTTCTAGAAATTCTATAAAATGTAAATTGCCTGCTGTCTCTATTCTGATCTTTATTAATTATCTCCAATAAATAATCTTTCCCTTTAACAGCATTCACCGGAATTTCAAATGTATAAAAGAGTTTCTCAGAATTCTTTTCAATCTTATATGTAGTCGTTAAGCTATCAATAAGTTCTTGTTTATTATCGAGATCATATAAATTATATTTTATTAAAACCCTTGCTAACAATTTATTTTCATTGTTTGCTTTATTGTATAGCAATTCCTTTGCATAAACTTTCTCAACAATCAAAGAGCTTGAATCTGATATATTATAAACTGCTGTTTCAGGATGTATTGAAGTACTTGCCGGATTATAGATTCTTTGAAGATTTCGTGGCACAGTTCTTTTTTCAAAAATCTTGCAACTCCCAATTAAAAGAATAAAAACTAAAAGAAATAAATATTTGTATTTGACTAACATAAATAATAATCTAACTGAATATAAAGATACTCAATTTCTCTGTTGTTTCAATTCATCCAATTTTTCTGTGAGGTCTTCCCATTTTTTCATTTCAGTATCAAGTTCATTTTTAAAGTCATCATACTTAATAAATAAACTGTCTTCCATTTTATCGGGATCAGATAAAACTTCGCTGAGATCATTAATTTCAAGTTCTAATTTTTCAATACGCGTTTCACTTTCAGATACTAAATTCTGTGCTTTTCTTACCTTTTTAACAAACTCTTTTCGCTCAAGATAACTTTGTTTGTTTTCAGAAACAGCATTTGTTTTCTTAGCTAAAGAAAGTTTCTCTTTCTTTTCAAGTTCTTTTAAATTCTCAAGCTTTCGTTTTCTTAAGAAATTATAAATACCGCCAATATGCTCTCTTATATTTTTATCTCTGAATTCGTATACTTTTTCAACCAAATCATCTAAGAATTCCCGGTCGTGCGATACAATTAATAAAGTACCTTCAAATGCTTTTAAAGCCTTTTTAAGAATATCTTTTGAGCGCATATCAAGGTGATTTGTAGGCTCATCAAGAACAAGTAAATTATATGGTTTTAAAAGTAGTTTTGCCATTGCCAGTCTGGATCGTTCTCCTCCCGATAATACCTTAACCTTTTTGTCAATATCTTCCCCACTAAATAAAAATGCTCCAAGAATATCTCTTATTTTAAGTCTTACATCACCTACTGCAATATCGTCAATTGTCTGAAAAACCGTTTTTTTCTCATCTAAAAGTTCATCCTGATTCTGTGCAAAATATCCGACTGAAACATTGTGACCAATTTTTAACTCACCAGAATAATCCAAATCACCAACAATAATTCTCGAAAGCGTGGTTTTTCCTTCCCCATTACGACCAACAAATGCAATTTTTTCACCTCTGACTACAGTAAGATCAATATCTTTAAAAACAGTAAGATCTCCATAATTCTTGGTTATACTGCTTGTTTTAACAACCAAATCCCCAGCTCGAGGTGCAGGAGGGAATTTTATATTCATCGATGCTTTATCTTCTTCTTCAATCTCCAGTCGATCTAATCTTTCAAGCGATTTTATTCTCGACTGAACTTGCACTGCTTTTGTTGCTTTGTATCTGAATCGCTCAATAAAATCTTCTGTTTCCTCAATCTGCTTTTGCTGATTTCTGTATGCAGCAGCTTGCTGTTCTCTTCTTTCTTTTCTGAGTACAACATATTTGGAATATGGAACATTATAATCATTGATTTTACCCAAAGAAATCTCTACTGTTCGTTTTGTGATATTATCCAGAAATGCTCTATCATGTGAGATTAAGACCACTGCTCCAGGATAATCTTTTAGAAAATCTTCAAACCACTGAATAGCTTCAATATCCAAATGGTTTGTAGGCTCATCGAGTAATAATACAGTTGGTTTCTGAAGCAGAATTTTTGCCAATTCTATTCTCATTCTCCAGCCACCACTAAACTCAGATGTTTGTCTTTCAAAATCGCTTGTTTTGAATCCTAAGCCTAACAAAGTTTGTTCAATTTCAGCTTCAACTGATCCGCCGCCAAGAATATGATATCTGTCGCTTGCTTCTGTTAAATCGTGTATTAATTTTAGATATTCTTCAGATTCATAATCTGTGCGAGATGCCAGTTGAATATTTATTTCTTTTATTTTTTCATCTAGACTTAATACTTCAGAAAAAGCTTCGCGGGCTTCATTAAAAACAGTCTTAGAATCTGCACAGATCATATTTTGTGGCAAATAACCCAAACTAATATTTGAAGGAATAGTTACGACTCCTTTAGTAGCAGGTTGAATACCCATAAAAACTTTTAATAAAGTTGATTTCCCTGCTCCATTTTTACCAACAAGACCAATGCGATCTTTTGGGTTTATTACAAAAGATACATCGTTAAATAAAAGAAATCCTCCAAATTCAATTGTTAATTGATCAACAGAAATCATATAATGAAATTATAATTTCCCGCAAAGATAAAATTATAAGATAAATAGCCTTCATTTTTACTTGTTAATTCTAGAGGTAAATAAAATTTATTAAGTATAATAAAAATGAAATTTCAAATTCCAAATTATAAATTTCAAATAAGTATCAAAACACAATACAAAATTCCTCAAACCAATTTATTTTTAAGTTTCTTGGGATTATTTTTTAGTTTTTAATCTCTGTTATTATATGATTATAAAGTTAATTGGCAAATTCTCTCATATACAAAAACAAAACTATCTTATTGAGTTACAATTTTACTGTTTTACCTGAAACCATTAAACTTTAATTATATCTTTGCAAAAATTAAAATAATTTGCTGTGGGAAGAAATAAAAAACCATTACCACTTATTGAAAATGTGGAAATTACAAACGTTGCTGCCGAAGGAAAAGCAATTGCAAAAATTGATAACAAAGTAATATTTATTACCCAAACAGTTCCTGGTGATATTGTAGATATTCAGGTAACAAAGAAAAGAAAAAGTTATTTGGAAGCTGTTCCAGTTAAATTCCATAAATACTCGGATATTAGAACTGAACCAGTTTGCGAGCACTTTGGTGTTTGTGGTGGTTGTAAGTGGCAAAATCTTCCTTATACCGAACAGCTTAAATATAAACACCAACAGGTTATAGATAATCTTCAAAGAATAGCAAAAGTTGAACTACCTGAAATAGACTATATATTACCATCTGACAATACAACCTTTTACAGAAATAAACTAGAATATACATTCTCAAACAAACGATGGCTTACAAAAGAAGAAATAAACACATCGGAAACTTTACAGCAAAATGACGCATTAGGTTTTCATGTTCCACGAATATGGGATAAAGTTGTAAATATTAACAAATGTCATTTACAAAAAGACCCTTCAAATGCTATTCGACTGGAAGTAAAAAAATATGCCGACGAAAACAATTATTCTTATTTTGATTTAAGAAAACAAGAAGGATTATTAAGAAATCTTATAATAAGAACTTCAACAACAGGTGAATTAATGACTATTGTTGTGTTTTATAAAAATGATAAAACTAAAATTGAGGCCTTACTAAATCACCTTTCTGAGATTTTTCCTGAAATAAGCTCTTTAATGTATATTGTAAATTCTAAAGCAAACGATTCAATTACCGATCAGGAAGTTCTTCTTTTTAAGGGGAATAATCATATTTATGAACAAATGGAGGACCTTAAATTTAGGATTGGACCAAAATCATTTTATCAGACTAATTCTGAACAAGCATATAAACTTTATTCCAAGACAAGAGAATTTGCTGGACTAACTGGAAATGAGACAGTTTACGATTTATACACCGGAACTGGTACTATAGCAAATTTTGTAGCTAAAGAAGCTAGAAAGGTTGTGGGTATTGAATATGTGCCTGATGCAATTGAAGATGCAAAATTAAACTCTGAAATCAATAGCATTAAAAACACGAGTTTTTATGCTGGTGATATGAAAGCAATTCTAAATGAAGATTTCTTTGAAGAAAATGGTTCTCCGGATGTAATTATTACTGATCCACCCCGAGCAGGAATGCACCCCGATGTTGTTGAAACAATAATAAAGGCAAATCCTGAAAAGATTGTTTATGTTAGTTGCAATCCTGCAACACAAGCGAGAGATATTGAGCAATTTGACAGAAAGTATAAAGTAACAAAAGTTCAACCTGTTGATATGTTTCCACATACTTATCACGTAGAAAATATTGTTCTCTTAGAAAAAAAATAATATCTTTTTTAAGCAAGTAAATTTTAAGCTCAATAAAACGTTATAAGCCAATATATCATTACTTTCTGGTTTGATTATTAATATTATTTATTTAAATTAGCTGTTCCATTGCTGGAATAAAACTATTTAACACTCTAAATCCAATCCAGCATTATTTATTATAAGAAGAATAATGACACAGGACATATCAGATTCTGAAGATAAAATACAATATAGTTATACAGATTTACTTTTCGGAAATAGAAATGAATTTAGTCTCGAGCATAGGTTTTTTAATTCTGTAAGTCTTTTTTCTGCTCTAGCTGCGTGTTTTGCAAGTATTACCAATATTGCTTTACACCTCGATATTAAACTCACACTATTTACTCTGTTTTCTACAGTAATATTATTCAGCTTCTATTATTTATCCAGAAAAAAAAGAGCTTATAAACCATTAGTAACACCTTTTATAATATATTCGTTAATTGTATTATCAACAGTTTGGTTTTTTAATGCAGGCTCTGAAGGTCCTGTAGTATTTGTTTATTTAGTGGGACTAGTAATTTTTGTGATAATAACTGAAGGTCGTACTAGAATAATTGTTATTTCTTTTTTTTTATTAAATCTTATTCTTCTTTTTGTACTTGAAAAAAAATTCGCAAATTTAGTAACACCATATGAAAGTGAGTTAATTAAATTTTATGATGTTGCAATAACATTCTTATTTTCTTTTGTGCTGATTTATTTTGTTGTGTCCATATTAGTAAAAAGTTACCGCGAAGAAAAATCTATTTCAATTCAGCAAAAAAACGAACTTGTATTTCAAAAGAAGCAAATTACAGACAGCATTCAATATGCTAAGAGTTTACAAAATGGGCTTCTTCCGGATTTAAAAATTATAAAAAGGATTCTTCCAAAACATTTCATATTTTATAAACCTAAAGATATTGTAAGCGGAGATTTTTACTGGATTAAAAAAGTTAATGATTTAACACTTATTGCTGCCGCTGACTGCACAGGACATGGTGTTCCCGGTGCTTTTATGAGTGTCCTCGGAATTTCATTATTAAATGAAATTGTAAGAAGAAAGGAAATAAAAAGGGCAAATCAAGCATTAGAAGTTCTACGTTACGATTTAAAGGAAAGTCTGAATCAAACAGAAGGAGATTATTCAAACAATAGCGGAATGGATATTGCTTTTTGTGTAATTGATTATAAGAAAAAAATATTAGAATACTCAGGAGCTAATACTCCTTTATATTTAATTAGAGATAATAAGCTAATCGAATATAAACCAACCCGAAATCCGATAGGAATAACACCAATTGAAATACCTTTTCAGAATAATGAAATAGAATTTGAACTCGGAGATGTTTTCTATTTATTTTCAGATGGTTTTACTGATCAATTCGGTGGTGATGAAGGTAAAAAATACCGCTCACGCCGATTCAAACACTTTTTACTTGAAATTCACAAAAAACCGCTTGAAATTCAAAAAGACCTACTTGAACTGAATCTAAAAATCTGGATGGGAAGAAAACATGAACAGATTGATGATATTATGGTTTTTGGGTTTAAACCAGAATGACCTTCACTTTATCAAATCATTAAAACAAGAAAAAAAAATTAGCTGTTTTGCACATTAAATTGTGCCTTTAGCAATTAGCTATTTGCTATTAGCAATATTAACAACTAACAGCAAATATCTAAAATCTTAAATTAGAGATAAGTGGCAGAAATACCTGTAAATTCTTATAAGTATAACACTAGATCTATCCTAAATTATTATACTTTTTCAGGAATTTTTACATCTGGATTTTCAACTTTAAATCGAACCCAATAATCTTTTATAGTAGTTCGAACTTCTCTGTGTAATAACAATATCCCAAATAAATTAGGAATAGCCATAAATACAACCGTTAATAATGATAAGTTCCATATTATTGTTGTATCGGTAAATCCTGCGAAGAAAAATCCTACAACATAAAGCAATCTATAATAAACAACATATTTGGCTCCAAACAAAAATGTAACAGATCTGTCGCCATAATATGACCATGATATAGCTGTGGAGAAAGCAAATAGTAACAATCCTATCGAAACAATGTATTTACCCCACTCACCAAAGAAGCTTCTTGTAAATGCCTTAGCAGTTAAAGGAGCACTATGAATTAGCGACTCACCTTGAAGAATAACATCCTGCCCTCCATTATTAATTTTTCCGTCTTCAACAACTACAGCTCCACTATATAGTTCATCTTCTTGGTAAACTTTTATATTCTCAGCGATCGAACGTGCATGAATAATTGTTAATTCATTTTGGATTTCGCCTTCAACTATTTCAAGTTCTCCACTAAATAATGGTAATGGATTCTCATTTAGCAAATGGTTTGATAAAGCTTTTTGGTCTTGTTCAATATCACCATTATATGTATCAGCAAAAACAATTACATCTGTATTTGAGAATTGATTATCGAATTTTTCATTCCATACACCTGAAGATAAGAGAACCAAACCTGTTATTGTACATATTATAATTGTATCAATAAATGGTTCTAAGATAGCAACTAATCCTTCAGATACTGGTTCGTGTGCTTTTGCTGCAGCGTGAGCAATAGGTGCAGAACCCTGTCCTGCTTCATTAGAAAACAATCCACGATTTACACCCTGATTAAACATAAATGCAAAGCTCGCCCCTAAAAATCCTCCTACAGCAGCTTGTCCTGAGAATATGTTAGAAAAGATTGCTCCAAAAGATGGAATAATATTCTCATAGTTAGTAATAATTACAGCAAAAGCTCCAATTAAATATATAAGTGCCATCCCTGGTACAAGACGTTCAGTTACTTTTGCAATTCTTTTTATTCCTCCTATAATTACAAATCCTAATAAAACAGCTAATACTGCTCCGGTAATTATACGATCAATACCAAAAGTTGCCAAAATAGAGTCGGTAATACTGTTTATCTGAGGCATGCTTCCTGATCCGAAAGAAGATAAAATTGTAGCTGCAGCGAAAAAGATTCCTAACCATTTACCAGTTTTAATAACTTTTCCGTTTTTTAAATTTAGATTTAGTCTTTTCTTCATGTAATACATTGGACCACCAGCAACCATTCCCTTTTCATCAAAATCTCTATATTTATGAGATAATGTAACCTCCACAAACTTGGTACACATCCCAAAAAAAGCAGTTACCAACATCCAAAATAAAGCAGCAGGACCACCCATGAAAATTGCAAATGCAACACCAGCAATATTTCCTGTTCCTACAGTTCCCGACAAGGCTGTTGTTAATGCCTGAAAGTGAGAAGTATCTCCTTTGTCTTCTTTTTTATCAAATTTCCCTTTTACAATTTTTATTGCATGTTTAAAATATCTTAACTGCGGGAATTTTAAATAAAGGGTAAAGAAAAATCCTGTACCAATTAAAAAGAATACGAACCACGGATGACCTCCTAATATACTGTGCAGGTTCTGAAAGAAATCGTTAACTTGTTGCATATTGTCTATTTTTTATTTCGTTTTTTCAAAGCTTAACAAATGTAATAATATTTGATAAAGTTCAAAATTTAGGTTTTAATTCTGTTTGGATTCATTTTTCATAAAAGGGTTTAATCACGTTTATTATTCAAATTTTCATATTTGTGAAGAACTAATATGGATTGAATATTTAATGAAATAACTATACTATTCTTCAAAAAACATTTAAATGCAATATTATTAATAAGAAGTGTAAAAAAAACCCGGAATAATTATTCCGGGCACATCTAACAATAATAATCCTAATCTAAACCCTATTTAGGAACTTTAATTTTTTCTTCTTTTGTTACACCAGAAACCACTTCTATACTAATTCCATCTGAAAGACCAACTTCAACAAGTCTTTTCTCATAAATCTGTGGTGCTGTTTCTATTTCAACAAATACAGAGTCATTTTCAAAGATCAACAAGCTTTCCTTAATAGCAAGAACACTATCTTCACGAGCCAAAACTATATCGGCGTTTGCGCTATAACCTGCTCTTACAAAGTATTCATTCTGTAACTCTACTGCCGCTTTAATTTCAAACTGAATTGCACCATTTTCTTCAACTCCTTTTGGTGATATATATTCAAGATAAGCATTGAACTTTGTTTCCTCTATCGCTCCAATTGTAAGTAAAAGGTTCATACCTGTTTTGATTTTACCAACTTCGGTTTCATCAACTTTACCTTCAAATACCATTTCCCCCATGTCGGCAACAATTGCAATCGTTGTTCCTGCATTAAAAGTATTACTTTCAATAACAGAATTTCCTTCCTCAACAGGAACATCTAATACCATTCCTTCGATTGTAGAACGTATCAAAGTGTTAGTTGTATTTTCAGAATCCTTTGTAACACCTTCTCTAATTAGTTGTAAATTATTTTCAGCAGAATTTAATTCTGATTTCGCCCTATTTAGTGCAATTCCATATTGTTGAAACTCCGCGGCAGGAATTACACCTTCGTCGAATATTTTTTTCTGTCTATTGTAAATTAATTCAGCATCTTCAAAATCAATTTTTGCCTGATCAAGTCTAGCTTCGGCATTATTTAAATTGATCATATTAGGTATAATCCTAACTTTTGCGATTAAGTCACCATTCTTTACTACAGTACCAGGTTCAATATAAACAGCTTCAACAATTCCAGAAACTTGAGGTTTAATCTCAATTTCTTTGCGAGGAACAACGGAACCTGTAGCAACTGTTTTCTTTATAATATTTGTAATCTCAGCAGTTTTGGTTTCAAATACTACTGGATCAGGTTTTGATTTTTGATATAAGAAATATATGGTCCAGCCGAATATTCCTATTATAATAATTATCAGAGCAAATTTTAATATTTTTTTCATCTTATATTTATTTTACAATTTATTCAGTTCTTAATGCATCAATCGGTTTTATACTTACTGCCCTTTTTGCAGGAATAAATCCTGCAATTGCGCCAGAAATAATCAAGATTAATAATGCTGTTACAGCAACCTGAAAATTTACTTCGGGATTCCTGAACATATTAGAATCAGTACCAGATTGAATTAAAGCAAAATTTACTAATTCAATTATACCGACACCTATAACCAAACCAATATATCCTGCGAAAGCAGTAATAAAAACTGATTCGGTAATAATTTGACTCATAATTTTAAAAGGAGTAGCTCCAATTGCTCTTTGAATACCTATTTCTTTTGTTCTTTCTTTTACTATTACAAGCATAATATTACTAACACCAATAACTCCTGCTAAAAGAGTTCCGATACCAACTAGCCAAATAAGTCCGTCGATGCCCATAAAAACTCCTTTCATCTGTTTAAATTCTTTTTCTACATTAAAATGACCAATAGCTTGATCATCTTCAGGTGCAATTATATGTCTTTGTTTTAGTAATTTAATTGTTTCCTCTTCAACTGAAGAAACTGAAACATTATCGAAAGCTGTTATAGCGAAAACTCCTACAATATCTCCGTAATTATATGTTTTTTGTAATGTTGTAAAAGGCATATAAATTCCTTGATTCTCACGATCACCTTGTTCACCAGATTTCTTTGAAGAATATACTCCAGCTACTTTAAAATATACACCCTGTATACGAATATATTTACCCATTGGGTCTTCATCAGGCTCAAATAAGGCTTCTTTAACTCTTGTACCAATTACTACAATCTTTCTTTTTTGCTCAATATCTATATCATTAATAAATCTCCCTTCTACAATATTTACTGGATCTATTAAATTCATAGCAGGAAAATCGCCAGTAATCTGAAATGCACCAGAATTTAAACCACGAACTACATTATCTCCTCCTCCAAATCCACCAGCTCTTAATCTAGGTGCTAGATACCTGATATTTTTAATATTCTTTTGTATTGCTATAATATCAGCATTATCATAATTGAAAAATCTTCCTTTGGGGAATCCTTTATATTCTACCGTTGTTCGTTGGGTCCATATAAATACACTATTTGTAGCAAAATCGCCAAAACCTTGTGTTACACCATTCTGAAGACCATTTCCAGAACCAAGCATAACAATTAACATAAAAATTCCCCAGAATACACCAAACGCTGTTAAAAAACTGCGAAGTTTATTCTGTTTTAAGGAATAAAATATTTCTTGCCACTTATCGGTATCGAACATATCTACAGATATTTTTTCAATTATTATTCATCTCGTAATGCTTCAACCGGTTTTATTCCTGCAGCCTTTACTGCCGGGAAAAAACCTGCAAATGTACCCGATGCAATTAACAATATTGTTGCACTTATTGCAACTCTTAAATCGGCTTCAGGATTAACAAAAAACTCAATTGGAGGTAATGCTTTAGAGATTAGCTCAAGTAATCCAACACCAAGAATTAATCCAAAATAACCAGCAAAAGAGGTAATCAAGATCGATTCAGCAATAATTGTACTTACAATTGAATAAGGAGTGGCACCAATTGCTTTTCTGATTCCAATTTCCTTTGTTCTTTCTTTAACTACAATAATCATAATATTGCTTACACCAACAATTCCAGCTATAATTGTTCCTATTCCAACAATCCAAACAAACAAGCGTATTCCAGCAAAAAGATCCATTGTTCTTTTATAATCTTCTGCTTTATTCCACACACTAATTGCTCTCTGATCTTCTACATCGAATTTATGAATAGCAGAAAACTGCTTTCTAATTTGCCTTACCATTTCATCAACCTCTTCGATGTTTTTATCTCCTGTTGTTAATGAAATCTGGTTAATCTCATTACTTCCAAAGAATACACGTTGAGCCGTATAAATAGGAATATAGACTCTACGCTGTTCATCTTCAGGGCCTTCGTCGGAGAAAACCCCAACGACTTTAAATGGTACTCCGCTGATTTTAACATATTTACCAACGGCTTTCTTTTTTTCTCCGTTTTTAAACAGAGCATCCCGCACAATTGTGCTTATTGCAACTACTTTCCTGTATTTCTCAAGATCCATGTCGTTTATAAAACGACCTTCTTCAAGTTTTACATTTTTAATAATCGCGTAACCAGGATGACAAGGACTAATAGTAAAATTACCATATTCGTTTTTGTATGAAATTGTGTTATTAATATTTATCCATGATCGGGCTGATATTACATCAATCCCATCTATTGTTGCTTTAACTCTTTCGTAATCTTCATTTGAAAATTTAATGTCGCGACCGGGTTTATAACCTTTATATGGCATTGTTGTGCGGCCTGCGCTTATCCAGATTCCATTATTTACAGATCCTTTAAACTGATTTCGTACGCCATTTTCTAATCCGCGACCAGATCCCAGTAAAATAATAAGCATAAAAATTCCCCAAGCTACACTAAAGCCAGTAAGAATAGTACGAAGCCTATTCTTTTTAATAGTAGAAAATATTTCATGCCATTTATCGAGATCAAACATGTTCTAATTTTTTAAGATTAAATCAGACTCAATAATACCGTCTTTCAGATGAATAATTCTATTTGTCTTTTCTGAAATATCATGTTCGTGAGTAACAATAATAATTGTAATACCTGATTTATTTATTTCACGAAATAAATCCATTACCTCTAATGATGTTGCTGAATCTAGAGCTCCTGTAGGTTCATCTGCTAATATAACCTTTGGATTACTGATCATTGCTCGTGCTATTGCAACTCTCTGTTTCTGTCCTCCAGAAAGTTCATTTGGCATATGTTCAGCCCAATCTTTAATTCCCATTTTATCTAGATAGTCGAGTGCAATTTTGTTTCTCTTTTTTCGCCCAACTCCTTGATAATACAATGGAAGTGCTACATTCTCCATTGCGTTCTTAAAGGAAATTAAATTGAATGATTGAAAAACAAATCCGATCATATTATTTCTAAAATAAGCAGCTTTCTTCTCTGACAAATTACTCATTAGAGTATTGTTCAACTTATAATTCCCATTGTCATATGAATCGAGAATACCTAAGACATTTAATAATGTTGATTTGCCGGAACCTGAAGATCCCATAACTGAAACTAGTTCTCCTTGTTCTATTACAAGGTCAAGACCTTTTAATACATGTAATTTATTATTTCCGGTTACATACGATTTATGCAATCCTTTAACTTCAATCATTATTTAGTTCGATTTATGAGTATATTTCCCAAATTTACAAGTATTATACCAAAACCGATATAATACTCTATTTCTGTGCTTTGTCGAGTTTTTTCGTAAATAAACTATTAAATGTTTTGCCCGTAAATGTACGATGAGTGTTCAATTCCGTACATTTACATATTGTAAAACATCTTTATTATTTAAACTCCTTATTCAATACGGAAATATTGCATAATTTATTACTTTTATCTTATAAAAAATTAGCAATGGAGTGTTCGGGAAGTTTTTATTTACACAACTTTAAAATTAAAGAAGTTGATTCTTTTAATGATTCATTTATTAAAACTGGGATTTCGGTTTATGAGGTAATTAGAATAGAGAAAGGTATACCTCTCTTTCTTGAAAATCACCTTGACAGGTTATTCCGATCTGCTGAAACTATTAATCTCTCAATTAATGAAAGTTATTGCGATTTTGAGACATTAATTATTGAACTAATTAATAAAAACAAAATTCTTAAGGGTAAGATTAAAATAATTATCCATTTTAATACTGAAACTAAACTTCAAGAAAAAAATTTACTAATTTACTTTACACCTCATTATTTCCCAACAGCTGAAGAATATATAGATGGAGTTAAAACTGGACTTTGCAATGCACTAAGAGATAAGCCAAAAGCAAAAATTCTTAATTCTGAAGCAAGAATTATTGCTAATGATACAATTGCCGAGAAGAAACTTTTTGAGGTCATTTTAAATGACAATAATGGTTTTATCACTGAAGGAAGCAGATCCAATATATTCTTTATTAAAGGAAATAAAATAATAACACCGCCGGAAAAGGATGTATTGCAAGGAATAACAAGACTGAATATATTGAAATTATGTAAATCAGAAAAAATTAAACTTATTGAGAAAAAGATTCATATTTCTGAAATTTATGAAATGGATTCTGCATTTATAACAGGTACATCTTTAAAAGTACTTCCAATAATAAGTATTGATTCTGTAGTTTTTAACACTCATAATGAAACTTTAGAAAAAATTTCGGAATTGTATGATAAATGTATCGAAAGCTATTTAGCCGATAAATTACCCTAACCAATTAATCAAATTTTTGGTTTCGAGGAAAGGATTTATTTTTCCAAAAAGAAAATCATCTCCTCTACCTGGCTTATCGTAACACATCATTGGATGCATTGATTCAATTTTATATTTAATATTAATATCCTCCACAATAAATTTTGCATTATTACCCCACAAAAACCAAATGATTTGTGAATTATAAGAAGCAATATATTCCAGAAGTTTAATTGTGAAACTTTTCCATAACTTTTCATGGCTATTCGAATTTCCAGTTTCACAAGTAAAAGAGGTATTTAGAAGTAAAACGCCTTGTTTCTCCCAATTTACAAACAATTCATATGGTGGGTCCAGAGGGAACTCTGCCCCTATTTTAGGCTTTATTTCACTGTATTTTAGATATGAGTTTTTGTTTGAATAATAGATAGCTCTAATAATATTTTTTAATGATATATTACTGAACTTTTCGTTCCAAGATTTCAATGTCCCAACTTCAAAAGCCCTACCTGTAGCAACGCCTTTTTGAGGATATGGATCTTGACCTAAGATTAATACTTTTACATTTAAAAGTGATCTTTCCAGGAATCTTAAAACGAATGGGGCTATCGGTGTAAAATCTTTATCAGTTTCATGTATTGAATTTTCAATAGATTTTATATCCTGAATGATTTCTGAAGTTAAAAAATCATTCCAACTTTTATCAATTGAATTAAGCGAATCAAGAAAAGATGAATTGTAAGTCATTAAGCGTGAAGTTTAACCCTCTCCTTTATATATTTTCCAAAGATTTTGTTCCTTTTTATAATCATAAAAAGAATCTACAAATTCTCTCATTTTTTTTCCTGTCCAACTTCCATAGGAATACTGTTTAAAAATAACTTCATTCTCTTTAAGAACATACATTACAGGAAATCCCATCCAGCTTTTTATTTCTAGATCAATATCGGGCAACCACTCTGTAATTTCTTTTGATATTTTACTTTTATTTAATATTCCAATTATTATATCATTTCCTTTTGCTTCAAATTTACCAAGATGTAATATACTTCGATTTAAAAGAAATATATCTCTAACAATTAATAAAAAAATAAGCACAAGAATTAGCTGTGTTTCTGCCCATGAATAAGGAGGAAGAGCAAAAAATAAAATTACTATTATGTCAATTAGAAAAAGCCAAATATTCCTTTTTACAAAAAGAAATATGCGTCCTGAGTAACTTCGATCAATATGAGAAGAATAATAATTTAGTTGCATAATTTTAATAGTCTAACCAAGGATCTAGGTTCATATTTGTTGATCCGTATATATCCAATGCCTGAAATTTAAGAATTTCTTTTATCATTTCAATTTTTGCAGCAATGTTTTTGCTTTCTTGATCGGTTTTTAAAACCTTTGAGAAATCGTTTAATGCATTTGTATACTCCTGATGAAGATAATAAATATCGCCTCTCATTTTAAGCCATTTGCTATTCTCTTTATCTGTTTCAATCAGAGAACTTAATAGCTCTATAGCCTTTTTGTATTCTTTATTTTTGATGAGCTTTTCGACAGCTTCAATTTCTTTCATAGATATACGCCCAATTTGCCAACAAATTTATATCAAAACAGGTAAAGAAATAACATTTCGTATATTAATCTGAGATAAACTTTTGTTTTTTGGCGATTCTGATAATTTCTTCTTCGTCGCCTGCATTTAATTTTAGTAATATATTAGCAATAAATGCATCCATAATTTCTTTATTAAGATCCATTTTTTTTGCAATTTGATCTTTCTTCAGATTTTCAGCATAAAATTTAATAATTAGTAATTCGTTTTTGGTTAATGAATCAAGTTGGTTTCCTTTTCCGTTTTCTTTGTTTTTAAAACCGAATTTTGATTTGAATTGGGGGCAATAATAGTTATTTCCCTCATAAACATTTCTTACTGCGCCAACTAATTCGATTATTTTTGAATTTTTTGATACAAAACCTTTTGCTCCAAAATTCAATAATTGCTCAACAAACCAGTTTTCCATATACATGGTAAACACAATTATTTTAATGTCAGGGTAGTCTTTTTGAAGTTTTTCGGATAGTTCAATACCATCCATTCCAGGCATAGAAATATCTGTTATAATTATATCTACATTTTCAGCTTCAAGCTTTTTAAGAACTTCCATTCCATTTCTTGCTGTTCCTACTATTTCAATATCTTCCTTTGTTTTAAATAGTGAAATCAATCCGAAAAGAGATACATCATGATCTTCGGCTATAATCACTCTTATTTTTCCTTTATTTTTACCTTTGTCTTTATTAAAAACCAAATTCACTGGAATATCAATATTTATAATTGTTCCAAATTCTGCAAAAGTATCAATACTGTATTTCCCATTAACCTTTTCTAAAATAACTGATAAATCCTTATTTTTTAATAATGTAGTTTTGTCTATATTAAAGTTTTCAATTTCTATTAATAAATTCACATATTCTTTATGATGAATCAATTGTATATTAACATTCAATTTCCTTGAGTCTTCAGTAATTTTTATAAATAACTCTTCGCAAAATTCAATAATACTTTTCTCAATTTCATAATGAGTATCTTCCCAAGCTTTTTCAGGAAATAATGAAAAATTAATTCTATGTAATGATTTATTCTTTTTCTTTAAGTCTATAAGACTTTTATTAATATCAATCTTAATTTCTGATTCCTTTTTTATAGGCATTACTTCGGAAATAGCATCTTCAATTTCGTCTAAAGCTTTTGTAAAAGACTTACCTGGAAAATCTTCTTTTATTTCATCAATCTTGGTTTTAAATCCGCTTATTTTATCTTCGAAATTGTCTTCGACCTCTTTGTAAATATTTTCTTTAACTTTTCCTATTATAGTTGATCTTCGTTTTATTAACTTAAATACAATAAAAGTTAAAAAAGTAATAATTACAAAAACTAAGATATAGAGAATTTCATTATAAAAAGATGCATCATTTCGGTAATAATCAATTAAATACGTTTTATTGTCGATTTGAATTGATAGCTGATTAGGACTTTCTTTTCTTTCTAGAATACTTAATATAATAGTTTCTCCGTCAGAAATATTTAATGAATATTTAAAATGGAGATCCTCACTAATCAATATAAACTTACTCTTACCCTTAAATAAATATTCAGGCTTACCGTCATCAGCAATATCTATTTTACATAGAAATTTAACTTTCTCTTTTCTACTAACCGAGAAACTTTTTATTTTCTTTAAATCAGTGTTATATGTAATAAGCTTTTTACCTGAGAATAGAATTAATTTATCTTGATCAGAAGAATATTCAATTACTTTTAAATTTAATTTCTCAGATAATCTCTCTTCTTTTACTCTTTTTCCTGCAAGATCAAACAACATCAGATTATTAAAAACATTTTCTGCTGTTGTACCACTATTTAGGGATGCAATATAATTTTCCCCATTTATTTTTAATATATCTGAAGTTATTAGGGATTGTGTTCCCTGAAATCCAACAGGATTAAATAAGTATTTTAAATTATGATTTAGAAGCACTAATTGCGCTTTGCTACCGTTTCCAGCTACATTTACAGATTGATTTGATATTAACACCTCTTTTTCTCCATCATTATTAATATCTCTAATAATAACTGGTTGTTTTATTTTTGCATTTATATCGGGTGATAGTTTTAAAGTTTTTTGCGATATATTAAATGCATATAAGTTTATTGGTTTGTTAGGATAATCTGCATCAACCGTAAAATAAAAATCTTTTTCATTATTTTTCCCATTCTCAAATAAACCTAAGGATTCTACAGTAAGATCATTACTAGCTTCAGAAATCACAGTTATAAAATTCCTTTCAACAACATGCTTAGAATCGTCTTCTGAATTTAATATGTATAAAAATAGCGAGTCGCTTTTTTCAGTAAAGACAAATATTTCTTTAATGCTATCATCATTATAATCATCAGTAAATATTCTGCTATTCTTTAAAGGTAATTCGTTAAAATTCCAAAGTGCCTTAAATTTATCTTCAGAGTCATACAAATAAATAGTTGGTTGAAATATTTTATCATAGTGATAGTAATTAATCTTTTCACTATTTCCATCATTATTTAAATCGGAATAATATATTTCACCCTTATTAAAAAGTACAGATTCTGCCGAAATACCAGTGTAATATTTTGGGATATATATTACAAGTATAAAAATAGCAATTACACTTAGTACAATTCCCACAATTAATGGATGTAATAAATACCTACGATTCTTTTTGATCTTTACTCTACTTTTCAACTTCTATTTGTATTTTTTCAAATGGATATCGAATTTAATATTATTTTTTTAATTTAAAAAGGGTTTCACATATTAATAATAAGCTAATTACAAATACGATCCTCCCTTTTTTTAGATGAATTATTTGTGAAATCAGTAATCCTAACGTTTGTAGACTACAACTCCAAAAAAAATAATGTAGAATTCTTGAGAGAAATTTAAAGATGATTTAAAGAATAAAGGCTGCCAAAAATGGCAGCCTTTATTTATTTTGTATAATATGTGACTATTTTGTTTTTTTGCCAAGCACCACGCGTAAAATCAGGAACTTTTACAGGCATTCCCTGATTCTTTACCGAAATTCGCGACAATTCAATAATCGCGGACCATTCAGCTGCATCATATACATCCTGATCTAAAGGCAAACCATTTCGCAAACAATAAATTAAACGATAATCCATTATAAAATCCATTCCTCCATGTCCACCAACTTCTTTTGCTTTTTCACCTACTTCCTTTGTAATTGGGTGCTCATATTTTTTTAACATTTCTTCCATATCCTCATCAGATAAAAAGCTGTGAGCATTTGGCTCTAGGGCTATTCCTTTTCGTGGCCACTTTTGAGCAAATCCTTTAGTTCCACTTACCATATGAATACGGCTATATGGTCTTGGACTAGTAACATCGTGTTGAATCATTATTGTTTTACCCTTATGAGTTTTAACAATTGTTGTATTCATATCTCCTTTTGCATAATTTGTTTTTGCATATTCAGAATCTTCGCCGAAAGTTTCCTTGGCATACGCTGTCATACCAAATTGATTACTCGAAACAGAAACCAGGTATTCCATTTTATCTCCACGGTGAATATTCATAATATGACAAATAGGTCCAAAACCATGCGTTGGATATGTATTTCCATCTTCTTTTGCTAAGTGTTTTAACCGCCACATATTCCAATAGCCAGTAGTATCATCAAAATTCAACCAACGTAAATCGTGGATATATGCACCTTCTCCATGTACTACTTCACCAAATAATCCTTTTTGGGCCATATTCAATGTTGCCATTTCGAAAAAATCATAATTACAATTCTCTAACTGCATGCAATGCTTTTGTGTTTTTTCTGCAGTATTAACTAATTGCCAACACTCATCAATAGTGAGGGCGGCTGGTACTTCTGTTGCAACATGTTTTCCGTGCTCCATTGCATAAACAGCTATTGGAGTATGTAAATCCCAATGTGTGCAAACATAAATTAAATCTATATCGTCGCGTTCACAAATTGCTTTCCATCCTAAAGAGTCGGTATATTCATCGGCTTTGGGTTTACCTGCCTCAAGAAGTGTTTTTTGTGCATTTGCAACATTTTCTGGAACTACATCACAAAGAGCAACAATCTTAGCACCTTCAATAAAATTATAACGATAAACAGCACCTGATCCGCGCATTCCTAATCCAATAATTGCCATTCGAACAGTATCAATTGGCTCACATTTTAATTCAATAACATCCATTTGATTCTCTGCTCGAGCAGGTTCTTCAAAAACTTGCTTTGCCTGAAATAATTCTGAATTATCACTTTGATAATTGCATGCAGTAATACCACCGATTATGGTCAATAAAAATAGTTTTAAAACAATATTTTTCATGATGTTGAGATTAAGAGAATTATAAATTATTTGTAATTATTTGTTTCATCAAATCTACTTTTTGCTCCATTTGTTCAATCATTTTTAACTGAACTAAACTCCTTACTAAATTATGCTCTGAATAAGAGGTTTTATAATAATTATCTCCGTCTAAATAATCAGTTAAAAATCTTATTCCGATTATAAATGTCATATAAACAGGAGCAAGATATAAAAAATCTTTTTCCTTATTATTTAAGATTGATTTTGTTTGATTCAAATATCCTTCTGTGAATTTTTCAAATGAAGTTGTGCTAAAATCAACTTTATTCAAATCCTTTTCATCTTCTGCAGCTGTGTTACAAATTGTGCGCAGTGCATCTCCATAATCAAAAAACACAGAACCGGGACCAACTGTATCTAAGTCAATTACCGCGATTGCTTCTTTATCTCTAAATAATAGGTTGTTTATTTTAGTATCGTTATGTACAATTCTTGCAGGGATTTCATTTTTGTTTATTAGTGTTTCAATTTTCAATAAAGTTTGTTCTCTCTCTTTATAAAAATCAATTGTACTTTTAATAGAATTACACCTACTAACTTTATCAAGTTTTACGGCTTCGTCAAGTTGATTAATCCTAAATGACAACTTGTGAAAATCTGGTATTGCTTCTGTAAAATTCCTTGGATTTAAACCCGAACATTCATTTAAAAACCAGCCATATCCTTTACCTGCCTGATATGCTTCAATTTCATCGCTAACAATTTCAACCGAATATGAATCTTTAATAAAATTCATCATACGCCAAACATTTTGTTCATTATCAGTAAATAAATATTGATTCTTTGTTAATTCAATTAAATGAGGAATTTCAATATTATCAGTTTTTATATGATTCTGAATCTTAAAATGATTTTGAACAATTTGATACGGATTTTTAAAGACGTTTGTATTTATCTTTTGAAGAATATATTCTTGAGAATTATTTTCAATTGAAAGCTTGAATGTTGAATTTATATGACCATTTCCAAAAGGAACACAAGATGCAATTTTTTTATTTGGGAAAAAGTTCCTTATAACTTCAGTAAAATCCATATTCAGTATTTTTGACTCAAATATATAGATTTCTAAAATAAGAAAGTATGATTTTTATTGGATGGAATAATAAAAAAGATGGCAAGATTATTTACATGATTCTATGTGGGAGTTGATTCAATAAAAAAGCCCTGTACTTTCGTACAAGGCTTTTTTTGTCGGGGTGGCAGGATTCGAACCTGCGACCTCCTGCTCCCAAAGCAGGCGCGATAACCGGGCTACGCTACACCCCGAAATTGTGTTATGCGTTTGTAATCGCGGATGCAAATAAATGAATAGTTTTTCACTTTTCAAAATAAAAACGATACTTTTTAATCATATTTTTAAAATAATCCAATAAGCTATTTTATGCTTACTCATTATCAAGAATTAAGCTATTATAAATTGAAATTAGGATTAACTTCGTTGATCACTCGGTAGGGCAACTATAAAAGGAATAATTGATTGGGATTATTTTCAATGATCCCCAAGAAGGATAGCTAAAAAGAAAATCAAACAATTCAAATATTTTAGATTTTCGGGAGGGGATTACTCGAAATGCTTTGCATTATCTCGTGAGGGTTTCGCCGTACGAACCCTCCTTCCCTTCTGTTCTCATCCACCAATAAATACGAGCATAAAAAAACCAGTCTCTTTCGAAACTGGTTTTTAACTTATTGCGGAGAGAGGGGGATTCGAACCCCCGGTACCGATTGCTCAGTACGCCAGTTTAGCAAACTGGTGGTTTCAGCCACTCACCCACCTCTCCAATAAGTTGTGCAAAAGTATAAAATTGATCTAGATTACCAAAAGAAACTTAAAAAAGTTTACATTGATTTTTGCTTTTTTATTCTTTTGCTTCTATCTTTTGAATCATTTCTTTTGCATTAGTATTACCTGAATACAATTCCAAAGATTTTTCATAACTTTCAATTGCTTTTTCGTTTTCACCTAAAGTCATATAAATCTCTCCCAAACTATCCCACACATTATAATCTTTCGGATGCATCTTAGCATTTAGCTCTAATAAAACTTTAGCAATATCTGGTTTCTTTTCACTCATAAGTTTGTAACCAAGCCCATTTAACTGATCAGATCGAAAATTATAAACATCCCTTTCTTTTTCAAGCTCCAAATATAAATCCAATGCTCTATCAATTCCCTCCTCTTCAATTGTTATCTGTAAGGTATCAATAATTGACTTTTTAGGATCGGAAACATCCAAAACCTCATAATCAAATACCAAAGTTGAGTTTGGAGGAATTGGTCCGCGTTGCCTTTCACCATAGGCTATTTCTGGTGGAAGAATAAAAATCCAACGGTCACCAACACACATCTTGCTAACTCCTTCTTCAACACCTTTTATCACACTATTGGTTCCTGTTACAAAGTAAAATGGAGAATTACTTTCGCGGGTTTCCCAAAAGATTTCTCCATTTTCTAAAGTACCTATTCCATGTAATTTAACTTCTTTTCCTTCTTCAATTTTTTCACCTTCGCCTTTTTCAACAATATAATACTTTAAACCACTATCGGTTGTAACAGTATCGGTTGACTGTCCGCTAACTGAAATAATATAAACCCAGAAGCTAATAATGAAAAGAAGTTTTTTCATGGTGTTTTATTTTTTATCCTTTTTTCCTGGCTTTGAAATTGAGTCTCTCATTTTAGTGTCAGCCTCAATATTTTTAAATTTATAGTAATCCATTATCCCTAGATTTCCGCTTTTAAATGCTTCTGCCATTGCTAATGGAATTTGTGCTTCTGCTTGAATTACATTAGCTCTCGCTTCTTGTGCTTTTGCAATCATTTCTTGTTCCTCAGCTACAGCCATTGCTCTTCTTTCTTCAGCTTTTGCCTGAGCAATATTCTTATCGGCATTGGCTTGATCCATTTGTAATACAGCACCAATATTCTTACCAATATCAATATCGGCAATATCAATAGAAAGAATCTCAAATGCAGTACCAGCATCTAATCCCTTTTCCAATACAACACGAGAAATTGAGTCAGGATTTTCTAACACAGCTTTATGAGAAGTTGACGAACCAATTGATGAAACAATACCTTCACCAACACGTGCAAGAACTGTATCTTCACCTGCACCACCAACTAATTGTTTTATATTTGCTCGAACAGTAACTCTTGCTTTACAAATTAACTGAATACCATCCTTTGCAACGGCAGTTACAGGAGGAGTATCAATTACTTTTGGATTTACCGACATTCTAACAGCTTCCAAAACATCACGTCCTGCAAGATCAATTGCTGTTGCCATATTAAATCCTAAATCAATATTTGCTTTCTCTGCAGATACTAAAGCATGAACAACTTCCGCTACTCGTCCCCCAGCTAAAAAGTGAGCTTCTAACTGATCACGAAATAGTTCTAAACCTGCTTTTTTACCTTCAATCATTGCTCTTACTATAATTGAAGGAGGAACTTTTCTCCATCGCATAAAAACTAATTGTAAAAGCGAAATGCGAACTCCAGAAACTAAAGCCTGAAACCACAAATTGATTGGTATTAAATATAAAAACAAATAGAGTAATATAATTACTCCTACTATAATTCCAACTAGAGGTAAAATTTCCATATTATTTTAATTTAAAGGTTTAACAATAAGATGTGATCCATCAATCTTTTTTACTTCAATTTTTATTTTAGGATCAATATAAGCATCATCTGATTTTGCTTCGTAAAATTTTTCTTTAATTACTACTTTTCCATAAGGATTTAATCTGGTAATTGTTTCTCCAGAATCGCCGATATTAATTTCAGAATCTAAAGAAGAGCTCGATTTTCCTTCAATTTTTGTTTTAAGCGCCATTTTATTCCAAGTACCCGATCGCAACATTATTATCACTGAAAAAATAGCAACAATTGCAGTTACTCCTAATATATAATGACCTCCAGGAGTTCCATATTCCTTATACCCAAAGTATACACCTACAATAATTGCAATGGCACCACCAATACCTGTAATTGTAAATCCAGGTACGATTAGAAATTCAACATAGAATAAAATAATTCCAAGAATTATTAAAAAAATAATAGCTGTTAATGACATAAAATTTAGTTTAATGAAACGACGAGTCCTTTATCAATTAATCCATCATACATTTCTTTCAATACACTGTACTTTCCTTTTTTCACATCGCATGATCCACTATAATGAACTAAATAAGTACATTGTTCTGCTTGAACTATATTATGCTCACAAACTTCAATTAGCGCGTCAATTACAAAATTAAAATCATGAATATCATCATTATGTAATATCAACATATAATCCTTTCCTGCCTGCGTATTTTCTTCTATTCTAGGATTATCTTCTAAGTTCCTCTTTGGATTCATAATTTAATTAATGATTTTGTTATGAAAGGCCTAATATACAATATAAATCAATATAAAAGTACAATTTCTTTATGTTATTTAGTGATTTTTATAGCTTGTTTTAAAGGCATTTTAATATTAGCAAAAAACGCCTGAATTTCAATATTATTATTTGTAATAACCTCTGTTTTCTTTTTTAATTTATCCGCTTCTTCGAACTTTGAAAATGATGTAATATAATAAACATTAATTCTTTCTTTCTCTTCAATTATTATTTCATTCTGGTCAGAAACTAGTTTATTAAGCCTTTCAAAAAACAAAGTGTCTATTTTATTAATTTCTACTTTAACTATAAAGCTTATTGTTAAATCTAACTCATCTAAAGACGAAGCATTTTCACTTTTTTGCATATCTGAATCAGTTATATCTATTTCATTCGACTCAATCTTTTCAGCTTCTTTTACAGGAACTATTTTTCCTTTGTAAAACGCCACGATATACGAATCACTAAAACCTAGCTTTTTAACATCCGATATTTTTTCTTCTGCATTACTTAATTTGAAAAAATATCCAGCCAAATACTTTCTTATCTTGCTTCCTTCTTTTTTCATACAGCAAAGTGGTTCGAGTCCTTTAAATACTTCTGGGGATTTTTCTGAACTAAACGCTCCCAATTGTATCATATAAATTACTCTATCGGGGAGCGTTTTATTTACAGGAATTGGATTTTGTTTATTATAAATTGATGGTTGTTTTATTCTTAGACCAACTTTATTATATACCAACTCGCTGCTATCAACAAAAACCTTTACAGGATTCAATATTGATTTTCTAATACTTGTATCAACCGGCTCAATATAGTTTTTTTCCTTCGAATTATTTTCTGTTGTTTCTTGCCTAGATGTATTGGAATTTTCATAAATAGTCTTTCTATCCGCTAAGTTTAATTGCTCAATATGCCTTACATTATTATAACACTTATCTGCTTCTTTCTGTATCCGGTATATCTCTCTTTCAAGATTAATTATTGAATTGGTTAGTTCTCTTTTCTTTTGCTCGTTTCCTATATTATCCAGTTCCGATCTTTTATCATCCAAGATCCATTTTAAAGAGTCGGCACTAAACTGAAAACCTGCAGCCCTTTTTAACAAACTATCATATTCTGATTTATGCAAAAGTTCTTCTTGTTCTTGTAATTTTACTATTTCAGATCTCTTGGGTTTATTTCCTTCTTTCTGCCTATCTTCTAATGACTCAACATCAACTTCGGGATATGCATATTTCAATACAGATTTATGGTTTTCTACTTCAATGAAAGGTTTTGAATAGTTAAGCTTAATTTTATAAACTTTATATCCAGGCTCAGTATAGATCCTGTCTGTAGCAAAAAAAGCAGTTTTTTTATCAGGCGACGGAACAAAAAGAATATCATCATAAGGAGAATTTATTGGGAAATCGAGATTTTCGGGTTCAGTCCATTCCTGAAGCTCCCAACTCCACGTACTTTTATATAGATCATAACCACCCATGCTATAATGACCCTTCGATGCAAAATATAAACTTACACCGTCTGAATGTAAAAATGGATAACTCTCATCGAAAGTTGAATTTATTACATCACCGAGATTCTCAGGTTCACTATATACAGAATCATTGTAACGAACAACTCTGTAAATATCATAATCAACATGCTCATTATTTTTTGCTGAAAAGTAAATAATATCTTCTGAACCTGAGCTTTCCGGCATGAATACAATTTTATTTTCAGGTTCAGAATCATTTATATTGAATGTAGCTTTTGTATTTATAAATTTTCCTTTGAAATTCTGAGTATTATACTTTGAATAAAAATTCTCTTCAGTTGTTTGAATTCTTTCATAAACAGTAGGGATTCGAGCATATTTTGAAAGGTAAATACCATTAAGAGCTTTAGAAATATAATTATCTAGCTGCAATTCGTGTTTTTGTTTGGAACTTGCGTTTTTTTCAAACTTTTGAAAACTTTCAAGAGCTTCACGGAAATAATAATTTTTCAAATACGCAATACCAAGATAAAAATAGGCTTCATTTACAATTTTATTTTCACCGGCATATTGTAAATGTTTTAATGCTCCTTCCGGATTCTTTTCAGTATTTAGCAAACACACTCCAACGAAATAATTATAAGCAGGATCTTGTGGATAAACATCCAACATTTTTTTAAAATAAGGATACGCATCTGAATATTTCTTTTGTGCAAAATTACGATAAGCTGTTTTCAGTTCAATAAAACCATTATTTTCTGCCTGCGAATATATGTCAGGCAAGAAAATCAGACTAAGTAGAATCAAAAAAACAAACTTTAATTTATGCATTATCTTGTATTGTATTTTGCATTGTTGTACAAATTTAATATACCTTACACTGACGTGAAAGTAAATTAGAAATATCTTTTGCATTTTTTTAATAATCTGTAAATTAACTATCTGTAATTTTGTTAATAAAGAATTATAAACATTAAACCACAAATTCTGTCTTATCAATGATATTTTTTATTTTTATAGACCCAATAAGATTTAATTATGACAATTTTAAAAGAAGGTACCACAGCTCCTAATTTTAAAGGAACAGACCAAAACGGTGATATAGTTTCACTGGATCAGTATAAAGGAAAAAAAGTAATTTTATTTTTCTATCCTAAAGATAACACACCAGGATGTACTGCTGAAGCATGCAATCTGAGAGATAATTATTCAGACATTTTAGAAAAAGGAATGGATATTATCGGTGTTAGTCCTGACAAGGAAGCTTCTCACCTGAAATTCATTGAGAAATACGAATTGCCATTCATACTTATTTCTGATCCTGAGAAGGAAATTTTAAAACTTTATAATGCCTGGGGTAAGAAAAAATTATATGGGAAAGTATTTGATGGTGTATTACGAAAAACGTTCATTATTGATGGAAATCAGAAAATTGAAAAGATTATTGAAAAAGTAAAAACAAAAGATCATACGAATCAAATTTTTCAAGAACTAAAATTCTAAAAAAGATAAATATAGTAATTATGGATAAAGAAAAGAAAGATAGTACAAACAAAGAAAATATCAATAAAGAAAAGCTAAAAGCTTTGCAGCTTACGCTTGATAAAATTGACAAAGATTATGGTAAAGGAGCCATTATGAAAATGGGCGATAAAGCAATAATAGATGTACCTTCAATTTCTTCAGGTTCTATTGCTCTAGATATGGCTCTTGGAGTTGGTGGATTTCCCCGCGGAAGAGTTATTGAAATTTATGGTCCTGAATCTTCAGGTAAAACTACTTTAGCAATACATGCAATTGCTGAAGCACAAAAAAAGGGTGGAATTGCAGCAATTATTGACGCAGAACATGCCTTTGACCGTTTTTATGCAGAGAAGCTGGGCGTTGATGTAGAAAATTTATTGATATCTCAACCTGACAATGGAGAGCAAGCACTTGAAATAGCAGATCATCTTATTCGTTCAGGAGCAATAGACATAGTAGTTATTGACTCGGTTGCTGCACTTACACCAAAAGCTGAAATTGAGGGTGAAATGGGTGATTCACGAATGGGTTTACAGGCACGACTAATGTCACAAGCATTAAGAAAACTAACTGCAAATATCAACAAAACAAATACCTGTATTATTTTCATTAATCAGCTACGTGAAAAAATTGGTGTTATGTTCGGTAATCCTGAAACAACTACCGGTGGAAATGCACTAAAATTTTATGCTTCAGTTCGAATTGATATCAGAAGAATTGGTCAGATTAAGGATGGTGAAGATATTAATGGAAATAGAACAAGAGTTAAAATAGTAAAGAACAAACTTGCTCCACCATTTAAAAAGGCAGAGTTCGATATTATGTATGGTTTGGGAATATCAAAAGTTGGCGAAATAGTAGATTTAGGCGTTGAAAGAGAAGTAGTTAAGAAAAGTGGATCATGGTTTAGTTATGGTGACACAAAACTGGGTCAGGGGCGCGAATCAGTAAAACAATTGCTTAAAGATAATCCTGAGTTAGCCGAAGAACTTGAAATGAAAATTACTGAATCATTTAAAAAATAATTAATCATTATACTATGAAAAAATTACAACTATTATCAGGTATATTTTTAATATTAGCAGTTGTTTCTTGTACTAATGAAAAAGAAAAGATTGTAAAAGAAAATCCTATTGATGAAATAAAACTCACATCTGACATAATGACTCCAGAAGTATTATGGGCATTTGGAAGAGTTAGCGCTGTAGAAGTTTCTCCTGACAACAAAACAGTTTTATTTGGAGTTTCGTTTTACAATATTGAAGAAAACAGAGGTAATCGAGAATTATTTACTATGTCTTCAGACGGAGGAGAAGCAGTAAATATAACTAAAACTGAATCTGGCGAATACTCCGCACAATGGAGACCTGATGGTAAAAAAGTTGGATTCTTAAGTGCAACATCAGGAAGTTTGCAGTTATGGGAAATGAATCCTGACGGAAGTAACAGAAAACAAATTTCTGATATTGAAGACGGAATTAATGGATTCAAATACGCTCCAGATCAAACAAAAATTGTTTTCATTAAAGATGTAAAACTGGACCAAACTCCAAATGAGCTTCATCTCGACCTTCCTAAAGCAGAAGCCAGAATAGAAACGGGTCTTATGCACAGACATTGGGATAGATGGCATGATTATGCTTACAGCCATATTTTTATTGCGGATTATAATGAAGAATCTCTCAGCAATAATTATGATATAATGGAAGCAGAGAAGTTTGATAGCCCAATGAATCCTTTTGGAGGAATGGAACAAATCAACTGGAGTCCAGATAGTAAGAAAATTGCATATACATGTAAGAAAATGTCTGGAAGAGATTATACACTTTCAACTAATTCTGCTATTTATATTTACGATTTGGATTCAAAAGAAACAGAGAGCATTACCGAGGGACTAAATGGTTATGATGTAAGTCCTGTATTCTCTCCTGATGGCAAAATGATTGCATGGGAAAGTATGGAGCGTGATGGTTATGAGTCTGATCAAAACAGGTTATTTATTATGAATTTTGAGACTGGCGAAAAGAAAGATTACACTGCTAATTTTGATCAGGATGTACATGGTTTAGTTTGGACTCCTGAAAGTAAATCAGTCTATTTTACAAGTGATTATCATGCTAGATTTCAGATTTATAATTTAAATATTGAAACCGAAGAAGTAAAACAAATTACAGATGGTGTTCATAATTATCGATCAGTTCAACCATGTGGAGATAAGCTTATTGGATCGAAACAAAATATGACATATCCTACAGAAGTTTTTGCGATTAATCCTGAGAATGGAGAAGAAACTCAATTATCTTTTATAAATAAAAATCTTCACGATCAGTTAACTTATGGAAAGGTTGAAGAGAGATGGGTAAAAACTACTGACAATAAAGATATGTTGGTTTGGGTTATTTATCCACCGAATTTTGATCCTGAGAAGAAATATCCCGCTCTACTTTATTGTCAGGGTGGACCTCATGGTTCAGTAAGTCAGTTTTACTCGTTCCGTTGGAACTTCCAGATGATGGCAGCAAACGATTATATTATTGTTGCACCTAACCGACGTGGTCTACCTTCTTTCGGAAAAGAATGGAACGATCAGATTTCTGGCGACTATGGTGGACAGAATATGAAAGATTACTTTAGTGCAATTGATGCTGTTTCAAAAGAACCTTTTGTTGATGAGAATAATTTAGGAGCTGTTGGTGCCAGTTACGGTGGATTTTCAGTTTTCTGGATTGCAGGAAATCATGAAGGTAGATTTGATGCATTTATATCACACGACGGAATATTTAATTTTGAATCAATGTATCTTGAAACAGAAGAAATGTTCTTTGTAAATTGGGATATTGGCGGTCCATATTGGGATAAATCAAACAAAAAATCATATGACAATTCACCTCATAAATTTGTGAAAAACTGGGACACTCCAATAATGGTTGTTCATGGTGAAAAAGATTATCGTATTGCATATACACAAGGAATGAGTGCTTTCAATGCAGCACGTCTTCTTGATATTCCTGCAAAATATGTTCATTTCCCATATGAAAATCACTGGGTACTAAAACCACAGAACGGAATTCTTTGGCAAAGAGAATTCTTTAGCTGGCTCGATCAGTGGCTTAAAGATGAAGAGTAACATATACTTAATTTTAAAAAGGTCGTTATCAGTTGATAACGACCTTTTTGTTTTTCAATTTAAATCATGTAAATTTAATGCAGAATAGATCTATTCTGTTAAGCTAAATTTATGGAAACCGTTTTTCACTTTATATTAATGATCGTTTTTCTAATTATTTATGTTTTAGCATTTATAATCGTAAAACCATTCCTTCTAAATTATAAAAGGCTTATATCAACTATAAGTTTAAAAATTTCATACTTAATTTATTTAGCTGCACTACTTATTTGTGTTTACCTTTTTATGTTTTATGGCCCGAATGATATTGAAAATAAATTGAGTGAGATTTTCTTTTTTGTTTTGTTGGTGTGCCTATTTATACCTAACCTTGGCATTCTGTTTCGAAGAAATATAAAACGATATAGGGAGTTGTATAATTACCTTTTCTCAGTAATTAATCTTTCAATTACAATATTTATTATTTATAAACTTGATCAGTTTAACTGGTTTATCTTTTAAATTATTGCTGATTTAGCAAATCAAGAATTCTTTCAGTTTTTTCTTTCATCGAAGCATATCCATCTAACCAATTTATTTCAAATCCTTTTTTTTCCATTCCTCGAAACCAGGTCATTTGCCTTTTAGCAAATTGATGAATTGCAGTTTCTAATTGCTTAAACATCTCATCATGAGAGATTTCTCCAATAATATGCTTAGTTATAAACTTATATTCTAATCCGTAATACATAAGAGTTTCTGCCGAAACACCATTATCCATAATCTGTTTTACCTCCTCAATCATTCCTTCATCTAAGCGCAATTTAAGCCTTTCAGTTATACGTTTTCTTCTTGAGTTTCGGTCATATTTCACACCAACAATCAAAGATAATATTTCAGGAAAATAATCGTCAATGTCATCTTCTTCATTATAATATGTCTCAATTTCAATTGCTCTTATCAGTCTTTTCTTAGAACTTGTATCGGAAGTATTATGTGGCTTTTTAAATGAATTGAAGATTTCTATTAATTCTTCAAGTTCTTTAGCTTCAAGTTCAGTCCTCAGATCCTCATTTCCCGGGACTTTAATAAGTTTATATCCTTTCAAAACTGCATCCAAATACATTCCAGAGCCACCACAAAAAACAGGAAATACATTTCTGCTTTTTAAATCTGCATAAACCTTTAGAAAATCTTGCTGATACTCAAATACATTATATTTATATCCAGCGTCAACAATATCAATAAGATGATATGGAATTTCTTTACCCTCAACAACGTAATCTTCTAAATCTTTACCAGTACCCAAATCCATTCCACGATAAACCTGCCTTGAATCAGCACTAATTATTTCACCGTTTAAAATATACGCCATTCTTGCTGCTACAGATGTTTTTCCTCCTGCAGTCGGACCAAGAATGGTAAGCATATCGTATTTTACACTCATAAAATTTAAAATTTATAAACAAAGTTAAAGTAAATAAATAACTTTGTATCTGGTAAAAAATATTACATGCAGAATATCAACATAAGAAATAAGAAAGCCGGATTTAATTATACTTTTATTGAAAAGTATATTGCTGGAATAAAACTTACAGGAACCGAAATAAAATCTATTAGGTCAAGTAATGCAAATTTGGCTGATGCTTATTGTATTTTCTACAATAATGAGCTTTTTATTCGCGGGCTTTCAATTTCTGAATACAGTTTTGGAACACATAGCAATCATGAACCGAGTCAAGACAGAAAACTTCTTCTGACAAAAAAGGAATTAAAGAAACTTGAAAGAAAATCAACAGTCAAAGGACTTACAATAGTAGCAATTCGTCTTTTTATTAATGATAGAGGATGGGCTAAAGTTGAGATTGCTTTAGCAAAAGGAAAACAGGAATTTGATAAGCGCGAAACCATAAAGCAGAAAGATCAAAAGAGAGATATGGATCGAATACGAAAGTATTAAACTGGTTGCGGTTTTTATTTTCTTTTTTTTTTAAAATGTCAAATTAGAAGCTCAACTACTTTTCTCATTAGCATTTAGACATTTGCTGTTAGCCTTTAGTTTTTCTGATAATCAATCGCCACTACTTATAATGGTATTAAAATCACAATTTTCAAAATACAATATTTAGATTTAATTCATTAATATATTGTTCGAAATATTTTAAGGATTTGATATTTTGAATATTGGATATTGTTTGATATTTGTAAATTGTTTTTTGGTGCTTAATAAACGAATTTCATTATTAATCCAAACCTATTGATTTTCGAATATTAAATATTACTGAGCAAAGAAGAAATTATTCAGCTCATAAATATCCTCGGGTTTAAAACCTGAGTCCTCATCAAAGAACCCATTTATGGCTTCCAGTAACTCATCAAATGATATGTAATTATCACCGTCAGTATCCAGTTTTTTGAATTTCTCAGGTACCTCAGTTACAGTCATATCATCGTATTTAGACCAACCTGTACCTACAGGCATCATATAAACATTGTTACGATCAACCGCAGCTAATTCCTGCAATAAGGTCTCTCGTATTTTATTTGCACTTAATTCAGCTCCAAATTCATCAACTATTGCTCCTTTATTTGAGAATTGCTCTTTATCAATGTAGTTAGGCACACCGTCTTTATCGTCATCGTGAGGACAACCTAAAGAATCAACTGGAACTCCAGGAGGAGTATCCGGACAATTATCTGCTAAGTCCAATAAACCATCTCTATCACCATCTGCAATTAAAGTATAATCAAAATCACCAGTAACATCAGCAAAGAGGACCTCCATTCTTTTAACTTTAGCCTCAGAGAAAAGGTCAATATTTAATGTTACATAGGTAAACGAGAACATATCATTCGCAGCATCTCCTATTCTACCTACAGTGTTTTCATGACTAACACCATCCAAATCATCTGTAAAAGTATAATGTAATGATGTTGCTAATCTTAATGCAACTCTTTCACTCACCTTAAAATCTAGACCAACATCTGCAACCAAAGCAAATGAACTTTGTGTATAATCTCCTCTTCCAAAAGGATCTTCCTTACGTATGTCAGTTTCATATTCATAATCTCTTGAAACCAATCTATCCCCTACTCGAATTGTACCATCAGGAAAGTATCTGTATTCACCTATATATACATCATTTTCTTTATATATTAGATCCGATTTAGAACTAAAATTAAAATACTCACCACCTACAGATAAAAAAGGGACAATCTTACGGCTTCCTTTATATATATTTCCAAAACTATATTCAATATTCATTCCAATACTAAATAAGCTGGACTGAAAATTCATATTCATGGTTGTATCAATATATGATCTTTCATAACCTGATACCTTACCAAGAATTACATTTGCATTAACTTTCCAGTAATGCTTACTATCTATATATTGATATAGATTAAATCGAAATGAAGGCTGACCTTGAATTAAATTTTTAACATCATTTTTTAATTCCCCATAATAATTAATTACACCACCTCCAATACCAATTACTGGCATATATACTGGATTTTCTACTTCAACTTCTTCAAAAAGGTAGTCTTCATATCCCCCTTGAGCAAACGCAAGTTGAGCACTTAGAAAAGCAAAAAATAAAACAGTTAAAATTTTTATAAATCTCATTTGCTAAAGTTCAATTTAAATTAGCGATACCATTCATGATTTGTTATCATCAGTGCCTCTTGTACAGTAACTCGATTTCCTTCATTATACGCTGAAACAAATGCATCATCAATAGTTGTTGTATTCCAGATATGAACTCTGTAATCTCGCGCTGCTTTATAAACATAAAATGAACCTACAGAATATTTTCTCCAGCCCTCATGAAACTCTGCGCGCACTTCTTTATCCAGATTATATTTTTTAAAATAATGATTCATATTTATTGGTCGGTGACCAGCGGCAATCTGAACGCGATAATATATACCCGACTCAGGCTCTAACATACTTGTTAATTTACTATCGTCATTAATTAATCTCAATGCACTTTCTGCAATTTCAATTTTTACTTTTCCTGAATAGTCCAATGGTTGTGTATATGAAATAGCTTCACTTGCCTTACCTACTGTTGAGTTGATAACAGCTAACAAATTCTCAGAATTTGCATTTTGCAAACTAACATCTTTTTCAACGATATCAATACTTAAAGTGTTATCATTCTCAATATAAGAGAATGTTCCGCTCATATTTGGTTTTTCGCTAACGCCTTCGTTTGGAACTAGCTTATAAGAAACAACAAAATAAGGATCAGCAGGTAAATTCATCCAAAGAAGTTTTATTGTCTGATCTTTAAATGTAAAAATAGCATCTTGACTTTCTAAACTAACGGCAGTATAACCTTCAGGAACTGATTCCTGTATTTTTGCAAATTTTTCTTTATTACCTTTATTGATAAGAAGATTAACAATATAATCATTTCCTTGATCAGCAAGGTAAGGTAATTGTCTTATACATTTTACTTGTTCTATTCCAGATCTAGTTACATCTGCAGGACCTTCAAGGTTTTTAAAATCCTTAATATCAACAACTAATTTTGGGTCAACAGTTGAAGATGGCATTATCACTATATTTTGTGGAGATACAGTTACAGATTTTCTTTCATTACCAGAGATGTATGAAAATGTTCCGTTAAGATCAAAGTTCCCTTTTAATCTTTGGTTTACTTGTAACTTATAAGAAATTGTAATTTGTTTTTCATCTGGTAATTTCAACCAGATAAATTTTACCTTTTGATCTTTAAAACTAAAGTCTGCATTAGCTGTATTTACAGGAACTGGATTAAGACCTGCAGGAATCTCCTGCTGAAATCTTGCGAAGCTATCGTAGTCAGATTTATTTAAGGTTATCTCAACAATAATCTCATTTCCTGCTTCCACTTGTTCTGTAGCGTCCATGAATAAACTTACGTCTGAAAAAACAGAGTTCAGAACTAAAAGTATAAACATATTTAAAAGAAGCATTAAATGTTTAATCATAATGCAAGGGTATTAGTTTATCTAAGCTCAATAAAAATAGCTATTTAAATCAAAACTAACAAAATGTCAACAATAGTTATTAACAAATGTTAATAACTTCGCTGCTTTGTTAATAAAACTTATCAAAAAATAAATATAATAAATTAAAAATTAGGACTCAATAAGTATTTTGAATAAAACTCATTAATTTTTTCAACAGCTTCATCCGCAGTGTCAACAATTTGAATTAGATCAAGGTCTCCGTCACTGATATTGTGCTCTTCTTCCTGTACTACCTTCTTAATCCAATCTATTAATCCTTGCCAGTAGGAAGAACCAACTAGAATAATAGGGAATTTTCCTATTTTCTCAGTTTGAATAAGTGTAATTGCTTCAAAAAGCTCGTCAAAAGTTCCAAAACCTCCTGGAAGTACTATAAAACCTTGAGCATACTTAACAAACATTGTTTTCCTTACAAAAAAGTGCTCGAAGCTAATTAATTTGTCAGGATCAATAAA